>Ga0307373_10011250_pt1 | contig 12993 bp, 10 predicted proteins | sample OX2MG_FD_202534 | JGI IMG/M metagenome (GOLD analysis project Ga0307373, IMG submission 202534) | Soil microbial communities from Risofladan, Vaasa, Finland - OX-2 | ecosystem: Environmental > Terrestrial > Soil > Coastal area > Acid sulfate soil | place: Finland: Risofladan, Vaasa | collected... | reverse complement strand
TCGAGGTCAGCGGTCGACCGGTGTCAAGGGTCAGCTGTTGTTGTGTCAACCGTCAGGTGTTGTTGTGTCAACCATCACCTGAAAGTCAAATGTCACGGATCAGGTGTTGCAATACAGAAAAATGGAGCCTGGGAGGAGATTCGAACTCCTGACCTACGCATTACGAATGCGTTGCTCTACCGACTGAGCTACCCAGGCGCAGAGAGAAAGATTAGCCGACCCCGCCGCGAGGCCGCCTTCTAGAGTTCGACCAGGCGAAGCATCAAGTCACTCAGCAACAAGGTTTCGTCCAAATTCGACGACAGTCGAGCGTTCGCCTCGGCGATGGCGTCAAGCGCTCCCAGCGCACTCCGCACGCGCCCGCGGGCCCGCGCGTCGCCGGCGCGCTCGTCCTCGAGTCCCTCGAGCAGTCGTTCGCGATAGACGCCGCTCAGGGCGCTCAGTCCAAAGCGGGTCTCGTCCACGCGAAAGCGACGCTGCTCACGTTTGAACTGCGCGTCGAGCTCGCGCCGATTGGCGACGCCGCGCTGGCCGAATTCGCGCGCCGCAGCGACGCGGCGATCCAACTCTTCGTTTTGCAGAACGCTCAGGGGTGCGACCGCGTCGTCGAGTGAACTCGACACTTCTCGAGCCACTTCGCTCGAGGAGGCCGGCGTCCCGCGTAAGCGCTCGGGAATCGAGCGCCAGGCCGCGACGCGGCTGGTGAGGGCCGGATCGCGCGCGATCACTCGAGCGCGTCGCAGATTTCCCCCGGCCGCCGCCGCGGCGCTGGCGGCGAGTGCTTCATCGACTCCCTCGCTCGTCAAGATCACCGCCAAGTCCTCTTCGGCGAGTGCGCGCAATTTGACCTCGACGCAGCGAGAGAGGATCGTGTCGAGCGCCGGCGTCAACTCGTTCGCGCTCAAGAGGTAGATCGTGCGCGAGGGCGGCTCCTCGAGCGACTTGAGCAACGCCGCGGCACTCGGACTAGGACCGCTGACGGTGAGCTCGACGTCTTCGATGATGATGATCTGATAGCCCGAGTCGAGTGGCCGACGTCGAGCGACGCGCTCGGCCTCGCGCAGTTCGTCAACGCGCCAACTCACTCCCGAGCGTTCCGCCCAGTAGACGTCCGGGTCCTGACCACTCAGAACCCGTCGGCACCGCTCGCACGTCGCGCATCCGTGCTCGGGGCACTGCAGGGCCGCCGCGAAGCAGGTCATCGCGTCGTGGAGGCTCGAACCCGCGGGCCCGCTGAAGAGGTAGGCGTGCACGGGCGCCGTCGCGTATTGGCGCAGCGCGATGGCCGCGCTCGCCTGCCCCACCAAGCGGTCAAAAACGTCGCTCACGCCGGCCAGGGCAGTGCGCAGAGCGCCTCGTCCACGCGCGCGCTCACGTCGTCGGGGTCGGCGTTGGCGTCGATCACGACCCAGGGGGTGGCGTCGTTTTGCGCGAGCTCGAGGTAGCCCGCGCGCACGCGTTCATGAAAGGCCCCGTCGGCCGATTCGAATCGATCTTCGTGGTCGCGCACTCGACGCTCATTGGCCGTTTCGAGTGAGACGTCGAGCAACACGATGAGATCGGGTCGGCAATCGCCAATCGCGAGCTCGGTCGCGACGCGCAGCAGCCCCAAGTCGACGCCGCGTCCATAGCCCTGATAGGCGAGCGACGAGGGGTAGTAACGATCGGTGACCACACTGCGCCCCGACGAGAGCGCCGGCTCAATAACGCGCCGCGCGTGGTGCGAGCGATCCGCGAGCATCAACAGCGCCTCGGTTTCGGGGTCCATCGGCGTCGCGGCGTTGAGCAACCAGCCTCGAAGCTCCACCCCCAGCGGTGAGTCACCCGGTTCAAAGGCGAAGAGCGCACCACGCTGCATCGCGACGCGACGAGCCTGCGTGCTCTTGCCACTGGCGTCGACGCCCTCGAAGGCGACGAAGAGACCGCGCCGCGTCACTCGTCGTTCACACGCGCGCTCAACGCAGCGTTGGCGTTCGCGCCTTGGGCGAGCGCCGCGCGCTTGGTCGCCGCGGAGGATTTCTTCGCCGTGACCTTGGCGGACCGTTTCTTCGCGGGCGTCTTCTTCGCGGGCGTCTTCTTCGCGCTCGTCGTTCGCTTCGCCGCCTTCTTGGCCGCGCGCGGGCTCGTTCTCGGTTCGGCGTTACGTCGCTCGGCGAGGAGTTCGCCGGCTCGATCGAGCGTCAACGTCTCGGGCGCGTCGCCGATTCGCAGCGTGGCGTTCACTTCACCGTCAGTGACGTAGAGGCCAAAGCGCCCGTTGCGCACGACGACTCGCTTGCCGGTCAGTGGATCTTCGCCCAGATCGCGCAGAGGTCCCGCGGCGGCGCGTCGTCCTCGCGCCTTGGGCTCTCTAAAAAGTGCCAGCGCTCGCTCGAGGTCAACGGTGAAGATCTCGTCTTCGCTCTCGAGCGATCGCGTCTCCTTGCCCCACGTGAGATACGGGCCGTAGCGTCCGTTTTGCGCGAGGATGGCTTCGCCATCATCGGGGTGGGACCCGACCGTGCGCGGCAGGCTCAAGAGGCGTCTCGCCTCTTCGAGCGTGAGAACTTCGGGCGACATCGTCGAAAAAAGTGAGGCCGTGCGGGGCTTGTCCTTGGGGTCGCTCATCTCGCCGACCTGCACGTAGGGTCCGTAGCGTCCGGCCTTTAGATAGATGGTCTCACCGGTCGCTTCGTCGGGGCCCAACTCGCGGTCACCGCTCGGCGCGGCCAAGAGCTCGAGCGCACGCTCGACGCTCAACGAATCGGGTTCGGTCGCTTCGGGAATCGACACTCGCTCCTCCCCGTGCACGAGGTAGGGACCGTAGCGCCCCGAGCGCACCGAGACGCCTTGGCCATCGGGCGCGACGCCCAGGGGCAGTGAGTTGATCGCCGCGAAGTCGAACTCGATCGGCTCGTGGGTCGCACGGTGTAGTCCCATGCGAGCGAAGGCCGTCTCGGCTCCGGGGTCGCCGAAGTAGAAGCGCTGCAGCCACGGTTCGAGGTCCTGGCGACCCTGGGCGATTTCGTCGAGTTGGTCTTCCATCTCGGCGGTGAAGCGGTAGTCCACCAGGTCGGCGAAGTAGTGCTCGAGCAGGTTCACGACCGCGAAGGCGCGAAACGTGGGCACGAGTGCCTTGCCCTTCTTCCAGACGTAGCCGCGACGATCGATCGTCTTCATCACCGAGGCGTAGGTCGAGGGCCGTCCGATGCCGAGGTCCTCGAGCTTCTTGATCAAGGTCGCCTCCGAAAAACGGTCCGGCGGCTGGGTGTCGTGGCCCTTGGCTTCGGCGCGCTCGACGGGCACCGTGTCGCCTTCGTTCAGCGCGGGCAAGAGGCGCTCTTGGTCGGCGAGCTCGGCCTCGGGATCGTCGGTCCCCTCGACGTAGGCGCGGCGAAAGCCCGCGAACTCGATGCGCAGCCCCGTCGCCGAAAGCCCCACTGCCACGTCGTCACCGAAGCCCTCGACACCGTTGAGGGTCGTGGCGAGCGTCACCTTGTCCTGAGTGAGGCGCGCGTCCACCATCTGCGAGGCGATCGTACGCTTCCAGACCAACTCATAGACCGCGAGCTCGTCGCCGCTCAGAGCATTCGCCGCCTCGTCGAGGGTCCGAAAGCTCTCACCCGCGGGGCGAATCGCTTCGTGCGCCTCTTGGGCATTTTTCACCTTGCGGTCGTAGCGCCGCGGCGCGTCGGCCACGTAGTCGTCGCCGAACATGGCGCCGGCCTGAGCTCGCGCGGCGGCGATCGCCTCGTCCGACAGCGTCGTCGAGTCGGTTCGCATGTAGGTGATCCAACCCTGCTCGTAGAGTCGCTGGGCGGCGCGCATCGTGCGCTCGGGATCAAAGCGCAATTTGCGGCTCGCCTCAATCTGCAGCGACGACGTCATGAAGGGCGGCTGCGGGCGTTGCGTGCGCGCGCTCGAGGCCACCGAAATCACCTTCACCTCGGCGCCCATCAATCGCTCGCCGAGGCTGAGGGCGCTGGCCTCGCTCAGCACTTCAACTTTGGACTTCGTCTCGAGTTGGCCCGAGGCGTTGAAGTGCTTCGACGCCGCGAGCGGGGTCGTGTTGATCGACTCGATGGTCGCTTCAAAGCTCTCGCTCTGGGCGCGCAGCGTCGCGGTGACGTCGAACCACGTCGCCGAGCGAAAGGCCATGCGCTCGCGCTCGCGCTCGCACACGAGGCGAATGGCGACCGATTGCACGCGGCCCGCCGAGCGCGCCTTATCCACCGCGCGCCAGAGCACCGGCGAGACCTCGTAGCCAACCAGACGGTCAAGGAAGCGCCGGCCCTCTTGCGCGTCCACCAGGCGCAGGTCCAAGTCGCGGGTCTGCGAAACGGCCTTCGCGATCGCTGACGGCGTGATCTCATGAAAGACCATTCGCTTGACGGGAACCTTGGGACTGAGTACCTCTTGGAGGTGCCAGGCGATGGCTTCGCCTTCGCGGTCTTCGTCGGTGGCGAGGTAGAGCTCATCGACCAGCTTCAGGGCGTCTCGCAGCTCCGAGACCACTTTCTTGCGGTCGCTCGAGACGACGTAGACCGGTTTGAAGTGGTCGTCGACGTTGATGCCGAGCCTCGCCCACTTTTCGCTCTTGACCGAAGGAGGAATCTCCGAGGCGCTCTGGGGGAGGTCGCGGATGTGCCCGACGGAAGGCTTGACGATGTAGTCGGGCCCGAGCATTCCTTGGATGCGCGTCGCTTTGGCGACTGATTCAACGATGACGAGAATTCGCGACACGACCACCACCTCTCAAAACTCTCGGACGGCACCGCCGCCGCTTTCGTCCTACAAAATAGACAGGTCCAGGACCTTAGCAACGCCATGGGCCCCTGACACCAGTCGCCTTATGGGGATTTTGGCTCGGCCAGCGGCTATTCCGAGACCGCAGGCGCGGCGACGATTTCGTACTGCGGATTGAAAATCACCGCTTCGCGACGCAGCGAGGTAACGGTGCCCTTCACCATGAGCCGAGTCCCGCGTTCAATCCCGGGTACCTGAGAGCGGCCCTGGAAGACCAACGTGACCGAACCAGTGTTGTCCGCAATGACGCAGCGCAACTCGTGCGCGTTGCCTTCTTGGTTAATGGTCATCGCCCGAACGCGACCGGCGATGTCAGCGAATTGGCGCTCCTTGAGTCCGCCAATCGGCATCGAGTTGGCGGAACGTTCGGCCAACTTCGCGTCGGCTTCAAGATTCGCGTCCTCTCGTAGGCCACCGCGCACCACTTCATCAACGGACTCGTCGACGATTGACTGATCCGCCGTGAGCAACGGCTTGGACGGGCGAAAAGGAATGATCGTCGCCGCGACCCGCGGCACGTGCATGACCGCCTCAGCAATGGCGTCCGCCGTGCGGTCGTGCAAAAGACGTTGAATCCGCGAGGAAAATCCGCGTCGCGGCATGACGACCATGCAGAACACGTCGGGGTCGCGCACGACGTCCGCGACCAGTTCGAGCGCCGCTCGGTCGACCCGGCGGTCTTCGCACTCCACGACCTCAAGCGGCACGCCGTTCGTCGCCGAATCGGGCTGACCCCACTCCGCTTCGAGGCGGCGAGTGACGATGGGGTCGATGTCAAAGTGAACGGCGCGAACGGAGTAGGCGTTGAGCGTGTCGCAGTACTGCATCGCGCGCTCCGCCGCGACGTCGTATTCGTCGATGAAGACCACGAGGCGGTGCAGGCGAAACTTCGCCGCCGACGCGCGAGCGCGAGCCTTCGCGAAGGCGTCGGACTCTTTGACGTATTGGCGATGCATGAACTGGAGCCCGAGCACCATGAGGGGGCCCGCGACCACCACGATCCACGCGCCCTCCGCGAACTTGACGACCGCGAAGATGAGCGCGATGAGCAAGGTGACGACGCTCGAGATCAAGTTAATCGTGAACCCACGGCGCCAGTGCGCCTCGCGACGTTGCCAGTAACGCTTGGCCATACCGGCGCCCGCCATCGTGAACGCCGTGAAGACACCAATCGCGTAGAGCGCGATCAACCCATTCACGCGTGCGCGAAAGACGAGCACGAGCACGAGTGCCATCGACCCGAGCACGATGATGCCGTTGGAGAACGCGAGTCGATGTCCCCGCTTGGTCATTTGACGGGGCAAAAAGCGGTCGTTCGCGATGAAGTTGGTCAAATAGGGAAAGCCGTTAAAACTCGTATTGCCACCGGTGAACAAAATGAGCATCGTGGCCGCTTGCACGAGGAAGAAGACCACGTGGCCAAAACCGTGCGCCCCGAAGACGGCGCTCACTTCTTGGCTCACGACGGTGGGCGATCCGGCCGCGTAGGGCAGCGCGTGTGTCCAGCGCGCCAACATCGTCGTGCCAATCAATAAGAACGCCAACGTCGAGGACATCACGACCATGACCATGCGCGCGTTGCGAGCCTCGGGCTTATGGAAACTCGAGACCCCGTCGCTGATGGCTTCGAGACCCGTCAACGAGGATCCTCCGTTGGCGTACGCGCGCAGCAACGTGATGAAGGCGACGCCCATCAAGAAACCGTGACCGCCGGAACCTAAATGTCCGCCGACCAAGAGATTCGTGGCCGGTTGCGCCACTTGATGCAGCGAACCGGCGAAGTATTTGATGGTGCCCATAAAGATGGTCAGCGTCATCATGGAGATGTAGAAGTACGTAGGGAACGCGAACCACGTACCGGCTTCTCTGATGCCTCTCAAATTGCCGTAAATCAACAAGATCACGATCGCGACCGTGATGGGAACGGTGAACGACAAGAGCGAGGGCACGGCGCTGGTCAAAGCGGCGGTGCCCGCCGAGCACTGAACCGCGACGGTAACGATGTAGTCAATGAGCAGCGCCACCGCCGTCACGGACGCCGTGCGGGGCCCGAAGTTGTCGCGAACGACCATGTACGAGCCGCCCGTGATGTTGTACACCCCAATCACGTCCAGGTACGAAAGCGTCAACACCAGCAGCACGCCCAAGATGACGAACATGATGGGCACCAAAAGTGAAAACGCCGCGAGCCCCAGAGTGGGTGTGAGCTGCGTGAGGATCTGCTCGACGCCGTAGGCCGATGACGAAATGCAGTCGGGCGCCAAAACGCCAAGCCCCACCGGCCTCGAAATTCGCTCGTCCGCCAGTTGTTCACTGACGTAGGGCCGACCCAGGAAGAATCGCTTCAGACGGTACCCCAGCGATTCGGGGTAGACCGAAGTGACGTTGGCGTGCGAGGTCAGTACCGGTCGACTCGTCGACAGTTGCTGATCGGCTTCTGACACGGTGTTCAGACTAAGCGTTCTCACCGCTTCGCCCCCGAAGGAGGACTGAAGTTCGTTCACCTCCTCCCCAGCGCCCACTTTGGGGCATACTTGCAACCACTCAGAGTGTTGTGGTCTTATATGGCGTGGACATCATCGTGGTCGGCTGCGGCCGTGTGGGGTCCGAACTCGCCATGCAGCTCTCCGAAGAAGGGCATTCCGTCGTGGTGATTGACAAGAATCGCGACGCCTTTCGCCGTTTGTCCCATTATCACGGCAAAACGTTGATCGGCTCGGGTTTTGACCGCGACATCCTCTTTAAGGCCGACGCCAGCCACGCGCACGCGCTCGCCGCCGTGACCAGCGGCGACAACACCAATATCCTTTGTGCACGTATCGCTCGCGACAACTACGGCATCAAGAACGTGGTGGCGCGAATCTACGACCCGCAACGTGCCGACATTTATATGAAATTAGGCATTCCGACGGTGGCCACGTCCCTGTGGACTACCCAGCAGGTCAAGCGCTGGATGTTGCCCGACGACGAAACCATTGAGTGGACCGACAGCGCGGGGACTTTGCATCTGGTGGAGAGAATCCTCCCCGATCACTTGGCCGGGAAGCCTCTTTCGGACCTCAACTTGAGCACGAACGTGCGCGTGGTAGGACTCGTGCGCGCTGGCGCCGGTCGAGTCAATCTCGACGGCCTCTTCGCCCAGGAAGACGACGTGCTCCAGTTTCTGGCGACGCCGACCGGCGTCGCGGAACTGAACTCGGCACTCGAGGAGACGAAATGAGAGTCATGATCGCGGGCGGCGGTTCTGTAGGCACCGCCATCGCGCTGGACCTCGTTGATCGTCACCACGACGTCACCCTCCTCGAGCAGGTTGGCGCGACGGCCGAAAAACTAAAGAGCATGTTGCCGAGCGTCAACGTCATGGCCGCTGACGCGTGTGAATACGCCAGTCTCGTCGCCGCTGACCTGAGGACCGTCGACGTCGTGATCGCCGCGACCGGTGACGACGAAGACAATCTCGTCGTGAGCTGGCTCGCGAAGCAGGAGTTCGGTGTTCCTCGCGTCGTGTCGCGAATAAACAACTCGCGCAATGAGTGGCTCTTCAACGAAAGCTGGGGGGTTGACGTATCGGTCTCCACTCCGGCGCTCATCACGTCGCTGGTCGACGAAGCCGTAGAGGTGGGCGCAATCGTCAAACTCATGGACCTCGCCGACAGCCGGGTCAAATTGATGGAGGTCACGCTCGCTTCGGACGCTCCCGCGGTCGCGCGCAACTTAACCCTCGACGAACTCGAGCTGGGTGACGCGGTGCGAGTCGTCGCGGTCGTGCGCAGCGATCAGCCCATGACGCCAGTGCCGACCATGCACTTTCTCGAACACGACCACGTCATCGTCTTAGCGCGCGAGGACGCGACGTACGAATGTGCGTCCGTCTTCATTGGTTAATCGGTTTCAAGATTTTCTTAACTTGCAGACCTAGCATGGTCTCGTGAAAGCGGCCTTCTTCGATCTCGATAAGACGGTCATTGCCAAGTCCTCCATGGTCGCGCTCGGGCCGGAGCTGCACGCGCGGGGGCTCTTGCACCGACGCACCATGTACCGAGCGGCCTTTGGCCACTTGATGTTCCAACGCTTCGGCGCCGACGAAGCGCGAATGCACCAGATCCGCGAATCCGTACTCAAGATCACCAAGGGCTGGGACCGCGACGCCGTACGAAAAATGGTCGACGAAACCATCAATGAAGTGATCGAACCCCTGATCTACGAAGAAGCGCTCGAGCTCATTGATCACCACCGCGAACAGGGTCACGAAGTGTGGATCGTCTCGTCGGCTCCCCAGGAGATCGTCCAACCCTTCGCCGATCTGTTGGGACTCGACGGAGCGATTGCTTCACAAGCCAAGGTCGACGAAGACGGGAAATTCACCGGCGAGATGGAGTTCTTCAACCAGGGGGAAAATAAGGCCGTCGCGATGCGCCGAGTCGCGGCCGAGCGCGGCATCGACCTGACCGAGTCCTACGCCTACTCAGACTCAGAGACCGACGCACCGATGCTGCACGCGGTGGGGCACGCCTACGCGGTGAACCCCGATCGTCAACTCGCGCGAATGGCTCAAGAAAACCACTGGCCCCAACTGTCGTTCTCGCACGCCGTCACGGCCAAAAAGCGCACGCGTTCGCATACGCCCTTCGTCGTGAGCGCCCTGGTGCTCAGTGCGGCGGCCCTCTTTGGTCGCACGCGGATGTATCGCGACTAGAGCGTCAACAGATCGCGTGCGCCGGTGTCCGAGGACGGGTGACGCAACTTGCTCATCGCGCGCGCTTCGATTTGGCGAATGCGCTCACGCGTCAAGTTCATCTCCGCACCCACGTCTTCGAGGGTGCGGATTTCCCCCGCGCCGTCGAGGCCAAAGCGCATGCGCAGAATCTTTTGCTCGCGATCGTCGAGAGGCTGGAGAAGTTTTTCAATCGCGGCGGGCATCATCTTCACGGCCGCGACGTCAAAGGGTGACTCCGCCGAACGGTCCTCGACGACGTCACCGAGTTCCGCGTCTCCGTCTTCGCGCAACGGCTCCGAGAGCGAGATCGGCTCGGAACGAAAGCGCAGAGCCTCGATCAACTTGTCTTCGGGCATCTCGCACTCGTCGCAGAGTTCCTTGATGGTGGGCGGACGGCCGAACTTGAGTTCGAGGCGAGACTGCGCCTTTTGCACTCGAGCCAGGGTGTCGCCCGCGTGCACCGGGAGGCGAATCGTTCGTCCCGTGTTGGCAATGCCGCGGGTGATCGCTTGACGGATCCACCACGTCGCGTACGTCGAGAACTTGAATCCCTTGCGCCAGTCGAACTTCTCAACCGCGTGCATGAGTCCGAGATTGCCCTCTTGAATGAGGTCCAACAGCGGTAGACCCGATGCTTGGTACTTCTTCGCGATCGAAACGACCAGACGAAGGTTGGACTGAACGAAGTCGCGCTCAGCCTGCTCGCCGCGGTGCACGGCGCGCTTCAGGGTCTGCTTCTTGCTCGGAGTGATCTTGATCTTCTTGTCGTTTTCGGCGGCGTCGAGCTCCGCTTTGGCCTCGCGGCCCTCTTCAATGGTCTGGGCGAGATGAACTTCGTCGTCCTTGGTGAGCAGGGTGTATTGGCCAATGTCCGAGAGGTACAGGCGTACGAGGTCCTCATCGTCGCGATCGATACGGTCTTTTGCCATGGTGCCCCTTCAGCCGACGCCGGGGAGTTGCCTCCGGCATCAGTAGTTATACGTAAGGGCGCAACCTAAGCCCGAAAGCCCAGACTTTCGACCATTCCAGCCGCCTCAAGGGCGTCGTTCAAATTACGCGCCTCACGCTGCCACGAGTCGTCGGCCCCCGCCACGCTGCGCTCCATGGCCGAACGCACCCGGAGTATTTCGCGCACCACGACCCTCGCGGTCTCGTCCAAGAGAGCCCAAAATTGGGATTTTTCCTGGTCTTCACGGGCGTCGCGAACGCTTACGAGCAGACGCGGACCCACGAGGACCGCCACCGCGTAGAGCGACATCGCGCCCGAGTCGTCGAAACCGCGCGCGCGTTCGAGCACACGTTCTAGTTCGTCGAGGCGTCCCGGCACCTCTGCGTCGAGTGTTTCGCGCCACGCCAGCGCCAGGTCGCCAAAGTGACGCGCGCCCTCGTAAGCGCACACCACGTACACGTCGTTCGTGAAGTGTGGCGCCGCCTCGCCCCAGTGGCGATAAAGCGTGTCCACGCACGCGAAGAGGTGGCGCGCGACGTCGCGCTCAAGGGCGCTCACGTGATTTCGGGGCGAAAGCCATTCGTGATTGGCATGCGTCGATCACGGCCGAAGGCCTTTTTCGAAATACGAACGCCCGGAGGCATCTGGCGGCGCTTGTATTCGGAGTGGTCAACGAGGCGCGTGATGCGTAGCACCAACGCGGGGTCGTGGCCCAAGGCGATCATTTCATCGGCCGTCGCGTCGTCTTCGACGTAAAGCTCGAGCAGTGGATCGAGTTCATCGTACGGGGGCAACGACTGGTCATCACGTTGGTCGAGGCGCAACTCAGCCGAAGGCGCTTTGGCGAGGACGCTCTCGGCAATCGGCTCGGGGTCGCCGTCTCGTCGCGCGATGGCGTTGCGGTAGCGACACAACTCGTAAACGAGCGTCTTAGGAACGTCCTTTATCACCGCGAAACCACCGGCCGAGTCTCCGTAGATCGTGTAATAACCGGTGGCCAACTCGGACTTGTTGCCCGTCGTGAGAACGATGGCGCCCGTCGCGTTCGACACCGCCATCCACAGCACGCCGCGGGTGCGCGACTGGAGATTTTCGTCAGTCAGACCCGTAGGGACTCCACCCAGAACGCCGCTCAACATCTCGGAAAACGCAGCGTGAGCAGGCTCGATCGGCACCACGCTGAGTTCGATGTCCAGGCGCCGGGCCAGGTCGCGAGCGTCGTCGAGCGAGTGTTCTGAGGAATAGCGGCTCGGGAGTGCGAGTCCGTGCACGGCGCGGGCACCGAGCGCGTCCACGGCGATGGTCGCCACGAGTGAGGAGTCGACACCACCCGATAGTCCAAGGACCGCACTGCGAAAGCCGTTCTTGCGCAAGTAGTCGCGCGTGCCCATGACCAGGGCCTCGTAAATCTCTTCGACGTCTTCGAGTGGGGCGCTTACGTGGTTCACCGCGGCGGCTCGAACCCGTCGCTCGTCACGTGGGTAGTTCGCGCTCAATTTCACTCCGAGGCTCGATTCGCGCACGTCGAGATCGCAGATCAAGAGCTCCTCGCTAAAGGCACTCGCGCGAGCGACGACCTCGCCTGCTTGGTTCACGGCCACGCTCTGTCCGTCAAAGACGAGTTCGTCTTGTCCGCCCACGAGATTCACGTAGGCGATCGCGCAGTTCGTCTCGAGGGCGCGTTGGCGAAGCATCTTTTCTCGCTCTTCGCGCCGACCGCGCGCGAATGGCGACGCGTTGGCGACGACGAGCAGCGTCGCACCTTGCGCCGCGAGTTCGGCCGCGGGGCCTTCGGCCATCCAGACGTCCTCGCAGATCAACAGGCCCACGGCGACACCGTTTATCTGCAACAGCGTGTGCGCACCCACCCCGGGGTAGAAATATCGTCGCTCGTCAAAGACGTCGTAGTTCGGCAGCAGGCGCTTCGTGGCCACGGCGACGACCTCCCCGTCGCCCAGGGCGACCAAGGCGTTGGCGATGCGCGGCCGCGTCGTACCGGGCTCGACGCCAGTGACGTCTCGAACGTCGCTCGGTGGCGCCACGCGCGTCTCGTAGGCCCCCTCGGCCAACGCGGCACCCACCAGCATCGGGGCCATGTTGCGCTCCAGCGCCAACTCCGCGAGCGCGAAGGCGCTCGACTCAATGAAACCCTCCTTCAACAAGAGGTCTTCGGGCGGATAGCCCGTCAGCGAAAGTTCCGGCGTCACCAGGAGATCCGCGCCGCACCCGCTGGCTTGGGCCCGGAATCGGCTCAGGGTTTCGAGATTCTGATTAAGCCCGCCGACCACCGCGTTCATCTGCGCCAGCGCGAGGCGAATGGTGGCCACGAAACGAGCCTACCGGCGAGGACCCGGTCGCCTCGAGGGCTAAACCTTTTACACGGGGTTAACAGAACTACGGGGTTGACGTGGGCCTCCTCCGGCAGACTGGTAGGGGTCGCGAATGGTCGCGATGCCTTCACGCGTAAGGAGCAAAGTTGTCGTATCAAGCTGAGTACATCTGGATTGACGGAACCGAGCCGACGCGCAAGTTGCGCAGCAAG
>Ga0307373_10011246_pt1 | contig 12996 bp, 13 predicted proteins | sample OX2MG_FD_202534 | JGI IMG/M metagenome (GOLD analysis project Ga0307373, IMG submission 202534) | Soil microbial communities from Risofladan, Vaasa, Finland - OX-2 | ecosystem: Environmental > Terrestrial > Soil > Coastal area > Acid sulfate soil | place: Finland: Risofladan, Vaasa | collected... | reverse complement strand
CGGGTAGAATCCCAACCGAACCGGTCAGGTATTTGCCCGGCCCAGGCGGGTCGTTGCGTGCCGCCCCGCAGCCAGAGGAGATCCCGTGCCCATCCCCGTCAACCTGCCCACCGTCCTGCGAACCCATGCCGGCGGTGCCAAGACCGTGTCGGCGGAAGGCTCGACGATAGGCGAGGTCCTCTTGGCCCTGGTGGAGCAGTACCCGGGCCTGTCCGGCCAGGTCATCGACGAGGGTGGGAACCTGCACAAGTTCGTCAACGTGTATCTGAACGACGACGATGTCCGGTACATGTCGGCACTCGACACGCCGGTGAAGGACTCGGATGAGATCTCGATCCTCCCTGCCGTGGCCGGGGGAGCGGTTGGCGACAGGGCGCTTCGTCCCCGATGACCGCGCACAGCTCCGTTCTGGAGCTGATCGGCAACACCCCGCTGGTGGACATCACCCAGCTGAGCCCGAGCCCGGGGGTACGGATCCTGATCAAGCTCGAGGGTCAGAACCCCGGCGGCTCGGTCAAGGACCGCATCGCCTTGTCGATGATCGAGGAAGCGGAGAAGGACGGCCTCCTCGAGCCGGGCCAGTCCCTCATCGAGCCGTCGTCGGGCAACACCGGCATCGGCCTGGCCCTGATCTGCCGGATCAAGGGCTATCACCTGAAGGTCGTGCTGGCCACCAATGTCTCGATCGAGCGCCGGCAGCTCCTGGAGTCCTGGGGCGCGGAGATCATCGAATCACCCGGATCCGAGGGTTCCAACGGCGCGGTGCGGAGGGCGCAGACGCTGGCTGGCGAACACCCCGAATGGGTGTTCCTCCACCAGTACGCCAATCCGGCCAACCCCAAAGCCCACTACGAGGGAACCGGCCCCGAGATCTGGCGCGACTGCCCGGGAGTGACCCACTTCGTAGCCGGTCTCGGCACCTCGGGCACCCTCCTCGGCGTCGGTCGCTATCTGAAGGAGCAGAACCCGGCCATCAAGGTGCTGGCCATCGAGCCGCCCGCCGGCGAGTTGGTGGACGGGCTCCGCAATCTCGCCGATGGGTACATCCCGCCGATCTTCGTCGACAACCGTGGGGACGAGTTGCTCGACGGGAGGCGCATCGTGCGGCCACGGGAGTCGATCGAATGGACACGGAGGCTGACCGAGGTGGGGATATTCGCCGGGATCTCCTCGGGAGCGGCGCTGGCCGGAGCGGTCAAGGCGGCCGCATCGATCGACTCGGGGACGATCGTGGTGGTCTCCGCCGACGGCGGGTGGAAGTATCTCTCGACCGGTGCCTGGACCGACGATCTCGACCTGGTCGAGGAGCGGGCCAAGCTGATCACCTACTTCTGAGACGGCGACCCGGGCGATCGCCATCGCCAGGGCACCGTTAGTCTTCACGCATGGCCGGGCCTCCCACCCCGCAGCGCCGGTCGGAGGCGGTCCCGTCTGCCGAAGCCGGCCTGTCGCTCACGGTGCTCGGCTGCGACGGGAGCTGGACCGGGCCCGATGGCGCCGGCAGTGGCTACCTGGTGGCCTCAGGGGGGACCAACCTGCTCGTGGATGCCGGGCCCGGCACCTTTTCCCGACTTCAGCGGCACCTCGACCCGGGGTCGATCGATGCCGTTTTCATCTCCCACCACCATCCGGACCACTGGACCGACCTCTACCCCTTGGCCACCCACTCCCAGTTCGTGCTGGGCCGATTCGGCATCCCCGTCCTCGCTCCCTCCGGCTTTGCCGAGCGGGCCGGGATCCGGGATTCGCCAGCCTTCGATTGGCGTCCGGTGGCCGACGGGGGAGCAGCCCGCTTCGGCGCCCTCGGTCTCACCTTCCATCGCACCGACCACAGCTTCGAGACCCTGGCCGTACGCATCGACGGAGGCTCCCGGTCCCTGGGCTACTCTGCCGACACCGGTCCCGCCTGGCCGTTGGCCGAGCTCGGGTCCGGGCTCGGCCTCGTACTATGCGAGGCGACCTACACCAGCGAGCATGAAGGGACTGCCGGCCATATGAGCGGACGTCAGGCAGGGTCCCAGGGGCGAGCTGCGGGCGCCGAGCGCCTCGTGATCACCCATCGATGGCCGACGATTGACGCCGCCGCCGTGGCCTCCGAGGCCGAGATGTCGTTCGGCGCCCCTGTCGAACAGGCCGCGATCGGAAAGGAATTCGTACTGTGAGCAACGGAACCACCGCTCGACCTACCACCGACCGCGGGGATGGTCGGGCCACCGACGAACTGCGGCCAGCGGAATTCGAGCGGGACTTCACTGTCTTCGCACCCGGCTCCGTCCTGGTCTCGATGGGGCGAACCCGCGTGCTGTGCACCGCCTCGGTGGAGGAACGGGTGCCGCCCTGGATGCGGGGCAGCGGCAAGGGATGGGTAACCGCCGAATATTCCCTCCTGCCCGGCTCCACCGGCGAGCGGGTATCGCGCGAGGCCGCTAAGGGGAAGCAGTCCGGGCGGACCCAGGAGATCCAGCGGCTCATCGGCCGGTCGTTGCGTTCGGTGTGCGACATGGCCGTCCTGGGCGAGTTGCAGATCACCGTGGACTGCGACGTCCTCCAGGCCGACGGCGGAACCCGGACCGCATCGATCTGCGGCGCCTACGTCGCGCTGCACGATGCGCTGACCAGACTCATCCAGAAGGGAGCATTGCGCGTCAATCCCCTGACCGAGGCGGTGGCCGCCGTGTCGGTCGGGGTGGTCGACGGGGTGTGCATGCTCGATCTGCCGTACGAAGAGGACAGTCGGGCCGAGGTGGACATGAACGTGGTGATGACCTCATCGGGCCGGTTCATCGAGGTGCAGGGGACCGCCGAGGGGATGCCGTTCACCAAGGGGGAGTTGGACGAGATGCTCAGCCTGGCCGAGCACGGGATCGCCCACCTGCTCGATCTCCAGACCGAGACGCTGGCGAAGCCCCCGTCCCCCCGCTGACGGATGGCACCGCTCCAGCTGGTGATGGCCAGCGCCAATCCCGACAAGGCGGCGGAGATCAGGGCGATCCTGGGGACGGTCCCCGGGTTGGTCCTGCACCCCCGGCCCGCCGAAGTCCCCGATGTCGAAGAGACCGGCGACACCCTGGTCGACAACGCCCGTCTGAAGGCGTTCGCCATCGTGGATGTCACGGGCATGGCCGCCGTCGCCGACGACACCGGTCTCGAGGTCGAGTCCCTGGGGGGTGCCCCGGGGGTCTACTCGGCCCGCTACTCCGGCGAGCACGCCAGCTATGCCGAGAACGTGGCGAAGCTGCTCGGCGAGCTGGACAGGGCCGGCGCCGACTCGCCCGAATGCAGGAGGGCGCGGTTCCGCTCGGTGGCCCTCGTCGGATTTCCCGATGGGAGCGAGGTGTGGGCCGAGGGCGAAGTGGCCGGAGTAATCACCGCACAGGTGGTCGGCGACTCTGGGTTCGGCTATGACCCGGTCTTCGCACCGGACGGCTGCCAGGGTCGCACATTCGCACAGATGGACCCGTCGGAGAAGCACCGGATCTCGCACCGCGGCCGGGCCTTCCGGGCCCTCGCCGAGCGCCTGGGAGCGGGCCCGGGTGCACCTTGATCCGGGTGCCCACGGGTAGCTTGAGGGTCGACCAGAGCATGGAGGCCCTCTCGTGAGCGACGTGTCGCAGGGACCCGGTTGGTGGCTCGCGTCGGACGGGAAGTGGTACTCGCCCGAGCAGGCGCCGGGGTTGGTTCCGGGGGCGGCGGCGATCGAATCGCCCCAGTCGCCGGACACCGGGCTCCCGACCGGCCAAGCCTCCTGGGCGCCACCGGAGGCGGCCGGGTACGGTCCCCTCCCGGGCATGTCGGGCCCTCCCGGCTCTGGGGCCCCGGTCAGTCCGGGGTATGGCTTCCCTCCGCCGGGGCCCGGTTACGGATATCCGCCGGTGAGCACGACGAACGGGCTGGCCGTTGCCTCGTTGGTGTGCTCATTCTTCTTCTGGCTCTCCGGAATCGGGTCCGTCCTGGCCATCGTCTTCGGGTTCATCGCCCGCTCACAGATCAAACGGTCCGGGGGCACCCAGCAGGGTGCGGGATTGGCCCTGGCCGGGATCATCATCGGCTTCGCCGGGATCATCATCGGAATCGGCGCCGTCGTGGCCATCGCCTTCCTCGTCCGCCACTGCGATCAGACCGGGAACTGCACCTTCAACACCCTGCACACCGGGAACTGACCGAGTTTCGACGCCCGATCAGGCCACCCCGTTGTGCCCGGGGTCGTCCGTGTGCTCGGTGGGTGCCCACGGGTCATCGGTGATCGGAGGGGGCATCATGGCCACCTCGGCCAGGCTGCTCACCGGGACATCGCCGGCGCCGTCCATGGTGACCGGGCGTGACGGGGCACCGGGTTGGACGGCGTACTCGGCATACTTGGCCGGCAATCCCGAACGAGGTGGCGGCGGCAGGGTTCCGATGCCGGCGGCGGGGCCACCCCCGCTCACGGCTCCGGGAGCATCTCCGATGACATCGTGCGCACCCGGGGCCGGATCCAGTGCGATGAGCCCCGCCGTGTACAGGTCGCGGAGGGTTCGGAGGCCGACGATGTGTTCACCGCCGATCTGTTCGAGCACCTCCTTGACCGTGTGGCCACCGTTGCCGACGGCGGTCAGCACCCGCCACTGGTCGCTACGGATCTGGATGTCATGGTTGGGAGCGGTGGGGGACAGGGTCACCTCCGACTCGAGCGGGATGACTCGGCGGATCTCCCGCCACTCCTCGACCTGGGGACGAACCTCGTTCAGCACCGCCGCCACCGGCACGGTCGGCTGTCCGCTCGACGAGGTCAACCCCACGGTGAAGTGGAGCCAGCCGTCGGTGGCGCAGGCCAGTTCGAATACCGCCTGGCCGATGGTCGTCGCCGTACCGACCTGGGCATTGGAGAGGTTGCCGTCCGCCAGCCACAACCTGCCGTCGATCTGGTCGCTGACCACCCGTACTTCACCAGTCTGCGAAGTGTAGGCAAGGAGTGAAAGGACATCGGACAGCTTGAACACCGACAGTGATCCGACCAGAGACGCCGTAGGCGTCTCCTCGGGGGACTTCGATGAACTCATGGTCGGCTCCTTTCGGATTGCGGTCGACCCGGGGGAGGGCCCCGCAGGGGGTTTCGTCGTCCCACCCTCGTCGCCGTTCGGTGCGCCGCGGAGAGATTCGGCTGATGGGTCGCCAAGGCGGTCCGACCCGACGCCCTGGCCGTCACTTGATGGTTCCCGCAGGGACCGTCTCCTCCTGGCCATCGCCCATGCCCTTCGGTCGAAACTGCCTGGCCAAATCAGCGTAACCGCATTTGGTGAAGAACTCCACACTGGGAGTGGTCGGCGGCCCACCTCCGATCACGGCCCTCACCCTCGGCCGGCTGGTCAAGGAGGTCAGGAGACGGTCACCAGGGTGCCGATCGGGGTGAGGGGGTACACCACCGCGGCATTGGCCGGAGGCATCTCGACACAGCCGACGCTCTGGGGTGTTCCGTAGCTGCTCCGCACGAAGCCGTGGAGGGCGTCCCCACCGTTGAAGTAGCTCACCCACGGAATGCCCGGGTCGGAATACTTGGACCCGTCGGGATTGGTGCCGGACATGGTGGTCACCTGGTAGCGCACGTAGACAGGGAAGGTTCCCGAGTCCGTGGGGGCTGCGGCCACACCGGTGTTGGCCCTCGTCGAATAGACCTCGGCCCCGTTGCTGTAGACCGTGGCGGTCTCGGGGATGGCCTTCGACACATAGACGTAGTTGTAGGGGGCCGGGTCCATCGTTCCCGCGGCCGCGTCGGCCAGCAATTGTTCCCATACGGTCGGGCCGGCCTGACCGTCGGTCTTCATGTTGTGCTGGGACTCGAAGGCCATGACCGCGCCCTTGGTGATCTGGTTGGCGGAGCCCACGGTCCACTGCCCCTCGAGGGATGCCGGCTCACTCCAGCGCCAGCTGAACGAACCCTCCTGCGCCTGTGCGGCCTCCTGAGAGGCAGCCAGCGGACCGGCGGGGGTGAAGCTGACCGGGAGATAGCCCAACTGGGCCAGGAGCTGCTGCAGCCGGAGCGTACTGCCGTCCGCCACCGTGAAACGAACCGATGACGGCCGGTCCAGCTTTCTGCCGGCCACGCTGACCAGTCCCCCCTCCCCACCGGGAATCGAGATCGTCTCGGTGGCCAGGGGCACGAGCGGTGCCGAGGCTACGAAGGTGAAGGTATCGGGGGTCACCACCTGCCAGGAGCCGGCGACCGCCGGGCTGAGCGACGGGGTGGGCGAGTGGGGGCTGATGGGAGCGGAGAGCCGCACCGACAGCGTGGCGTCGCTCGGAATCTGGGTCGTCCCGTCGGCGGGGGTCACCGAGACCACGCTCAGCGGACCGGGATCGGTGGCGGCGGCCACCGCGCCGGCCGCGGTCGACGGCGGGGAGGCGACGGCCCGGCTGCCCGGGGCGCGGAGTGCGAATGCCGCCACACCGACACCGACCCCGAGCACGGCCACCGCTGCCAGGCCCACACCGATCGCGCCCCCCCTACGCCCTGTGCGAGGAGGCGGCGAACCCGGTGATCTCGAATGTGCGTGCGCTGCCGGCATCCCTCTCCTCGCTCGGGGAATTCTACCAGCAGAGGGGGCGATCAAGCCCCAATTCGGGCGAGGGCCCCGGGTGGGCCACAAAGCCCCGATGCATCCACCGGCGTTTCAGTCGGCCGGTCTGGCCCTGATCCGCTCCGCAATGGCCAACTCGAGGTCGGAGATCAGCTGGGGATCCGTCAGCTTTCTTCCGTCGGGGCCACGCACGTAGAAGGCGTCGACAACGGCCGACCCGAACGTCGACACCTTGGCCGAGATGACATCGAGTTGGTGGTCGACCAGCGCCTGCGTGATGCGATGGAGCTGCCCGACGACGTCCTCGGCCCGCACCTCGACCACCGTGGACGTTGCCGAGGCATTGTTGTCCACCGTCACCTGGGTGGACACCAGGTGAGGCGTGACGGCTCGGCGGTCGGCCCGGTAGGTCCGAGCCCGTTCGGCCAGCTGGGCCTCGATGGAGAGCTTCCCCGCCATGATCGCGGCCAGATCGTCGGCCAGCCGGGCGACCGGAGGCCATCGGCCCCTGGACGGCTCCACGGTGAAGATGTCGACCGCGACGCCGTCCTCTCCGGCGACGACGGCCGAGCGCACATTCAGCCCGCGCATGGCCAGTGCCCCGGTGACCTCGGCGAGCAGTCCCGACCGGTCGGGTGCCACCACGGTGACCACCGGGTCGTCGATCGAGATCGCCGGTACCCGGCGGGAGCGGACGGTCTCCATGATCACCCGGAGCTCGTCGGTCAGCCACGGGGTCGGCACCGTGGCGGGCTCGCCGGCCAGCAGCCGGGCGGTGCGTTCGACGAGCTCGGCGATCAGACCCGCCTTCCAGGGCCCCCACGCCGACGGACCGGTGGCCAGACTGTCTGCTTCGACCAGCGCGGCCAGCAGCTCGAGTGTGGATCGGCTGCCGACCTCCTTCGCCACCCGTTCGGCGGTCGCCGGATCGTCGAGGTCCCGACGGGTGGCCGTGTCGGGAAGCAGCAGATGAAGGCGCACCAGGGTGACCAGGGTGTCGACGTCGTCCTCGGGAAGCCCGATCCGGTGCCCGATGTCGGCGACGATGCCCATGCCCACCTCGGTATGGTCCCCGGCGAATCCCTTCCCGATGTCGTGGAGGAGGGTACCGATCAACAGGAGGTCGACCCGGCCGACCCGGTGCGACAACGTGGCGGCATTGGCCGTGGCCTCGAGGAGATGGCGGTCAACGGTGAAGCGGTGATACGGGTTTCGCTGGGGCTTGTTGCGGACCGCGGTCCATTCGGGCAGGTAGCGCTCGATGATCCGGCGCTGGTCGAGCGCCTCGAGGGCGGCGATTGCCGGCGGTCCGGTGGCGAGCACGCGCACCATGGCGCCCCGTAGGCTGTCGGGCCAGGGCACCGGCGGCGGCGGTGCCTTGCGGCCCAGGAGGTTGAGGGCATCCCGGGCGATGGGCAGGTTCCTCTCGGCGGCCACCGCCGCCAACCGCAACGAGAGCGAGGCGTCCGTGCTCGCGGTCGCCGTGTCGACCAGGACCACTTCGTCCTCGGTGACTCCGACCTCCGGATCGCCGGGGACGACCCGGACGGTGTCAGCTCGGCCCGACGAGCCATCCCGGCCGTCGGATCTCCTCCGCCGGCGAGCGGAACCCTGGGCGCGGGACCACGCTCCGCGCCGGCGCCAGGCATCGTCGGCCTCCCAGGCAATGGTGCGGCCGGCGGTGGCCACCGTCCCCATGAGCGAGTCGCTGTCCGGTTCCCCCAGGGACAGGGCCACTCCGTCCTGTTCCTGCAGGAGCAACTTGTTCTGCTCCCGGCCGGCATTCCTGTGCAGTTCGACCCGAATCGAGGTGAGGACTCCTCGGGCGTCGTCGATGGCCACGGTGTCCACGTAGTCGGCGAGCACCGGCACGGCACGCATCACGGCCATCAAAGCCGCGACGTCGCGAAGGCCTCCATGGGACTCCTTCAGGTCGGGTTCGAGGAGGAACCCGACATCGCCGAATGTCCGGCGCCGCTCGTCCACCAGGTCGGCCAGCACTCCGAGCCAGGGGGGTTTCTGCTTCGACCATCGCTCGCGGGCGCCTTCGAGGACCGGTGCGGCCACTCGGGCGTCGCCGCACACCACCCGGGCGTCCAGCAGGCCCAGGGCGACCCGCAGGTCGTCGCCGGCGACCTCCAAGACCTCGTTGGGGCGCCGGACGCTGTGGTCGAGGGAGATCCCCTCGTCCCAGACCGGGTACCAGATCCGGTCCGCGGTTGCCGAGATGTCCCTACGACCCCGGTGGATGAGCACGACGTCGAGATCACTGAACGGACACAACTCGGATCGGCCGTAGCCACCCACCGCCACCAGGGCCATCCCTCGCCCGTCCCCGCCGGTGGCGCGGTCGAACAGGCCGGTCAGCCACTCGTCAGCTGCGGCCGCGTAGGCCCGGCAGAAGGCATCCCCCCGCAGGTCCTCACGCTCGATGAGCGTCTGCCTTCGCGCACGCAGGGACACGGCCGGACCGTACCACCGGCCACCTCGGGGGATCCGATCGCCGCATCCGGGGACCTGGGCGACGGCCGCCAGCGATCTGGGGCGATTATCATTCACCCCATGGAGCAGAACGGGCGCTCAGGCCTCAGCGTGTTCGACGGCGTCCTCATCGTCGGGGGCGGCATCATTGCCATCTTCGTGGCCTTCGCGGTGCTCAGCTTCGTGGCCGGCATCGTCTGGTTCGTGGTCAAGGTCGCCGTGGTGGTCGCCCTGGTCGCCCTGGTGGCCAAACTGGTGTTCCGCCGGCGATAGCCGGGTCGGTCGACCGGTTCCTAGGAGGCGATCATCGACTCGAAGAACTCGATGTGCTCGGTCACCATGCGATTGGTCGAGAAGTAGCCCTCCACCGCCAATCGGCAGTCGGAGCGCTTCAACTCGCCGAGCCGGCCGATAGCCTCCACCATCTCTCCCTCGTCGTCGCAGAGGAACCCGGTGCGTCCGTGGTCGACCACCTCGGGAGCGGCTCCCTCCGGAAAGGCCAGGACCGGTGTGCCGCAGGCCATCGCCTCGATCATCACCATGCCGAACGGCTCGTTCCACCTGATGGGGAAGAGGAGCGCAGCCGCTCCCGCCAGAAGCTCGAGCTTGCGCTCGTGGGAGACCTCGCCCAGGTAATGGGCGTCGTTGCCGAGCTGGGGCTCCACCTTCTCGGCGAAGTAGCTCAACTCCCACGGCTCGCGCATCTTGGCGGCCAGCAGAATGCGGATCCCCGCCTTACGGGCCACCTCGACCGCCCGGTGCACCCCCTTGTCCTCGGCCATGCGGCCCAGGAACAGGACATAGGGACCATCCTGGTCCCCTCGTCCGTCACCCATTGGGAAGTGGGCCGCGTCCACGCCGTGGTGGATGACGCGGGCGATGGGGATCTCCGGGGCTGCCCGCCGCTGCGCGTGGGAGATGGCCACGATGGGGACCCGTTCGGCGTTCACCCGGTAGAGGTCGCTCAGCTCGTCATTGAACGGGCCATGGATGGTGGTGGCCACCGGCAGGCCGGGGTAGTGCTCGGAGTGGAACGGTCCCATCACCGTGTGGTCGTGGACCACGTCGCAGTCGCGCAGCGCCTCGTAGGCATGGATGACGTGGCGGATCTCGGGGACGGCCATGCCGATGCGGGTTCCCTCGGCCTCCGGGAGGATCCACTTGCGCGGCACCGGACAGGTGGAGTCCCCGGTGGTGAACAGCAGGACGTCGTGCCCGGCACTCTGGAGGCCCCGGGCCAGCTGGTCCACCACCAGCTCGATGCCGCCATACAGCAGGGGAGGGATGGGAGTCCATGGCGGTGCGATCATTCCGATCCTCATGGAGAGATTCAAGCATCCCGACGGGGGAGGGTAGGATCGCCGGACGCCACGGCGGCGTGGCCGAGTGGTTTAGGCAGGGGCCTGCAAAGCCCCGTACGGCGGTTCGATTCCGCCCGCCGCCTCCGATTGCCCCTGACCGTGCATGGCCTTCCGGTACTCGGCCGTTGATCCAGGATGCCCGACCACGGCAAACGATGAGCCCTGTCGGGCCGGCCGATGGGGCCGCCGGTGGGGTGGTGCCGGCCTCAGCTGGCCGGCGGGGTGGCGTAGTCCCAGACCATAAAGGAGTCCTCGGCGGAGTCGAGCAACAGATTCGCCGGCACGTTCTTGTCGATGTGGCCTATCAGCCCGCCGTAGATGCCGTAGCCGACGAGTTGCTGCAGTCGAGGGGGAAACCGGCGGACGATGGGCGCCGGCAGCCCCAGCTGCTGGTTCTCCTGCTGGCGGATGTAACCGGCGCAGTAGTTCATGGCGATCCCCACCCGCCGATGATCGGTCGTGTTCGCTCCACCGCCATGCCACAGGCTCCCATGCCACACCAGTACGCTGCCCTTGGCCATCTCCGCCGGGATGGAGTCGTAGTGGCGAAACAGGTCCGGTGACTCGTCGGCCTTGTGCGAGCCCGGAATGATGCGGGTGGCCCCGTTGGCCTCGGTGAATTCGGTGAGGGCCCACATCGTGTTGCACACCGTGGCAGGATGCGGCTTCGGCAGGGGGATGATCTGGTCGTCGGCATGGATCGGCTGGGCGGACTCATCGGGCCCGATGGCGATGGACGAGAGCGAGGAGACCAGGAGCCCTTGGTCGAGGACGCCCTCGCAGATGGGAAGGATGGCCGGATGCACGGGGACTTGCTCGAAGTCCGGTCCATGGGCGAGGAGGTTGTAGATCCTGGTGGTGTGGGTTCCCTCGAAGGTGTTGTCCGACGGCGCGATACCGAGCACGTGCTCGATTCGGAGCAGGTCGTCGTTGAGGGCATCGATAAGGCCGGGATCGATCGCATCCTCCACGATGGTGTAGCCCTCGTGTTCGATCCGTTCCAGATGCCCTGCGATGTCGATGGCCATGGATCCCCCTTCGCCTCCAGCGTCAGCACCGAGCCTATTGTGCGTGGATGCCTCGCAAGAAGAGAGGGCCGGACAATCGCTATGAGCTGGTCACGTGCGCCTGGAAGGGCCACGCCGTGGTCGGCACCGATGCCGCCGAGGTAACTCCCGACGACGCCTTCGTCGTGCGCCAGGCAGACGGCGTCCGCTGGTACCGGTGCCTCCGTTGCGACGCCTGGCTGTTCGGGAAGGTCCCGGACGCGCCCAGCCGAGACCGGGTCACCCCCCGCCACGAGATCCAGATTCCGGCCCGGGGCCCCCTGTTGCGGGACCGCTATGTTCTGCGGCTGATCGCGATCGATCGGGCCATCCACGTCGTGGTGCTCAGCACCTTGGCCGCCGTGCTCTTCACCTTTGCCAAGCACGATGCCGCGCTCCATCGTGACTACGTCAACATCATGAACGACCTGTCGGGGGGAAGCCCGGGGGAGACTCAGGTACGGGGCATCCTCGGCTACCTCCGCAAGGCGTTCGAATACTCGCCCCGGCGGCTCATCCAGCTGGGATTGGCGGTCACCGCCTACGCCGCGTTGGAGGCCACCGAGATGGTGGGCCTTTGGTTCAACAAGCGGTGGGCCGAGTACCTGACCCTCATTGCCACCACCGCCCTGGTGCCGTTCGAGGTCTACGAGCTCACGCTCAGGGTCAGCGTGTTCAAGGTGGTCACACTGGTCATCAATGTGGCCATCGTGATCTACCTCCTTCTGGCCAAGCGGCTGTTCGGGTTGCGGGGAGGCCACAAGGCCGAGATGGAGCGGCGCCGTGAGCTGGGCGGGTGGGGGGCCATCGAACGGGCCACTCCCGAGGTGCCCTCAGCCGTTCCGTAGCGGGTTGTCCCACGCTCCGGGAACAGGTTGGAGGAATGCCGGTCCGGAGCTGCGGGTTCGCCGATCGAGTCGACGTCAGGGTCGATGGGGACGATGGTCCGAGTGGTAGCGTCGTCCCAATCGGGCCGTTGGCGCAGTTGGTAGCGCACTTGCATGACACGCAAGGGGTCGTCGGTTCAAGTCCGGCACGGCCCACCCCGTCTTATGCAAGACGTTCAGTTGTTCGCTGACCGACGACGGCCGGCATTTTCGCCATTTAGTCGAAGTGGGGTCTTGCTCGCAGCATCACTCCGGACTGCATCCGAAGAACTCTCGACTTCGAACGGCTTTCCTTCCCCGTCCGAGGATCCGGGACCCACACCAGGTGCGGATCGGTTGACAGGGACGCGCTCAGTGGCTTTCCGCAGATATCGCCCTTCAGCGGCACTTCGCCATTTGCCCGCCGACTGGATCTCTCGGTAGACGGCTACCTTGGTGTGGTACTCCAGCTTGGTTACCTTTGGATGGTATCTGAGCTCGGAGACTTTGGCCCGGTACGTCAGCTTGGAGACTTTCGCCCGGTAGATCAGTTTGGACCGGAGCACCCCGAGCGGATGAGCCTTCCGCTCAGCGCGGTGCCACTCCTCCTCGACGCGTCGCGTCAGAACGCGGATGATCTCTGCCTGCGTCTCAACCTCACGCTTTAGCCTCAAGGCGTCCTCGAGGC
>Ga0307373_10011244_pt1 | contig 12996 bp, 18 predicted proteins | sample OX2MG_FD_202534 | JGI IMG/M metagenome (GOLD analysis project Ga0307373, IMG submission 202534) | Soil microbial communities from Risofladan, Vaasa, Finland - OX-2 | ecosystem: Environmental > Terrestrial > Soil > Coastal area > Acid sulfate soil | place: Finland: Risofladan, Vaasa | collected... | reverse complement strand
GAGCAGACGGACACGGTGCGTCCCATCCGGATTGTCCGGTAAAATCTTTTCAACCGAAAAGTTGGCACCGCGTGGAATAAGCCATTGCCGTTCAGTCGCAAACCCGAAACTCCCCAGATATGCCCCGTGCCTTTAGGCCAGGGTACTTGACTAGAACCACGTGCCCCTACGCCGCTTGCGTTATAATTGCCAAAACCGCGATAGGCGGTCATATCTGCATGCGTGACAGCATCAGGTAATGCCAGCGCGGCATCAAGATTTTTGGTATACCTTCCCATTGGCTGCTGGGCGCTCGCGTCAAGGGGCGAGCGACTGCCCGCGGAACCGACCGTACGCAAATAGGCGTTGACCGCAAACGCAGACCCTTGCGCATAGCTCTTGACGATACTCTTCATTGTCGGGGTGAGCGACGCTTTCCAGACCGTCGTCGGAATACCGCTCAACGCTTTCATCACCGTTTCCTGTTCATTCCGACGACTCGCCATCTGACTTTCAAATGATGCATCAGCTTCTCGTACTGTTGCATCGTCGGATGCGAATCTGCCGCCCGCCCCGTGATTGTCGTTGAATTTACGGCGTTCTATCCGCATCGCAATTTGCATATAGCGTGCATTGTCTCGTATCGTTCCCATTAAAAATCACCCCAATAATCGGTATTACGCTCCATTGCTGCCGCCAACGTCGCCGCTGCATCGCTCTCATCATCTAATGTGCGAATATTTGCCTGATTGGGTGCAAAGAGAATTTCACAGGCAGCAGAAACCGTATCCACCTGATCGTCGTGCGCCAGATTGGGAAATCCTAATAGTTCCGGTTCAAACTCTGTCAGATAGTCAGCAAATTGCCGGTGAAACACTTGCTCGTTGCTGTAAAAGATAGACGCAGATATCGCACGGCTCACCTTATCTTTCTGTGGGCGGTATTCTTGCACTGGCACGCCCAAACGCAAGCATCCTTGTGTCATAGTCATTTGGAATGCCACACTTTCGATTTGTACGAAGCGATGCTTAAAGCGATGATATGAGGCCACAATTGCTTTCTGAATATCTGGCCCTTCCATACGGTCGCGCTGTATATCTAAAAGTAATAAACTATTATCCGGTGTCACGGCCCAGGTAGAAATAACCGTGTAATCCGCAGACGTTTTTAGCGACGCGGCTAAGTCCACTGTGGCAAACTTCCAACATGCCGCTTTGACAATTTTCTTTTCGCCATAACTCGTGCGTAACGTGTAGAACTGCTCGTCCTCTGAGAAATACCGCAGCCATTCTGCCTTAAAAACTGAACCAGAATCAGGCACCGGATTCTGTTGGAACTGCGCCGAGTACTGCTGCGCACCCATCATCTTTTTCAACCCGTCAAGCTCACGCTGCGGTACCTGAACCGGCCAGAGCAGTTCTCCCTCAACGGTGCGCGGGTCTTCCCACCCGATACTTGTCACACATTTGTTTTCCGGATCGAACTCCGCTGGGAGACGCAGCAACTCAAATCCGCCTTGCTCTAAAATAAAACCTGATAAATCATCCACACCGACCCGCTGCATCACTACCACTTTATGCCCTGTTTTCTGATCGTTCAAACGAGACTGCATCGTTCCGGTCCACCAGAGACGCGTATCCGTGCTCTTTGCTTCAGAACGCGCATCACGTACATTATGGGGATCGTCCACTATAATACTGTCTGCTCCTTCTCCTGTCGCTGCTGATTCAGTCGAAATAGCGAGGCGATACCCCTTTGCGTTATTTTCAAAGCGCATTTTCATGTTCTGGTCACGCGAGAGATAAAACACATCCCCCCAACGCTGGCGATACCAATCCGATTCGATAAGCACCCGGCACTTGCGGTTGTCGCGAATAGAAAGAGAAAGCGCATATGAAGCACACAGCCACTTATACTGAGGCAGCGTGCACCAGACCCACATCGGCCAGAAGGTTGAAATCATCAAACTCTTTGCATGCCTCGGCGGCATATTTACTAAGAGATTACGGATATCACCTCGCGTCACTGCTTCCAGGTGTTCACAGATCGCTTCCAGGTGCCAACCAGAAATAAAGGGGGTTGAAGGCTCAACGACATGCCACGCACCTTTGGCAAACTCGTAGAGGCTTCTGCGCATACGTTCGGCGTGAATACGCTCCTTTAGCTTGAGCGGCAGCAAGACATTTCCAGCAGTTCCGATAATTGGTTTTTGTTGATAGTTAATTGCCATTACTATCCACCGCCTTTACGGTACATCCAAATTGCGCAAATACCTGTGCAAAGCGCTGCTTATTTGGACCGCAATAGACAAAAACACTTCCACTCGTATTCCCACTGCGTGTTTCCTGCGTTCCAGGCGCAAAAAACGCAATACGCCCGCGTGTAAAGCAAAGGGGGAAGGCAAATAATTGATGAAACCAGCGCGTATCGGTATTCGCAGAGAAAAGGGCAATAGCTTGCTGGATATGCCCGTGTGCATATTCGGTTAATAATTTTTCCGCCCACGCAGCTTGATTACTTTTTGCACCAATACGCCCGTAGGGAGGATTGAGCCAGACCGTATGTGCGTACCACGGAAGTAAGAGCCCGTTCTGCTCTTCGGTAAAATAGCGAGCTGCACAAACAATCCGGTTTGCCGAAGCGCAACTGGCCGGGTCAAGTTCGATATCGCCAAAAACGGCACGCACAGCATCAAGATATAACGGTGGCGTACACCACGTCTGGAGTTGGCTGGAAAGAATGCGCTGCGCAACGGTTTTCTGTTCAGGCATCTCGCCCCTCCAGACAGACCGCTGTCTTCCCAGTTTCAGCTTCCCAACGGGCGAGTATCACGTCGGCGTAGTGTGGTTCAATTTCCATTAGATAGCAGGTCTTGTGCGCCCGCTCGGCAGCAATCAGCGTACTCCCGCTCCCAGCAAAGACATCGAGGACCGTGCGCACATCGTGATTTCCAATTGCGCGTGCTGAGAGGGCAACGGGTTTTTGTGCCGGGTGAAATTCGTTCTGTGCGTCACGCGGAAGTTCCCAGAGGGTACATTCATCGGTTGGGCCAATCCAGCGCAGTGTTGAACCACGTGGCTTGAAATACAAACACAGTTCACAGCGTTGTTTGTATTGCGAATAAACTGCGGCATACTTTGCATTTGTTTTATGCCAGACAAGATGCGCGTGAATATCACACTGAAGCTCGAAAAGCATAGTATAAAGTTCGTGTCCGTAAATATCAGCGAACCAGACGTAACACGGGCCGTTGACGTAGGGAAGCACCACTGGTAAAAAAGCCGCGTAGATTTCCGTATCTGTATCACCCTGCATGCGTTCACGTGTATGCGCTACATATTCGCCGACATCGTTGAAATGACCGCCACCGTGATAATCTACGCCGTACGGTGGGTCGGTAAAAAGTATATCTGCCTGCTCACCCTGCATTAACCGTGCCATATCGTCCGGATTTGTACAGTCACCGACAAGCAGGCGATGTTTCCCTAACTGCCACAGGTCTCCTGGGTGCGTGCGGGTTGGTCCAGCAAGTTGTGGCGTCGTATTAAAGTCTTCACCGCCAAGCCCCGTTAAGGGAAGCTCTAACTGGGCAGTACGCTCTTCGATGAGTTGCTGGAGTTCCGCTTCGCCGGTGCCGAGACTTTCAAGCGAAAAGCCCACGTCCTGTTGTTCCTGCAAGAGTTGGAGCAATATGCCTTCATCATCTTCAGCAAACTGCTCGTGCAGATTATCCGCAACGAGATAGCCGGTGATTTGCTCATCAGTCCAGTCGGCAGGGAGAATGTCTGCCCGAATATCGTGCCAGCCAAGCGCGAGTACTGCTTCGACAACACCGTGGCCGGCTACAATCGTCAATGCGTCCGCGCCGTCTTGGACGCAAATACTGCGCCCCTGGCCGAACCGCTGTAAGCTCGCCACAAGTCGTTCAATCTGCTCCGGTGGATGTTTTCGGTAATTGCGTGCATGAGGCACCAGACGGTGTACCGAAACTACTCTGTTCTGTTTGAGCTGTGCAGGCAGCGCTGGTGCGTTTTTATTCATCCTGCGGCGCCTGTAGAATAACGAGCGTATCTGGCCCCACGTGCTGCTCTTTCACCGGAGTGCCGGGCCAGTGGATAATAAACCAGAGCATGTACGTTCCGGCTTTCACCGTATCAGATGGAGCCCACGCGTACGAAATCATCCCAAGCACGCCGTTCACAATTGTCACCGTCCCCGCTCCAACGAACGGCGGTGACTGCCCAATGATCGGTGTCGAAGCGACTACTTCGAGCGTAATAGCGGAACCGGATAAACTGGTTACATCAATGATGTTTCCCGATTCGTCGGTGAGTACCCGACTATAGGGCGGAAGTACATCTCCCTGGTACAGTGTTAGATAGGCCATACGTTTTTCCTTTGTACACAAAAAAAGACACACCATAACACCTGTTTGCATTTTTGATGTATCTGTAAATTTGAATGAAAAAGAAATACGATTTATGATTTCGGATGCGGGGGTGGGTGGAAGATTTCAACACTGCGCACGTATTCATCAACCGTCAGATCAACAGCCACCTGCCGAGAGAAAAGCGTACACAGAACTGGCTTATTGACTTCAATGATAATCTCAACGCGATAAATACCCGCTATCTGCTCCCCTGTTTCCGCATCTATCACCCGCGTATTCATGCCGATACCGTCCGTATTGATAATCCTAATACGTCTCAAGCGGTTCCCCACTTTCTTGAAGAACCGCCAGGAAGCACTCTCCCTAGAAGCCGATCAGTTTTTATCGTATACTCAGACCAGGCTGATTTGGGCGTTCCAATACGAGATGAAAACGCTTCAGCAAAAGGCTCACCAAGATATGCCAGCCGCGTTGGTCCTTCTTCATATCCAGCTTGATTAACTGATGAGCGTGCGTATCCACTCACCTGCATTCCCAGATTGGCATTTCGCTCTAAAAAATCCACCGTCATCTTGCCCACGTCCTTTGTACTGCTTGCAGAAGGGGTATGCCCTTTCCCATCGTCCAATAAATAATTGCAGACCACGTGCCCATATTCGTGGTCAATGCGCGACAGATTTGAGTCACATCCCGGAGGCACCCACCCAACTTGCTCATCACGTACAGACGCGGCAGAAACAAGTCCGTCTTGAAACTGCTTTTCGTTAATAAGCATCGCTTGATCCGCATGCATTCCAACACCAACATCCGTTGAGTTAATGGTAACAGCTATGGTGTTCTCATCTTTCAGACTTTGAATATCCGGACCGGCAATAGAAAACCCGGCAATATTTCCGCATTTCTTCGCGTCACCGAGCCCAGTTCCAACAAATCGCAATGTGCTTGCTGCCTCCGGGTACTTCTCCGCAAGCCCGCTCACCCGATCAGCAATTGCGCGAGCGATAGGCGGCTGAAGTCCCGTAAAATCAACCACCGCGCCCGGAAGCTTTTCGTGCAAGCTGCTTTCCGCACGCGCAACAGAATCTGGCCCATCACCACTTCCGAAACGCCCATGTTCGTCGTGAATATCGTTAAACTTTGCTCGCCGTCCCTGATATTTCACACGCAAGTGAAATTCACGTACCGATGCTTCGATACTCACGATTTCTTCCCAGGCAGTTTTAATTCAGGATGGGCCTTTTTATAGGCTTCCCACTCGGCTAACTGCTCAGGCGTAGGACGCTGCGGTTTACTGGTACGAGCGGCAAGAGCCGGCACCGGCTCTTTTTTTGGTTCGTTCGTTTTTTCATGCATCATGCTTTTCCCGTTCAGGACGATAGTTGAATTTCATCAATCTGGTCGGCTCTAAAATCGGTATGTGTTGCGCCACCGCCTGATTGCTGGTATATAAATGGGCCTTCATACGTTATGTCGTGGTCTTTTCCGTTAAAAAAAGCATGCACAACATTTGAAAAATACGGGGCGTCACCACCACGGCGAATTTCATTTGCCTGTTTATTCAAATCATCAGCTGCTTTCGCAATTTTCTTGATACTCGCGGGATCAGAAAAAGGTTTTGCTGGATTTGTAGGTGCAGCAGGTTTCGTCGAAGAGCTAGAAGACGAACTCCCACCACTGCCTTCGGCAAAACGTCCTCCAGTTCCATGCTCCGTATTGTACTTCTGCACCTGCTTTTCATAATGCACGGAAGCTCTTGGATGGGTCAATACTTTCTTGAACGTTGGAAATGGCTCAGTCATTGGAAATGTTCTTTCTGCTACGAGCCGGGAAACCGCTTGCGTAGTTCGTCGGCGTAATCAAGATGCACGGTGCCTGCGTCCATAATCGTCTGCACGCTAGGGCGATACGGAGGATTTTGTGTTGGAACGCGTTCACGTGGCATTCCTGGCTTGAGCGTCTGGTCAAGCCGTGGTACTATGTTTTGCACAGGATTGCGGCCCTGTTGCCAGCGTGTGAGCGCAGCAGACGGGTTGTAGTACGGACTCTGAACTGGAACCCGCCCCAAGCTTGGCGGTGGAATAAGGGCAGCGTTGCTCACTGTTTTACGCATTGTCACCCCCCTTCGATTTCGTCAGCAATCGCCTCCAGACGGCTCAACTGTTCCGGCGTGAGTTTTGACAGATCAATCGCCAGCACATTCGGGTTATAGCCCTGCTCCTGCGTCACTTTCGTGTTGGCTGTCTCTGCACCCCGTGCCACACGCTCCAGGTCGGTGGCGACTTTGAAGAGTTGCACGGTGGCTTGTGATCCGAGCCTGCTCTTATCAATCAACTCCTGAATCTGCTTCACCGCACGGAGCCCCTGTGTACGACCGAGCAGTGCGTGCTCTTCGTTCATTTTCTCGACCGACTCTTCACGGATGCGGCGCTTCTCAGCTTCAGTGGCTTCGCGGGCGTGGCGATGCTCTTCAGCAATACGGGCGTCTTCCACTTTGACACGAGCCTGCCAGTTGTACTTTGAGCTCATTTCTTCTAAGCGCCGCTTATAGGACGCGGATTTTCCGAGATGCACCGCGAGTTTGAGCAGACTTCTATCTGGACCCATTGCCACGTATTCACGAAACAACGCCTCTGCACGCGTTGGAATGCCATCTTTTGTTCCCATAATACCGCGAGTTTCTGTTAAAAATGTTGCACGAATGCCCGATAAATGGAGATTTTTGTCTGAAATATATGTTTTTTTGTGAAAAAACGAACGCCCTACCGCTAGATGCGTTCCCAAATTGCCGGGCGATTATTCCAAAATGACGTTTTTCTCATCCGGTAGCCATGCGCGCGAAGAAGTGCATTAAATTGACGCCCGACGCTCTTTCCTGGTTGAGCATACCCCCGCTCATCATAATACGTATCGAAATGCCCAACTGATCGCGAACCAAATGTAGAAGCGATAATCAGATACCGCGGAAAGCTTCCCCGTTGCAATACATCAAGTACGTGGTCAAATGGGTGATCGAAATGTTCAAAATACTCCGAAGCAAATATCAGATCAACTTGACCTACTATCGCTGGCTCAACAGTAAACCCGATAGATTTTCCAATACTGCGGGCCGTCTGTGCCTGCGGACCTTCAAGATTTGTTCCATACACCATAGCCGCGGGCCAGAATTGTTTCAGTACTGCCGTTGAATACCCGATACCGCAGCCGAGGTCGGCAATACGAGAAAGACGTGGCGACCATCCGGACTGGATAAGGGACCCTATATTCCGTAAATACCGGCGCGAATAGAGAAGCCAGCATGCCCATAAATCCCCTGCATATCGTACATCATTATACACGGTATAATCGGGCTTTCCCTGCGCAAGAGAAGCATACCAGCGCTGCTCAAGCAGATCAGTGCACATCTCTGGTATATTGCGAAGCGCACGGCTTGTCCGATGATAGACAACAGCTTCTTGTGCAATACGTTGCCCTTCCTCAAATGAGCATCCAGGCCAAAGTTGTAAATACTGGCGAAGATGCTTCTCTGTTGTCCAAGAAAGAGCAGAATAGGAAAAAGTCATACTGCTCCTTTCTGTTGCCAGCTATCTATGATTTTCTGTATACGCGGGCTTCTTATCTCATCCTGCACTTGCACGAGATTCATGCCATATTCATTTGGCGGCAATACTGCTAAATCAATGCCTGGCTTTAACTGTAAAGGCGTATCGAAGCGTTTCCATCCGTCCTTTACTATATGCTGCGGACGTCGGAAACGACGATCGGTTGTCACAACCCCAGGCCACATGCGTTCGAGTGAGCGTGCCATGCGCAAGCGTCCGTCGCCATGATAAATCGCTTCCGTATTCCCACCTTTCATCGCCATTGTTTGTTCTTTATCCACGACAAACGTATTCAACAAAACCGTACACCATCCATGCGCTAATACCTGAAGGCAAAGATCAGTATCTTCGTTGTAGCGACCGCGCCAGTGGAACGGTAAATCCGTCCGAATGAGCATGCAGGAATAGACATGGCAATTGATTTGTATTGGCTGAAGCCTATCTATATCCGGCGCAAACATCGCATAATTCAATCCGGAAATGGCAATATTTTCATAGCGGTCGGTAAAATCTTCACAGACTCGTAAAGCGATACCGGCATCACAATACATGCGTTTTGCACGGTAGCGACGAAAAAAATAACGCATATTGTCATCGAGTTGCCAGTGGCGCTCAACACCAGCTGCACGCGCATGCTCCCAGATGAAATTACGCGATGGTATCACGCTCCCTCGGTCACGAAACGGAAGAATAAGGATGTGATCCTCCCCAAATCGTTCGCTGTACAATTCCGCTTCTTGCGGTTCGACGACAAGGTGAAATGGAACGTCGTCTCGTTGTAAGCACTCAGCAGTATAGTTGCAATCATAGCGCCCCTTGCTGGGAATATAAATGGGGTAGCGTGGAAGAATACGCTCGCTCATACAGATTCCTCGGCAGGCTTTCCAGGTTTCTTTTGTATTCGCCCGGAAATAGGCGGGGCGATTGGAGCATCAACCGGCGCGGTAATAAACCGTACCGACATGACATCATCCACACGCGGTTTCTCCGGCCACCAGATTGCCCGTCCTGTTCCAACAACAGGAATTTTTTTTGCATCACGTCCAATAAATTGACAAAATGCCTGGCGATCTTCCTCATTGACAAACCGTACAATAATTTCTAAGCGGGCATCGGGACTTTCCATGTCGTATTCCGGCATACCGACCCATTGCGCAGCTGCATTCAAATCAGCGATTTCCGATGTCGGTCGCGTCACGTAGAGTAGATTCGCCAGCATCATCTCGTCGTATCCCGTTCCCAGCAAAGCAATATCCTGCTCTTTTAACTCACGGAGCAATTCCGTCAGCGCACGGTCGTCATTTTCTGCCAGGTGACTAATCTCGTTATCAGCAATCAGTAGTTTCATCGCCTGCGGATCATCCGGCCCGAACGGCATACGATAGATGGGAATAGTCGTCATACCAAGTTGCTCGGCAGCAAGCATAACACCGCGACCAGCAAGAATCGTCCCTTCGTTGGCAACGACGATATTGCGATAAATGCCATGCGCACGAATACTTTCCTTCAGATGCTCAATTTCATCATCCGGATGAATCCGGTAATTACGTGGATGTGGTTTTAATTGGTCAACTGCAACGTATTCAAGCGTCAATGCTGCCCCTACAGGTTGAGTCATACAGTTCCCCCTTTAATCGTATCTACTTTCGTGACGGATAGCGGTCCCTTCGACGCCTCTTCGTATGCAATTGCTTGCGTTTGTGCCTGTGTGTCTGCTTGAATAATCAGTGGTTGAAGCGGTTTCAATGCCGGGTCTGCTGATAAGCCAAGCACCTTTAACAGACCGGAGAGCAAAGAAAAGACAAACACGAAAGCAAGCTGCGTGAGAAGAGCAATCAAGGGAAAATCAGCAAAAGAAACGGTATGCGTGGAGAAAAACTGGTAGACGACATTTCCGGACGCCTCGGCTGCAACCGCCATAAGATTGAGGACATTCATCTCCCAGGTGTGCAGTCCGGCTACTTCTGCGGGTGTCAATGGCTGCCCACTCGTTGCACGGCGGACAATATCAGGCAAATCAAGTAATACCATAAAAGAAAATCTCCAACACACACAAAATTGCGCCCACTCTTTTTTCTTTTGCTTGTATTGAAGATTTTATCTATATTCTATGATACCATATCGGGGTAAAAACGCAAGGACAGTAGGAAAAATACGGTTTTTACCCACTTTTCTGCTATATAGTAATATAGAAGTGTTTTTTTCACAGAAAATGAAAGGAGGAAGCATGATACCTATCACCATCGAACTGCGCGACTACCAGCAGCTTCAGGTACAGCGCGTGCTTTCTGCACGCAAAAAAGGCAAAAAAGCCGCGCTAGTCGTTTCGAGTACCGGGACTGGTAAAACAATTTCAATGGTAGAGATTGTGAAGCGCCTCGCAATCAAAACCGTTATCCTGGCGCATCGCGAGCAACTCCTTGAACAGACGCGCACAAAAATGCTGCTCGTCAATCCAGATGCCGATATCGGTCTCGTGGGATTTGGCTATGAAGAGTGGGGTCATGACATCCTCCTGTGCGGCATCCAGACCATGCGCTTTCCAGACCGGCTCGTGCAGTTGGAGCAAGAAGGCATCCAACTATTCATCACAGACGAGTGCCACCATGACAGCAATGATAATTCCTACGCATTAGTACGGGCAGCATGCCCGGAGGCATTTTTCGTTGGTTTTACCGCGACTGCCGACCGCATGGATGAAAAACCCATTGAAGCTTTCTACGGCCAACCTGTCTTTGAACGTCATATCACCCGTTTTATTCGTGAAAGCTGGCTCTGCGATCTGAAGTGCCATATGGTGAGAAGCGAGCGCACTTCTCTTGACGGCGTGCGTATGAACCGAGACGGTACCGACTACAACGCCGGTGAATTGGAACGTGCCATCAACCGCAGAGACCGCAATACGGTCATTGTGCGCGAGACTATGGCAATCGGTCAGCCGGAAGACCCAACGCTCGCATTTTGCTCATCAGTACAGCACGCAAAAGACCTTTGTGCCTCATTTGTTGATGCCGGCATTCCATCAGCCTGTGTCTTTGGCGAAACGCCAAAGGAAGAGCGCGAACAGCACGAACTGAATTTCGCCAGTGGGCGCATTACCGTGTTATGCAATGTGGATGTGTATGGTGAAGGCGCTGATATGGACGTGCGCCGTATCGTCATTGCGGCACCAACCAAATCACGTGCAAAGTTCGCGCAAATGGTTGGACGCGGCACCAGACTTGCTCCAGGAAAAACGGTGTGCTGGATTATTGATGTTACTGACAATAGCAATACGCACACCCTTGATCCGGTACGGCTTTCCGATATTCTCGACTTGCCGGAATTAGAGCCTGGGCAAAGCGCAGTAGAGGCCGATAAACTTCACCGCGAGCGCACCGGAAAAAATCCAGAAGATGACGACAGCACCGCCATCAAGGACGGAGACACCAGCGGCAAGATTGTCACAAAGAAAGTATCGCTTGGACCGATTGACTGGGCGAAACTCAAAAACGGCGGCTATGAAGCTCATGCTGATTTGCACCGCGTTGTCATCTGGCCCAAAAAGGCTGGAACCTATGATGTCGGCGTTTTCCTGAAAAGCAATCAGATTGAAAAGGCAAGGGGGCATATCCTATTGAAAGGCGTTTCACTTGGCTGGGCGCAAATGTATGCCGAGCAGCAAACACGAAAGCTGCAAGCCGGTGAGCGCCATCTGGTAGACCCAAATGCAAGCTGGCGCTTCCGACCGGCTTCAGACAAGCAGCTGCAAAAGCTGCGTCAGTTCCGTTTGCCTATCCCACCCGGCTGTACCGCTGGACAAGCCAGCGAACTCATGGATGCCTGGTTCGCAAAAAAGAAGGCGTCCCCCTATAGAAAAAATAAGAAAGGAAAAACATAACAGAAATACCACTGTGGTCAAAGAAAAGCAGCCTGACTGCCGACGAATGGATGTCTCTGATAAATAAAAACGGAGAAGGACTTCCACCATGCTGTGCGAACATCAGCAGCCTTCGTGATGAAATCGTCACCATGGCGCGTGATGGCTGTACGCTTGCCCCCTGGAACGGCTTGCAAATCCTTCATGCCTATCGGGTCGCCCGTGACGGGCACGAGTTCAACGAAGAATCGTTCCCGGCGCTACTCAAGCTCATACGGGAAGTTGCCGACAGCATGGGCTTCACGCTGGAGCAAGTACACAAGTTGAAGCATGAAGGGAATGGGGAATGATTAAAACAGAGCAGCAATACCGCATCACGCAGGAGCAAGCCCATCACTTCCGTAAAGCCATCAAGGAAGCAACAGCGATGCCGCCGGATGCATACCAACACCCGCTCTTGCGCAAAGCAACCATAGAATCGCTGAAAAGCCAGCTTGAAACACTGGAGCAAGAGCTTGCCGCGTGGGAACAGCGAGAAGAAGTCTATGATGTCACCTTCACAGTGACCCTGCGCTATAAAACCACCGTCTACGGCAAAACAAAAGAAGCACGCGAAGAAGCAGCCGAACACATCTACGGCGGCACAGACTTCGCCGACTATGACGTGATTGACCATGAAGAAATATGGGACAAGCATCAATAACATATCACGTTTTTTTAATGATATGTTATGTCAAGTTGAAGAATGATGCCGTCTGCTGCACGCTCAAACAGCAGACGGCATCATAGGGAGGGAGAAAAGAGAAAACCCTTACGGGCGTCTGCTGATTATCCCAGGGGCATACGCCTGTAAGATAGGATGGCGGCTAATAATAGCCTGCTGAATAGGATACCGCGATTGAATCGCGGTCGGGCTAAACAGCGTACCATGCATGATGAACATCGCCGTCAAAAGAACAGCAATCGCTATCACAACCAGGGCCACGATGAGCTGCGCACGCCGGCTCAAATTTGAAAACGTCAACATCCTTTGCTTTTCCTTTCACTGTACAGTTTAGTTAGTTAGCCTGGGTAACAGCTACCCGACAACAGCATAACACATATATCAAGAAAAACAAGTGATTTTTTCCTCAATTTTTTTGGATGCAGCTACGAACTTTCATCAACGT
>Ga0307373_10011237_pt1 | contig 12999 bp, 14 predicted proteins | sample OX2MG_FD_202534 | JGI IMG/M metagenome (GOLD analysis project Ga0307373, IMG submission 202534) | Soil microbial communities from Risofladan, Vaasa, Finland - OX-2 | ecosystem: Environmental > Terrestrial > Soil > Coastal area > Acid sulfate soil | place: Finland: Risofladan, Vaasa | collected... | reverse complement strand
CGGCGCCGACGACGCACGGCGGTCGCGAGTGCATCGATGAACAGCCGCGGGCGCGCGGGCGCGATTCGTTCATGGTCATCCTCAGCCCGCGCGCTTCTTGCGATCCATCAACTGCAGGATCATCGGCGTGAAGATCATCTCCATTGCCAGGCCCATCTTGCCGCCCGGCACCACGATGCTGTTGGGCCGGCTCATGAAGGAGTCGTGCAGCATGTTGAGCAGATACGGAAAGTCGATGCCCCTCGGGCGCGCGAAACGGATCACGACGAAGCTCTCGTCGGAGGTCGGTATTTCGCGGGCGATGAACGGATTGGAAGTGTCCACCGTCGGCACGCGCTGGAAATTGACGTGCGTGTTGCTGAACTGCGGACAGATGTAGCGCACATAGTCGGGCATGCGCCGCAGGATGGTATCGACGACCGCCTCCTGGGTGTAGCCGCGATGGGTCTGGTCGCGCTTGATCTTCTGGATCCACTCGAGATTGAGGATCGGCACCACGCCGATCAGCAGGTCGGCGTGGCCGGCGATGTTGACGCCATCCAGCTTCACCCCGCCGTGCAGGCCCTCGTAGAACAGCAGGTCGCTGTCGGCGGACACCTCGGCCCACGGCGTAAAGGTGCCGGGCTTCTGCCCGAAGGGCGCGGCCTCGCCGGCGTCGTGCAGGTAGCGGCGGACCTTGCCGCCGCCGCTCTCGCCGTAGCTGCGAAACAGCGTCTCTAGTTCGTCGAACAGATTGGCTTCGGGGCCGAAATGGCTGAAGTGACGATTGCCGGCCTGTTCCGCCTCCTGCATCACCTGGCGCATGCCGGCGCGGTCGTAGCGATGGAATGAATCGCCCTCGACCACCTGTGCGCGCAGGACCTCGCGCCGGAAGATGTGCTGGAAACTCTGCATCACGGTGGTGGTGCCGGCGCCCGATGATCCGGTGACCGCAACGATGGGATGCTTGGTGGACATGCCGCACGCCCTTGAGTAGTGACGGGATCCCGCAATGCCGATCGAATCCGCAACGCCCCGCGCAGACTCGCTAAACCGGATCGGGGCGCAGCAGCGAGCGCTCGTTGAACAGCGGCGAGACGAAGGGGCGATCGCTGCCGTCCTCGTGCTCGCGGTGGTAGCGCTCGATGCGCGCGACTTCGTTGCGCGAGCCGAGGATGACCGCTATGCGCTGGTGCAGTTCGCCGGGCACGACGTCGAGGATGCGCTCGCGGCCGGTGCTGGCACTGCCGCCGGCCTGCTCGACAAGGAGTGCCATCGGATTGGCCTCGTAGAGCTGCCGCAGCCGGCCGGACTTGCCGGGCACGCGGGTGTCGCGCGGATACATGAACACGCCGCCGCGGATCAGGATGCGATGCACCTCGGCGACCAGCGAGGCGATCCAGCGCATGTTGAAGTCGCGCTCGCGCACGCCGCTCGCGCCGGACTTGCATTCGCTCACGTAGCGCTGCACCGGCGCTTCCCAGAAGCGCTCGTTGGACGTATTGATCGCGAATTCGGCGGTATCGGCCGGAATCGCCAGATCGCGGTGGGTGAGGATGAAGTTGCCGATCTCGCGGTCGAGGGTGAAGCCGTGCGTGCCCTGCCCGATGGTCAGTACCAGCATCGTGCTCGGCCCGTAGATGGCATAGCCGGCGGCGACCTGGCGCACGCCGGCCTGCAGGAATTCGGCAGCCGCTGCCGCCGTCTCGCTGCCGGGATGCACCAGCACCGAGAAGATCGAACCGACGGCCACGTTGACGTCGATGTTCGACGAACCGTCGAGCGGGTCGAATGCCAGCAGGTAGGGGCCGCGCGCGTACTCGGTGGGAATTGCGCAGGGCTGTTCCATTTCCTCCGAGGTCATGCCGGCCAGCAGTCCGCCCCACTCGCAGTGACGCAGGAAGATCTCGTGGGTCAGCACGTCCAGGGGTTTCTGCACCTCGCCGTGCACGTTGTGCGACGGCAGCGATTCGTGGCGTTCGTCCAGCGCGCCCTTGGCGACGATCGCGGAAATCGTCTTGACCGCCGCGGCAACGTCCACCAGCAGTGCGGCGAGCTGCTGCTCGCGCACGCTGCCGCGCAGTTGCTCGATCAGGAATTTCGACAGGGTCGAACGCTGGTACGGCATGGCTCACCCTCCATCCTTCGCAAGGCTTCAGTGCGGCGGGTCTTCGTTCGTGTCCGCTGCCGCGCCGAGACCGCCTTGAAACACGCGGCTGGTGCGGATGTCCGCGGCCACCAGGGTCATCAGCGCATCGGCGCTCTCGGCCACGACGCCCGTGCCTGCCACGGCCTGCCGGAACAACCGGTTGGCCTGGCGCAGGCGCGCACGGTCGAGCGCATTGCGCATCGAGCGGGCGTTGGCGAAGTGCGGCTGGGCGACGCGATGGGCGATGTAGTCGCGCATCGCCTGCAGGCCGTCGTCGTCGAAGCGGTAGTTCATCCGCGTCGCCATCAGCAGGGTGATCGCCAGCAGCTCGCCGGCGCCGTAGTCTGGAAAATCGATGTGGTGCGCGATGCGCGAGGACAAACCCGGATTGCTGCGGAAAAACGTGTCCATGCGGTCCTTGTAACCGGCCAGGATCACGACCAGGTCGTCGCGCTGGTTCTCCATCACCTGCAGCAGGATCTCGATCGCTTCCTGGCCGTAGTCGCGTTCGTTCTCCGGCCGGTACAGGTAGTAGGCCTCGTCGATGAACAGCACGCCGCCCATCGCCCGCTTGAGCACGTCCCTGGTCTTGGGCGCGGTATGCCCGATGTACTGGCCGACCAGATCATCGCGGGTCACCGACACCAGCCGATTGCTGCGCACGTAACCGAGCCGGTGCAGGATGTCGGCCATGCGCTGGGCCACGGTGGTCTTGCCGGTGCCGGGATTGCCGGTGAAGCACATGTGCAGACTGGGCGGGCCCGATGCCAGGCCGTGCGCGCGCCGCGCCTTGTCCACCACCAGCAGGGCGGCGATGTCGCGGATGCGGGATTTCACCGGCGCCAGGCCCACCAGCTCGGCGTCGAGCTGGTCCAGCACCTCGGCCATGCCGGACTCGCGATACAGCGCGAGCAGCGATTCGGCCACCACCGGCGCCGCGTCAGCGCTGACGGTGTCGCCGATGTGATGCATGTCGATGCTCATGGCCGGAGTCGTGTTCATATGACGCGCGGTCAGTAGCGCCGGCCTTCGGGCTTCGCGGTCGCATAGGGCTGCAGGGTGTAACGGATGCTGCGCCCCTGCACCTCCTGGCGCAGCAGACCGAAGCCGGGCTCGTCCGCGGGCCGGTTGACGATGAACGACAGTCGCACCGTCTCGAAGCCGCGCGTCGCGTCGAAGGCGTTGACCTTGATGTAGTGGCGCGGGAATGCCTTGCGGCATTCATTCACCTCGAGGACGACTCCGGCCGGATCCTCGAGGTCGAACATCGGCAATCCCCACATCTCCCAGAAGCAATTGCGCGGGTGCGGATCGTCCGTGTACTCGACCGACAAGGCCCAGCCCTGACGCTGGGCATGGGCGACCTGGGCCTGGATCTCGGCGTCGCTCAGGTCAGGCAGGAACGAGAAGGTGCCCTGGGTGATGCGCATGGGGTGATCTCCGGAGTGTGAGCGCGTCAGGCCGATGCCGTGGCGGTGGGGACGAAATCGGGCGTGTCGGTCGAGGTGTAGTTGAAGCTGACGTTCTTCCAGGTCTCCAGCGCCGCTTCCAGCGGCGCGCAACTCCTTGCGGCGTGCGTGAGAATCTCCGGGCCCTCGCTCTTGAGGTCGCGGCCCTCGTTGCGTGCCTTGACGATGGCTTCGAGCGCGACGCGATTGGCGGTGGCTCCGGCCTGGATACCCTGCGGGTGGCCGATGGTGCCGCCACCGAACTGCAGGATGACGTCGTCACCGAACAGGTCCACCAGCTGGTGCATCTGGCCGGCATGGATGCCGCCGGACGCCACCGGCATCACCTTGCGCATGCCGGCCCAGTCCTGCTCGAAGAACAGGCCACGCTGCAGGTCGACTTCGTTGTACGGCTCGCGCAGCACGTTGTAGAAACCCTGCACCGTCAGCGGATCGCCCTCCAGCTTGCCGACCGCGGTGCCGGCATGGATGTGGTCGACGCCCGCCAGCCGCATCCATTTGCTGATCACGCGAAACGAGATGCCATGGTTCTTCTGGCGCGTGTAGGTGCCGTGACCGGCGCGATGCAGGTGCAGGATCATGTCGTTGTCGCGCGCCCAGCCGGCGATCGACTGGATCGCGGTGTAGCCGATGACCAGGTCAATCATCACCACGCACGAGCCCAGCTCCTTGGCGAATTCGCCGCGCCGGTACATCTCCTCCATGGTGCCGGCGGTGATGTTGAGGTAATGGCCCTTGACTTCGCCGGTCGCCGCCTGCGCGCGGTTGACGGCTTCCATCACGTACAGGAAGCGGTCGCGCCAGTGCATGAACGGCTGCGAGTTGATGTTCTCGTCGTCCTTGACGAAATCGAGGCCGCCCTTGAGCGCCTCGTACACCACGCGGCCATAGTTCTTGCCGGACAGGCCGAGCTTGGGCTTGGTGGTCGCGCCCAGCAGCGGGCGGCCGAACTTGTCGAGGCGCTCGCGCTCGACCACGATGCCGGTCGGCGGGCCCTTGTAGGTCTTGACGTAGGCGACCGGCAGGCGCATGTCCTCCAGGCGCAGCGCCTTCAGCGGCTTGAACCCGAAGACGTTGCCGATGATCGACGCGGTGAGGTTGGCGATCGAGCCCTCCTCGAACAGGTCGATGGCGTAGGCGATATAGGCGAAGTACTGCTGCTCGGTTTCAGTACCCGGCCCGGTGTTGGGCACCGGATCGACCCGGTAGGCCTTGGCGCGGTACTCGTCGCAGGCCGTCAGGCGATCGGTCCAGACCACCGTCCAGGTGGCGGTGGAGGACTCGCCGGCGACGGCGGCGGCGGCCTCGTCGGCATCGACGCCCGGCTGCGGCGTGATCCGGAACAGCGCGATCACGTCGGTGCTTTTGGGCACGTAGTCCGGTACCCAGTAGCCCATCTGCTTGTACTTGAGCACGCCCGCCTTGTAGCGGGCGCTGGTGTTGCCGACGACGCGCTGGCTCACCGGTGCATTCATGTCTGACCCCCCTGCTGGCGGCGTGGTGGACCGAGCATGCCGGCAAGTCATCCAAAGAAAAATTCATGATTTGTTTGCATTGCATAACTGATTGCTTATGATCGGCCGGTGATCCGGCACCTCAGCCTCCGTCAGCTGCAGATCTTCATCGAAGCGACGCGCCACATGAGCTTTGCGCGCGCCGCCGAATCGCTGCACCTGTCGCAGCCGGCGATTTCGATGCAGATCCGGCAGCTCGAGCAGGCTGCCGGCCTGGCCCTGTTCGAGCGCGTCGGCAAGAAACTGGTGCTGACCGAGGCCGGCACGCTGTTTCGCCATCACGCCGCCCGCGTGCTCGGCGAACTCGAGGACGCCGAGCAGGCGCTGCAGGCGCTCAAGGGCTTGCGCGGCGGGCTGGTCAACGTGGGGCTGGTCAGCACCGCCAAGTACTTCTCGCCCAAGCTGCTCGCGCGCTTCACCGAGGTGCACCCGAAGATCGAAGTGCGCTTCGCGGTGGGCAATCGCGAGACCCTGCTGCGCCTGCTGCAGGACAACGAGATCGATCTCGCGATCATGGGCCGGCCGTCCGAGCGCCTGGATGCCGTCGCCGAGCCGCTGGCCGGAAATCCGCACGTGCTGGTGGCGCCGGCCGCGCATCCGCTGGCCGCGGCGCGGCGCTTCGACCTGCAGGAACTGCGCGGCGAAACCATCCTGATGCGCGAGCCGGGCTCCGGAACGCGCCTGGTGATGGAGGCCATGTTCAGGCAGCACCTGTTCCAGCCGGCCCGGCTGCTGCTGATGGGCAGCAACGAAACGGTGAAGCAGGCGGTGATGGCGGGCATGGGCATCAGCCTGCTGTCGCTGCACACGCTGGCGCTCGAACTGCGCTGCGGCGAAGTTTGCCTGCTCGATGTCGTCGGCACTCCGCTGATGCGCACCTGGCACGTCGTGCACATGAAGGCCAAGCAGCTGACGCCGGCGTCGCGGGCCTTCCGGCAGTTCCTGCTGGAGGAAACGCAGGGTTTTCTCCAGCGGACCTTTCCGCAGCCCGAACCGCCCGCGCCGGAGCCGGCCGTGCGGCCCGGCGCGTGACCGCGGCGGCCCGCGTCCACGCCTCCCTGCCCGGCATGCGGCGTGCGGCGTGAACGTGTGTGACATCGCGCCGCAACTGTGCGCACCGGCACAGTCCGGCCGCTGCGCCGGGATGACCCTGCAACCGGGAGTGCTGCGCGCGGGACCGGTTGTCACACGCCTGGGGGGAATCCGTCATGGAACGCATCACGCAAGTCTGGATCGACACCATTCCGCTGCATGTGCCGATGCTGCCGCTGGATGAACTGGCGACGCGCGCGCGCCGCCACGGCGAAACGACCGGCGCATCAGGCCTCAGCCTCAAGCAGCTCGAGCATGACTATCTGCACACCACGATGCTGGCGTCGCCGGTGCTGCCAAACGCGCGTCTGCGGGCCAGCTGGAGCGATCGTCTGCGCACGCGGTGGGAAGCACGCATGGAGCACGCGATCGCCGGCTGCTATCCGCACCTGGCATGCCCCGCCGAATCGCGGCGAGTGCGGTCCGCGCAGCGCCACTCTGCCAGGCCGATGACGGGAGTGCCGGCGCTGACTGCGCTGTCGACCTGAAGCCAGACCCTTCGCTTGCGCTCAGGATGGCATGTTGCCGGGAAGGACAAGACATCATGGCTGACTTGAAATTGGGTTCTGCACAGGCGTCTGTTCAGCCGTAGAGACGGCCATGCACTTCGAGCAGCAGCGCAAGCGCGAGTGCGGCCAGCGCGCCGGCGAGCACGTCGTCGAGCATCACGCCGAGGCCGCCGCCGACGCGGCGATCGGCCCAGCGCACCGGCCACGGCTTGGCGATGTCAAACAGGCGAAACAGCGCGAACCCCGCTGCCACCGCCCACCAGGGCGCCAGCAGCGCCGGGATCAGGGCGACCCACTGACCGACGAATTCGTCGAACACGAACGCACCGGGATCGTGCACGCCGATGCGCCGGCCGGCGCGATCGCAGGCCCAGACACCCAGTGCGAACGCCGGCACCAGCGCGGCGAGGTACAGCGGCCACGGCAGCAGGCGCAACGCCAGCCACGGCAGCAGCGCCGCCAGCGAGCCGGCGGTGCCCGGCGCACGCGGCACCAGGCCGCTGCCGAAGCCGAGCGCGATCCAGCCATCGACATGCGCCAGCAGACTGCGGCGCTGCGCGGCTTCGAGGCCTGCGCTCATCGCGCGAAGTGCTCGTAGCCGCGGCGCGGCGGCACCAGCTCGCGGCCGTCGGCGCCCTGCACGTGCACGCCCGGCGCAGCGACGATGCGGCCGATGCGGGTAACGCCGCAGCCCAGTCGCGCAAGATCGGCAGTCGCGGCACCGACGCGCTCGGGCGCCACGCTGAAACACAGCTCGTAGTCGTCGCCGCCGGTCAGCGCAAAACCCAGCCGCGCCTCGTCATCGAACAGGGTCATCAGCGCCGACGACAGCGGCAGCGTCGCGGCGTCGATCTCGGCGCCGACGCCGCTGGCCGTGCACAGGTGGTCGAGGTCCGCCAGCAGGCCGTCGGAGACGTCGATGCAGGCGCTGGCGACGCCGCGCAATGCCTGTCCTGCGGCAACGCGCGGTGTCGGCCGATTGAGCCTGGCCAGCAGTGCCTCGCGGGTGCCGTTGGGCGCGGCCAGCAAGGCATTGGCGCGCGCGTGCTGGCGGTCCAGGCAGACCAGTCCGGCGGCGGCGTCACCGAGTGTGCCGGTGACCAGCAGCAGATCGCCGGCATGCGCACCGGCGCGGGTCAGCGCGGCGGCGGCCGGCACGAAACCGTGCACGGCCACGCTGATGCTGAGCGGTCCCTGGGTGGTATCGCCGCCGACCAGCGCCAGCGAGTGCATGCGCGCCAGCTCGGCGAAACCGTCGGCAAAGCGCTCGACGAAGCGCGCATCGGCGGCCGGCAGCGTCAGCGCCAGCAGCGCCCAGGCCGGGGTGGCGCCCATCGCGGCGAGATCGGACAGATTGACCGCCAGCGCCTTCCAGCCGAGATCCTCGGCCGCGGTGCCGGCGGGAAAGTGCACACCCTCGACCAGGGTGTCGATGCTCGACGCCAGCAGATGGCCGGGCGGCGGCGCCAGCAGCGCGGCGTCGTCGCCGATGCCGAGGCGCACGTCGTCGCGGCGCAGCGCGGTGCGTGTGCGGATCGCCTCGATCAGATCGAACTCGCCCATCGCACCTCCCCTGCGAGCCGCGCCGCGCTCAGCGGCCGCCGGCGCGGTACTCGGTCTCGCGCCAGCGCGCGGCCAGCTTGTCGAGCACGCCGTTGACATAGGTGTGGCCGTGCTCGGCGCCGAAACGCTTGCTGACCTCGATCGCTTCGTTGATCACCACCCGGTACGGCACATCGGGACGGTGACGCAATTCGTAGGCGGCCAGTCGCAGCACGGCGCGCTCGATCGGATCGACCTCGGCCATGCTGCGGTCGAGAAACGGCAGCAGGCCCTCGTCCAGCATCGCGCAGTGACTTTCCACGCCGCGCAGCAGGTCCTCGAAGTAGGCGATGTCGGCGATCTCCATGTCCTGCTCGTGGCGGAACTCCTCGATCACCGCGGGCATGCGATTGCCGCCGACCTGCCAGGCGTAGAGCGCCTGCACCGCACGCCGGCGCGCGCGCGAACGCGCGGCGAGATCAAGACCATCGGTACGTGCGTGCGGGTTCACAGCGAACTCCAGAGTGCTGCCATTGCGATCGCCGCCAGCGCGACCTCCTCGCCCTTGTTGCCATGGGCGCCGCCGGCGCGGGCACGGGCATCGGCCTCGCGTTCCACCGCCAGCACGCCGTTGAGCACCGGCAGGCGCATCTCCACCGCCACCCGCATCAGACCCTCGGCGCAGCCATCGGCGACCTGTTCGTAATGGCGGGTATCGCCGCGCACCACGCAGCCCAGCGCGACGATCGCGGCATGACGGCCCTCGGTGGCCAGGCGCGCAGCCAGCGCCGGCAACTCCCAGGCGCCGGGCACGTGCCAGATGTCCACTGCCGCATCAGGCACGCCGTGCGCGGCAAAGGCGCGTTGCGCACCCGCGAGCAGCGCCTCGACGATGGGCGCATTCCAGCGACTGGCGATCACGGCATAGCGTGCGCCGATGGGCGATGCGGCCTCAGGTGCAGCCGCGGGGCGATCCTCGGACACGGCAGACGCACTCGTTGATGATGGGACGTGCCAGTGTAGTGGCTCGCCGCCCGTGGCGGACGCGTTCAGCCCGGATGCTCGACGTGGCCGACCACTTCCAGGCCGAAGCCGGCCAGCCCGACCAGCCGCCGCGGCGTGCCCAGCACGATCAGCCGCTGCGCACCGAGATCGGCGAGGATCTGCGCGCCCTGGCCGAGCTGGCGCCACTGCTGCTGTGCCGAATGGGCGTCGTCGGCCGCGGGCGCACGCGCCAGCCGCTCCAGCAGCGCCTCGCTGCTGTCCTCGCCGGACAGCACCACGACCACACCGCGGCCTTCGGCGGCGACCCGGCGCAGCGCCGCAGTGACGGTCAGGCCGAGATCATCGCGCTGCAGATGCAGCACGTCGGACAGGGTGTTGCGCACGTGCACGCGGGTCAGCACCGGTGCGCCGTCGTCGATGCGGCCGCGCACCAGGGCGAAGTGCAGGCAGCGCTTGAGGGCGTCGCGGTAGGCGATCAGCCGGAAGGTGCCGAACTCGGTGACGACGTCTTCCTCGTGCACGCGCTGCACGGTCTGCTCGGTCTGCAGGCGATGGCGGATCAGGCCGGCGATCGTGCCGATGCGAAGGCCGTGTTTTTTCGCGAACACCTCGAGGTCCGGCCGCCGCGCCATGCTGCCGTCTTCGTGCAGGACTTCGACCAGCACGCCGGCCGGCTCAAGGCCAGCCAGTCCGGCGAGATCGCTGGCGGCTTCGGTATGGCCGGCGCGGGTGAGCACGCCGCCGGGCTGGGCGGTCAGCGGAAAGATGTGGCCCGGCTGGGTCAGGTGCTCCGGCCGCGCATCCGGGCGCACCGCAGTGCGCACCGTGTGTGCGCGGTCATAGGCCGAGATGCCGGTGGTCACGCCCGCGGCCGCTTCGATTGACACCGTGAAGTTGGTGTGGTGCAGCGAGGTGTTGTCGCTGACCATGGGCTTGAGGCCCAGCTGGCGACAGCGCTGCTCGGTCAGCGCCAGACAGATCAGCCCGCGCGCCTCGCGCGCCATGAAGTTGATGTCCTCGGGGCGCACCTTTTCGGCGGCCATGATCAGATCGCCCTCGTTCTCGCGATCCTCGTCGTCGAGGATCACGACCATGCGGCCGGCGCGGAGGTCGTCGAGGATTTCGGGGATGGAGTTGAAGGGCATGAGATGGGGGTCGTGGGCTGGGGGCTGGTGGTCGGGAGTAGGAAGTTGGAAGTTGGAAGTTGGAAAGCTTAGCAACGTAGTCCGGATGAAGGGGTGTGGGCCCCGCAATCCGGGAGCTGCCAGCCTTTGCATCGGCGCACAACCCGGATTCCGCTGTGCTGCATCCGGACTATCACGATTGCGGTTACCGGTTACCGGTTACCGGTTACCGGTTACCGGCAGCCATCATCCGCTCGACGTAGCGTGCGATCAGGTCCACTTCGAGATTGACCGCGTCGCCGGGCCCCCGCACCGCGAACGTGGTCTGCGTGATCGTGTGCGGAATCAGGTTGACGCCGAAGTGCACGCCGTCCACCTCGTTCACGGTGAGACTGGTGCCGTCGACGCAGATCGAGCCCTTGGCGGCGATGTAGCGCGCGAGCGCCGCCGGCACCGCGAACACCCAGCGCTGGGAGCGCGCATCGGGCTGCACCGAAACCACCCGGCCGACGCCATCGACATGACCCGCGACCAGATGGCCGCCGAGGCGATCGGCCAGGCGCAGCGCCTTTTCCAGGTTGACGGCATCGCCGGGCTTGAGCGTACCCAGCGTGGTGTGCGCCAGCGTCTCCAGCGACACATCGGCGGCGAAGCGGCCGGCATCGAGCGCGATCGCGGTCAGGCATACGCCGGCCACCGCGATGCTGTCGCCGAGCGCGACATCCGCAAGATCCAGTGCGCCCACGTCCACCTGCAGACGCACGTCGCCGCCGCGCGATTCGAGGCGCAGGACGCGGCCGACCGAATGGATGATGCCGGTGAACATGCGAACTCCCTCAGCGTGGACGCAGCAGCAGGCGCAGATCATCACCGATCGCGCGCTGATCGATCAGACGCAGCACCGGCGACGCCGCGATCCCCGCCAGCGGCGGCAGCGCCAGCAACGCTCGCGCGCTGTCGCCCAACAAGCGCGGCGCGATGTACAGCAGCAACTCATCGACCCGACCTGCTGCGAACAGCGCGCCTGCCAGAGCCGGTCCGGCCTCAACCTGTACTTCGTTGCAGCCGCGCGCGGCCAGCAAGGCCAGCACGGCATCCAGATCGAGGCGGCCGTCATGCGTTTCAACCGCGACGCACTCGGCCTGCGCATAGCCGGCATGCGCCGGCAGCGCCGTGGGCGCGTGCAGGATCAGCGTCGGCGCGCTGCCGTCGAGCAGCGCCGCTCCGGGCGCCAGCGCATCCAGGCGCGCATCGAGCAGCACGCGCAGCGGTCGAGGTTGCTGCGCTGACGCGATGCCTTGAATGGCATCGCGTGCAGCAATCGAGGAGGAGGCAGGATGCCGACTGGCGGCGGCTTCATGGATGAATGCTTGTGGCAGCTTGGCCCTCTCGTCCTGCCCTCTTCCCGCTGAGGGGAGGGGATCGCGCGCGCGCAGACGCACCGTCAGCCGCGGATCGTCGGCACGCGCAGTGCCTGCGCCGGTAAGGATCGCCGAACTGCGCGCGCGCCAGCGCTGCACGTCGGCACGCGCGGCCGCGCCGGTGATCCATTTCGAGGTGCCGTCCGCCAGCGCCGTGCGCCCGTCCAGACTCATCGCCTGCTTGACCCGCAGCCACGGTCGGCCACGCTCGATGCGGCTGAAGAAACCGCGATTGAGTTCGCGCGCGGCCTCGCGCATCAGGCCGACATCGACAGCAATGCCCGCCTCGCGCAGACGGGCGATGCCGCGACCTGCGACCTGCACAAACGGGTCTTCGGCAGCGACCACCACCCGCGCCACACCCGCCGCGACCAGCGCCTCGGCGCAGGGCGGCGTGCGGCCGTGGTGGGCGCAGGGCTCGAGCGTCACGCAGACGGTGGCTCCGCGTGTCGCATCGCCCGCCGCGCGCAGCGCGTACACCTCGGCATGCGGCTCGCCAGCGTACTGGTGCCAGCCCTCGCCGACGATCGTGTCGCCCTGCGCAATCACGCAGCCGACGCGCGGATTGGGCTGGGTGGTGAACAGACCGCGTTCGGCCAGACGCAGCGCGCGCGCCATGTGCGCGTGGTCGAGCGCGGAAAAATGAATGGGGGTCACCATTTTTCGTGCGCCCGCGAAAGAGCGCGAAAAGGGGTCAGAGTCATTTTTAAGACCGGCTCGACGGCTGAGGTCTGGGTGCATGAAAAATGACTCTGACCCCTTTTCACCCCCGACCCCCTTTCACGCCCTTTCACGACTTGCCGCCGCGCTTGTCGCTCTCGCCCAGCAGCGGCAGCTGCAGGCTCTCCAGCGCCGGCAGGTCACGCTCCAGCCGCTCGATCTCCTCGCGAAAAGCGTGCACATCCTCGAAGCGGCGATACACCGAAGCGAAACGCACATAAGCGACCTGGTCGAGCTTCTTCAGCTCCTGCATCACCAGCTCGCCGACCGCCAGCGCCGGCAGCTCGCGCTCACCGCTCAACCGCACGCCGTGGATCACCGCGCGTACCGCGGTATCAACCGCATCGCTGGCCACCGGCCGTTTCTGCAGCGCGCGCTCGAAACTGATGCGCAGCTTGCGCTCGTCAAAGGGTTCGCGGCGACCGTCGCTCTTGATCACCGCCGGCAACTTGATCTCGGCGATCTCGAAAGGATT
>Ga0307373_10011235_pt1 | contig 13000 bp, 16 predicted proteins | sample OX2MG_FD_202534 | JGI IMG/M metagenome (GOLD analysis project Ga0307373, IMG submission 202534) | Soil microbial communities from Risofladan, Vaasa, Finland - OX-2 | ecosystem: Environmental > Terrestrial > Soil > Coastal area > Acid sulfate soil | place: Finland: Risofladan, Vaasa | collected... | reverse complement strand
GAACGCGGCGGCCCTCGTCTGGATCGGCCCGCCCGACGAGGACGCGCTGCACGAGGCCTCGCGCGCCGGCGTCCCGATCGTCGCGGTGTCGGACGCGGAGACGATGCCCTATGTGCTCGCGACCGACATCGTGCGGGTGCCACCGGGGCAGGGCTTCCCGGTCGACGAGATCGCAGCGGCCCTGGCCCGGCGCCTGGGGGAGAGCGGCACGTCGCTCGCCGCTCGCCTGCCGGTGCTGCGCGGCGCGGTCTGCGCCGAACTGATCCGGACGTTCGCGAAGCGCAACGCGTTCGTCGCCGCGGCGGTGTTCATCCCCGGCGTCGACATGCCCGTGCTGACGCTGAACCAGGCGCGGCTCGTGCTGCGAATCGCGCTCGCTTACGGCCAGAAGGTGGACAACACGCGCGGGCTCGAGCTGCTCGGTGTCGTCGGGGTCGGCTTCGGGCTGCGGGCGGTGGCGCGCGAGCTGCTCGACCTCGTCCCGGTCGCCGGCTGGGCGTTGAAGGGCGCAGTCGCCTATGCGGGCACGAAGGCGGTCGGCGAAGCCGCCGTCCGCCACTTCGAAGCGCGCGCCTAGGTCGCATGGAGATTCGCCGGGCGACCGCGGACGACGAGCACATCATGCGACTGCTCTGGCACGAGCTCAGCGCGGAGACGACCTACACCCCGTATCCCGGTTCGGAGTTCTCGGAGTCGCTGCTCGCCGATCACCTGGCGTTCCTTGCCGAGCAGGCGGGAGAGCCGGTTGGGTGCGTCTACGCAGCCACTCCGAGCGAGCACTTCGGCTTCGTCTTCGGCCTCTACGTCCGGCCTGTTGCACGCCGCCGTGGGCTCGCGCGAGACCTCATGCGGGCGGTCGCAGAGGCGCTGCGAGTCGAGGGCCGGAAGTACATCGTCCTGAGCGTGGACACCCCGAACGCGGCCGCGCGCTCGCTCTACGAGCAGCTCGGCTTCGTCGACGCGGCTCGAACGCTGCGCGCGCGCATCGACGACCTGCTCTAGCGCTCGGAGGCCTGCGACGCGTTGGTCTTCGCCCGCCATGAGGCGTTTGCGCACCGGGTCCGTCCGGATCAGGTCCTACGCTCCGCCAAACGGCTCCCGGAAGAAGGGGGCTCATGGGGGAAACATGGTTTCCCCCATGCTGAGACTGGAGGTGATGCCCGTATGGCACTGACCGGACACCAGGAAGCGCAGGAGTTGCTGCTGATCGAGGAGGCGGACGCCTGGTTCGAGTACCTCGAGGCGACGCGGGGCCAGTCGGCCGTCCGGTACGTCGAGGTCGAGCCGTGGGCCTGGGCCCGCCTGGGCCAGCGCCTGCGGGCCATCGGCACCCGCCGCGCCAAGCTCCGCCCGGCCACCGAAGCGGCATAGAGGCGCTCACCATCCCACTGATACCCTGCGGGTAGGCCTATGCCAAGGCTTTTCCCGACCATCAGCGCTGCGCGCCCGCTCACTGCTCTCGACGAGCATGCGAGGCTGCGCGTGCGCTCCTCACAGGAGAGATCGTTTGCCACTGTCGTTTTTCCGGCGCAGGAAGCCGGAGGATCAGGCGCAGCCGACGCGCGCCCAGGAACCGTCCGAAGTTGAACTGCTGACCGTCGAGAGGCCCGCCACCGCGGCGAGCGACGACGGACAATCGAGCACACAACCGAAGAAGCGCCGCCGCGGCACGCGCGGTGGGCGCAACCGCAAGAAGAGCACAGCGGCCGGCGGCGGTGCCACGGCAACCGCCGACGCCCCTGCCGCCGAGCCGAAGGCCGCCGAGCGCAAGACGGAGCGCAAGACGCGCCCCGCGTCGCAGTCGCGCCGGCGGACGCCTCCGAAGCGGGCGCCGCTGCCCAAGGCGAAGCGCGAGCTCCTCATCTCCGTGGACGCAGGCGAGAAGCGGGTCGCGGTGCTCGAGGACGACCAGGTCGCCGAGGTGTACCTCGAGCGGCCCGAGCGCCGGTCGATTGCCGGCAACATCTACCTCGGCGTCGTCGACAATGTGTTGCCGGGCATGGAGGCCGCGTTCGTCGAGATCGGCCTCGAGAAGAACGGGTTCCTCTACGTCGACGAGATCGTCGGGCCGGAGCTCGAGGGCCGCAAGGGAGCCCGCAAGATTCAGGATCTGATCCAGCGCGGCGAGAACGTCCTCGTCCAGGCCGTGAAGGATCCGATGAAGACAAAGGGCGCGCGGCTCACCACCGAGATCTCCCTGCCGGGCCGGTTTGTCGTCTACGTGCCGCACGGCGAGGGGCTCGGCGTCTCGCGCCGGCTCGAGGACGACGAGCGCAACCGCCTGAAGGCGGTCCTCAAGGAGCATGCCCCGAAGACGGGCGGCGTGATCGTCCGCACCGCCGCCGAGGGCGCCTCCGCCGAAGACATCGAGCGCGACCTCGACTTCCTGCAGCGTCTCTGGCGCTCCATCGAGCAGAAGGCCAAGGATTCGACGGCGCCGTCACTCGTGTACCAGGAGGCCGAGCTGCCGTTGCGCGTCGTGCGCGACCTGTTCACCGGCGACTTCGAGCGGCTGCTCGTCGACCACGACCGCACGCACAAGCGGATCGTCGGCTACCTGAAGAAGACCTCGCCGCACATGGCGGAGCGCGTCACGCGTTACAAGGAGCGCGATCCGCTGATGGAGACCTTCGGGGTCGAGCAGGAGATCAAGTCGACCCTGAACCGCCGTGTCGACCTGCCCTCGGGCGGTTACCTGATCTTCGACTACGCCGAGGCGTTCACGGTCATCGACGTGAACACCGGACGGTTCGTCGGCTCGCGCTCGAAGAAGTCGGGTGCACGGCTCGAGGACACGATCACCAAGAACAACCTCGAGGCGGTGAAGGAGGTCGTGCGCCAGCTGCGTCTGCGCGACATCGGCGGCATCATCGTCATCGACTTCATCGACATGGCGAGCCCGAAGAACCGCGCGGCCGTCGAGAAGGCGCTCGGCGAAGAGCTCGAGCGCGACCGCACGAAGACCTACGTCGTCGAGATCTCGCCGCTCGGACTCGTCGAGATGACCCGCCAGAACGTCACCGACGGGCCGCGCGAAGTGATGACGAAGAAGTGCCCGACGTGCGGCGGCGACGGGATCGTCGTCTCCGAGCACACTGCGGCGGTCGACATCGAGCGGCGCTTGCGTTCGCTTGTCACTCCGGGCTCGCGCGACAAGGCTTTCAAGGTCGAGGTCGCAGCGAGGGTCGCCTGGCTCGTCGCGGGCCCCGGCGGAACGCGGCTGCACGAGTTGGAGGAGACGACCAAGCGGCGGTTCTTCCTCGTCGGCGCCGAGGACCAGCATCTCGATCACTTCCGTGTGCTCGATCAGGGCACGCTGGAGAAGGTCGCGCCGAAGCTGCCGGTCGACGTCGGCCAGCAGGTCGACGTGAAGCTCGGCGAGGTCGGCCTCTACGACTCGCATGCCGGTGTCGGCAAGATCGACGACGTCGACATCGTGGTCGGCGACGCGGCGAAGCTCGTTGGCAAGAAGGTGACGGTCCGCATCAGCGCGATCACGGACGGCCTTGCCTGGGCGGAGCTGCTCGCGCCGACCGAGGTCGGTGACGAGCCGCTGACCGCTGAAGCGGAGGCCGAGAAGCCGACGCGCGCGAAGCGGCCGACCGCCCGGAAGGCCGCCCAGGCCGCCGCCGACACGGATGAGGAGCTCGACGACGGCGAAGACCTGGAAGACCTGGAAGACGGAGCGGAGCCGGACGGGGAAGCCGACGAGGCCGAGGACGGCGGTCTCGAGCAGCCGGTTTCGGTCGCCGAGGGCGACGAGACGACTCCCGTGGTCGCGAAGAAGCGGACGCGCCGCGGCTCCCGTGGCGGGAAGAACCGCAAGAAGAGACCCGCCTCGGCGGCTGCCGGCTCGAACGGCGGCGAGCCCGCCGTGCCAGGCGAAGCGGAGTCCGTGCCGGAGTCCGCGCCCGAGTCCGTGCCGGAGCCAGAGGAGGCGCCGAGTGGGCCCGTGATCCACGTGCCCGACCGCGCCCTCGGGTCGGACGACGAGGGTGATCCGGCCGCGCCTGTGAAGCGCAAGACGCGCCGCGGCTCGCGCGGCGGCAAGAACCGGCGCAAGAAACCGGTCGGTGCCGCGGTTGGGGCAGTCGAAGCGGTCGGCGCAGCAGAGCCTGAGCCGGAGGTCGAAACGCCTGAGTCTCCCGCCCTCGAGCCGGTGGCGCAGGTCGAAACGCCTGAGCCCCCCGCCCCGGAACCGGAGTCGCAGCCGTCCGCGAACGGCGATGACGACTGGGGCTATACGCCGATGAGCCAGTGGGGGTTGGACGACTCCTAGCCGCAGTCGCTACACTGGCGACCGCTTCGCGGGCTTGCGCCTGCGGGCTTTCATCTTATGGATTACGCGATCATCCGTTTGGGCGGCAAGCAGTACCGCGTCCGTGAGGGCGAGTACCTTGTCGTGGACCGCGTCAAGTTCGACGAGGGCAAGACGTTCACGCCGGATGTTCTTCTCGGTGAGAAGGGCGTGACCGTCACGGCCACCGTCCTTGCGCACGAGCGCGGGCCGAAGATCCGGATCGGCAAGTACAAGAAGCGGACGGGCTACAAGCGCCACAACGGCTTCCGCGCCGCGACCTCGCGCATCGAATTCTCGCTCGGCGCCCCGAAGCGCGTCGCCGCCAAGTCGGTCGATACGGCCGTCGCGCCGAAGGTCGAGCAGCCCGTCGCCGCGCCGAAGGCCGTGCAGCCTGTCACAGCGCCGAAGGCCGAGCAGCCCGTCGCCGCGCCGAAGGCCGAGCCGCCGGCCGACGACCATGTCAAGGGCATGCCGAGCGGCTTCGAGCAGATGACGGTCGCGCAGGTGTCCGAGGGCGCAAAGACCTGGAACCGGCGGCTGCTCGAAGCGGCTCTCGCGTACGAGCAGGCTCACGCGGCGCGCAAGGGCGCGATCGCCGCGCTCGAGTCTGCACTCAAGTCGAAGGAGGGCTAGCACCAATGGCACACAAGAAGGGCCTTGGCTCCTCGAAGAACGGCCGCGACTCGAACCCCAAGTACCTCGGGGTGAAGATGTTCGACGGCCAGACGGTGCAGCCCGGCAACATCATCGTCCGCCAGCGCGGCACGAAGTTCCGCCCGGGCCCCGGCACGCAGATCGGCCGCGACGACACGATCTTCGCGGTGCGGCTCGGCACGGTCTTGTTCCGCACGAGCGGCGAGCGCCGCTTCGTGTCGGTCGTCGAACCGCAGGCCTAGCCCCGTGTTCAGCGACCGGGCCGGGCTTCATGTCCAGGCCGGGAAGGGCGGCGACGGCAGCCTCTCCTTCCGCCGCGAGAAGTTCGTCCCCAAGGGCGGGCCCGACGGTGGCGACGGCGGTGACGGCGGCGACGTCGTGCTCGTCGCCGACCCATCGCTGCGCGACCTCTCGTCGCTCCAACGGCGCAAGCGGATCAAGGCGGAGCGGGGCGGCAACGGTCTCGGCTCCCGCAAGCACGGGGCGGACGGCGACGATGCCGAGTTGCGGGTGCCGGTCGGCACCCAGGTGTTCACGGACGACGGCGACCTGATCGCCGATCTTGCGCACGCCGGCGCGCGCGTCGTGCTCGCCCGCGGGGGCCACGGCGGACGGGGTAACGCGCGCTTCGTCTCCTCGACGCGGCAGGTGCCGCGCTTCGCCGAGGTCGGCCCGCCGGGTGAGGAGCGCGACGTCGAGTTGCATCTGAAGTTGCTCGCGGACGCTGCGCTCGTGGGCCTGCCGAACGCGGGCAAGTCGTCGTTGCTCTCGCGCATCTCGAACGCCAGGCCGAAGGTCGCCGAGTATCCGTTCACGACCCTGCAGCCGGTGCTCGGTACGACCGAGGCGCCCGATGGTCGGCAGCTCGTCGTCGCCGACGTGCCGGGGCTGATCGAGGGCGCGAGCGAAGGAATCGGCCTCGGGCACGAGTTCCTCGCCCATCTCGAGCGGGCGCGCACGCTCGTCCACGTGATCGACGCGTCGCAGGCGGCCGACGAGCAGTGGCGGACGATCGACGCCGAGCTGGCCGCCTACGGCGCGGGGCTCGACGAGCTGCCGCAGATCGTCGTCCTGAACAAGATCGATCTGGAACCCAACGCGGAGTTTTCGATCGAGGATCCGCGGATCACTGCGGTGTTCCGCCTCTCCTGCGCCACCGGGGAGAACCTCGACGACTTCAGGCGGCGTCTCTTCTCGCTCGTGCCCGAGCCCCCGGTCGAGGAGCGCGACGAGGACGAGCTCGCCGACTACCTCGTCTACCGGCCGCAGCCGAAAGCGCGCGGCTGGCGGCTCCTGCGCACCGAGGACGGGTTCCGCGTGCTCGGCACGCCGCCGTCGGAGGAGGAGCTCGAGCGGGCGCTGCGCGCCGCCGGCGCCAAGGACGGCGTGACCGTCGAGATCGGCGACGAGGAGTTCGAGCTCGCCTGATGATCGGCCTGTACGGTGGCTCGTTCGACCCGCCGCATCGCGGCCACGTCGAGCTCGCCCGCGCCGCGAAGCGTGCGCTCGGGCTCGACCGGCTCGTCGTCCTCGTCTCCGCCGACCCCGGACACAAGCGGGTCGCGACGCCCGCGGCTGCGCGGCTGAGGCTCGTCGAGGCCGCGTTCCCCGACGACGAGGTGTTGCTCGACACCGACGCACGCACGGTCGACACGCTGCGCGCGCACCCGGAGTGGACCGATCCCGTCTTCCTGATCGGAGCAGACCAGTTCTGCGACTTCCCGTCGTGGAAGGAGCCGAACGAGGTTCTGCGCCGCGCGAGCATCGCCGTCGCGACCCGGCCCGGGTTCCCGCGCGAGCGCCTCGAAGAGGTGCTCGCCGCGCTCGACCGGCCTGACCGGGTGAGCTTCTTCGACATCGATCCCACGCCGGTGGCCTCTCGCGACCTGCGCGCGCGCCTTCGGCGCGGCGAGGACGTCGGCGAGGACGTGCCGTCCGCGGTGGGCGAGATGATCCGGGCGGAGAGTCTGTATCACGACTAGTCACGGGTACACTTCGGCGGCTTGAGCCCACTCGAACAGGCACGCCGGATCGCGGCAATCGTCACTGACAAGCTCGGCCGCGACGTCGTCATCCTCGATATGCAGCCCGTCTGCGCCTACACCGACTACTTCGTCGTGGCGACGGGTGGCAACGCGCGCCAGACGAAGGGGATCTGGGACGAGGTGCACGGCCGGTTGAAGAAGGAGAACGGCCTGCTGCCCCGCTCGATCGAGGGCGCGATCGAGGCGACCTGGATCGTCGCCGACTACATCGACGTCGTGGTGCACGTCTTCACGCCCGAGGCGCGCGAGTTCTACCGCCTCGAGGACCTGTGGGACGACGTGCCGCACGAGACGTTTGAAGCCGCGACGGCCTGAATCTGCGGGCGATCGTCGCTACACTGACGCCGCTGCTTTGGGCCCATAGCTCAGCTGGGAGAGCGTTTGGCTGGCAGCCAAAAGGTCGCCGGTTCGAGCCCGGCTGGGTCCATTTTCCGTTGCAAGAAGTACAACGTTTCGCCTCCTCAGCACGATGTCAGGTGTACCGCTCGCTCATCGGCTAGAGCGCGTTTATTCAACACTCCTCGAAGGCTCCGCCCTGTAGCGTTTCGCCGATGATCGAAGGCGGTCCGATCGGCGATCTCCAGACGTTCATCGACGAGAGGTGGTCGGTCGTACAGCCGAGGGTCTATCCCGATGTTGCCGAAGGCCCGCGTGTTCCTTCCGAGGTGACTCCCGGCGAGGCCGCGTACTTCCTCGCATCCGTAGGGGTCCGTGGCATGCAGACACCCCTCTTTCGTATCGACGACGAAGGAAGGAAGCGGTCGGACCGCATGCCGCCCACAGCCAGGGGCGCACCGCGCGGATACCACTTCTTCGATGAAATCGACAAGAATCACCTCAGGCTCGAGACAATCGTCGAGATGGCGGCGATGGCGAGGCTCCAGCTCGAGTTTGGGTGGCCGCGCGAGCACCTGATCTGCGAATCGCCGATCGTGACGAGGGACGGAGCCGACGTTCTCCATCAAGACGCACTGGACGTCCTCTTGTTGGAGGTTGGCCGCGCGGAGCTCGCCTGGAAGATGCCAATTACCGCGGTGCGGCCATGGGTGGGAGTCGAGGCCAAGGCAGACGCGAAGCTCCTCGGCAAGCTGTTTGATGGGATGCGCGCCTGCCAGGCGTCGGGCGCGCCGCATAGCGTCACGAGCGACCACAAGAAGTGCCTCGCGATTGCCAAGCTTCAGCCGCGCCTCTTCCTCGGCGTGGCGGCCGGCGAGACCTGGCGCCTCTTCACGGTGGTTGAACGCGACGGCCGAGCCGTGCTTGGCGATGAGCTACCTGACCTCAACGATCTTCACTTTTCGCCGACGGCCAAACCCGCGTAGTCGACGCAAGACTGGAACACCCCGATGGTCAGGGGTGTCAGAGCGAGTCAGGCACCGGAGCACGTCCGGAAATCGTCATAGGCTGAGCTGCATGTTTGCCTCATTCTTCACCTGGGACGGGTGGTCGGCGCTTGTTGCCATCGGCACCCTGACTCTTGCCGGTGTCACGCTGGCAGTTGCGATTGTCGCCGTCCGCGGCAATCAAGTGGCGCGTCGGGGCGTCGCGATCGGAGAAGCTGAACTACAAACATCGATGCTGCCCGTTCTCGAAGCTGTGCCAGCGATGCCCACGGCCGAGCGCGAAGATTCGATGAAGGAAGTGATCGATTACACGAACGTTGGCTTCTCCCATGATGAGCGTTGGACTGAGCCGGACTGGGTCGACGTGTTGGGAGAGAGGGGAGCCGTGTATTGCTCGATTCCCGTGCAGAACGTTGGACAAGGCATTGCGAGGATCTCTTCAGTGCGGCCGCGGGCGCTATCTGTTCCTGATGTGATCTGGACAGACGGGGAACCGACTCGGGCTCTGATCCCAGCGGGCCAGCGCGCAAGGCTTCAATTTCGTCTTAGCGGCGTGCGCGACGAGATCTACGCCGAGGTGTTCTACACCGACTTCAGCGGTGAGCAGCCAGCACGGACTCGGCTGTACGTGCGACGCCAACAGGGTGAAGCCGGCCACTCAACGTACGTGGTACGTGGTACCGCCATCTATTCGGGCGGCGATGATGAGCCGTTCGCGGTCGCTGGTGACGCGCGCGTGACCGCGAACCAGCCAAGCCCGCCTCCAACGCTGGCTCTCAACCAGCTTCTGTCGTAAAATGAGTGACAAGTAGAGCGTTTGCGCGGGCTCTACTACTTGGGTCCTACCGTGGCAAGCAGGGTTTGCAGCCGTTCCGAGAGGTTTGAGAGCTGCCCGGTTAGGTCCATCTTCGTTGTCCTATTCCATCAATGGGCTGCTCGCGGGTATCTTTCGATATCCGCTCGCTTGAACGCTTCCGCCGTTCGAGTTCGAGGTACGCAAATCGGTGAGTTCGCGGATGTCGCGTCGCGCCAACGGCGCGAGGATGTAGTTCTGCAAGAACTCGGTAGCCAGAACTCGGACAGAACCCCAAACGCCGTTCAACGTGCGTCAGCGCGTGGGACGTCGAGCCTCGGTGAGCAGAGTTCCACTGCACGGCCAGGACTCTCTCGCCTGCGAACAGAGAGGAGGCCCTCTTTGATGTCGTTGACAGGCACGTTGGCCGAGCGGGTGGACGAGCTGGTCCCACACCCTGGCAAGCGGCCGCTTGTCTGGGGAAACCCGCTTCTGTCGGTGACGCCGACACCCATGGCGGTCCGAGAACTCGCCGTACGGATAGAGGCGCTTGAGAATGCCGTGCGGGAAATCGCACTCGAAGTTCAGGAGTTCTTGGACCACGCCTGATCCGCGAGGGCACGGCTCTGTTCTCCGAAGGAGACGGCCCGTTGAAAACGGAGCCAGGTAGAGAGCTCTTCCGGCGTTACGAGGAAAACCCGATCCTCACCGCCGCGGAATGGCCGAGTACGGTCAACGCCGTCTTCAACCCGGGCGTCGCCGAGCTCGACGGCGAGACGCTGTTGCTCGCGCGGGTCGAGGACCGCACGGGGATCTCCCATCTCGCGGTCGCCAGCAGCGCCGACGGTCTCACGAACTGGATCGTCGACCCCGACAGGAGCATCATGCCGGATCTCGATTCGCATGCGGAGCGATTCGGGATCGAGGATGCGCGGATCACGCCGGTCGGCGACGAGTACTTGATCGCCTATACCGGGTACTCAGGCGACGGCGCGCTCGTGTGCCTCGCGTCCACCCGCGACTTCCGCACCTACGAGCGCCGCGGCGTGATCATGCCGCCCGAGGACAAGGACGCAGCGCTCTTCCCGCGCCGGTTCCAGGGCCGGTGGGGGCTGATCCACCGGCCGGTCTCGGCGACGCCGAGACACGCCGCGCACATCTGGTTGTCGTGGAGCCCCGACCTGCGGCACTGGGGTGACCACACGATCCTGCTTCGCGCCCGCGAAGGCGCCTGGTGGGACGCGCACAAGGTCGGCCTCTGCGCGCCGCCGCTCGAGACGCCGCAAGGTTGGCTGCTTCTCTACCACGGCGTCCACACCACCGCCGCCGGGTCGATCTATCGGCTCGGGCTCGCTCTCCTCGACGCCCAACACCCTGAGCGCGTGGTCGCGCGGTCGAGCGAGTGGCTGTTCGGGCCCGACGCCGAGTACGAGCGGATCGGCGACGTCGACCAGGTCGTTTTCTCTTGCGGCTGGCAGGTGCTCGACGACCAGGACACGATCCGCATCTACTACGGCGCAGCCGACACGTCGATCTGCGTGGCGACCGCAAGCCAGTCCGCGTTGCTCGACTGGCTCTCCCGCCACTCAGCGTAAGGCGCGCGAGGAAGAGAAACCGCGAGAAATCGAGACGAGCAGGACGAAGAACGCGACCGGAACGAGTGGAGCTGCCTCAATGGGGGCGCGGCACCAGCAGCGGCACGCGTCAGGGCGACGACCTTCTTAGCTGTCCGGGTAGTTCTGACGCCAGTGCGCTTCGGCCCGACCAAGTACCTCGTTGAACGTGCGTCCTCGAAGACCACGCTTGGTGTCGAGCGTGTAGCCGTTGCGCGCGATGTGGAGCGGGTCAGTCGGCTTGAAGCTGGCCTCGAAGAATCCGGGTTCTGTTTCGCGCACGCGGATCGTCACGTCGGGAAGCTCGCGGATCTCTTCAGGAACATCCATTCCAAGGAGTGCTACTCGCCCACGGTCTGGCCGTCAAGCGCGGAACCACGCGAGGTCTTGATGGCAATGACCAGAAAGAAGCCGGTGACCAGACGGCGCTCCCAGCGCTTGTGCCGCCTCTTCTGGCCGAGTTCGGCGATTACGCGCGGCTGGCGCGGTCAGCAGCAGCCTGCCCGTTTCGCGGGCTCGATCGCGGGACGGCCCTTCGCCTCCGGTTGCTCGGTCTTGCGGGCCTTCACGATTGCGCCGTGCATTCCGTCTGCGACCTCGTGCGTGAACGCAAGGGAAATGTCCTCGAAACCGGCGGCTGAGAGCCCTGCGATGTACTCGCTCTGCGAGAGCGCTCCGGCGACGCATCCGGCCTGCGAACCACGTTCGGCCCGCTGCTCGACGGAGAGGCGATCCTCGGCGACGACGTCGCTGATTCCGATCCGGCCACCCGGCTTCAGGACGCGCGCGACCTCGGTCAGCACCGCGGCCTTGTCGGTCGAGAGGTTGACCACGCAGTTCGAGATGACCACGTCGACGGAGCTCGCAGGCAACGGGATCTGCTCGATCATCCCTTTCAGGAAATGGACGTTCAGCGCGCCGGCTTCGGCGGCGTTCTTCCGCGCGAGAGCGAGCATTTCGTCCGTCATGTCGAGCCCATAGACCGTTCCCGCCGGCCCGACCCGCTTGGCAGAGAGGATCACGTCGATCCCGCCGCCCGAGCCGAGGTCGAGCACGATCTCACCCTCACGGAGATCCGCGACCGCGGTTGGGTTGCCGCAACCCAAGGAAGCAAGTACAGCCGCATTTGGAAGCTCGCCGCGCTGTTTCGCGTCGTACAACGCCTCACCGAACATGACGGCGTCACTCTCGCCGCCGCAACAGGAGCCGCTCCCACAGCCGCAGGATTCGCCTTCGGTCACGGCACGGGCCGCCTCGGCATAGCGACGGCGGACTTCATCACGGAGTTCATCGGCGGTCGTGGACATCAGCAGCAACCCCTTTTCACGTCGGCGACCGCCGCGAGCGTGCGCAGCGCGTCATGATTCAGCGAGAAATACGCCCACTTGCCGCGCTGCTCACGGTCCAGGAGACCCGCGTCGGTCAGCTTGCGCAGGTGGTGCGACACGGTCGGCTGAGACAACCCGACCAGCGCGACGATCTCGCAGGCACAGACAGGTTCATCGCTTGTCGCGAGCAGATTGACGATCCGCACCCGCCCCGGATCGCCGAGTGCCCGGAAAAGCTCTGCCGTCGCGAGCGCTTCCTCAGCGGAGAGCACCGATGCTCCGAGCGGAGCGCAGCAAGCGATCGGCGCGAGCGTCTCGGTCACAGCGGCCTCGGCCCCGCGCGAAACCCTTGGTCGAGCGCTCGCTCACGCAGCGCATTTGCAGCGCAGCGGTGATCGCAGACGCTGCCGCAGCGGTCGCAGAACTCCACACGCGCGGAGCGGTTCTTGTGGAACAGGTTCACCATCACGGCTCCAGACATATCGACGATTGTGAATCTGTAATATATCGAAGGATGTCGATATGTCAAGGCCACGATTTCACCTCCGGTCGCGAGCGTCACCAGGCGTAACGCGCCCTTCGCGCCCGGGGGCCTCAGAGCTCGAGCTCGAGAAAGCGTGTGCCCGGGACCGGGTTGTGCCTGTACGGCTCGATCTCACGGAAGCCGAGCTCGGCGTAGAGAGCCTGGGCGGCCTCCATGCCGGGTGTCGTGTCGAGGCGCATGCGCGTGTACCTGAGCGTGCGCGCCTCGGCCATGATCGCGGAGACGAGCAGCCGCCCGAGGCCGCTGCCGCGGGCGGCTGCTCGGACGAAGAGGCGCTTCAGCTCACACGTCTCGCCGTCGAGCGGGCGCAGCGCCACGCAGCCGGCCGGCTCGCCGTCGACGCGGGCGAGGAGCAGGGCGCCGCGCGGCGGCGCGTAGGC
>Ga0307373_10011232_pt1 | contig 13005 bp, 12 predicted proteins | sample OX2MG_FD_202534 | JGI IMG/M metagenome (GOLD analysis project Ga0307373, IMG submission 202534) | Soil microbial communities from Risofladan, Vaasa, Finland - OX-2 | ecosystem: Environmental > Terrestrial > Soil > Coastal area > Acid sulfate soil | place: Finland: Risofladan, Vaasa | collected... | reverse complement strand
ATCCCTGACAGCAAGGTCTACGGGAGGGTGACCGCGTCCCTGCGCGGCGTCAGGTATGTGGACGGGGACCGGGGCTACGACGTCGACGACCTCTACGAGCTGAGCAGGGAGAGAGGGTTCGACCTCGTCTGTCCGATAGCGAGGTATGAGAACACGCATCCAGATAGGGTCGAGCTCGTGTTCTTCTACGAGTCAGATCTCGGGCAGCTGGTATACTCGTGGAGGAGCAAATCGGTAGAGCCTCTCTTCGAGCAGATCAAAGACGTATTCGGGATCGACCCTCTCCCGGTGAGAGGGTTCGACAAGACGAAGATGTCTGTCCTCCTATCAGTTCTGCTGTATCAGACGATGGTTTACTACAATCATCTGACGGGGAGACCGCTGAGGGCGCTCAAGCACATGCTCGGGAGCTGAGAGACCCCACACGGGACAATTATGCCCATGCCTCAGTCGTTTAACTCAGCAATCTCAATTCTGGCCGCTCTTCTTGGGCTGATTTACCACATTGGTGAGCAAACTCATAGTTATTCAACACACCTACTCACTCACGATGCTTCTTGGGGAAGCTGCTCCGGTACACCTCTTACAAGGCTTCAAGCGCTGGTGAGGCGGTTGTACGGGTTCCTCCCTGGGAACCTCAGTGATTGCTCTATAGGTGCGGAACCGCTGTCGAAGTCTCTTTCGGAGAGGGTCCACAAATACCCCATACGCGGCCTCGTCTTTGGACAGAGACCTTAACGCGGCAGTGAATATCAGAAGCAAGGTGGGCGGGGCACCGCCGAATTTACGCCTGTGGAAATGAGGCCATTACTTCTTACGAAGCAAGTCCCATTAGCGAAACAGGAAGCCCGCGGGTATCCGTAGGAGGATGTCACTCTTTGGACTTTAGTATCTTTAGTATCTTTTCCAGCGTTTCCGTCGGAAGGAGCTTCCGCCAACCCGCGGTGAACGTCCTCAGCTCCTCGATCGACTTGGGCATGATGTTGACTACCTCGGTCGCCTCTCCCTCGCTTAGGCCGCAGTCGGTCTCGAGCTGCTTCTTGAGCTTCTTGGCGGCCTCCGGTGTGCTCTTTGCGAACTTCGAGGTGTAGTCCAGAGTCCTCTTCTGGATCTGATCAGCCTTCTCCACATCGATCTTCTCAAGGATCTGATGCGCCTCGCTTAGGGTGAGCGTCTTCTTCTGCGCAGATGGCGGAGCGGCCTCTGCCGACACCTATTGCTTCGCCTCCGACAGCGGGACGATGTGCTCCTTTCTCGAGATGACCGTCTTGACCTTGTGCCCGACGTTCACGTCGATGATAACGGACCTTCGACCGGTCTCCTTGACCACTCCCACAAGGCCGTTGAACCTTCGGTGGGGCATCCCCTTGACCTGGGTCGAATCGATCTTGATCACCACCCTCTGGTCTGGGGTATAGTCTGTCAGGATGTGGCTGAGACCGTGCGAACTCCTCTTCTTGAGGAGGGACCTTGTTCTCCGCCGGTACCCGTGTGACCTTGCCATAGAAGAACCGTTGCCGCCCCTCCGCCCTCATTTAAAAGCTAATCCATGAACGTGCGCCGTTTCCACATGGTTTCAGGCTAGTTTCAACGGCCTTTCCCGGATTTTGGTCCATACTCTCATTATGTCGAACCGCTCACATCTGAGCGGCATCCTCATCGACTCCGAGAACGACGGCGAGACGGCCTCTCCTGAGACGAGCCTCTTCACCGGGAGCCCCCCGTCCAGCTTGATGTCGGCGGTGATCTTCTTCCCGCGGGCGTTTGCCTTCACGAAATAGACCTTCTTGTCGACCATTCTGCCTTTGTTGTTCCTGTATTGCACCAGCGCATTCTTCATCTCCAGCTGGAGCCTCCTCACGTCGTCGCGAGACACCCGGCGTTCCGCGCTTATCACCACGCGTGTCGTGAACACGAAAGCCGGGTGTTCGAATTTCTTGGTGACGGCATGGATGCCCGACACAGACATCGCGCCCTCGCCGGTCTTCAGTCTCAGCGCCCTTGGGGTGTGCCTCTTCCTGGGGTTCTTCGACTCGATGACCATCGGACGGCCAGGTGGGAAGACCAGGCTGTCGGGGTCTTCGCTCCCGAACCACGTGAACTTGAACTTCTTCGAGCCAAGCAGAGCCCCGAGCCTCTTGGAGACCAGCCCCTCGACGCTGGGAGAGGTCGAGTAGCCCGTGCCTTGGCACCTCTCGCAGCCTCTCCCATTGCACCCTTCGCAGAACAGCCTTCGTTGCGCGACCCCGCGCGGCTTCGTGTACCTGCCGTAGAGGAACAGGGGCTTCGACGTGACCCCGACGCTCTCCTCCCCGATGTCGACGAGCACAGTGGCGTCAGGATGGAGCCTGTCGACCTTCTTCCTTCCGCGCATCCCCTTGACGACCGCCTTCGCGAGGCGGCCCGCGAGCTCTGACTTGATCGTCTCGCCCCCCCTTATCTTCAGCTCCGACCTGAGCGTGTCCTCCCGCTCCTGCACGCCGTGCGGGAGCACCAACCCGACAGAGAACGTCGAGAACTCGAACTTGTCCAGACGGGAGATTATCTTCTCGGTGACCCCTCCCAGGCGTCCCGATATCCCCTTGCAGATGAAGCATCCGTCGTCATCGTCGCCCGCGAGAGTGAGGTCGGACGTTCCCGTCCCTTGCCTGTCCAGACAAAACTGACACAGCCGAAACCCCGGTGGCTTCTCATCCACCCGGGACTTGACCTCCCGCTCTCCTGAGGAACTGCCTCATCTCTCGCCCTTTGCCCGACTTCATCATGCTCTTCGTCTGCCTATATCTGGCGATAAGCTCCCTCACGTCCTTCTCGCTCCTGCCCGACCCCTGGGCAATCCGCTTCACCCTCGGGGCGTTCAGCTTCTCGGGCGCCGTCCTCTCCTCGGCGGTCATCGCTTGGATGATGCTCTTCCAAGTCTTCATGTTCTTCTCTGCCTTCTCTAGGTCCTCGCTCTTCATGTTCCCGGAGACGCCTGGTATCAGGTCGAGGATCTTCTTCAGCGAGCCCATCTTGTTCACCTGCTCGAACTGGAAGAGAAAGTCGTCCATCGTGAGCCTCCCCGTCACCATCCGCTGGACCCGCTTCTCGTCGACCTCGCCCTCGACCTGCTTCGCCATGTCGAGGAGTGCCTTTAGGTCGCCCATCCCCAGCAGGCGGCCGACGAAGCGCGTCGCCGAGAACTCTTCGAGGTCGTCGACCCTCTCCCCCGTGCCTATGAAGAAGACCTTGGCGCCGGTCGCGCCCACCGCCGCGAGGGCCCCTCCTCCCTTGGCGGCGCCGTCGAGCTTCGTGACAACTATCCCCCCCACGGGAGAGGCCTTGTGGAAGGCCGCCGCCTGGCTGAAGGCTTGCTGGCCTATCGTGCCGTCGACCACGAGCAGGTTGAGGTCGGGCTTGACCTTCGAGTAGATTTTGCTCATCTCGTCGAGGAGGCTCTGCTCCTCCTTGTGCCTCCCCGCGGTGTCGATTATTATGAGGTTCTTGCCGCTCCCCTCGAAGGAGCTCTTGCCCGCCTCCGCCACCTTCACCGAATCCTTCTCTTTCTCGTCCGAATAGACCTCGACGCCCACCACTTGGGCTATCGTCTTCAGCTGGGTCACCGCGCCGGGCCTGAACGTGTCGGCGGCGACCACCCCGACCTTGAAGCCTTTCTTCGCGTAGAACCTCGCCAGCTTCCCCACGGTGGTCGTCTTGCCGGAGCCTTGGATGCCGAGCATCACGATGACGCTCAGCTTGGTCCTGTCGAGCTTGAGATCCTGGTCGCCGCCCAGCAGCTTGTCGAGCTCTTCGTAGAGTATCTTCACTATCTGGTTCTTCCTGTCCAATCCGGGAGGCGGCTTCTCCTCGAGTGCCCTCCGCTGGACGCCCTCAGTCACGCTCAGGACGAGCTTCACGTTGACGTCTGCCTGGATCAGCGCCCGCTGCAGGTCACGCACGAACTCCTTGATCGCCGCTTCATCGACTATGTCGTTGCCTAGAAGCTTCTTGACGGCATTCTGCAGCCCGCTCCTTAACGAATCTAGCAATGAAATCCACCGGAGATTTTTCGCGGAGAGCCAACCAGAGATAAGTCTTTGCGGTTAGGCGTCGGGCGGCCGGTTAGGATTAACTGAGGGCCGCATGAAGGGCTGTCGCCCATTGAGAGCCGGGGTCCTCTACTCAGGCGGGAAGGACAGCACCTACGCCGCATACCTTGCGAAGCAGGGGGGCGACGAGCTGCTCTGCCTGATTACCCTCTCTCCCGTGAGGTCGGACTCGTACATGTTCCACTACCCCAACATCAGATGGACCGCGATGCAGGCCCAGGCCATGCACCTGCCCCAGGTAACATTGGAGACAAAAGGGGTGAAGGAGGACGAACTTGCCGATCTAAGCAAGGCCATCGAAATCGCGAAGCGGGACTACTCGATCGAGGGCGTCTACACCGGCGCCCTCGCAAGCGTGTATCAAAAGTCCAGGGTGGAGAGGATATGCGACGAGCTCGGCGTGAAGGCAGTGTCGCCCCTCTGGCACGTCGACCAAGTCACGCACCTGACCAACATCGTCGCCAACCACTTCGAGGTGATAATGACCGGCGTCGCGGCGCTCGGGCTCGACGAGAGCTGGCTGGGTAGGCCCTTGGACAAGGAAGCAATCTGCGACCTCGCTGGGCTTCACGCGAAGTACGGCGTCAACCCCGGACTAGAGGGGGGAGAGGGCGAGACGTTCGTGCTCGACTGCCCCCTGTTCGACCGGCGTATCGAGGTCGTCTCCTCACAGAAGCACTGGAAGGGAGACGCCGGATATCTCGAGATACTTGACGCTCGTCTTGTCGCGAAGGGGTAGGCTTGCCCTTATCTCGAGACTAGCCCTATCGGTATTGGATCTCGTCAATGGCCTTCCTCAGACGGCTCTTCCGTTGACCTCATCTAGAGCTAGCCTTAGCTCGGCGATTACGCTGACTAATAACGATATGACGTCGCGAACGTCCGGCTGCAGCTAGCTCGTGCCCTTGATCCGCATTACCTTGCTCCTCCCCATGACCGCCCATACCTCGACCTCCGCCCCCGGTTGCATCTTTCCTTGGAACTCGGGCTCGGTCGGCGTCGGGCTCTCCGTGACCTCGAAGGACTGCAGGTCCATCAGTTGCACGCTCGTCGGGGTGGCTGAGATCACCTGTGCTGCCCTCTTGTCTATCATCGGCACTTCGATGTGGGTGTCGACCGTCCCGATCACCGTCTTCTTCGAGCCGGTGAATATCGCGATTCCCGTGAGCCTGACCTTCGCGCTTCCGTGCTTCCCAGGCTTGCTCTTCTCTACCTCGACGACCTTGCAAGGCTCTCCGTCGATGACGATGTAGCTACCCTCCTTCAAACTGCCCAGATCGGCTGGTCTGCTCAAGCGCTCTGCCCACGAGTTTTCGCGACACGGTAATTAAGCTTGAACCCACCCAGAGGACAAGAAGGCCGTCCCAGCCCCTCTTTTGGCCGCTGGCCTCGTTCGCCACCAGTAGACGACCGAATCGCACATTATTTATTACACGACCCCGGGGGTAGGAAGCGTATTGCAAGGGTGCGAGGAAGTTCGACTAGGGAAGGCCGCGCCGACTCGGCTCGGCTGGACGGCGCAGGTGCAACACTAGCCTGCCGTGACTAATGACAGTGAAAGCCAGTTCTTGAACGAAAAGATTCACGTGCTGGACTCGACTGCCTTTTACGCCGGCATCCCATTTCAGGGTGAAGGCAAGTACTACACGACCTACCAGGTCCTCGACGAGGTCAGAGGCAGGGGCATCGGGGCTCAGCTGATTCACTCGAGGGTCCAGGTGACGGAGCCCTCAAAGGAGTCGGTGCAGAAGGTCAAAGAGGCCTCAAACAGGACCGGGGACCAAAAGTCCCTCTCGGAGGCCGACACCTCGATACTTGCCGTCACGCTCGATCTCGTAAAGTCCAGGCGCGGCGAGGAGGTGGTCCTCGTCACCGACGATTTCGCGGTTCGAAACGTCGCCGAGGTCATCGGGATCAACCTCTCGGAGACTTCGATACGCGGCGAGTGGAAGAAGATCACCTGGATCACCTACTGCAAGGGATGTGGCAAGGAGTACCTCGACCCCAAGCGGTCCGTGTGCGAGGTCTGCGGGACGAAGCTGTCGAGGAAGCCTAGGCCTTCCAACTGACGAGCTTTCTCTTTTATAACGGGAGATATTCTGGCCCGAATCTGTTTGGGCTGGTAGTTCAGCGGTAGAATGCCTGCCTCGCACGCTTAGGGAGACCACGGGCGTGCTGAAACAGGGAAGTGCCCCCGAGGTCCAATGGGATGAATTTCATACATGGCTGGCAGCGCAGTATAGCAGCAAGCACACCTATGCGGTGATGTCGTACGCGCAGAAGTACCATGAGGCGATATGGCAGCCAGCGAAGGCAGCGGCGTTGCTCGCCATGACGCCAGACACGCGCCGTTACGTGATGGAGAGCCTAGCAGCACTGTCAAAGTTCACGGGCACGTATGAGCAGTGGCAAGCCATCAAGAAGCAGACTGGCCTAAAGTGGCAGAGCAGCAACAAGTCTGTCAATCTAGTCAAGGCTCTCCTGAACGACGAAATCGCCGACATCATCCCCTGGTTGAAAGACGTGACAACGAAGGTGTCGCGCAAGTTCTCCGCCGTGCTAATCTTCGCCGCACTTACTGGGCTGCGGCCAAGCGAGGCGTGCAATGCCGTCAACCTTATCACCGAGCTACACCAGAAGGGGCAACTGAGCGAGTACTACGACGAGGAGCTAAACTTACTGCTGCACTTCAAGTATCCAGCAATCTTTCTGAGACGTTGCAAGAACGCTTACATCAGCTTCGCCAGCCCGAGCTTGATACAAGCCGTGATTGGCGGCGAGCCAGTTCATTACTATGGCATGTATACCATGCTGAACAAGCAACATCTGTTTGTAAGAGCCAACCAGCTTCGCAAGAACTATGCCACGATGATGAGAAAGAGCTTGGAACGTGAGATGATTGACCTCGTGCAGGGACGAGTCGATGGCAGCGTGTTCGTCAGGCATTACTACAGGCCGCTCATCAAAGAGCTTAGGGACAGGGTGCTGGCTGGCACAGCTGAGCTTGAGAAAGAGTTGTTGCCACTGCTTGAGCCGCCAACGCGGCTAAGTAGTTGACCTAAAATACATGTTCTCAATTTGCAGGTTCTGGCAACGCAAAATCGAGACTAAGATTGGTTGATTAGCAAGACCAATTCGAAGTTTGGACGGTTACAGGGAATTGAAAATAGGCGGAGAGTATTCCGGCGGTGCAGGTGCCACCTCCCACTCCTCCGAAATTGCTGTAGTCTATCGTCACAGTGTATGTACCTGGATTGGGTAGGTTCGAAACTGTGTACCTTCCCGAGCCGATTGTTCCTGGATAACTGACTCCCGTTGTACTGCTTATGAAATGTATGCCCGTTGCGGTGGTGCCCGTCCCCTTTGATTGGACGGTGCCAGAATAGGCGACTTGTAGCGGCGGCTGAGGGGTCGTCGTTACTGTCGTCGTCGTTGTGGTAGTGACAGGCGGAAGTGTCTGCGTGCTCGTTTGGACGGTTAGCGAAACGCTCGTAGTTGTCTTGGTTACCGTAGTCGCTGCTGACGGTGACGGTGCCAGAGCGTAAATGCCGATTAGAATCCCCGCAACCAGGGCTGCGATCACGGCAAGTGCGGCCCAGCCCTCCGAGATTCCCTTCCTTGGTCGGCTATATGACTGCCCCCCCGACCCGCGAGATGACGACAATTTTGCCGATTTTAGTGCCGGTCATTATTAGCTGTTGTGATTCCGTGCCCCGAGTTGCACCACCCCAAGACGCACCAGAACCAATTTGCATAACAACTAAATAGCGTGTTGTGCTTGTTAGGCTACGTGTCGCTTGCCAGGTTTGGCATAGACGGTTTGCGATAAACGAGGTAGTAGCTCTATGAAAGGTCGTGGTAAAGATACAATTGACAAGGGAGGTAAGGCGACTAGAGAGCAGAGAGTTAACTGGCATGCACCTCCCTCGAACAAACTTAATCGAGAAATAACGCGCTTAGCCATCGACCGCGCCCTTGCGGCGTTAGCGCGCAGACTTCGAAAGAGAGAGCGGGTTCAGCTAGCTCTGCCTGAGTCGTTTACAACAAGAATCGTCAAAGGCGTTGCAGCCGACGTAATGTCGTTGGAAAAAGGTGGAGAGAAGATTGAGATGATTTTAGTCGCAGAAATGATAGCGAGAGAGAGGCGCAAGATAATGCGAGAGAAACACGTCCCTGAACAATTTCAGGGTTCAATACAAAATGATGTAAGAGGAGCATTAGGACAGTTTGTCTTTCATCACTGGATTTATGGCAACTGGGCTCGCGCGTGCGATAACATGACGCTTGTTGAAGCCGATAGTTGCGATGCAGAAATCGATGGACATACAGTTGATGTAAAGGCACCAACCGCGCATGAGCTGCAAGTCAATCTCAACCAGCTCAAGAAGCCCAAGGATTTTTACGTGTACGTAGGTATTGTGCAAAAAGAAGATGGTGTTTGGACTGAAGGATACATACATCGAGAGCACTGTGTTGCTTCTAAAGAACAGGTTGCTGCCGCCGACACCGTTAAGCTGCGTTTCTCGCCAGCAAAGGTTCTGTCAATTGAGCAACTAAACCCAATCAATACACTGCTAGGTTTGCAACCAAGTGATGAAACAGAAGCTAACAAGCTGAGGACGTTAATGGATTACGCTTCAGATGAGCATCATGGACCTAAGAGCTGAACGTCGTAGCCGTAACTTTTAGCGAACGGCTTGCCAAGATTGGCGATTGCAAATGTCTTGCCACATAGTGGCGAGAGGCGTAGCAACTTCTTTTGCAGCGTGACCCTGATCATATCCAATGTCCATGTACCCACAGCATATGCGCCTACGTTGCCCATCAGCTGCACTCGGGCGTACAAGTGCTTGCGACCTTGCCGATCCTTAACCTTCATAGGCTCTTGCAGAAACTTTACCGTGTAGTAAGTGGGCACCCCGTTCTTGTCTGGTGGCTGCAAGTCTAGGAAGGGTTGCCGCTTGGTGTACAAGTCTTCGTCTCTAAGCCGTTGCATTTCTTCTGTGCTAATGCGTCGATTTTGCACTCTGCCTTTTGCTTGCGGACGAACCCGGGCGGGGTACACGTTACTTTGCACTGACTGTGTGCCCAACATATACGTTGCTAGCTACGCGGTGACTGCCCACATCGATTGTGCTGGGCATGCGTAAGCCCGTGTCGAGTTGAAACTGTCTACCACAGGTGAGTGTACTAAGCATTACAATATACATGTATAACAGATTATACATTGCCCGCCAACTAACCCGACGACACATAGGTAGCTACGACAGTTTGTGCTAGAGCTAGACGCCCAGCAAGCACTGGGTGGGCATAGCACCTTGCACGTGCATGGACAGCCTAGCACATACCCCAAAAGTACTTGATGGGCATTGTATAATACGTTATACATACATATTGGAATACTTAGCGTAAGCGCTGCCAGTAGCGCGCGGGCACTGGCTACTCAGACTGCATGACAAGAGTGGTAAGTGCGTTGTGTGACAACCGCCAGTATGGCTTGGTTGGATAGAAACTAATGTCGATGGGCAGCACTGCCCTAAGCAGCGCTCTCATGTCATCGTCAATCGCTGGGTGGAAAGGTTGCTCTTTCTTGTCCACAATCTCGTCCACCTTAGCTGCAACCTGCTTAACTCGCTTCATCACGGTTATCTTGTAGTACGCGTCGATCGCCCTCTCGATTAGAGTTGCGTTGCTCAGCTTGTATTTCTTGCGAGCCTTGTTTAGTTTCTTGATTGCGCTGTCCGAGAGCTGTATGTGCAACTGAGTGGGCTTGCGCTCCAAGTATTTGTCTGGGGTGGCTTCTATTGCCTCGTTTACGGTTAGAGATGGCTTATAGTCGTCCCAACCATGTATCATGCCCAGCATTCTTTGCGCTTCACTGGTTAACCTAAGTGTCGTGTCTTTGCCCATAGTAACCACCGAGACGAAAGTAGATGTGCCATGTATAATAGCTTATACGACATTGAACTGAGATTGCAGCAGCTAATCAAGACTTGGCAGTCAAAGGTGGACTACAGAATCGTAAACGTGGAACTACCAGACGGTTCATCAGTAGAAGATAGGTAGAGACATGAGCGCTTATAGGCGGACTTTGCATGACTGATTGAAGTTGCCGGCTTCAAACCCGAAGATTAACACGCTCTTCTACGGGGACAACCTGGATATTCTTCGAAACCATATCGGCACAGAGACTATTGACCTGATCTACCTTGACCCACCTTTCAACAGCAAGGCCGACTACAACGTACTGTTCAAAGAGAAAGGTGGCGAGAGCTCCCATGCACAAATTCAGGCGTTCTCAGACTCATGGGTGTGGGATGTCGAAGCCAAGCACGCCTATGACGAACTAACAACGCAAGCGCCAAACTTGGACGTTTCAAACCTGACAAAGGCGCTCTTTGATTTCCTAGGGAAGAATGATATGATGGCCTATTTGGTCATGATGGGCGTTAGACTAATAGAACTTCAAAGAGTGCTCAAACCGACCGGCTCTCTTTTCCTGCATTGCGATTCTACCGCAAGCCACTACCTTAAGATTATGCTTGATTCAATTTTTGGTCTTCAGAACTTTCGGAACGAAATCGTCTGGAAGAGAATACAAGGTCACTCGGACGCTAAAAGGTTCGGCAAGGTATCCGACCGCATCCTCTTTTATTCAAAGACAGACGAATACAAATTCAATACTCAAACGGTGCCGCATAGTGCAGAATATTTAGAGAGCAGATATCCGACCGACAAGGATGGGCGACGGTATGCATTGGATAACCTTAATCCACCTGGAGGTCGCGGACCTGTCTACGAATTTCATGGGCTGACAAGGCCGTGGCGTTTCACCCAAGAAAAGATGCTCAAACTTGAAGCTGAAGGTCGCATTTACACAAAGTCAAGGGTTCCCCGCCTTATGCGGTATCTCGATGAGTTGAAAGTCCAAGGTGGGGCGGTTGTAACGGAGGTTTGGACAGACATATTCCCTGTCAATTCTCAAGCAAAAGAACGCCTTGGTTATCCTACTCAGAAACCATTGGCTCTATTGGAGCGCATAATCGAGGCTGGCTCGGACGAAGGCGATTGGGTTCTCGACCCCTTTTGTGGTTGTGGAACTGCCGTCGTTGCAGCAGAGAAGGACAAGAGACATTGGATTGGAATCGACATCACTTACCTTGCGATAAATCTAATCAAGACTAGGCTAAAGGACGCGTTCCCCAAGGCCAAGTTTGAGATTGAAGGCGAACCAAAAGACCTTGCGGGCGCCGTAGCTCTTAGCAAGAAAGACCGTTACCAATTTCAGTGGTGGGTAGTCTCGCTTGTTGGTGCGAGGCCGTATGGATCAACGACCTCAAACCCGAAAGAGGGCAAGAAAGGAGCTGATGAGGGGATAGATGGGTGGATGAAGTTCCATGATGGCGAGGAAGGTAACGTGGAGACGGTCATTGTGCAAGTCAAGAGTGGAGGGGTGGGCGCGAAAGACATTAGAGAGTTACGCGATCGCCTCCAAGCTAAGAGAGCCGCTCTGGGACTGTTCATCACACTAGAAGCGCCCACAAGTGAGATGACCAAGGAAGCAAGAACGACTGACCCTTACGTTTCTCCTATATGGAATCAACAATATCCCAAAATACAAATTCTGACAATTGAAGACTTGTTAAACGGAGTCAAGCCTAGTCTACCGCCGACGCTCAATTTGTTTGCGCAGGCAGAGAAGGAAAAATATACTGATACGTCGGAATGGGGCAAAATCAGCTAGCCGTGCGCCTCTGTTAGATGCTGTTGGCCTAACTTTTTACGCTGCCCATACGGCGTACTTGCCTCATGCTGCGGCAGCTCGATAGTTTCGTGCATGATGGAAAGGTTTGGACGGTAGACCCGCGCTTGCGAGAGTTTAGATTCATGGTGTACGGCGAAACACCAGAGTTTGTCACATTCGAGAGTAAAAGAGGATTGGAGCTCTTAGGGGCGTTCTTGCGGATTGCCGAACTAAGCTAGTGCCGAGGAGTAGGCTTACATGAGCTCGTTACTTACTGCATTGGCTGGACCACAATCTGCCAGTTCGCGTTAGCGGACAGCACTGCCACGTAGTATGTCTGACCTGGTGTGAGGCCATATCCGAAGCTACTTGATTGCCCCGTCTGTCCATTCACCTCGCCTAGAGCAACGGAAATTGAGCTGCCCGTCGGATAGATATACCAGGCGACTGCGCTAAGTGCTGCCGCACTGCTCGAGACGTTCAAGCTCACTTTGACCGTCGCGGTGGTCGCCGTAAACGGGGGGCTGTTAGCGTTACCCGAGCCGGAGTAGTTTACCAGTGCCGTCCCAGCGCTTAGGCTGGTGACGGTGGACACAACAGAAGTTGTCTTCGTTACAGTGACGGTCGAGGCTTGGGCAGCAATGCCGGTCTGAGAGCCTTGGCCACTGACCGTCTGTGTAACTGTTCTTGTCGCCGTCTGACCAGAGCTGCCGCTTGTAGCTGCGGCTCCTATGCCAGCCCCGATTATGAGAGCTACTATCGCTATCGCTATCGCTACGAAGGTCTTCATTGCCACTTGCTCTCGGGCACGTTATTTAACCATGGGTTACCTGTCATTGATTAGTGCAGCATGCATGCGCGATTAGGGTAATATCAGTAAGCTAAGCACAATAACTTGTCAGCGGTTCATGGTCAAGCGATACAGGAACGTCAGCATACCTGAAGAGCTATACCTTGAACTAGAGAAGCTGGTCAAGTCAAACAAGGCTGGTTACGTCAGCGTCTCAGACGCAGTGAAGGACTCGGTTAGGGAGCTTCTTAGGAAGCACAAGTTGTTGCCCTAAACATGTGCTGGGCATGCGGGGAACGGCTATATGTCGAGCCGAGGCACAAACTTGTGGTAAGAACACATGGGAGACTGGCGAACTGTCAGCATTAAGATGAAAGAAGACC
>Ga0307373_10011229_pt1 | contig 13009 bp, 10 predicted proteins | sample OX2MG_FD_202534 | JGI IMG/M metagenome (GOLD analysis project Ga0307373, IMG submission 202534) | Soil microbial communities from Risofladan, Vaasa, Finland - OX-2 | ecosystem: Environmental > Terrestrial > Soil > Coastal area > Acid sulfate soil | place: Finland: Risofladan, Vaasa | collected... | reverse complement strand
TCGGGCGCATCGCTGTGACCGGTCGTGAACAGTACCCTTATTTGCGGGTGGCGCCGCTTGGCTTCGGCGGCAAGCTTGCTGCCGTCGAAGCGCGGTAGCCCGAGATCGACGAAGAGCAATTCGATGCCCGGCTCGGCCGCAAGGAGTCCGAGCGCAGTTTCGCCATCGGCCGCGCTGATCACTCGATGACCCAGCGCGCGGACCGCGGAAACGGTAAGTTCGCGCACGTCGGCGTTGTCCTCGACGACCAGCACGAGGGCGCCGCGGCGCTGTTCTACGATCGGCTCGGGGCTTGGAAGCGGCGCGGCAGCCGGGCGCTCGCCAGTAGCACATGGCAGATAGAGCGTGACCGTGGTGCCCTTTTCCGGCTCGCTGTCGACCCGGATGTGGCCGCGCGACTGCTTGATGAACCCGTAGACCATGCTGAGCCCCAGGCCGCTGCCCTTGCCGACTTCCTTGGTGGTGAAGAACGGCTCGAACACGCGAGCCCGCACGTCCGGCACCATGCCGACGCCGCTGTCGCTGACGTACAATACCACATAGCGTCCCGGTTTGACGTCGTCCTCGTCGGGGGTCGGATCAAGGTGTTGCTCGCCGGTGGCGATCACCACGGTGCCGCCGTCCGGCATCGCGTCGCGTGCGTTGAGCACCAGATTCAGCAGCGCGGTCTCGAGCTGGTTCGCATCGCAGAAGCATCGCGGCAGGCCATCGGAGAATTGCAGCTCGTGCGTCACCGATTCACCCAATACGCGATCGAGCAGGCCAGTCATGTCAGCAACCAGCGTATTGACATCGACGGACCGCGGTTCGAGAGGCTGCCGCCGCGCGAAGGCCAGCAGACGCTGGGTCACCGCCGCCGCCCGCATCGCTCCGCGCATCGCCGATTGCGCGGCGTCACGGAGCTTGCTTTCCGTAGCGCTTAGTCCCCGCTCGATGATTTCGACGTTACCGATGATGACAGTGAGAATGTTATTGAAATCGTGCGCGATTCCACCGGTCAGCTGACCAATGGCTTCCATCTTCTGCGCTTGAGCGAGCGCGGCGCGTGCGATCTCCAATGCCTCCTTCTGGCGAACTTCATGGGTAATATCGCGCGTGATCTTCGCGAAGCCCACAACCCGGCCGGCCTCGTCGCGCACCGCGTCCACCACGATGTTGGCATAGTACCGGACGCCGTCCTTGCGCACGCGCCACGCCTCGGTTTCGAATTTGCCCTCGCGCGCGGCAATTTCCAGCGTTCGCTGCGGCAGGTTCGCCGCTCGATCTTCGGCGGTATAGAAAATCGAGAAGTGCTGGCCGATGATCTCTTCGGCGCCGTAGCCCTTGATGCGCTGCGCGCCTGCGTTCCAGTTGATGACATGCCCTTCCGGATCGAGCAGATAGATGGCGTAGTCGACGACGCCTTCGATGAGGATGCGATAGCGCGCCTCGCTTTCGACGAGGGCGGCGGTTCGGCGTTCGACCCGCTTTTCGAGCTGCTCGCGCGATCGCGTCAGCGCTTCGATCGCCTGGCGGCGCTCTCCCAGCGCCCCGGCGATCAGCAGCATCGTCACGGTCACGACGCTGATGAAGCCCTGGAGCGCAAGCAGCGAGCTGTTCGCGGAACCTTCGACGAATGGACCGGAGCCAGCCAAGGTGCCGGCAGTCGCGATTGCGGTCGTGACCAGCCGCCCGAAAGCGCCCATCGACGGACCCAGGCGAAATTCGATCCAGAGCAGGACAGGCGCTACGAGGTACGGTGCGATCGCAAACTGCGTCGGGAGGAGATGCCACGTCATCTGGGGAAGCAATGGCGACACTGCGCTGAACCAGCGCGTGAAGATCGCAGCGGCAACCACGATCAGCATCGCAAGCGCGACGACCGTTTCGCCCCAGCGCACGTTACGCCAAGGTGCTGGGCCAAGATGCGCCCACGCCAGGAGCAGCGGCGCCACGACGATGATGCCGGTCACGTCGCCGAGCCACCACGTGAACCATGCTGTCGTGATCAGCGAACTCGGGATGAGACCCAGCGCCGCAAGGGCGGCGACCCCGATCGTGCTCGCTGCAAGTGCGGCCACCGCGGCCGCAGTCACGAAGACGACGACGTCCGCCGCGTTGTCGAGCCGCGCGGTGCCCGTGCCATAGCTTCGGACGACGTACGTCGCGGCAAGCGCCTCGAGCGCGTTGCCGACGCTCACCAGCGCCGCAGCAGTGACGTCGCCCGGATGCGCGGCGACATAGGCGACGAGATTGACTGCGGTCGCCGTTGTGCCCGGGCTCGCTTTGAAGAACAAGTCGACCAGGTTGGCGAACAGCGCTCCGACGAAGATGCCGGCGAGCGAGCGCGGACCGAACAGCAACATCGCGGCAAGCGCGATGCCGGAGGGCGGCCACACCGCACTGGCTTGGGTGCCCTGAAATTCGACGCGCAGTCCGAGACGCGCCGCCAGGTAGTACGTCGCCGCAACGACAACGACCTGTATCGCGCCCGTCGCGGCGGCAAGAATCTGCGACCGTCGCGGCGCGGCAACGGCATGCCCCGGGCGACTGAGCGGAGTATCCGTCACGGCTTCCACGATCCTCGGCTCAGCCGTTCTGCTCCCTTCATCCGATCGCGCTCGCCAGATCCGAAGGCCCGTAGCTGAATTTGCTGATATAACAAAACGTGCCGGAGAAGACGCGGCGATTCAAGCACCGTGTCTGGCAAGCCATCGGCTGGGAAATTGAGCCGAATACGCTCCTGTGATCTACTCGCGACGCCGATACGACGTTACACAGAAACGGTGAGATCGCCACCGATGGGCGAAGCATCAAAGCCGGTGAGGTTTTCCGTCCTTGTCGTCGAGGACGACGAATTGGTGCGCGAGGCCACCGTTGGCAGCGTCGCGGACCTTGGCCATAGCGTGCTTGAGGCTCCGGACGCCGATGCGGCATTGCAAATGCTCGAAGGCGATGCCGTTGTCGACGTGCTGTTTACCGACGTTCGTTTGCCTGGCAAAAGCGGCGAGCAGCTGGCGCGGGAAGCGTGGCAGCGGCGCCCGGGGCTCAAGGTGATCTTCACGAGCGGCGGACAAGCGCCCGACGACCCGCCGGACGTGACAGGCGTGACGGTCTGGCTCGGCAAGCCCTACAAATGGGACGATCTCAAACGCGCTTTCGAGCGACTGCGCAGCCCACGCGACTAGCTGTCGAAGCTATCGATCGGGCGCGACACACAAAAATCACCGTTTGTCACAGCCACGTTGGCTAGGCTCTCGGGCGAGGTCGCCTACCGGCCTCCGTTCGAAATGCCCGCACCGCGGGCAGGAGCTGGAAATGCGTCCTGTTCGGCGTGCCGCATTCGTCGCAATCATCGTCGTCGCGGGCGGCCTTGCACTGACCGGTGGCGCTCCGGCATGGGCCCAAGCGTCCTCCTCTCCTGCAACCCAGACGCCGCCCGCTCCGGCGAGCAAAGCACCAACGCCGGAGGTTCCGACGATTCCGCCGGGAACCGCGGCGGCCGTGCTGACCAAGAACAAAGCGCAGGCCATTCTCGGCCAGCCTATCGTCAGTACGAAGGGAGAAAACATGGGCCGCATCGTCGACGTCATCGTCGACAAGCAAGGAACGCCGCGTGCCGCGATCATCGACTTCGGCGGCTTTCTGGGCGTTGGTAGCCGCAAGATCGCCGTCGACTGGGGCGCGCTCAATTTCTCGCCGACGGGAAAATCCGAGCGCATCACGCTCGATTTGACGCGCGATCAGCTGAAATCCGCGCCGGAATACGAGAAAGGCAAGCCGGTGGTGGTCGTGGAGGCGAAAGGCAAGACGCAGCCAATGCCGAGCGGCGAATATCCGTTGGACGAGTAGCCGTGGATGCACCGACGTGCACGCATATGACAAACGCGAGCTCACGGTGCACGATCGTCCGCCGCTGTCTTCGTCGAGCCGTAGCCAGCGCGGTCTCGACGGCTTCAATTTCTTCATCGCCAACGTCCAGACAGGCTTCGGCCCGTTCATTGCCGTCTATCTGACAGCGCAGGCCTGGACGCAAATCGATATCGGCTTCGTCCTGACGGTAAGTGCGATCACCGCGCTAGCGTTCCAGGTACCGGCCGGTATCCTCGTCGACGCGGCCGCGCATAAGCGGACGGTGGGAGCGCTCGCCGCCGCTGCGATCGCTGTCAGCGCGCTTATTCTGGCGGCGTCGCCAATCTTTCCGCTCGTTCTCGGCGCCGAAGTCCTGCACGGCTTGGCGAGCTGCCTGATGACGCCGGCCATTGCCGCCATCAGCCTCGGCCTCGTCGCGCCGCATGAGGTCGGCGAGCGGCTCGGCCGCAATGCGCGCTACGCTTCGGCGGGCAACGGCATTGCCGCGGTGCTGATGGGCGCTTTCGGCTGGCTGTTCTCGAATCGCGCGGTGTTCCTATTGACGGCGGCGTTGGCCCTCCCCGCTTTGGTCGCGCTGTTCCAGATCAGGCGAAGCGAGATCGACCCCGAGCGCTCACGCGGCGGTCCGGTGGACAAATCTGAACGGCGATCGCCGCTGCACGGGATCGTCGACAACCGTCCGTTGCTGGTCTTCGGCGCTGGCATGGTGCTGTTCAGTCTTGCCAACACACCGATGCTGCCGCTGGCCGGTGGAATCATGACCATGCGGTCGAGCCAGTGGGCAACGGTGCTGATCGCCGCTTGCATCGTCGTCCCGCAGATTTGCGCTGCAATCATCTCGCCGTGGATCGGACGGCAATCAGAAATCTGGGGGCGTCGGCCGCTGCTCATTCTCGGATTCGCGGCGTTGCCCATCCGCGGTATCCTGTTCGCCGTGCTGGCAAGCCCTTACGCATTCGTGGCGGTGCAGGTTCTTGATGGCGTTTCGGCGGCCGTTTTGGGGGTCATGCTGCCTTTGATCGTTGCCGACGTCATGCACGGCACCGGCCGCTACAACGCCGCGCTCGGCACGGTCGCTTTCGCTGCGGCCATCGGCGCGTCGCTGAGCACCGCGTTGGCAGGCTATATCCAGGATCGATGGGGCTACGCGGCGGCATTCCTCAGTCTCGCTGGCGTAGCGCTCGCCGGCTTCGGTCTGATGATGTTGTTCATGCCCGAGACACGACCGATGGAGTCCTGACGCCGTATGGCCGACATCAATTCAGATAGGCTCGCAACCGGCGATCTCGCTGGTAGCGACGACTTCTATATCAGCGCCGCGACGTCGAGCGCGGAACGGCGGCCGCCGCGCGCGCTCAAGCACGGCGACACTTTTGCGGTCTTCAACGACAATGGCGACATTGCCGGCGGCGCCTCCGGTCCGGCCGGGATTTATCACCGCGACACACGGCACCTGTCGCGCTTCGTGCTGTCGGTCGACGGCGAGCGGCCGCTTCTGTTGAGTTCAAACCTGCAGGATGACAACACAGTCCTCTCTGTCGATGTCACCAATCCGGACTTGCATCGGTCCGGTCATCTGACGCTGCCGCGCGACACGATCCACCTCGGGCGAACGACGTTCCTCTGGCAGGGCGCATGCTACATGCGGCTCGCATTGCACAACTTCGATCGTCAGCCGCATCGTGTCGGACTCGCGTTGGAGTTCGCTGCGGATTTCCGCGACCTGTTCGAAATCCGCGGCAGCATTCGCGATCGTCGCGGCACGGTCACGGTCGAGCGCCAGCGCGCCGCGACGGTGGTCATGCACTATCACGGGCTCGACCGCGTCGAGCGGATCACGCGGCTCGATTTCGACCCGCCGCCTGACACGCTGCGCGACGATGCCGCGGAATTCGCGCTCATGCTGGCGCCGGGCGAGCGCATGGCCATCCTGGTGACCATCCGCTGTGATGCCGACGTGCCGGCATCGCGCGGTGCATTCTTCACGGCCATTCGTGCCGCCCGTCGGGACCTTTGCGCGGCGACTGCGCATGCCGCCGTGATCGACGGCTCGAACACCATGCTCAACCGGGTGATGTGTCGCTCGGTTGCCGATCTCTACATGCTGCTGACCGACACGCCGGAGGGCGCCTATCCCTACGCCGGCATTCCTTGGTTCAGCACGGTGTTCGGCCGCGACGGCATCATCACCGCGCTCGAGCTCCTATGGTTCGACCCGATGATCGCGAAAGGCGTCCTGCGGTTCCTCGCCGCGACGCAGGCTCAGGAAGCCGATCGCGAGCATGCGGCGCAGCCCGGCAAGATTCTGCACGAGATGCGGCAGGGCGAGATGGCGCGTCTCGGCGAGGTGCCGTTCAGCCGGTATTACGGTACGGTCGACGCGACGCCGCTGTTCATTGTACTGGCCGGCCGCTATTTCACGCGAACCGGCGACCGTGCGACCATCGAGGCGCTGTGGCCGCATATCGATGCCGCTCTGCGTTGGATCGACGTCGACGGCGATTCCGACGGCGACGGCTTCGTCGAGTATCTCGCAACGCCCGGCGAGGGCCTGTTCAATCAAGGCTGGAAGGATTCAGCGGACGCCATATCGCACGCCGACGGCAGCCTGGCCAGCGGCGCGATCGCACTCTGCGAGGTGCAGGCCTATGTTTACGCGGCCAAGCGCGAGGCGGCGATGATCTGCCGCGCGCTCGCTATGAATGCGCGTGCCGCAGCGCTCGATCAGGCGGCCGACGAATTGCGCCGCCGCTTCGAGGTGGCGTTCTGGTGCGAGGAGATCGGCACGTACGCGCTGGCCCTCGACGGCGACAAGCGCCCGTGCCGTGTCGTCAGCTCGAACGCCGGCCATGCACTTTTTGCCGGAATCGCCGGCCCCGCGCGCGCGGCACGCGTCGCCACGACCCTCCTTGGCCGCGACTCTTATTCAGGTTGGGGCATCCGCACGCTCGGCGTGTCGGCACGCCGCTTCAACCCGATGTCGTACCATAACGGCTCGGTCTGGCCGCATGACAACGCCATCATTGCGCTGGGCTTCGCCCGCTACGGATTCAAGCGGGAGGCGCTTTCGGTCTTTGACGCCCTGTTCGCCGCCATCCAGCACATGGATCTGCTGCGTCCGCCCGAGTTGTTCTGTGGCTTTCCGCGACGCCACGGCAGAGGCCCGACGCGCTACCCCGTCGCGTGCTCGCCGCAGGCCTGGGCGAGCGCGGCCCCGATCGCCCTGGTCGAGGCGTGTCTCGGACTTTGCTGCGACAGCGTGCGCGGCGAAATCCGGCTCGAAAGCCCTGTTCTGCCGGCCGATGTCGACGAGCTCCGCCTGCGCCGTATTCGCGTCGGCGACGGCGAGGTCGATCTGCTGCTGCGTCGCCACGCCAGCGACGTGGCGGTCAACGTCCTCCACCGCAGCGGCGACGTCCGCGTCATCGTGGCGAGCTGAACGTCAACTCGGCGCCATGCGCAACGCGCCGTCGAGGCGGATCACTTCACCGTTGAGCATCGGATTCTCGACGATGTGGCGCATCAGCGCCGCATACTCGTCCGGCGTGCCCAGGCGCTTTGGAAACGGCACGCTTGCGCCAAGCGACTGCTGCGCCGTCTCCGGCAATGCGCGCAGCATCGGCGTCTCGAAGATTCCGGGCGCGATCGTCATGACCCGGATGCCGAAACGGGCGAACTCGCGCGCCACCGGCAGCGTAAGGCCGACGACGCCACCCTTCGACGCGGAATAGGCGGCCTGACCGATCTGACCGTCAAACGCGGCGACAGAGGCGGTGTTGACGATGACACCGCGCTCGCCGTCGGCGCCCAGTGGATCGAGTGTGCTCATCAGCACGCCGAACAGCCGGATCATGTTGAAGGTGCCGATCAAGTTGACGCCTATCACACGTGAGAAATCGGCGAGCGGCATCGGCCCCGACTTGCCGACGACCCGCTTCGCCGGTCCGACGCCGGCGCAATTGACCAGGATGCGCGGCGGGCCGAGGCGGGTCTTGAGATCGGTCACAAGTGCCTCGCCCTGGGTGGCATCCGCCACGTCGCACTGCGCCGCGAGTGCATTCGGTCCCAGCGTGCCGGCTGCGCGTGAAGCGGCCTCGCCGTTGATATCGACGAGCGCCACGCGCGCCCCCAGCGACGCCAGCAACCGTGCCGATGCGAGACCAAGGCCGGAAGCGCCGCCGGTGACGATGGCATTGATCTGGCTGTCGATTTTCATCGCTGCTCCCCGCCCGCGCCGCTGCGGTCGATGATATCGTAACCGGGATTCACCGCATGCACATCGGCCGCTTATCGTTGCAGCGAACCATCCGTGCGATTTTGGATTAATATCGGACAACGGAGGTCCGCATGATCCGTAAGCTCAAATCCGGCGGCTATCGCCTCTATTCGCGCAAGAAGAATCCGAAGACCGGCAAGCGCCGCAATCTCGGCACGTTCTCCAACCGGGCCGCGGCGATGAAGCACGAGCGCGCGGTCCAATTCTTCAAGCGCCACGGCTAGCGGTCGGCGCATCCCGCGGCCCTAGCCGACATTCTCGACAGCGGCGCCGCAGCGCGTCTAAGCTTCGGTCGTTCTTCGCGTTATCGTGCGGAGGAGCGGACCATGGCCTATGACCTCGACCAGTTCATCGCCGATTGCCGCGCGGCGCTAAAACACGACTCTGGGCCGGCGGGGCGCGAAATTGTGCGCCAGTCGCTCGAGCGGCTGCTGCGGGAGCGGGAGTTCATCGCCCGCCATTGCTCGGATGCCGCGCCGGCCGGCCTCCACCTGTTGCATGACGATCCGGAACTCGGCTTCCAGATTCTCGCGCACATCAATAAAAAGGCGCGGGTATCGCCGCCACACGATCATGGCCGGTCCTGGGCGATCTACGGCCAGGCCGCCGGCTATACCGATATGGTCGAGTACGCGCGCGTCGACAACGGCACGGATCCGTCGCGTGCTCAGCTCAAAACGACGCGGACTTACCGCCTCAATCCAGGCGAGGCCGGAATCTTTCAGGATGGCGCAATTCACTCGATCGACTATCCCGACAATGCGCGGTTTGTCCGCGTCACCGGAACCAATCTCGACAAGATTCAGCGCGTCAGGTTCGATCCGACGACCGGCACGGTGACGCAGATGACGCCACAGCGCGCGACGTGACCGGCCGCATCGCGCGAACGCGGCTTGCGCCAGCCGATCGGCCGGCGCCGGCGGAGCAGCTTTCATCGCAGGCACTGCGAGCGATGATCGAGGATGACGATGAGCTCGCCATCCTCGACGTGCGCGAAGAGCTGACGTTTTCACGCGCGCACCTTCTTCATGCGCGCTCGGCGCCGCTGAGCCGGCTCGAGCTGATCGTTCCACGCCTTGTGCCGCGGCACGCGACGCGGATCATCCTGCTCGATGACGATGATGGCTTGGCAGAGCGCGCCGCACGCGTTCTTTCCGCGCACGGATACACCAACCTTTTCATCCTTGCCGGCGGCGTCGCCGCCTGGACGCGGGCCAGCCTCGTGTTGTTTTCGGGCATGCACGTGCCGAGCAAGGCATTCGGCGAGGTCGTCGAGCACCAGACCGGAACACCGAGCATCGATGCGGCCGAGCTCAAGCGCATGCTCGAACGCGGCGACGACGTGATCGTCGTCGACAGTCGGCCGTTCGATGAATTCAATCGGATCTCGATTCCGAGCGGAACCAACGTGCCCGGCGCCGAGCTGGTGCTGCGGCTTCGCGACCTGGCGCCGTCGCCGGCGACAACGGTGGTGGTCAATTGCGCCGGCCGTACGCGCAGCATTATCGGCGCCCAGTCGCTGATCAATGCCGGTTTGCCCAACAAGGTGATGGCGCTGCGCAATGGGACGATGGGTTGGACGCTCGCCGGCTTCGCACCCGATCACGACCAGCAGCGGCGCCATGCGCTAGGCATGCCATCGCCGACGGCGCTGGCATGGGCCAAAGCCGCCGCCGCGCGAGTCGGCGAACGCTGCGGCGTCAGCCGCGTCGACTTGTCCACGGTCCGCCGCTGGCAGGCCGAGAGTGACGCGCGCACGCTTTATCTTTTCGACGTGCGCGATCCGCGCGAATACGAAACGGATCACCTGCCCGGCGCCACCTCGGCTCCGGGCGGTCAACTCGTGCAGGCGACCGACCACTATGTCGGCACGCTCCGGGCGCGCATCGTTCTCGTCGACGATCTCGAATGCCGCGCCATGATGACCGGCGCATGGTTGCGCCAGATGGGCTGGACCGAAATCCACGTCCTCGCCGCGACGGGCAGCGAAAGCGGTTGGCCAGTGCAATCGATCCTGGGATTGACCGAGCGATCGGCCGACCGTATCGATTCCGACGTGCTGGCGGCATTGATCGGTCGCAACGCGGCGACGGTGATCGATCTGTCGCGGAGCCGCGATTACCGCAATGGCCATATCCGGGGCGCTTGGTTCGCGATCCGCTCTCGGCTCGCGCGTGCAATGCCGAAGATCGATGCCCGCGGATCGATCGTTCTGACCTCCGAAGACGGCGTCCTTGCCGCCCTCGCGCTCGACGAAGCCGTCGCGCTTACGACGCTACCCGTGCGCTATCTCGGCGGCGGCAATGCGGCGTGGGCTGCGTCCGGCCGCCCGCTCACCGCCGCGGAGCCGCGCCTGGCGGACGAGCCGGTCGACGCATGGCTCAAGCCGTACGAGCGCAGCGCCGGCGACACCGCGGCGATGAACGAGTACCTGTCGTGGGAGATCGATTTGCCGCAGCGGATCGAGCAGGACGGTACGTGCCGCTTCCGTCCGCTCCTGCCTTAGGCGGCCGACGCCGGACTCTTCTCCGTCAGCGCGCGTTCCTCCGCCGACACGCCGAGTGCGCGCCAATTCGCCGTCTTCGGCGCGATGCCTTCGAACGATGACAGCTTGACGTGCGGAATGAGCGGCTCGGTCGTGCCGATCGCGGGGCCGCCGTCGCGCATCTGCTTTGTCGCTGCGACCATTTGACGACGGAATTGGATCACGGCGCCATCGCTGGCGCCGAGATAATCCTGGGTCCGATCGGCGATGGGTCCCATCGACTCCCACATCGCCATGTCCTGCGCCGGGATGCCTTTGATCCCCGTGAAATCGCCGCGCTGCATGGCCGCTCGGTCTTGCAAGAACCAATTGTCGAGGGTGCGGATCTTGCGGTAGCTCCGATCGAGATCGACGCCGACCTCGGCGGCGCAGAATTTGCGCCACGCGTCCTGCGCGATGCCCTTGGTCTCGTGCCAGGCGATCCAATAGAACATCGTGTTCGCGTCGTCGATCGGGATCAGCATCTGCGCCAGCTTGTATTGATCGTTTGGCGGGATCAGAACCGTGAAGGGCGCGATGAAGACGGTGATCCGGAAATAGGCATCGGTTTCGGGATTGACGATCGGTTTGCGGATCGCCGCATAGCGGAAGCCATAGCTCGTCAGCTGGAACTGGATGCGGGGCGCCTTGTCGGTCGACGGGCGCGGCCAGGCCGTCTCGGTCGCCTTGGCGCTGTCGACTTGCATCGCCGGCATGTTGGTCGAATGCAGGCTCGAGCTGTGCGCGGAATCGATCGAGCCCTCGAGCACTTGCGCCCAGTTGCAGCCGGCATGGATCTTGACGATGCTGATGCGCGTCTCCGGCGTCGGCACCCAGGCTGGCGGCTCGAATTCGCGCATTGCCTCTGTCGGCCCCATCCATACCCAGACGAAACCGCCGCCCTCGCGCACGGGGTAAGCCTTGTGCTTGAGATGGTCACGCATCTGCTTGCCGCCATCGGGCTCGCACGCCATGTCCATGACGTTGCCGTCGATGTCGAATTTCCAGCCGTGATACAGGCAGCGCAGGCCGCAATCTTCATTGCGGCCGAAGGCAAGCGACGCCCGGCGATGCAGACAATGCTCGCCGAGCGCGCCGAGGCGCCCGCGACTGTCGCGGAAGACCACCAGGTCCTCGCCCAGGAGCCGCGTGCGCACCGGCGCGCCGTCAGGCTCGCTCACCTCTTCCGACATGCACGCCGGCAGCCAATGGCGCCGCATGATCTGGCCCATTGGCGCGTCGCCTGCGACGCGGCACAGGAGGTCGTTGTCTTCGGCGGTCATCATCATGGCAGCTCTCGCGAACGACGATCGTAGCCAGGGTGATTATCCTTAGCTTCCTAAGTAATTTAGGCCGCGTCGCCAGGGATGTCCAGACGGCACGCGCGTCACCTGGCGCCTTTGCCCCGCGTTGTCGCCAGATTGGCGCGCACTTTGGTCAAAGTTCGTTTCAGTGCCTCGATCTCGGCGGCAGGCAAGCCCGTCGTCGCGGCACGATTGACTTCGCGCGCCTGCGGCAGCAGCAGCTCGCGCAGCTCGCGCGCGGGCTTGGTGAGATAGATGTTGGACTTTCGCCGGTCGTCCTTGTTCTGCGTGCGCACCACCAGGCCACGCCGCTCCATCGCGTGGAGTGCCGTGACGGTGGTGGGCTCGGCGGTTCCAGCGCGTTCGCTCAACTCGCGCTGGCTGAGGCCGTCCTCCTCCCACAAGGCACGCAGGAAGTACCACATGCCGGGCGTGATGCCGTAGGGCCGGATGCGCACTTCGAGCGCGCGCTGCAGCGCACGATGGGTCCAGCGAACCTGATGGCCCACGCTCTGCTCGGCGGGATACGAAAAGCGCATTTTGCGCTTGCGACCGCCCGCATTCGTTCGGCGTCCTGCCATCGTCGCCCCCTTCGCGCCGATCATTAGCTATCAAAGGTTTTAGCGGCTCGGCAAGCTTTTGTCTTGTCCCGGGCACTGCGTCTGCGCACAATCGCGCGCCATTCCCGCGCGGACCAGGTGACTCGATGACGGAACGCAGACTGCGCCTGGGTGTTGCGGGCCTTGGCCGCGCCTTCAGCTTGATGGCGCGCGGCTTCGCCGCGCATCCCCGTATCCGGCTTGTCGCCGCGGCGGACCCGCGACCCGAAGCGCGAGCCCGCTTCGCCACGGAGTTTGGCGGCACGACTCACGCGACCGTCGCCGAGTTGTGCGACGACCGGACGATCGACGCCGTCTACATCGCTAGCCCGCATCAATTCCACGCCGAACACGCAATGCTGGCGGCAGCTAAAGGCAAGCACGTGCTGGTCGAGAAGCCGATGGCTCTGACGCTCGCGGATTGCCGCGCCATGGTGGCGGCTGCCGAGCGCGC
>Ga0307373_10011228_pt1 | contig 13010 bp, 12 predicted proteins | sample OX2MG_FD_202534 | JGI IMG/M metagenome (GOLD analysis project Ga0307373, IMG submission 202534) | Soil microbial communities from Risofladan, Vaasa, Finland - OX-2 | ecosystem: Environmental > Terrestrial > Soil > Coastal area > Acid sulfate soil | place: Finland: Risofladan, Vaasa | collected... | reverse complement strand
CGCGGTCCGGCCCGACGCCCTGCTCCTCGACGGTTCGCTCCATCTCGAGGAGCTGTCGATCCGGCAGCGGGTCGTCATCGATGGGGATCGCCTGTGCGCCTCCGTGGCGGCGGCGTCCGTCGTGGCGAAGGTCGCGCGCGACCGCCTGATGGTCGAGCTCGACGGGCGCTACCCGGGCTACGATCTCGCCCGGAACAAGGGGTACGCGGCACCGGAGCACCGAGCCGGGCTCCGTGCCCTCGGCGTCGCGCCGATCCATCGCCTCACCTTCGCCTCGTGCGTCGGGGTCGAGCAGCGGACGCTGTGGGGCGACGGACCGACTGACGAGCCGGACGGACGAACTCGCGGCGGGTGAGTCTGCGATGAGCGCCAGCGCTCATCCTCGCCGGATGATGACGGCTCGAGCCCGCGGCGCCGCCGTGGAGGATCTCGTCGCAGCGCGGCTCGCCGGGCTCGACTGGACGATCCTCGGCCGGAATGTGCGGTTCGGCCGCCATGAGCTCGACATCGTCGCGGTGGATCCGGGGCCGCCTCGCATGCTCGTCATCGTCGAGGTCCGCTGGCGGAGCCGGCGCGACTTCGGCTACGTCGAGGAGACGTTCGACTGGGCAAAGCGCAGCCGCATCCGCCGGGCGCTCGGGTCGATGCTCGAGGCAGGTCGCCTGCCCGACGGCACCCTGCTGCCGCGCCTGGCGCTCCGGGTGGACCTCGTCGTGGTGGAACCCGGGGCGAGCGCTTCCGATCGGCCGCGGATCCGCCACCACCGCACCGCCCTCGGCGCGGACTGACGGGCCGGCAGGCCAACGGCAGAGCGACACAGGCCGAGCGAGAGGCCGAGCGGGAGCTGAGCCGACCCTGTGCTACACTCCGCCGGCCGCGAAAGCGGCACGCCCGCGAGAGGAAACACCCACATCGCGGAGCTCACACGCCTGACCGTACCGCCCGGGGCGGTGCCGCGGACCGCAGCGGTCCTCGCGGTTCCCGGGTCGCGGGTCGGCGGAGGTTCGAACCGAACAGGAGGTCCAACCCGTGCCCACCGTGTCGATGCGGCAGCTGCTCGAGGCCGGTATCCATTTCGGCCACCAGACGCGCCGCTGGAATCCCAAGATGCGCCCGTTCATCTTCGCGGAGCGCAACGGGATCCACATCATCGACCTCGCCCAGACCGTCAAGCGGCTCGACGTCGCCCTCGACGCGGTCCGCGAGACCGTCGCCCGGGGCGAGATCGTCCTCTTTGTCGGCACGAAGAAGCAGGCCCAGGAGCCGATCGCCGAAGAGGCGATCCGGGCCGGCCAGATGTACGTCAACAAGCGCTGGCTCGGCGGCATGCTCACGAACTTCGTGACGATCAAGAAGCGGATCGGCCTGCTCGAGCAGCTGGAGGCTCGCCAGGCGGCCGGTGACTTCGAGCGGATGACGAAGAAGGAAGCCGCGAAGCTCACCGAGGAGCTCAACAAGCTCAACCTCCTCCTCGGAGGCATCCGCCGCATGAAGCGCCTCCCCGGGATGATCTTCATCGTCGACCCGCACCGCGAGCGGATCGCGGTGACCGAGGCGATCAAGCTCGAGATCCCGATCGTCGGCACCGGCGACACGAACGTCGATCCGGACGAGCTCGACTACATCATCCCCGGCAACGACGATGCGATCCGGGCTATCCGCCTCGTCTGCTCGCTGATCGCCGACGCGTGCCTCGAAGGCGCCCGCGAGCGTGCGGCGCGCCTTGCGACCGAGCCGGAACAGGTCGCGGAGCCGGCCACCGTCGCGGTCGAGGAATTCGACGACCGTGCCGCCGACGCCTACGTCGCGGCCCTCGCCGGCGGCGCGGCCCTCACCTTCGAACCGGACGAAGAGGATCTCCTGCCAGGGGCCCGACGCCCGGCAGACATCATCGAAGCGGTCGCCCCGGAGGCCTCCGCCGACGAGATCGCCGCCGAGCTCGCTCGCGAAGCGGCCGAGAAGATCGACGCCGCGACGGACGCAGCGAGCGAACCCGCCGCCGCCGGCTGAGCGGGCAGAGCGCCGAGGGCGCGGACCGGGCCCCCGGCGGCCCGGTCGAAGAAGACGATGACCTCGACCACCGGGTCGACGGAGACGGGAGAAGTACACGAGCATGGCGGACATCGCGGCGAGCGCGGTCAAGGAACTGCGCGAGCGGACCGGCGCGGGCTTCATGGACTGCAAACGCGCTCTCGAAGAGACCGGCGGCGACGTCGAGGCGGCGATCTCCCTGCTGCGCGAGCGGGGACAGGCGGCGGCGGCGAAGAAGGCCGGTCGCGACGCGCGCGAAGGCCTGGTCGCCAGCTACATCCATACCGGCGGCCGGATCGGCGTCCTGATCGAGGTCAACTGCGAGACCGACTTCGTCGCTCGCACGGAGCAGTATCAGAAGCTTGTCCGTGACCTTGCCGTCCAGGTCGCGGGACTCCGCCCGGAATACATCGACGTCGATCACATCCCGCCGGCGGTCCTCGAGGCGAAGCGCAGCGAGCTCCTTGCCGACGAGGCCGTGCAGCGGAAGCCGGAGGCGATCCGAGGCCAGATCGTCGATGGCCAGCTGAAGAAGTGGTGCGCCCAGGTCAGCCTCCTGGATCAGCCGTTCCGCGACACGGAGCTGACGGTCCGCGAGCTCATCACGGAAGCCATCGCGACCATCGGCGAGAACATCCGCGTTCGTCGCTTCGTCAGGTATGAGCTCGGGGAGGAGCTGTGAGCGAGGTCGGGACCGTTCGACCGGCCACGGCGACGGCGGCGGAGACAGCGACGGCGGGGGTGCCCGGTGATCTCCGCTACCGGCGGATCCTGCTCAAGCTGTCCGGTGAGGCGCTGCTCGGCGATCGCGCCTACGGCGTGGACCCCGCGTTCTGCGCCTTCATCGCGCTGCAGGTCGCCGAGGTTCGCAGGCTGGGCGTCGAAGTCGGCATCGTGGTCGGCGGCGGCAACATCTTCCGCGGGCTCGCCGCCGCCGCCAAGGGGATGGACAGGGCGACCGGCGACTACATCGGGATGCTCGCCACCGTCATGAACGGCCTCGCCCTCCAGGACGCGCTCGAGCGGGCCGGTGTCCCGACCCGGGTGATGAGCGCGATCGGGATGAACGAGGTCGCCGAGCCGTACATCCGGCGACGGGCCGTCCGTCACCTCGAGAAGGGCCGGGTCGTCATCCTCGCGGCGGGCACCGGCAACCCGTACTTCACGACGGACACGGCAGCGGCCCTCCGGGCGGTCGAGATCGGAGCCGAGGTGATCCTCAAGGCGACGAAGGTCGACGGGGTGTACGACGCCGATCCGGTGACCCATCCCGGCGCCACGCGCTATGACCGTCTCACCTATACCGACGTCCTGCGGGATCGCCTCCGGGTGCTCGATGCGACGGCGGTGAGCCTGTGCATGGAGAATGACCTGCCGATCGTGGTCTTCGACCTGAATCGACCCGACAACATCACCCGCGTCGCGCGCGGGGAGCCGGTCGGGACGTTCATCTCTGCGACGTCGAGCGGAGACGCGAACGGATGAGCGCCGAGGTCATCGGAAGCACGGACCGCAAGATGGCTCGCGCCGTCGAGGCGATGGAGCGCGATTTCGCCGGGATCCGCACCGGCCGGGCGTCGACCTCCCTCGTCGAGCGGATCCACGTCGATTACTACGGCACCCAGACGCCGCTCAACCAGCTGGCCGGGATCAGCGTGCCGGAAGCCCACCAGATCGTCATCCAGCCGTGGGATCGGGGGGTCCTCGGGGCGATCGAGAAGGCGATCCAGAAGAGCGACCTCGGTCTCGTCCCGAATGTCGACGGGACCGTCGTCCGGCTCAACATCCCGCCATTGACGGAAGAGCGACGGCGAGACATCGTCAAGCTCGTTCACAAGCGGATGGAGGAGGCGCGGGTCGAGATCCGGAACCTCCGCCGCGAGGCCGGTGAGCACCTGAAACGCGAAGAACGCGATGGCGAGCTCGGCGTCGACGAGGCACGACGCGAGCTCGATGCGGTGCAGAAGCTGACGGATCGCTACACCGCCGAGGTCGATCGGGTGGGGGACCACAAGGAGCACGAGGTCCTCGAGGTCTAGTGGCCGGCTCGGAGGTTCGCATGCCGCTCGCCCGTCCGACGGATGCACCGCCGATCGCACAGGCCACGGCTTCGTCGGCCGTCGTCACGGGGGAGTCCGCGGCGCGACAGGATGTCCTCGCTGCGGAGATGCCCCCGTCCGAACCATCGCCGCGCGAGGTGCCGCAGCACGTCGCCATCATCATGGACGGCAACCGCCGCTGGGCTCGCGAGCGGGGATTGAGCGAGATCGAGGGTCATGCGGCGGGCGTCGAGGCCATCCGCGGCCTGCTCCGTCACGCCGTCCGACGCGGTGTGCGGGTGCTCACCCTCTACGCCTTCAGCCGGGAGAACTGGGCCCGTTCCGACGACGAGGTAGAGGGGCTCTTCGTACTCCTCGAAGGCGCGATCCGCAACGAGACCGAGGAGCTCCGCCATTCGGGCGTGAGGATCCGCCTGCTCGGCCGGATGGACGAGCTTCCAGCGGGCACCCGGGCCTCCATCGACGAGGCACTCGCAGAGACCTCCTCGGGGGACCGACTCCTGCTCAACATCGCCTTCAACTACGCCGGTCGGACGGAACTCGTCGACGCCTTCCGGCAGCTCGCCGCGAGCGGCATCCCGGCGGATGCGATCGACGAGGCGGCCATCTCGGGCGCCCTCTACACGACGGGATTGCCGGACCCCGACCTCGTCGTGCGGACCGGCGGCGAGCAGCGCCTGTCGAACTTCCTCATCTGGCAGTCCGCCTACGCGGAGCTCTACACCTGCGACCTCCTCTGGCCCGATTTCGGCCCGCAGGCGTTCGATGCCGCACTCGCCGAGTTCGCTCGTCGGACGCGGCGGTTCGGTCGCTGACCATCGGTCGGGCGCCGGTGGGACAGCGAGCGACGAGTGCCCTCGTCTTCGTCCCGCCGCTGCTCGTCGTGCTCCTGCTCGGCCTGCCGTGGATCGCCATCGCGCTCGCCGCACTCGCCGCGGTCGGCGCGTGGGAGACGTTCCGGATCCTCGACCGCGCCGGGCTGCCGGGGCTGCCGATCCTCGGATCCGCCCTCGCGGCGGCGGTGGTTCTCGCGGCGGCGTCGCCAGAGGATCTGGCCGACCGCGCGGCGCTCGCGCTCGGGATCGGCATCGTCCTCGCGGCGGTCGGAGCGTTCGCCCGACCGGACCCGCGCGACGGCCTGCGAGCCTGGATCGCGACGGTCTTCGGTGCGTCGTACGTCGGCCTCCTCGGATCGATCGCCCGTCTCGGGATCGTCGCCCCCGCGGTACCCGCCGGCGCTCCGCTCGCGATCGTCGGCGCCGAGCGTGGCTGGATCCTCCTCCTCGTCCTCACCGTGTGGGCGTACGACACGGGCGCATACCTCATCGGCCGGCGGTTCGGACGTGACCACTTCCTCGTCAGCCTGTCCCCGTCGAAGACGTACCAGGGACTCGCCGGCGGTCTGGTCGCGGCGACGATCGTGGCGGCGATCCTCCTCGTAGCGCTCGGCCAGTCTCCGCTCGGCGGGTTCGTCCTCGGTCCACTCACGGGGCTCGCTGCGCAGGCCGGCGACCTGGCCGAGTCGATGCTCAAGCGGGCCGGCGGGGTGAAGGATTCGGGCGCCCTGATCCCGGGCCACGGAGGGGTGCTCGACCGGATCGATTCGTTCCTCTTCGCGGCACCCGTGCTGACCCTCTATGTCGTCGCCGTCCTTCGCTGACGGCGGGCCGCCGGTCAGGATCGCCCTGCTCGGGTCGACCGGTTCGATCGGGCGCCAGGCGGTCGACGTCGTCGAGCGGCTCGGCGAGCGGTTCCGGGTCGTCGCCCTGGCCGCCGGGCACGACGCGCCGCTCCTCGGGGAGCAGGCGCGCCGGCTGCGCCCGGCTGTCGTCGCACTGGCCGACCTGACGGCCGCGGCAGGTCTCGACGTTCCCAGCGGGACCGTGACGCTCGGCGGCGATAGCGCGCTCGAGGAGATCGCGCGGCGCGACGATGTCGACCTCCTGATCGTCGGAACCTCCGGTCTGGCCGGGCTGCGGGCGACGCTGGTCGCGCTCGACGCCGGCATCATCGTGGCGACGGCGAACAAGGAGACCCTCGTTGCCGCTGGGCACCTTGCCATGCCGATCGTCCGCGCCCGCGCTGCGCTGCGTTCCTCGGTCGATCCCGGCGACCCCCTGGGATCACCGCTCGCCTGGCTCCGACCCATCGACTCCGAGCACTCGGCCATCTGGCAGTGCCTCGTCGGGGAGCGGATGAGCGACGTGGCACGGCTCCTGATCACGGCTTCCGGCGGTCCCTTCCTCGATGCGACCAGCGAGGAGTTGGAGGGGGCGACGCCCGAGCAGGCGTTGCGACACCCGACGTGGACGATGGGCTCCAAGATCACCGTCGACTCGGCGACCCTCGCCAACAAGGGCCTCGAGGTCATCGAGGCGCACTGGCTGTACGATGTCGGCTACGACGCGATCGACGTCGTCGTCCATCCGCAGAGCGTCGTCCACTCGGCCGTCGTGTTCGTGGACGGATCGCTCAAGGCCCAGCTGGGCTCCCCGGACATGCGGCTTCCCATCCAGTACGCCCTCACGTTCCCGGACCGCCACGGATCTCCGGCGGTCGCCCCCGACCTCGTCGCGATCGGGGCGCTGGCCTTCCGTGCGCCCGATACGACGCGGTTCCCGGCACTCGCGATCGCCCGCGAGGCCGGTCTCATCGGCCCGCGCGCCACGGCCGCGTTCATCGCCGCCGACGATGTCGCCGTCTCTCGTTTCCTCGGCGGCACCCTGTCGTTCAGCGGGATCCCGCGGCTTCTCGATGACGCCGTCGAGCGGTTCGGCCTCGGCCCCGACCAGGCGCCCGACGTCGACGAGGTCTTCGAGATCGTGCGCGAGGTAGGCGCGGCATTCGCTCACGCCCCTGGTGGCGCCGGTGGGGCTGGCACAGCCGGCCCGCGGCGGGCCGCCACATGACCGTCCTCGTCGATCTCGGCCAGAGTGCGATCACGCTGTTCGTCTTCGCGCTCATGCTGGGCGTGCTCGTGATCGTCCACGAGCTCGGTCACTTCGTCGTGGCGCGCGCGGCCCGGGTCCGAGTGCTCGAGTTCGGCATCGGCTTCCCGCCGCGGGCGCGCGTTCTCCGCTCGCACGGGGAGACCCTCTACACCCTCAACTGGCTGCCGCTTGGTGGCTTCGTCAAGCTCGAGGGTGAGGACGGGGCCTCGGACGACCCACACTCGTTCACCCGTTCGGGCCTGCCCCTCAAGCTCGTCATCCTCGTCGCCGGCGTCGCGATGAACGTGTTGCTCGCCCTGGCCATCTTCACCGCGATCGGCTGGCTGCCGGGACAGACGGGTGTCCTCGGTTTCCAGCTCGTCCAGCCCAACTCGCCGGCGGCCCTTGCCGGACTGCACGGGACCGGCTCGTCGACGAACCCGGCGAGCGGCGACCGGATCGTGAGCGTCGAGGGAGCGTCATTCCACGACTTCGACGGCGGGGGCCGGATGATCGACCTCCTGCGGTCGCGAGCCGGTCAGTCGGTCACGCTCACGGTGCTCCATCCGAACGGCACGACGGCCAACGTCGTGGTCACGTTGCGCACGCCGGCACAGCTCGACGCGGCGCATGGACCGCTCGGGATCGAAGGTGCGACGTTCACGCCCCTGACGACGACCTTCACCCGCTCTCCCGGCGAGGCTCTGGCGTTCGGCCTGGCCCGGACCGCCGAGGCCTTCAGCCTCGTCTCGTCGGGCCTCGGACAGCTCGGCGACGCGATCGTGAACCGTCCCACCCAGGCGCCGCCCGTGCAGGGCCCGGTGGGAATCGCCGTCGGGGTGGGCGATGTCTTCTGGCAGCAGGGCCCGATCGCCACCCTGTACCTCGCGGGCCTGCTCTCGGCGAACCTCGCTCTCGTCAACATCCTGCCGCTCCCGCCGCTCGATGGCGGACGGATGGTGGTCCTCGTCTTGAAGCGACTCGTCGGGACGCGCCTGTCGGTACAGCTGGAACGCCTGACCTACCTCGTCGGCTTCGGGGTGCTGATGGCGTTCCTCGCCTGGATCACGTTCTTCGACATCGCCCGCCAGCTGGGTGGCGGATGACCCCGCTCGATCGACCGCTCGATCCGCCGGTAGAGCCGGCCGATCCGCGGCGCCTGCGGCCTCGCCGACGGCCGACCGTCAGCGTCGACGTCGGTGGTGTGCTCGTGGGAAGCGCCCATCCCGTCGTCGTCCAGTCGATGACCAATACGGACACGGCCGATCCGGACGCGACCGCGATCCAGGTCGCTCGCCTGGCGCACGCCGGTTCCCAGCTCGTCCGGGTCACCGTCAACACGGAGGCGGCCGCGGCGGCCGTGCCGACGATGATCGCCAGGGTCCGCGGCCTCGGCGTCGACGTGCCGGTCATCGGCGACTTCCATTACAACGGCCACCTCCTGTTGGCCAAGTACCCACAGGCGGCCGCGGCGCTGGCCAAGTACCGGATCAACCCGGGCAACGTCGGAGCCAAACGCCATGACGAGAACTTCGCGACGATCGTGCGGATCGCGATCGAGCACGACAAGCCCGTCCGCATCGGCGTCAACTGGGGTTCGCTCGACCAGTCCCTCCTCACCGAGCTCATGGACGAGAACGCCCGGTCGGCCGAGCCCGCCGATGCCCGCGAGGTGATGGTCCGAGCCATGGTCGAATCGGCCGTCCGCTCCGCCGAACTGGCCGAGTCGGTCGGGTTGCGGCACGACCGGATGATCCTCTCGGCGAAGGTGTCGGGCGTGCGCGACCTCGTCGACGTCTATCGCCGCCTCGCGGCACGCACCGATCTGCCACTCCACCTCGGCCTCACCGAGGCGGGCATGGGTGACCGGGGGATCGTCGCCTCGACGGCCGGACTGGCGATCCTCCTCGACGAAGGGATCGGGGATACGATCCGCGTATCCCTCACCCCGGAACCCGGCGGCCCGCGCGAACGCGAGGTGGAGGTCGCGCAGCAGGTGCTGCAGTCGCTCGGCATCCGCTCGTTCCTGCCCCAGGTGAGCGCCTGTCCCGGTTGCGGCCGGACGACCTCGACGTTCTTCCAGGAGATGGCCCGCGATATCCAGGCTCACCTGCGCGACCGGATGCCGATCTGGCGGGCGGCCCACCCCGGGGTCGAGGATCTGCGCGTCGCGGTCATGGGCTGCATCGTCAATGGGCCTGGTGAGAGCAAGCACGCCGACATCGGGATCAGCCTGCCCGGAACGTTCGAGGAGCCGGTCGCCCCGGTGTTCATCGACGGGCGACTCGACCGGACCCTCCGCGGCGACCACATCGTCGCCGAGTTCACGGACCTCCTCGACGCCTACGTCGAGCGCCGCTTCCCGAGCGTCGCGGCGACCGATCCGACCGCCTGACCCGGATCGTCCGGCGACCTCGTCCGGCGGCTCCCTCGACCGACCCGTGTATACTGCGGCGGAATCAATCGGCCGCCTTATGACGTGGGTGACCCCCACGTTTCTTTATGAGCGGGTCGGCCCGGGCGACGAGTCGGGAGGCGCAACATGAGTCGGGAGTTCGTGGGCGCACTCCTCCAGCTGAACGCCGAGAAGCAGGTTCCGCGCGACCAGTTGATCCACACGATCGAGGACGCGATCCAGGCCGCCTGGCGGCGGACCGAGGGCGACGAGGACATCCAGGTTCGGATCGATGGCGAGACCGGCCGGATCCGTGCCTTCCGCGCGAGGACGGTGGTCGCCGAGGTAGCCGACCCCGCGACCGAGTTCACCCTCGATGACGCGCGGAGCCACGACCCCAACGCCCAGCTCGGCGACCTAGTCGAGACCGAGGAGCTCGATCCGCAGCACTTCGGACGGATCCACGCCCAGACGGCCAAGCAGGTCGTGCTGCAGCGTCTCCGCGAGGCGGAGCGGGACGTCGTCTTCGACCAGTTCGCCAGCCGCGAAGGCGAGATGATCACCGGCCTGGTGAACCGCGTCGAGCCGCGCGCCATCATCCTCGACGTCGGCAAGGGCGTCGAAGCGATCCTCGCCACCACTGAGCAGTCCACGGTCGAGCATTACCGGATCGGCCAGAACGTCAAGGCCTTCGTCCTCGAGGTCCGGCGCTCGACCCGTGGGCCACAGATCTTGGTCAGCCGGACCCACAAAGGGTTCCTGCGGCGACTGTTCGAGCTCGAGGTTCCGGAGATCCACGCCGGGACGGTCGAGATCAAGGCGATCGCCCGTGAGGCGGGCAGCCGTTCCAAGGTCGCGGTGGCGAGCCGCCAGGACGGGCTCGACCCGGTCGGCGCGACCGTCGGCCAGCGCGGTGCCCGGGTCCAGGCGGTGGTGGCCGAGCTCGGCGGAGAGAAGATCGACGTCATCCCATGGAGCGACGATCCGGCTGCCTTCGTCGCCAACGCCCTCTCGCCCGCACAGGTGCTCGGGGTGGACATCGATGAGGAGCGGCGGATCGCCAGCGTCACCGTCCCGGAACGGATGCTGTCGCTCGCCATCGGGCGGGAGGGCCAGAACGCCCGCCTGGCGGCCAAGCTCAGCGGCTGGCGGATCGACATCCGCAGCGACGTCTCCGTCGCGGAGGCGAAGGCCGCCGCGCAGGCGCGAGACGTCGACGCCGCGCCGGTCGCCGACGAGGTCGTCGCCGACGAGGTCGCTGTCGCACCGCCGACCGAGGCGAACGCGATCCCGGCGCCAGAGGCGGTAGCGCCGGTCAAGCCGAAGCGGACGAAGGCCTCGGCAGCGAGCGGAGGGGTGGCGTCGTAGCCGCCGCGTCCTGTTCGCCCCTGGCCGCTCGGCCCGCCCGGGTCCTCCCCACCCGGATGTGCGTCGTCTGCCGCACCACGCGCGACAAGCGGGCATTGATCCGCGTCGTCCGCACGGCGGATCGCTCCATGAGCGTCGACCCGTCGGGACGCCGGTCGGGACGTGGCGCGTACGTCTGCAGCGGCGGGACGTGCGGGCAGATCGCGGTCGCCAAGGCATCGCTGAGCCGCGCCCTCGATGTCCCGCTCTCCGCCGAAGTGCGGGCGGCCTTCTCAGCCGCCGAGCCGCAGGCCGCCTTCGCGGCCCCCGAGCCGCGCTCCGAACATCCAACCGAACCCATCATCGATGCCCCAGGAGGGTCCCGTGGCCAGGAGTAGGAGTGGCACCCGCGGTCGTCGCGGCCCACGGAAACCGCAGCGGCGCGACGGGGCCTTCACCCCGACCGCGGTCCAGGTCGCAGATCCTCGCGAACGAGGCGCGATCGAGCTGCCGTCGACGATCACGGTCAAGGAGCTCGCCGAGGTCTTGTCCGTCAATCCGGCGGACGTGATCCGCGAACTGATCAAGAGCGGGATCTTCGCGACGATCAATCAGCTCATCGATCGCGACACCGCGTCCCTCGTGGCGAGCGAGCTCGGCTTCGAAGTGGCCGAACCGTCCGCGGTGAGCGCCGCCACGGCGGGCGCAGCGAAGACGGAGGAGCCGATCGCCGAGGCGACCAAGGAGGTCCTCTTCGAGGCGGACGATCCCGCGCTCCTCCAGCCGCGAGCGCCGATCGTCACCGTCATGGGCCATGTCGACCACGGCAAGACGAGCCTGCTCGATGCGATCCGCACCACCGAGGTCGCCGCCGGGGAGCGTGGCGGCATCACCCAGCACATCGGAGCGAGCGAGGTCGACAAGGACGGCCGGCGGGTCGTCTTCCTCGATACGCCCGGCCACGAGGCGTTCACGGCCATGCGGGCGCGCGGGGCACGGGTGACCGACATCGCGGTCGTGGTCGTGGCCGCCGACGACGGAGTGATGCCGCAGACGCTCGAGGCGATCCACCATGCCCGGGCGGCGAAGGTGCCGATCATCATCGCCCTCAACAAGATCGACAAGCCGGATGCCAACCCGGATCGGGTGAAGACCGAGCTGTCGGAGGCGAACGTCATCGTCGAGGAGTACGGCGGGGACACGCCGCTCGTCGAGGTGTCGGCGAAGGCGCGCCTCGGCCTCACCGAACTGCTTGACATGATCCTCCTTGTCGCCGACCTCCAGGAGTTGACCGCGAATCCAAAGCGCCCCGCCGTCGGCACGATCGTCGAGGCCGAGCTCGACAAGGGCCGGGGGCCGGTCGCGACCGCGATCGTCCAGACCGGGACGTTGCGCGTCGGCGATGTCATCGTCGTCGGCGAGACGTTCGGCAAGGTCCGGGCGCTCGAGAACAGCGCCGGCAAACGGGTCGCAAAGGCGGGTCCGTCGAGTGCGGTCGTCGTCCTCGGCCTGTCCGAAGTACCGGCAGCCGGCGACATCCTCCGGGTCGTGGCCGACGAGAAGGAAGCACGCACGCTGGTCGAAGGTCGGCGCGCCGTGACCGCAGCCAGGACGGGGGAGGGGAGCGGTCGGGCCACCCTCGAAGATCTCTATCGCCAGATCCAGACCGGCCAGGCGAAGGAATTGCGGATCATCCTCAAGACGGACGTGTCGGGGTCGCTCGGTGCGATCACCCACGCCCTCGAGCAGCTCAGCACCGACGAGGTCCGGATCAACGTCCTCCATGAGGCGGCCGGCGACATCACGGACAACGACATCATGCTCGCGGCGGCGTCCGATGCGATCGCGGTCGGGTTCAGCACCAGGATCACCGAGACCGCTCGTCGTGCGGCGGAGGCCGAAGGTGTCGACGTCCGGATCTACGACATCATCTACAAGCTGACCGACGACATCGACGCCGCGCTCAAGGGTCTCCTCGAGCCGGAGATCGTCGAGATCGTGGAAGGCCGGGCCGAGGTCCGCCAGGTCATCCGGGTCGGCAAGAACACGGTCATCGCCGGCTCGTACGTCACCGATGGCCGGATCGTGCGCGGCGGCGCCCGGGTCTGGCGGGGCGGACGGATCATCGCGACCGACCGGATCGAGTCGCTACGGCGCTTCCGCGACGACGTCAGGGAAGTCGCGACGGGCTTCGAATGCGGCATCGGCCTCGCCTCCTTCCACGACATCGTGGAAGGCGACGTCATC
>Ga0307373_10011226_pt1 | contig 13010 bp, 12 predicted proteins | sample OX2MG_FD_202534 | JGI IMG/M metagenome (GOLD analysis project Ga0307373, IMG submission 202534) | Soil microbial communities from Risofladan, Vaasa, Finland - OX-2 | ecosystem: Environmental > Terrestrial > Soil > Coastal area > Acid sulfate soil | place: Finland: Risofladan, Vaasa | collected... | reverse complement strand
ACTTCCGAAAAAGCTATGCGGGTCATCCTTGACCACCCTTCCGTCTACGGAGTCATCGAGAATGGGCGTATTAAACCAAACAGCCGCTGTCGTGAAAAGGCATCATTTCGCGCCGCGAGACGTATAGTTGTTCAACTGACGGCCGGGGCAATTTTGAGAAGTGGACTTCAGCGGTCGCCACTGAAGCCACTTCTGCACTTTACTGAAACCGGCTTCTAAAACTGCCCGACGCCGCCAGCGTTGCATTGCCTGGCAACCAATCGCAAAAGCGCAGAATCGTATTTGCGATTTTACGGCGCCGCTGGTGGCCAAGTCGGCCGGCTGAATGCTTTTGCCGGCGGGCTGACGCCGCGATCTGCCCGCCGGCATTGCAGCTCGTGCCGAGGGAACCCGGAACAGAGGAGAGGGCAGAGGGGTTCCAGGGGAGAGGGGACGCGTCTCCCCTGGTCGCCGGCACGACGCCGGCGAAACCAAGGGCATGGATGCAGAAAGCCGGCGCGCCATGCGACGACATTACGCGCGTTACATGAAGTGGCCGACGCAAACGTCTTGAATCGCTCTTGGCGGCGTCATCGCAAAACCGTATTCACGACGATGCGGCGATACGATTTCGCGTGCCGTCGTATTTGCGATTGGCCAGCCGTAAAATCGGAAAATCGTATCGCCGTAAATACGATTACCCGGCCGGCAAGTTGCGCAACTGAAGCGGGCAGGGGCGGCGCTCCAGGCAGGGCGCCCGCTGGCCGCCGTCCCATTCAGGCACAAGCCAAGCGCAAAAGCGCAAATACGATTCCACGACGATACGGCGCTGTGCAAAGCCCTGCTAGCGACGCGCCAAAAACTCGATTGCACCGTGCAATTATTCCGAAGCTCCGCTTCGGGAAGATGTCTGCATTTTTTTGCGCTGCCTGGCGACCGCCTCGGAGCTGCCTTGGTTGGCTCACTCACTTATGCCCGCGGCGTGCCCGGAGCTGCCTCCCGGCGTTGCGGCAGGAGGCCGCGGCGCCTCAGTTGGGCGACTAACTGGCCGGCAGGATGCCGGCCGCGGTTTACTCATCGGCGGGCGGTCAGTCGTGGTCCATCACGACGCCGTTCATGATGCGGCTGAGGTTCCGGACGTTGACCTGCTCCGGCAGGTCGGGCGTGTCCCAGGCGATGTCGGCAAGAACAACTTCGCCCACGGGCACGATCGCGATGACGACGCCGCGGGCCGAGGCCATGCCGCCGATATGGCAGCCGATGCTTTGCAGGAACCGCTTCGAGTAAGCGACCTTGTCGCCAGCCTGGACGGGCGAGGTGCGGGAGGCCCAGCTCATCGGCGCGTCCCTTGATGGAAGCGGGCAGGCGGCCGGTGGCCGGCCGCCCGTCGCTGGTGAAGTATTGTCATGCGGTAGCTAAAAGTGGATGCTCTCGTCGCAGCCCTGGCCGGCGTCGATGCCCTTTTGCTCAAGCAGCCTGTCGACCACCTTGCCGTAGGTGCGGCGGCCGATCTCGCGGTCCTGGGCGGCGGTGCTGTAGGCAATCGGTCGAGCCCATAACTGGGCGTCGCGATCCCACCGAAAACCGTTGTCTTTCATCAAGTCGATGACGTCCTGCGACGGCTTCTCCTTGAAGCGGATCAGGAACTGGTAGGGTTCTTTGCGGGTCAGGTACTCGACGCCGGCGGCGTTGTTGCCGGCCCAGCTCCGCGGGTTCGGCTCGACGAAGTGCTCGCCGGGGTCTTCGCCCGGCTCGCGCATTGCGGTCGGCTCCTGTTGTTCGAGTTGCTGTTCCTGGGCCTGTGTACGTTTTCTTGCCATTGCTGCCTCCTTGCTGCGGTTGAGGCGGCGACAACACGCCGCCGCGAGGAGGGCACAGGTAGCGCAACTGCAACTAATTGTCAACTTTGGGTTGTGGCAGCGCAGTACCATGCTATGGCGAGCCTCGATTGGTAGATGGATCCGGAGTAGTTCGCAAGCTTACGAGGAAGGGAAGCCGGAGGTCGGCAAGGCAATGCCGAACATGGTCTTGTAGGAGGTTTCGCTTCGGGCGAGGGAGAAAGTATAGAACCAGCTCCAGGGATCGGCGTCGCAGGCGAGCCGCCGGACGTGATCCATTTGGCCGTTTGCCTCGTGCTCGGTGGCGTAGGGACCGGCGATAAGCGCCGACCGGCCGGCATCGTGGATGGCGATGTAGTAAAGCATGCTCAATTCCCCACATTCGCGGCCGCATTGGCCGCTTTGGCGATGCGCTTGCAGGCGTACTCGAAGTAGAGCGGATCCTGCTCGATGCCGACGAACGTCTTGCCGGCGAGGACCGCGGCAACGCCCGTCGTGCCGCTTCCGAGGAACGGGTCAAGAATGCTCTCGGCTGACGTGGCCTCGCAGAAATACCGCACCTGCGACAGCGGGCGCGGGCAGGGGACGGGGTTGTCGCCGCGGTAGCCGTCCCAGGGGCGCAGGTCGTCGACGTGCCAGTCGTGCGACAGTTCATCGTGAAGGCGCGTGCGGCGGCTCCAGAAGATCACCGGATCCCAGCTTAAGCAGTTCGATTTGCCAGGACGGTCGGGGAAGATTTTGCAGGCGGCGACGATGCGGTAGCCTTTGGGGAAATAGCGGTGCCACTGGTCGGCCTTGAGCGGGCTTTGCCAGACGAAGCAGGGGCCGCCGCCGGTGATGCGCGAGCATTCGGGCACCAGGCGGGTCATCAGGTCGTGGTACCTGCGCGGCGAATCGTCATAGCTGCGGTAACTGAAGCCGATGCAATAGGGCGGGTCGGTGACGACCGCGCCGATATTGTTCAGCGTCGGCAAAATGTCGAAGCAGTTGGCGCGGTAGAGCGTGGCTTTGCCGATGACGACCTTTTGGATTGGCGCAGCGTCGTTTGCCGCCGGACGGATGGACGCAGCCTGCCGAAAGCGGCGGGCGGCGTAGAAAGGATTGACGCATCGTAATGACATGAGAGACTCCTATCGGTTGCTGGTTGAACGGGTAATCACGGCGGGCCTGCCGTGGCCTGCCTCGACGGCGCGGGCAATGGCGGCCAGGGCTTTCGCTCTTGCATCCGCCTCACCCTCGCTTAAGTTGATGCCGTATTTGAGGTCCCTGTCGATGGTTTGCTCGAGCAGGTAATCGAGGGCCTCGATAAGCTCCGGGACGAATCGGCAGCCGTGCCGCGTTATGCCGTGCGTCGCTTCCGCCAGCAGTTCGCAGCCGAAGTGCCCGCAGGCGCTTTGCATGATGGAACCGGCATCGAAGCGTTGCTGCAAGGCATAGTGCAGGAGGTCGGCGATCAGGTCGCCGACGGCGCTTTCTAGGTCGTCGCGCTGCATGCGGTCGGGATGGTCGCCGCCGAACGTTTCGGCGGTGAAGACGGCGAGGGCATTTCTTGCCCAGGCCGCACGGTCGGCGTTGGTCGGTTCATTGGTCATGGTTGTCACTCCTTCTTGGTTGATGGTTGCTCGGGAAACATATCGTCGGCCACAGTTTCGAGGTGCGTCCAGGTGAAGCCCCATTCGCAGTCGTGGACGTCGTAAGCCTGTTCCAGCACCTCCCACGCCTGGTCGTCGGTCAGGTCGGGGCGGAGATGCTTCACGTCCTCGATGCCCCAGACGACGGCGACCTGCCGGCGGGCACGCAGCAGTTGCTGGATGTCGAGTTCGGGTACGGTGTCGCTAGGGGCGTCTTTCGGAAGCATGTCGTAGTGCATCTGGACGGCTTGCCGCAGCGGCGGCTCATAGTCGTCGCCGCGCCAGGAGTTGCTTCCGAAGGCGATGTCGCCGGTGGCGAGCTTGTCCACGTCGAGCACGGCGCAGAAACCCGCCGGCTCGAACAGGATGGCGACCTTGCGGCTGCCTTGGCCGCCCGTATCCTTGAAGAGCACGATGTCGAAGGGGGCGCCGCCCACGCCGTTGCGGTGGCGGGCGATGCTGATGATGCGTTTGAGCTTCATAGATGAGTCCTTTCAGTTAGTTGTGATAATCAACGACGACGAGCCATTTGCGGCCGATGAAGCCGCGGCTGACCTCATCGCCATCGATGTCGGCGAAGCGTTCGCCATCGCTGTCCAAGCCCTCGTTCTCGGTGAGCAGTGCGTTGTAAAGCGCCTCGCTGACGATCATGGCGTCATCGGAATAGCCGTGCTGGAGGTAGCTGCTGCGCGAGTAGCGATTCGGGCCTGTGCCGCCCAGCGAATGCCAGATGGCGTCAAGTTCGCAGGCGTGCTTTTCGATGACCGACTGCGGCAGGAATTCGGCGTCCATGCCGGAAAGGGCGCCGGCCTTGACGTTGAACTCGCCGCCCATGAGGGTCTCGGCGAGCAGGCCGCTCCAGCGGCCGCCGATGACAAACCAGTCGCAGAGGGGATGGCCGAAGCGGCCGCCTTCGCCGCAGAACGAATCGTCGTCCATGAGCCGGTTGAAGGCATCCTCACGGACCTGCTGCGAACCGGCGTCGGCCGGTGCGTCGAGCGTAACGAACAGGCGGTTATGCATAAGCGCCTCCGTCAATTTCGTCGCGGTGAAGGCGCAGGTGGGCGAACTCGCGGTCGAGATCGTCGTAGACGGCATCGAAGTCGGGATCGCAGGTGGGAGCCATTGCTTCGAGCCGGCTGGCCAGGTCGTAGAGGCTGGGATGCGTGTATTGCATGGTCGGATTCCTTTCCGGTTATGGGCGGAGCATCATCAGCCCCGCCCTGGTTGGCTGTCGTTACTCCTTCTTCTCCGTGCGGACGCGGAGCGTGATGCGCCCGTCGAGCGGCGCGGCTTCGATGGCGATGTTGAAGCCTTTGCCGTCCTTGTGCTGCCAGGCGGCGCCGATGCGGGTCCAGATGCTGTCCTGGCCTTCGCGTTCGCGCACCTGATAGGCGATGTGGGTGGGCGCCTTCGAGCCGGCTTGTTTGGTTTCCGTGTCAGACATGGGTCTTCTCCTTCGCTTGGTTTTAGGCCGCGACCATCGCGGCCTGATGGCACGCCCCAAAAAGCCGCCCCAGGCGTGGCGCAGCGAACCGGTCAAGCGAAACACGGAGGGTCCGCCTTCAGGCGGAAACCGTGTTGGCAGCTTGACAGGCACGGCGGCGGCTTTAGGAGTGCCGTAAATCAGGCCGTGATTGCGGCGGCGGAACGGGCGAGGGGAGACCGGCGGCACGCAAGGAAACCATCGCCGGCCAGGGCCAAAACACCCTGCCCTATCTCGCGTGACGCGAAGAACTACAAGTTTCTTGACGAATAGGTTGCGGCTTGGCACGTATGACCAGGTATGCTGCGCATCATCCAGAACACGCAGCCGGCGGGCGCCAAGAGCTACTATTCGACGGCCGATTACTACGCCGAAGGACAGGAGCTTACCGGCCGCTGGCGGGGCGAGGCCGCCGACCGGCTGGGCCTCAAGGGCGAAGTCGCAAAAGCCGACTGGGACGCACTGTGCGACAACCGGCATCCGGCGACGGGCGAACAGCTTACCGCCCGGATGCGCAGCGACCGCACGGTCGGCTACGACTTCAACTGGCACGTGCCCAAGAGCGTGTCGCTGCTTTACGCCATGACGCGCGACGAGCGGATTCTCGACGCCTTCCGCGACGCCGTGGACGGCACGATGCACGACATCGAAGCCGAAATGCAAACCCGCGTGCGGAAAGCAGGCAAGAACGAGAACCGCAAGACGGGCAACCTGGCGTGGGGCGAGTTCGTGCATTTCACGGCACGGCCGGTGGACGGGCTGCCCGACCCGCATCTGCACGCGCACTGCTTCGTGTTCAACACGACCTGGGACGAGCAGGAGCGGATGTGGAAAGCCGGGCAGTTCCGCGAACTGAAACGCGACGCGCCGTATTTCGAGGCGGTGTTTCATTCGCGGCTGGCGCACCGTTTGAGCGAATTAGGGCTGCCGATCGAGCGGAGCAAGCACGGCTGGGAACTGTCTGGCGTCGGCAAGGGGCTGATCGAGAAATTCTCGCGGCGGACGGCGGAAATCGAGGACAAGGCCCGCGAGATGGGCATCGAGGACGCCGGGGCCAAGGCCGAACTCGGCGCCAAAACGCGAAGCCGCAAGCAGAAGGAATTGAGCTTTCCGGAATTGCAGAATGCCTGGCGCAGCCGCATGACCGAGCAGGAGCTGAGCGCGCTCGAATCGCTGGAACACCGGATCGGCGGCGACGCCGAACCGTCGGACGGCAACGCCTCCGCCCGGGCGATCGACCATGCCATCGGCCACGTCTTCGAGCGGCAATCGGTGGCGCCGGAGCGGCAGTTGCTGGCCGAAGCCCTGCGGCACTCAGCCGGCAAGGCAACCGTTGAAGAGATCACGAACGACATGGCGTCGCGGGATTTTATCGCGGCCGAGCGGAACGGAAGGCGGATGGTGACGACCCGCGAGGTGCTGGCCGAGGAACGGCGCCTGATCGACTTCGCGCGGCAGGGGAGGGGGACCTGCCAGAGTTTCGCCCGTTGCGACGGCGCCTTCAGGCGGGACTGGCTGAACGAAGCGCAGCAAAGGGCGGTGAAGCACATCGTCGAGTCGCGAGACCGCGTCATCGTGATACGGGGCGCCGCCGGCGTCGGCAAGACGACGCTGATGCAGGAAGCGGCCGAGGCCATCGAGGCGGGCGGCACGAAGGTGTTCGCCTTCGCCCCTTCGGCCGATGCCAGCCGCGGCACGCTGCGCACCGCCGGGTTCAAGGATGCCGACACGGTGGCAAGATTGCTGGTCGACCAGCAGCTCCAGCAGCGGGTCGCCGGGCAGTTGATATGGATCGACGAGGCGGGATTGCTCGGCGCCAAAACGATGGCCGACGTGTTCGACCTGGCCGACCGGCTCGACGCGCGGGTGTTGCTTTCCGGCGACCGCCGGCAGCACGGCTCGGTAGAAAGGGGAGCGGCATTGCGGCTGCTCGAAGACGAGGCGGGCGTGAAGCCGGCCGAGGTCAAAAAGATCCAGCGGCAGTCGGGCGAGTATAAGGCGGCCGTCAAAGCGCTGTCCGAAGGGAGAACGGCGGAAGGATTCCAGCGGCTTGACGATCTGGGCTGGGTGCGCGAGCTGCCCTACGAGGAGCGTTACCGGCAACTGGCGGCCGACTACCTGGCGGCCGTGGCCGAGGGGAAGACCGCCCTGGTGATTTCGCCGACGCACGCCGAAGGCGAGCGGATCACTCGCGAAATCCGCAACGCGCTGCACGAGTCCGGTTCGCTGGGGGAGGGGGAGTGGACCTTCCACGTCCTTGCCAACGCCCATCGGACCGAAGCCGAGCGGCGCGACGCGGCGAGTTACCGGCCCGGCGACGTGCTGGTGTTTCACCAGAACGCCAGGGGATTCACCCGCGGCCAGCGCGTGCCGGTTGAAGAGGGCGGCGCCCTGCCACTGGACCAGGCCCAGCGGTTCCAGGTTTTTCATACGGGGACGCTCGTGCTTGCCCCCGGCGACGTGGTGCGGATCACGCATAACGGATACACGGCCGACGGCAAACACCGGCTCGATAACGGCACGCTGCACCGCATTCGGAAATTCGACAAGGACGGCGAGATCGTCCTGGCCAACGGCTGGCGGATCGGCAAGGAGTTCGGGCACCTGGCGCACGGCTACGTGGTGACGAGCCATGCCAGCCAGGGCCGTAGCGTCAAGCGCGTCTTCGTCGGCCAGTCGGGCGAGTCTTTCCCGGCCTCGTCGCGGGAGCAATTCTACGTCTCGGCGTCGCGGGCCAGCGAGCAGGTCGTCATTTACACCGACGACAAGGCGGCGCTCATGGATGCCGTCAGCCGGTCGGACGACCGCATCACCGCCACCGAACTGCGGCGGGACGCCGTGAAGCTGCGTCACCGCGAGCCGGACCTGCCGGCCGAGCGGCGCGAACGCGAGGAACTGGTCCATGCACGATAGCGTGCTGATGAAATACGCCACTGCCAGGCAACCGCCCCCCGGCAAACCCGACCATGCGGCCGAGGCCGAGCCGCCCGACGATTTGGGCGCCTTCGGCTGGCTGCGCGGCACGCACGAGCGGGCGGCGATGCTGGAGCTGCGGCGCAAGGACGGCAGCATCGTAGCGTTTGCCTATGCCTGGCTGGAGCGTGCGGAATTCGATCCCTCGGAGGGCATCCTGCTCCGGTTCGGCATGGAAAAAGTGAAAATCACCGGCCGCAACCTCAATGCCGAGTCTCGGCCGAACGTGCGGCTGTTTGCCGGCATCGTGCGGCACCGCGTGCCGTGGATTCAGGAGGCGGACGAGCCGGCGGCGATGGAGGCGGGGCGGGGAGCGACGGTGATCGAGCGGATTGAAGCGAAGTGATTCAGGACGTAGCGTAATTTGGCCGTTGTCGGTTGACAATCTCGTCGTCCACGCTAATCGCTCACGGATGACCAAGCAAGGGCCGCACACCATCGTCCGAGTTGCGCCCACGCCCGCGCAGCACATCGCGACCGAAGCGTGGCGCAATCAGCGGGACGGCGCGGTTGGACCGTCTATTGTTCGCGCAATCGCCGCCCCGATACGCAGCCTGAGCGACGGAACCCGACGCCGAGACCGATACTCAACCTGCGGCACATGACGATTCATAACGGCGCAGGTATCTGAAAGCACGCCTGCCCCAATGGGTTTTCGCATTGGCGCGGGAATATTCCTTGCCGGAGGAGCAGCGCGCGACGGCGCGCCTATGTTTCTTGCGGTTCGGCCAGCATCGCGTCTGAAAACACGGCGTGTACTTGCCTTCGCCCGCTGCGCGTGTCTCGCCCCGAATCCACCGGAGTGCTTTTATGTTCCTCATGCCTTGGCGCAGCCGGTCCGCTAAGCAATCCCGACCGGCGCGCAAGCGGGCGCACCGCCCGAGGCGCCAGTGGTCGTTCGAACAACTCGAGGACCGACGCCTACTGACTGCAATCACGAAGATCCAAGATATCGGCACGAACGAACAGTTCCTGTTGGGCGCCACGGCGCTCTCCATTCCGATTACGGCGGCGGTCGGCGCCGGACACAGTATCGTCGTTGAGTTTGCCTCCGACGTGACGCTGGGGGCGGTCAGCGTCTCCGATAGCGCTGGCAATATCTATGCCAAGGACGCCGACGTGAGCAGCACCGTCGTCGGCCTGCGGACCGTCATTTTCGCGTCGAACGGCATCCGGGCGTTGGCACCCGGCGACAGCATCACCGTCGCGTTCCCGGCCACGACCGTGGCCAAAGCCGTCAGCGCGACCGAATTCGCGGGCCTGTCGGCGACGTCCCCGTTGGACGCGACCCAGGTGGCGGCCAACCTGCTGCCCGACACTTCGCCCTCCTCCGGCCTGACCGCCGCCACGACCCAGGCAAACGAGTTGGTGCTGGGCGCCATCGGCGTGCAAGGATTGCCAACTCAGACGTTCACGCCCGGCGCGGGCTTCACCGGCTTGCCCCGCGCCGGAACGGGCGACCTGCTCGGCAACAACATCACCATCAATCCCGAGTATAAGATTGTCTCGGCCACCGGGCAGTACCAGGCCGACGCCACCCTCGGCACATTGGCCCAATGGGCGGCCGCCGTCGCCACCTATCGGGCCGACGCCGCCACGCACTTCTCCGTCAGCGCACCGGCCAACGCCTCGGCCGGCACGTCGTTCAGTGTAACCGTCACCGCGCTCGACGCCTCCAACCAAGTCGATGGGGGATACACGGGGACCGTCCGCTTCGCCAGCAGCGACGGCCTGGCTGCACTGCCGAGCAACTATACCTTCACGGCAGCCGATCACGGCTCACACACCTTCACGGTGACGCTGGACACGGCCGGCGGACAGACCGTGACGGCGACCGACACGCTCGACGGCTCGGTCGCAGGCACGAGCGGATCGATCACGACAGTGGCCGGCGTCGCCACGCACTTCTCTGTCAGCGCACCGGCCAACGCCGCGGCCGGCGCACCGATCGACGTCACCGTGACGGCGCAAGACGCCTTTGGCAACGCCGTCGCCGACTATAACGGCACTGTCCGTCTGACGAGTTCCGACGGCGCCGCCGTCCTGCCCGGCAGCGCGACTCTGGTTGGAGGAGTCGGCACATTCGTCGTCACGCTCGACACGGCCGGCAGCCAAACCGTGACGGCGACCGACACCGTAAACGGCTCGCTCCAGGGAACGAGCGGGGCGATCTCGGTCTCCGCCGACGCCGCCACGCACTTCTCCGTCAGCGCACCGGCCAACGCCACGGCCGGCACGCCGCTTACAGTCACCGTCACGGCCAAAGACGCCTACGGCAATACCGCGACGGACTATGCCGGGGCGGTACACTTAACGAGTTCTGACGGCTCCGCCGTCCTGCCGGCGAGCGCCACGCTGACCGCCGGCGTCGGCAGCTTCAACGTCACGCTGTACACAGCCGGTAACCAGACGCTATCTGCCACCGACGCGACGACCGGAGCCCTCACTGGCACGAGCGGCAACGTAAGCACGACCGCATCCACCGCCACTCACTTCGTCGTTTCAGCGCCTGCAAACGTCACGACCAGCGAGCCCTTCAACGTCACCGTCACGGCCAAGGACGCCTACGGCAACACGGCCACGGGCTACTCGGGCCTGGTGCAGATCACCAGTTCCGATCTCGCCGCCCTCCTGCCCGCGAATGCGACCCTGGCGAATGGCATCGGCGCGTTCGCCGTCACGTTGGCCACGGCGGGCAACCAGACGGTGACGGCTACTGACACGCTCAATGGCGCCATCAACGGCACGAGCGCCACGATCAACGCCTCGACGGCGGCTGCGACCCACTTCCGTGTCGCAGCACCCGCTAACGCGACGGCCGGCACGCCCATCGACGTCACGGTCACCGCGCTGGACGCCTCAAACAACATTGTCGTCGGTTATACCCGGACCGTACACCTGACCAGCTCCGATGGCGCGGCGGTCCTGCCCGGCGACGCCACGCTCACTGATGGGATTGCAACGTTCGCCGTCACGCTGCGGACCGCAGGCAACCAAACCGTCTCCGCCGCGGACGCGGGAACGGGTACCGTTACCGGCACGAGCGGCGTTATCAATACCTCGGCCGCTGTGGCGACCCGCTTCAACCTTAACATCCCGGCGAATGCCACAGCCGGCGCGCCGTTCCGCGTCAGCGTTACGGCCCTCGACTCGTTTGGAAACACGGCTGTCAACTATAACGGCTCCACGCATGTGTCCAGCCTCGATAGCGCGGCGTTGCTGCCGTCCTACGTCACATTTAACGGGGGGATCGGCGCGTTCACGGTCACTTTGGCCACGGTCGGCCAGCAGACAATTGTCGTAACGGACGCGATCGATCATTCAGTGAGCGCGACTGCGACGCTCTCCGTCACATCCGGCGGCGTCTCAGTGACCGGTTTTGAGGAAAGCCCGCTGAGCGGCATCGTGCTCGCCCGCTTCGTCAGCGGCGATGGCAGCCAGCCTGCCAGTGCATTTAGCGCTCTGATCGATTGGGGCGACGGCACGCAATCGGTCGGCAGCGTGTCGTCGAGTGCGGGCGAGTACGCGGTTACAGGAGACCATGTCTACGGCGACGAAGGGCAGTTTCGAATTACCGTTTCGCTCGCCAATGGCGGCGTCGCGGGCCGGATCAGCAGCGTGGCGACGATCTTGGAAACGTTGCTCCCCGACAGTACGCGCGGGACCGCCGACCAGCGATACATTTCGGAAATCTACCACGACCTCCTGGGCCGCCAGGTGGACATGGCGGGACTGGCCCATTGGATTGGGCTGCTCAGCTCGGGTGCAAGCCGCTACGTGGTCGTAATGGGCATCGAGGGGGCGCAGGAGTACCTGGATAACGAGGTGCAATCGCTCTACGAGCACTACCTACGCCGGTCTGCGGACACCTCGGGGTTGAATTACGGCGTCAACTTTCTACGCTCGGGCGGCACATCGGAGCAACTGGCCGCTATGCTTCTCGCGTCGACGGAATATGCCCGGATCAACTCCATCCGGACGAACGACGACTTCCTCAATCACCTCTTCCTTGACGTCCTTAACCGCGCGGTTGACCCGCCGGGGCGGGCGTTTTTCGACCAAGAGTTGCAGAGCGGGGCCAGCCGAAGCTACGTCGCCGATCAGGTGTTGCACAGCGGCGAATACCAGAACGATTTAGTCGTGGGCTACTATCGCGACCTTCTCGACCGCGTGCCCGACTTCTCCGGCTTGGAAGTTTGGACCACCCAGTTGGCACATGGGGCAACTGACCAACAGGTCATCGCTGGGATAATCGCGGAGCCAATCAACCAGGAGTATTACCGCAAGACCGCCCCATGAACCGTGCAACGAAGGAGGTGGCCGCCGCTCGCCCGCGCGTACTGTCGAGCAGGCGCGTTGGCCGTCCGGCAAGATCGTAACGTAAGATATCGCCGCTGAATCTGGGCGAACATGCGGGGGCAGTTCCAGGGCAACTAGGCGGGACGCACGCAGGCGGAAGAGGGCCTGCTCGATAGCACTTGTAACGAATGGCGAGTACATTGAGGTCTCCGCCGAATAGATCCAAACCCTGCGGAAATGAAGGCATTGCAATGGCTACGTCCAGAAAGCGGAGGCCGAACTATCGCCTTCCTCGGCGATCAATGGACGCAACAGCGGCAGGAAAATCTTGCAGGACACGCACTTCAGGATTGGTTTACGGCGGATTCATCCGCCTGTCGATGCCGCCAGTACGATGGCGGCCGCCGCAAATCGACCTGCTTGAGCATGCGCTGTCGTCGATTGCCTGAAACCGGGGAAGAGGGCAGGTGGCACAGCCGATCGCGTAATCGACAAGAAAGGGGTGTTCCATGCGTAAAAGCCTTGCGTTTCGGGAAGGGTTGCGCGATGCGATTCGGGAAGAAATCGCCGAGCGCACGGCGTTGCACCAAAGCGCTGTCGCGGCGCTGAAATCCGCCCGGCAGGCGATGGCGGCGGCGGGAGCGCCGGCGCGCGGCGGGCCGCTGGTGATGCTGGCGCACGGCGATTCGTGGTTCGATTATCCGCTCGACGGCAACGGCCCCTCACTGCGCGACAGGGATATCGTCGCACAACTGGGGCAGATGGGCGCACCGCCTCCCGTCATTCTGAACCTGTCGCATTACG
>Ga0307373_10011224_pt1 | contig 13011 bp, 10 predicted proteins | sample OX2MG_FD_202534 | JGI IMG/M metagenome (GOLD analysis project Ga0307373, IMG submission 202534) | Soil microbial communities from Risofladan, Vaasa, Finland - OX-2 | ecosystem: Environmental > Terrestrial > Soil > Coastal area > Acid sulfate soil | place: Finland: Risofladan, Vaasa | collected... | reverse complement strand
ACGGGCGACAAATCGCCCAGCACCATCATCACCCGGCGGGAATATTCCCGGTAGAGAGCATGGCGCACCGGAAGGGCGATGAGGTCTGGGCACAACTGACGCGCGGTGGTCAGCGGCATGGCCCCACGGACCCCGAGGGCGCGGGCGGCGTAGGATGCCGTGGTCACCACGCCCCGGCCGCGCACATCGAGGCCCATCACCACGGCGATCGGCTTTCCACGGAGCCGCGGGTCCTCCAGTTCCTCCACGGCGGCATAAAAACAATCGAGATCCATGTGGACCACCCGCCTGGGCTCAGGCGATCCAACGGGACGCTCGGTTGAGACGACCGCGAAGGGCGAGATAGTGCGCATGCGAACACGATAGCGGGTTCCCGGCACGATTGCATCAGCCCTATGCGGATAAACCCCCTGTTACCCTTGGCTGCCTTCCCACGCCAGGGTAAGCAGCACGTCGCTCTCCTCGTGCGAGGTAATCTCATACTCCACGGCGAAGTCGAGCGCCAGCAACTGACCGGTGTGTAAATCCACGCTCTGGCCGGGTACGGTGAGCTGCAGGTGACCACCGAGCACCTGGATGGCCAAGCGGCCGGCCATATGATGTTCGGAGATCCGGGTGCCACCACGCATGGCGATCAGCACCATGCGAAGGTTCCGCTCCTTTACGAGCGTGCGAGCGTTGCGGCCATTCCGCCGCCAACTCTCCTCTTGGCGCAATCTGACCAACTCAGCCGAAAGGTCAAAGGTCATCGCCAGACCAACGTGTTCCTGGCCGGGTCGCTCGGCCGTTCCGGTGGTTCGGCCGGTTGGGTGGGTATTGCTCAACTGCTGCATACTCATGGTTGCCTCCCCTGTGGCCGGCCCGGAGCGCCCATCATCGCACACCCAGCGCCCGCGCCGATCTCACCCATCATACACTAGCGAGGCAAGAGAAAGGCGCTCAAATAGTCCTTGCGCGGATCTTACTCAACTTTGGGGATACAATGGGAACAGCAACCAGCTTGCCACCGTGTGAGGTGTATGGCGGGCCAACCCCCTTACGTCGAAGCTGTGGAGAGGTGATACCGCATGCGCGTGGTAATAATCGGCGGCACCGGTCACATCGGCACCTATCTGGTTCCCCGACTCATAGAGGCTGGACATCAGGTGATCGCGATCGATCGGGGCAATCGGAAGCCCTATCGACCGCACGCGGCCTGGGTAGAGGTCGAGCGGGTCCAGGCGGATCGCGAGGTGGAGGACGCGGTGGGCGTATTCGGCAGATTGGTGCTCGATCTGCATCCCGATGTCGTGATCGACCTGATTTGCTTCACCCGAGAAAGCGCCCGCCTCCAGGCGGAGGCCCTGCGGGGAAACATCCAGCATTTCTTGCATTGCGGCACCATCTGGGTTCACGGTCCCAGCATCCAGACGCCCACCACGGAGGAGCAGCCGCGCCGCCCGTTCGGTCACTACGGAATTCAGAAGGAGGAGATCGAAACCTACCTGCTTGACCAGAGCCGCCGCCATGGCTTTCCCGCTACCATCCTCCATCCGGGGCACATCGTTGGCCCAGGTTGGGAGCCGCTCAACCCTGCCGGCCACTTCCACCCACGAGTCTTCTCCCTGCTGGCCCGGGGCGACGAATTGATCCTGCCAAACCTTGGCCAGGAGACCGTGCATCATGTACATGCCGATGACGTAGCCCAGGCGTTCATGGCGGCGTTGCACAATAGGGCCGGCAGCTTGGGTGAAAGCTTCCATGTCACATCGGCCGCCGCGCTCAGTCTCCGTGGGTACGCCGAGGCGGTCGCCGGGTGGTTTGGCAAGCCCGCGGATCTGCGTTTCCTCCCCTGGAAACAATGGCGTGCCACCGTAAGCGACGAGGAAGCGCAGGCGACCTGGGACCACATCGCCCATAGTCCCTGCATGAGCATCGCCAAGGCCCAGAGGCTTCTGGAGTATCGGCCACGCTTCACCTCGCTCCAGGCGATCATGGAATCGGTGGACTGGCTGATCGGCCAGGGCATTGTCGAAGGAGGACCGCTCTCCTGAGCGGGGCGCCCCGATGCTGGACGTCTGCCTGCTCGGCTCCGGCGGTATGCAGCCGCTGCCTGGCCGCCGGCTTTCGGCCGTGCTTGTGCGGGCGGGTTCCAGCCAGATCCTAATCGATTGCGGCGAAGGCACGCAGGTCGCGATTCGGGAGCGAGGTTGGGGGCTTGGCGCGCTCGATACCATTCTCCTGACCCACATGCACGCCGATCATGTGCTGGGGCTGCCGGGGCTGTTGTTGACCCTCGCCAACGCGCAACGCGATCCGGAGGCGCCATTGACTATTTTCGGTCCCGAGCCCTTGCTCGCCGTTCTCCAGGGGCTGCTGGTAGTAGCCCCACGGCTGCCCTTCCCGGTGGTCGCCAAGGTGCTGGCGGGTGGGGAGCAATTTTCCCTACCAGGCTACCCAGGTCTAACCGGCGCGTGCGTGGCGCTTACCCACGACATACCGTGCCTGGCCTATGCAATCGAACTGCCGCGCGCCCCTCGCTTCGACGCGGATCGCGCGCGAGCACTTGGGATTCCGGTCGGCTCGTGGCGGACTCTGCAGCGCGGGGACTCCGTGGTGGTTGAGGGCAGGGCGATCACCGCCGACCAGGTGCTTGGTGCGCCCAGGCGCGGACTCCGCCTCGTCCTGGCCACCGATACCAGCCCGACCCCCGATCTCACGGAGTTCGTGCGCCATGCTGGGCGCGGTACTGACTTGCTGATTGCCGATGCCATGTATGCCAACGCGGACGATAAACCCACGCGCTGGGAGGCGCAACACTTGACCTTCGCCGAGGCCGCGACCCTGGCCCGTGCCGGCCTGGCCCGCCGGCTCTGGCTCACCCACTTCGGTCCCGCCCTGGTCCACCCACACGACTATCTTGACAACGCCGCCGAGATCTTTCCCGCCGCCGCGGTGGGTGAGGATGGGATGACCACCACCCTCACGTTTACCGACGACAGTAATTCACCCGATCCCCCGACTGTGGTCGGGGGATCGCCGCCAGGGCAACTATTGCTACCCTTCGAGTAGAAGCGCCTCGGGATCCTCCAATAATTCCTTGATCCGCACCAGGAAGCGCACCGCCTCGCTGCCGTCCACAATCCGGTGATCGTAGGACAGGGCGAGATACATCATCGGGCGAATAACTATCTGGCCGGCCACGACGATCGGCCGCTCCTCGATCTTGTGCATCCCGAGGATCCCGACCTGCGGCGTGTTCAGAATGGGGGTGGAAAGGAGCGAGCCGTAGACCCCGCCATTGGTAATGGTGAAGGTGCCTCCCTCAAGGTCGCTCAGGGTAAGCGTGTTTCCGCGCGCCCTGCCGGCCAGGGCGACGATTTCCCGCTCAATCTGAGCGAAGCTCTTTTGGTCGGCATCCCGGACCACGGGCACCACCAATCCTTCGTCCATGCCTACCGCGATGCCAATATCGTAATAGCGCTTGAGGATGATCTCATCCCCCTGGATTTCGGCATTCAGCCGCGGATACGCCTTGAGAGCGCCGATCGAGGCTTTGGTAAAGAAGCTCATGAATCCCAAGCCTACTCCATGACGCTCCTTGAAACCGTCCTTCCGCCGCTTCCTCACCTCCATGATCGCGCTCATATCTACTTCATTGAAGGTGGTAAGCATGGCAGCCGTATGCTGGGCGTCCACCAGCCGCCGGGCGATGGTTTGCCGGCGCCGCGATAGACGCACCCGCTCCTCGCGTCCCTCCCTGGCCGCGGATTGAGGGGCTGCCGGGAGAGGTGAAGTGGGCGGAGTGGCAGGGGGTGGCGGCGCGGTGGGCGCGGGGATACCGCGGGCGGCGCTCACGTCCTGCTTGGTGATCCGTCCGCCGGGACCGCTCCCCCGCAGGCCGGCAAGATCGATCCGCTCCTCGGTGGCCAGGCGACGGGCCACTGGGGTGGCCTGGGCGCCAGGCGCGGCAGGTTCGGGCGCCGCCGGAGCCGGGGCGGCGCCAACTAGAGGTTCCGCCGAAGGACGGGCGCCGTTGTCGGAGAGCCCAGGCTCAACGCTGCTCAGGCTACCCAGCACCTCACCCACGGCCACCGTATCGCCGCTGTGCTTATCCATGCGGGCCAGCACGCCCGCTTCCTCGGCGGCAACCTCCATGTCCACCTTGTCGGTCTCCAGGCTGACCAGCGGGTCTCCAGGGGCGACCGGGTCGCCCACCTTCTTGAGCCATTTGCCAACGGTGGCCTCGACGACCGATTCACCGAGCGCGGGTACGCGAATCTCAGCCGGCATGCTGTGTGACTCCTTGCGACACAGGGAGAGGGCCCTGTAACCCCGTAAAGGCTCCGGCCACGATCCGCGCCTGCTCCGCCTGGTGGACCGCTCCCGAACCGGCGGCGGGGCTGGCGTGATCGGGCCGACCGATATAATCAACGCTTGGATCCCGGCCGATCAGGTCACGCAAGCGGGGCGCCATGTAACTCCACGCGCCCATATTCCTCGGCTCCTCTTGCAACCAGACGATCTCACGCACATGAGGATACCCGGCCAGCAAGGTATTGAGTTCGGCGGCGGGGAAGGGGCACAGTTGCTCCACCCTGGCTACGGCCACCCGTGGGGCCTCGGCTCGCGCGCCACTGCTGACCAGATCCACATACACCTTGCCGCTGCAGAGGATCACTCGGGTCACCTGATCTCTATGCTCAACGGCTTGCTGGTCGTCGAGTATTGGCTGAAAGGCGCCCGAGGTCAAATCGTCCAGGGTGGAGAAAGCCAGTTTGTGGCGGAGCAGGCTTTTGGGAGTCATCAAAATCAAGGGCCGGGGATCGCTTTCGCGGAGGGCGACCTGGCGGCGCAGAAGGTGAAAGTATTGCGCGGCGGTGGTGCAGTTCGCGATCCGGAGGTTGTCGTCTCCCGCCAGTTGCAGGTAGCGTTCCAGCCGGCCGCTGGAATGCTCTGGCCCCTGACCCTCGTAGCCATGCGGCAAAAGCATGACCATCCACGGCGTTTGCCGCCATTTCGAGCGGGCGGCGGAAATAAATTGGTCGATGATCACCTGGCCCGCATTGGCAAAATCGCCGTATTGCGCTTCCCACAGGACCAGGGCCTCGGGCGCCTGTACGCCGTAGCCGAACTCAAAGCCGAGGGCGCCATTTTCCGACAGCGGGCTGTTACAGACCGTGAACGATGCCCGTGCCTCCTTCAACGCCTGAAGCGGGGAGAAGCGGGCCCCGGTCACCGAATCATGCAGCACCAAATGCCGCTGGCTGAAGGTTCCCCGTTCCGCGTCCTGACCGGCCAGGCGGATCGGAGTCCCGTCCGCCAAGAGCGAGGCGAAGGCCAGTGACTCCGCGTGGCCCCAATCCAGCCCGCCGTCGGCTGCCAGCGCGCCCTGACGGCCCTTGAGGATGCGTTCCAATTTGGGGTGTACGCTGAAGCCGCTGGGCCACGCTAACAACCCGTCGTTATAGGATTCGAGCCGGCTAGCCGATACCGCCGTGGTTCCGGGAACACCGGAAGCAACCGGGGGAGGAGGCGCGGGAGGCCGATCCGGCTCCGGGCTTACCTCTTGCAAGGCGGCCATGGCTTGCCGAAGCATCTCGTCCGATTCCGCCTGGGTTACGCTTCCCAGTTCGGCCAGGGCGCGCGCCCACAGCGCCCGAGCGGTAGGATGTGATCGCACCTTCTCGTAGAGCACGGGCTGGGTGAAGGCAGGCTCGTCGGCCTCGTTGTGGCCCCAGCGCCTATACCCCACCAGGTCAATGAGAAAGTCCTTGTGGAAGCGTTGGCGATAGGCGTGGGCAAGGCGGGCGGCCGCCAGGCACGCCTCGGGGTCGTCGGCGTTTACATGGACGATCGGGATCTCGAACCCCTTGGCGAGATCGCTGGCATAGAGCGTGCTCCGAGCGTCGCGCGGGCTGGTGGTAAAGCCGATCTGATTGTTGGCGATGATGTGGATGGCGCCACCGACGCAGTAGCCGGCGAGTTGGGCCAGATTCAGCGATTCGGCTACGACCCCCTCGCCAGGGAACGCGGCATCCCCGTGGATCAAGATAGCCAAGGAAGCGTCCTCGGACTGGCGGGGAGGACCTGGGCGCCCTCGATCATCCTGCATCGCCCTGGTCATTCCCTGGACGACCGGGTTAATGAACTCAAGATGACTGGGATTGGGGGCCAGAGTGATCCGGACCAGCACCTCGGTCCCCTCGGTTACGGTCCGCTGCGCCCCCAGGTGGTATTTCACGTCTCCGGTCCAACCGTAGTGGGCAAAGTTCTCGGAAGGGGCGGTGGTGGGGCCAGGGATCCCGCGTTGGAACTCACCAAGAATCTGGCCGAAGGGCTTGCCAAGCACGTTGGCCAGGACATTGAGGCGCCCACGATGCGCCATCCCAACCGCTACCTCACGGGTGCCCGTGGCGGCCGCGGCCCGCACGATCGTATCCATCATCGGCACCATCATATCGGTGCCCTCAATGGAAAACCGCCGTTGATTGGGGAGACTTCGTTGTAAAAATAGCTCGAACGCCTCGACCTCGGTCAGACGGTCAAGGACCTTGCGCTGGCCGGCTTCATCTAATTGGGGGCGGAAACGGCTCGATTCCGCCGCTTCACACAGCCAATCGCGCTCGTCCGCCGCCTCGATATGAGCAAAATCGTACCCTGTGGTCGAGCAATAGACTCGGCGAAGGGCCTCAATGGCTTCGGCTGCGTTTGTCGCGGACCGTGACACGGGACCACCAATCACGGACGGGGGAAGCGCGCGCATCTCCTGAGCCGAGAGACCATTCGCGTCCGGCTCCAGGGCGGAATCACCGCGCGGCTCGGTACCCAGCGGATCAAGCTGGGCCGCCAGGTGCCCACGGCCACGGATCGTTCGGGCCAGATTGGCCACCCGTGTGACCAAGCCGACATCAAAAGACGGCGACGCTGGTGACTCGGACGGCGGCGAGTCGACCAGCATGGTGGGCGACCATCCGGCGAACCGGGCCTTGGTCTCCGGATCGAGAGAATCGGGATCAGCTAGATAGCGCTCGTACAATTCGAGCGCATAGCCCGCGTTCGGGCCGAAGAACTCGTGCAAGTCATCCATTGGCTTTCACTCACCTACCTCATCAGCGAGTAGGTCTTCGCGCACGCAGGATTGGGCGCGATCTCCCTCATTTTAACAAGGGTAGCGGTTCCGTGTGGAGGAACAAAGAGGGGAACGTGACCAACAGCAAGCCGGTAGTCCCATGGTGGGGACCTAACCGGCGTTCAACCTTCCTATGGAACCGGAACTGGTATAGGTGTACCATGCCTGGAGGAGCATGGATGGTGGAAGAAACGAGAGTGAAGATGGTCAAGACTGGCTGGCTGTCGGGCTCGATTGCTGGATGTACCAATCTGGGCGCGGGGCGGGGCGGCCGCCGGGCGCGAACCCTCTTGGGCATCATCATGATCGCTACCCTCTCTCTGCCCCTGGCCACCGGACGTGCGACCGCGAGTCGGGCGCGCGACGTGCTGGTGCTTACCGGTCAGGTATGCGCCCGCCAAACCGGCCAGCCCATCGCCAACGCCCTGGTAGGGGTGGATAACACATGGACGAGGGGAGGGAGCGACGGAACGTTCCGGGTGACGACCAAGCCAGGGGTGCGGGTCTTCCTCCGCGCGGCCGCGCCGGGCTACCAAGCTTCCGATTTGGTCACCGTATCCGCCGCTGGGGGCGGCAGGTTAACCGGCACGGCCGGCTTCTCCTTTTGTGGGAATCTGGCCTTGCCGAATGCCTTTGTCAGCGCTGACAACGCAGTAAAAATAGTGCCGGTGAATCAAGCCCAGCCGGCATCGCCCCATAACGTGACCCTGATCGGATCCGCCACCGAGGCGCTGGAAGCCGATGCCGCGATTCAGCTACCGAACGGGCGCGTTGTGCTCAGTCTGTTGAAACAGCAAGGGGCGGTATTCGTCTGCAAGACGCCGATTCACTATGGGCCCGGCCGCTATCTGGTAGAGATTAACGCCCAGGCCGGATACGCGCTGGTTAAATTGCCGCTCTTTGCCGGTGTACCCTACCAACCGCCAGCCGCGCCCCCATCCTACGTGGCGGACACCGCCGCCCTGACCATCGATCAAGTGCGGGCTCTGGCCTACAAGGATATCAATCACCAGCGAGCCCTGGCGGGGCTGCCTCCTCTGAGTGAAAACGGGAGACTGATGCGGGAGACTCAAGCGCACAGCGACGACGTGACGGCCGGCGGCTTCGTGGGGATTCACGCGCACATAGGGTCAAACGGCTCTACCCCCCTGCAACGCGTTGAAGCTGCCGGCGTCCCCTTCCATGAGTTGGCGGAGGTCGTGGGCCAGGGCGAGACCATGGGCGAGATCATCTTTGGCTTGATGGAAAGTCCGGCTCATCGTTGGGCGATCATGGGCAATTTTTCAGAGTTGGGGGTCGGCGTGGCCCGCCAGGGCGCCAACTATGTGCTGACCGTGGATTTCGTCCATCCCTAAAGGGCGTGGGAAAGGACGTGATCTATTCTCAGACCGCGGCATCCGGCCTGAAGCGGGATTGGTAGTGCCCGGGCTCCATGCGAGTGCTGATCGCGATGCGATTCCATCCGTTAATCGTGACAATCGCCATGGTAAGACAGGCCAGTTCCCGCTCGGAAAAGTGCTCTCGCGTCTCGCGATACAGGTCGTCAGGTACGCCGCGATCCGCGATCAGCGTAAGCGCCTCGGTCCAGGCCAGGGCGGCCTGCTCACGAGCGGAATAGAAGGGAGCCTCGCGCCAGCCTTCAAGGACGAACAACTTTTCGGCGGGAACGCCCAGGGCTACCGCATCCTTCGCGTGCATGTCAAGACAGTAGGCGCAATGATTCAGTTGCGAGGCCCGCATTTTCACCAGTTCCAGGAGAGGGCGCGGCAAGCCCGCCAATTCGGAGGATTGCTGAAGATCGCGCATGCTCTTGTAGCCCTCCGCTAAAACCGTATGCATGGAATACCGAGCGTCGGACATATACGTACTCCTTATGAAAGGCCGCAGGTGGCCGCGGCATGACCGTGAAGCGGTTCGCGTCCCCGGCCGCATGTCCAGTCTAAACCCCGATTGGTATGCCGGCAACGTCCATTTTCTCCCACTCTGGGAAGGCCACTTGGGCGGGCGAGCGCAAGGCGTGGACGCGCTCCGGCCACGCCTACCCGAGGGGAGTGCTTCGGATCGGGGGCTGAAGCCACGGCCCGAAGCCCTGGTGGGTTGCCGCGAGGGCCACGAATAGGGCATCATTGAGGGAATGGCGACGCCCAGCGCCGGGTTGTTGTCTGCCTCGAACACAAGCATTTTCAGCGTCCTCCTCCGAGTTGTCGCGCCCAATGGTCGCGCCCGGCGCCTGGGAGAGAAGGGCGGAAGAGTGAGGAGCAGCATGGCTACACGAGTGGGGATCAATGGCTTTGGCCGTATTGGCCGGCAGACACTGCGAGCGATTCTTGAGCGGCATCCACAAGAACTAGAAGTGACAGTCGTCAACGACCTGACCGACACCCAAACCAACGCTCATCTGTTCAAGTATGACAGCACCTACGGCATCTTCGCCGGCGACGTAACCGCGCATGATAACGCCCTGGAAGTCAATGGCCGGCGCGTCGCGGTGGTGGCCGAGCGCGATCCGGCCAAGATCCGCTGGAGCGACTTCGGCGTGGATATCGTGGTGGAATCCACCGGCATCTTTACCGCCGCCGCCAAGGCGGGCGCGCACTTACAGGGCGGCGCCAAGAAAGTGATCATTTCCGCCCCGGCCACGGGCGAGGATATCACCATTGTCCTCGGCGTGAACGAGCATCGATATGATCCCGCCAAGCACACGATCATATCCAACGCCAGTTGCACCACCAACTGCCTAGCCCCCGTAGCCAAGGTCGTGCATGAGTCCTTTGGGATCATTCGCGGGGTTATGACTACCGTACATTCCTACACCAACGATCAGAAGATCCTCGATCAGGTCCACAGTGATCCGCGGCGGGCTCGCGCGGCGGCGGTGAATATTATCCCAACTACCACCGGCGCCGCCCGCGCGCTCGCCCTGGTCATCCCCGAATTGAAGGGGAAGTTCGATGGCTTTTCTCTCCGCGTGCCCACTACCACGGTCTCCATCGTCGACTTCGTGGCCGACGTGGAACGCGAGGCATCGGTGGAGTCGGTGAACGCGGCCCTAAAGGCGGCGGCGAATGGCCCGCTGAAGGGCATCCTCGACTTCAGCATCGAGCCACTGGTTTCGAGCGACTACCGGGGTAACTCACATAGTTCGATCGTGGATGGACTGTCCACGATGGTCCTCGGCAATTCCATGGTAAAGGTGGTCGCCTGGTACGACAATGAATGGGGGTACGCCAGCCGCGTCTCCGATCTCGCGGCCTATATCGCCGACAAGGGCCTTTAGCTCATGAACGCGGACAGATCGGTCGGATCCGACCGATTTGACCGATCCGGCCGCACTAAGCCGGACTATAACCGGGGCGACCCAGGCGCGCGGAGCGGGCCGGCGCAAGAGGAGGACTGTTGGTGACAAAACGAACCATCCGAGACCTGGATGTTCAGGGAAAGCGCGTGCTGGCGCGCCTGGACCTGAATGCCCCGCAGGATGATCAGGGGAGGGTAACCGACGATACCCGCCTCCGATCGGTCCGCCCAACCCTCCAATACTTACGAACTCACGGCGCTCGTATGATCCTCATGTCCCATCTGGGCCGGCCAAAGGGCAAGGTGGACGAGAAATATCGTCTTGTCCCCATCGCCGCGCGCCTGGCCGAGATCATGGGCCAGGAGATTCCCGTTGCCCCGGACTGTGTGGGGCCAGCGGTCGAGGCTTTGGTGGAGCAACTCCAACCGGGGCAAATGCTGCTGCTGGAAAATCTCCGTTTTCATCCAGAGGAGGAGGCCAACGACCCCGCGTTCGCGGCGCGGCTTGCCCGTTTGGGCGATCTGTATGTCAATGATGCGTTTGGCTCCGCCCACCGCGCCCATGCCTCCACGGAGGGCGTGGCGCATGACCTGCAGGCGGTGGCCGGGCTCCTGATGCAACGCGAGTTGGAGATGCTGGACGGGCTGCTCTCCGCTCCCCGCCAGCCGTTCGCGGCGATTATTGGCGGCGCCAAGGTGTCCTCCAAACTGGGCGTGTTGCGCCATCTCCTGACCCGGGTCAATGCCCTACTGATCGGGGGCGGCATGGCCGGCACCTTTCTCAAGGCGCGTGGCCTGGAGGTGGGCGATTCGCTGGTCGAGAACGATCTGTTGGCGGATGCCCGGTCATTGGAGGCGGCGGCGGCGGCCCACGGCGTGGAGATATACCTTCCGGTAGACGCGGTGATCGCGGATCGCTTCGCCGCCGATGCCCAGACCCGGATCGTCCCAGTCTCTCGGATACCCGTGGGTTGGCGCATCATGGACATCGGCCCCGATACCGTACACGCCTACGAGGGCGCGCTTTCCGAGTGCAAAACGATTCTGTGGAACGGCCCCATGGGGGTCTTCGAGTTGGAAGCATTCGCGGCCGGCACCAACGCGGTCGCCGCCTTCCTGGCCCGGAGCGGCGCCACGACCGTGGTCGGCGGAGGGGACTCGGTGGCGGCGGTGGAGGGCCAGGGGCTGGCGGCGAAAATGACCCATATTTCAACCGGAGGGGGCGCCACCCTGGAGTTTCTGGAAGGGCGGATCCTACCCGGGGTCGCCGCGCTTGAGGACCGGCCATGACCGGTTCGGCGCGCATACCGATCATAGCCGCCAACTGGAAGATGCACACCACGCCCGGCCAGGCGCGTGATTTGGCGGCCGAGACCGTGGCGGCCATTCCCGCCCACATCCGCGCCAAGGTCGAGGTGGTTCTCTGCCCACCGTTCATTGCCCTGGACGGCGTCCGGGCAGCGGTGGAGGGTGCAATCCCCTTGGGAGCCCAGAACATGCACTGGGAGGCGCAGGGAGCGTTTACGGGCGAGATTTCGCCCACCATGCTCGTGCCCTGGTGTCAGTACGTGATTCTGGGCCATTCGGAACGCCGCCAATACTTTGGCGAAACCAACGAGCAGGTCCATCGCAAGGTGCGGGCCGCCTTCGCCCACAACCTCACCCCCATCGTGTGCGTGGGAGAATCGTTGGCGCAGCGCGAGGCCGGAGAAACCCATGCCTGGGTGGCGCTTCAGGTGCGCGAGGCGTTGCATGGGATCCCCCGTGAACAGTTGGCGACGGTCGTGCTCGCCTACGAGCCTATCTGGGCCATCGGCACCGGCAAGACGGCGTCCGGTCCCGACGCGAACGCCGTGGCGGCAATGATCCGCGAGGTCGTGGCCTCGATTGGCGATGCCTCGGCGGCCCAGGCCGCCCGTATCCAGTACGGCGGCAGCGTGAACGGCGCCAACGCGGCGGAGTTCCTGAGCCAACCGGACATTGACGGCGCCCTGGTCGGCGGCGCCAGTCTCAAGCCGGAGGAGTTCGCGCGGATCGTGGGGGCGGCGGCGAACCAGTAGTCCGTCAATAGGTATTACTTTCGCCGAGCGCACCCGAGGGTGGCCGGGGACAGGCACGTCCCCTGGAAGAGACGGAGGCACTGAAGTGCCGTGCCCGTGCGACCTCAGTCGCCCCGTCCCTGCCAGCCGACCTCAGTCGGCGGTTGGTCCAGTTGGGGCATATAACGAATGATGCTTGACAGGCTACGAGTCTACAACCCCAGGACCAACGCCTCGCGGACCGAGCGATTCACCGTGGCCGTGAGGAAGAACGATGCCTCCCGTAGCCGGCGCTGCGCGGGGTTGCCCCGCACGTGCGCTCGTCCGCCCTCGGCGGCGATCGCCATCTGGGCCAGACGGAGCACAAAGCTGCTCACCACGACCCGGGTGGTCAGTAGGGCATCGAGCACTGTATCGCCGCGATCACCCTCGACAAAACGCCTTGTGAGAGAATAAAAGCGATGCCGATGCACGGCCCACTCCTCCTGGAGCGCTTCCACGCGGCTCTGGAGGGCCGCCCCATCCTCGCGCTCCGCCGCCGCCCGCAGGCCATCCAAACAGCCG
>Ga0307373_10011222_pt1 | contig 13012 bp, 3 predicted proteins | sample OX2MG_FD_202534 | JGI IMG/M metagenome (GOLD analysis project Ga0307373, IMG submission 202534) | Soil microbial communities from Risofladan, Vaasa, Finland - OX-2 | ecosystem: Environmental > Terrestrial > Soil > Coastal area > Acid sulfate soil | place: Finland: Risofladan, Vaasa | collected... | reverse complement strand
TGCCCCAACGGCCCCCGGCCCTTCCACCCCGCCTTCAAGGCCGCCTCCGCCTCCAACACCGCCGCCGCCCACACCTCCTTCTCCCTCGACCTCACCCGCGAAGACGGCGAACAGAACCTCGGCTCCTTGAAGCTCACCACCCCGCCCGGCTTCGCCGCCACCCTCAAAGGGGTCTCCTACTGCCCCGAGGCCGCGATCGCCGCCGCCGCCCTCGAAATCCACACCGGCCTCGCCGAGCAGGCCAGCCCCAGCTGCCCCGCCTCCAGCTACGTCGGCGAACTCACCGCCGCCGCCGGTCCCGGCACCCATCCCCTCTACCTCCCCGGCCGCGTCTACCTCGCCGGCCCCTACCAGGGCGCCCTCCTCTCTTTCGTCTTCATCACCCCCGCAGTCTCCGGTGGCTATGACCTCGGCAACGTCGTCGTCCGCGAAGGGCTCGAGGTAAACCCCGAAACCGCCCAGGTCACCACCGCCGGCGCCCCCCTGCCCCAGATCTTCCAGGGCATCCCCCTCCGCCTCCGCCAGATCTTCATCAACCTCAACCGGCCCGACTTCGCCCTCAACCCGACCAACTGCAATCCGCTCGAAGTCAGGGCCGAAGTCTCCGGCTCAGAAGGCGCCACCTCCACCTCTAGCCAGCATTTCCAGGTCGCCAACTGCGCTTCCCTCCGCTTCAACCCCACGCTTTCCCTCCGCCTTTACGGTGCCACCAAGCGCCTCGGCAACCCCGCCCTCACCGCGACGCTCGCCTACCCGGGCGGATCCGATTTCGCCAACCTCTCCTCAACAGAGGTCGTCCTGCCTCCCACCGAGCTCGTCGACAACGCCCATATCCAGGCTCCTTGCACGCTTAAGCAGTTCGCCCAGAAGGCGTGTCCGCCCAGCACGATGATCGGCTTCGCAAAAGCCGAAACTCCCCTGCTCGAGAAGCCGCTCGAAGGTCCCGTCTACCTCCGCAACGGCTTTCACAAGCTCCCTGACATTGTCGCCGCTCTGAACGGCCAGATCGGTGAGATTGACCTCGTTGGCCATGTCGACTCGGTCCACGCCCGTCTGCGCGCGAGGTTCGAAACGGTTCCTGACGCTCCCGTCTCTCGTTTCACCCTCCATCTTTATGGCGGACGAAAAGGCCTAACAGAAAACACCGAAGACCTCTGCTCCACGCCACAGATTGCCGCTGTGACGCTGGATGCCCAGAACGGCAAGTCAATCGCTGGCAACCAGAGGGTTCAGCTGCCCTGCCGCCCCAAGCACCACAAGCGTGCACATCTCGCCCGAGCTAGGCGTACCAGAGGGGGGAGGCGCTGATGGAGTCAAAGCTCAACATCTTCGCTGTCCTTTCATCCGTGCTCCGCAGCCCGGAGTGGGGGAGAGATGGTCAGGCATCTATGTCGACCGCTCCTGAAGTGTTCACATCCACGCCGACTGAGGACGCAGTGCGGTTGGTCCGTCGGCCGTGTGTGGATCGGGGGCGCCTGTGGCCAAGCAGGTCAAGGACGCAGACCGCAGCCCTTGGTGGTGCCATGGGCAAGGTCGAGGACGCAGAGATGTGCAGCGTGCCACAGGCGTCATCCGGCGGCGCGGGGTCGGCGGACCAACCGCCTATGCGCCGCGCCAGACGCAGCCTCAGCGCCGTCGGCGTGGTGGCTGTCGTAGCGGCGCTGCTCCTGCTTGCCTCCCCGGCGTCCGCGCTGAGCAAACACGTCTTCTCCGGCGCCATCACCGGCTCCGGCCCCTCCGCTCTCACCAACCCCACCGGCGTCGCCGTCGATCAGTCGAGCCACGACGTCTACGTCACTAATCAGCCCACCAACCAGCGCCAGACCATCTCCGTCCACGCCACCGGCGGCACCTACACCCTCAGCTTCAAGGGACAGACAACTGCCCCGATCGCGTACAACACCACCCCTGGCGGCACCGACGGTATCGCCGGCCGCCTCGAAGTCCTCTCCACCGTCGGCGAAGGCAACGTCGCCGCCGACGGGCCACACGGTACTGGGTACCCCGGAGGCCCCTACGCCGTCGAATTCATCGGCGCCCTCGGCGCCGTCGAACAGCCCCAGCTCACCGCCGACCCCTCCGGCCTCACCGGCGGAAGCCACTCCGTCACCATTGCCACCTCGCAGTCCGCCCTGCCTCACGCCGAGGTCGAGAAGTTCACCCCCTCCGGCGAATTCCTCTACATGCTCGGCAAGGAAGTCAACACAACCACGAATGCCGACCTCTGCACCGCCTCCGAAACCTGCCAGCCCGGCGCTCTCGGCACCTCACTCGGCACTTTTTCGCTCCCCAGCTTCCTCGCTGTCGACCCCAACAACGGCGACCTCTACGTCGGCGACCCCAGCGATAACACCGTCACAAAGTTCGACTCCTCTGGTCATCTCCAGGCCTCCTGGCAAAGCGGCGGTCAGCTCAGCTTCGCCGGCCCGCTCCAGGGGATCGTCGTCGACCCCGCCGGCGACCTTTTCGTCCTCGATAAAGACCAGATCTATCACTACAGCTCCGCCGGCTCTCCCGTCGGCAACCCCTTCACTGCCGAAGAAGAAAACGGAGCCGCGCAGTTCGCAGCCTTCGGCCTCGCCGTCGACCGCGAAGAGCACCTTTACGGGATCCTGGGGCACTTTCCAGGATCTCAGCCTGGTCGGCCCGACAAGTTCAATTCACTCTCCGGTGAATTCCTCGGCGGCGGGAGTATCGAGTACAACACGGGGTTCGAACCTCTGGCCGAGGCACTCGCCCTCGACCCCCGCAGCAACGACCTCTATTTACTCGAATCCAGCGAACCCGATTTCCTTAACCCCGACAGCAACCTCCACGGCGGCCAGCGAATCAGGAGCTTTGCCTTCAACTGCCCCGAATTCAAGACCACACACGGCTGCCTCCTCCTCGAAGAATTCGGCACTCAGACCGTTCCCCTCTCCGGCTTCGGCTCCCCCCTCCTCGGCCTCGGCCGCGGCCTTGCCCTCGACGCCGACGGCACCGCCTACGTCGCCGATTCCGCCAACGCCCGCGTCGCCGCCTTCGCCTTCCTCCCTGTGCCCGAATTGGCCACCTCGACCAGGGCCACCGGCCAGACCGCTGTCACCCTGGGCGCCACGGTCGACCCCGGCCAAGGCGGCCCGGTCACCGAATGCCAGTTCGAATACGGCGAAGCCGCAGGCGAATACAACCTCGGCACCCTCCCCTGCGATCCGGGCAGCTTCTCCGGCAAAGAAGAAGTCCATGCCGCCCTCTCCGGCCTCACCCCCCTCACCACCTACCACTACCGCCTCCTCGCTGCCAACGCCGCCGCCGGTGACAGCAGCGGCGACCAGACCTTCCTCATCCCCCTCCCACCGCAGCTGAGCGGCGAATCGGCCACCGAACTCACTGCCGACTCCGCCACTATCAACGCCCAGATCCTTGCCGGCGGCGGCCCCGCGACCTATCGCGTCCAGTACCTGACCGAGGCTCAGGCCAAGAAAAATGAAGAACAAGGCGAAGCGGAATTCGCCGGCGCCACCACCACCCCCAGCCTCGATGCCGGCTCCGCCCAGACGGCCATTGCCCGCACCGCCGGCCTCGGCGGCCTCCAGCCCGAAACGACCTACCGCTACCGCGTCATCGTCGAAAACGCCCTCGAAACTGTGACCGGGACCACCCACTCCCTCACCACCCTCTCCTTCGCCCCCCTCACCGACACCTGCCCCAACGCCCACGTCCGTCAGCAGACCGGCTCCGCCCAGCTGCTCGACTGCCGCGCCTACGAGCTCGTCTCGGCCGCCAATACCGCCGGCTATGACGTCGAGTCTGACCTCATCCCCGGCCAGACCCCCTTCGGCGGCTACCCCCAGGCCGACGGCCGCGTCCTCTACGGCGTCTACAACGGCGGCATCCCCGGCACCGGCCACCCGACCAATCGCGGCGTCGATCCCTACGTCGCCACCCGCGGCGAAAACGGCTGGTCCACGCGATACGTCGGCGTCCCCGCTGACGCCACCCCCTCCGACCGCCCCTTCGGCTCGCCGCTCCTCGAAGCCGATTCCGGGCTCGGTACCTTCGCCTTCGGCGGCCAGGGCATCTGCTCGCCCTGCTTCGCCGACGGCTCCACCGGGACCCCGATCCACCTGCCAAACGGAGAACTCGTCCAGGGCATGGCCGGCTCCATCGCGCAGCCATCGGCCGAACCAGCCGGCTTCATCGCCCGCCACCTCTCCGCCCACGGCACCCACCTCATCTTCGGCTCCAAATCGAAGCTCGAGCCCGACGCAAACTCAGGCGAAATCTCCATCTATGACCGCAACCTGACCACCGAAGAAACCCACGTCGTCTCCAAGCTCCCCGGTGCGGGGGGAAACATTCCCTGCACCCTCAACTGCGAAACCGACGGGATCGGCGAGCTGGCCCTCTCCAAGGACGGCTCCCACGCCCTCATCGGCCAGCTCGTCACCGAAAAGAAAGGCGCCGAAGAAAAGGAAGTCGCCAGATACTGGCACCTCTTCATGAGGGTCGGCGACTCCGCGACCGTCGAACTCACCCCCGGCCCCGAAGGCGTCCTCTTCGATGGCATGACCGAAGACGGCTCCAAGGTCTTCTTCTCCTCCACAGAACACCTCACCGGCGAAGACACCTCCCACACCGGCGCCGACATCTTCATGTGGTCGCAGAAGGGTGAAGAAGAAGGCCACCCGCTGACCCTGATCTCCAAGGGCGACTCCAACACATGCGACCCGGTCGAAAACTCCGCCCACGAACACTGGAACACGACCGGCTCAGAAAAAAACTGTGGCGCGGTCGCAATCGGCGGTGGGGGAGGGGTCTCCTCCGCCGACGGCACCATCTACTTCCTCTCCCCCGAACAGCTCGACGGCTCAAAGGGGACCCCGAACGCCCCCAACCTCTACCGCGCCGGCCCCGGCGACGACTACGCTCCCCACTACGTCACCACCCTGGAGTCGGCCCTCACCGCTCCCCACCCGCCCAAGCTCAAGCATGTCTTCAAGGAAGACTTCGGGGCTTTCTCCAAGGCCACCGGCCTCGCCGTCGAGCACTCCAGCCACGACCTTTACGTCCTCGACGCCGCCGCCAACACTGTCGAAAAGTTCGATTCGAACGGAAACCCAGTCAACTTCACCGAAGGCGTAGACGCCGGCACCCACCAGCTCACCGGCGCCGAAACTCCCGCCGGCTCATTCTCTGCGTCCTTCTTCGGCCTCTTCTTCCCCTCCCAGCTAGCCGTCGACCAGTCCGACGGCGACCTCTACGTACCTGACCTTGCCAATGGAGTAGTCGACCGCTTCAACAGCGCGGGTAAGTACCTCTCCCAGGTCTCGGTCCCCGACCCCACCGGCGTCGCCGTCGACCCCGCCAACGGCGATCTCTACGTCTCCAGCCTCTTCGGCACCGTCTACATCTTTGAACCTTCCGGCAATCCGCTTCCCAGCTTCTCGGCCGGCATCTTCCTGGCGAGCGTCGGCGTCGACTCAGCCGGCACCGTCTACGTCACTCACACCGCTGGCTTTACCTCCGGCGAAACAGAAGTCTATGACTCCTCCGGAGAACACCTCAGAACGCTCGACAGCAACCCCGGTCAGAGTTCAACCGTCGATCCCTCAAACGGTGACGTCTATGTCGACGAAGGCTCACAGATCGTCCGCTTCGACTCATCGGGTCACCAGGTCGAAACCGTCGGCTCAGGGAACCTCTCTGAATCCTTCGGCGTCGCCATCGACCCCGAAGGAAATCTCTACGCCACCGACGAAGCCGGCGCCAAGGTCGCCGTCTTCAAGCCGGCCCTCGCCCCCGACCCTCGCGTCGACAACCCCGCCGTCCTCGATTCCGTCTCTGAACCCGAAGCGCGCCACACAGCCGACTTCCAGACCACCCCCTCCGGCGACTTCGCCGCCTTCCCTTCAACCCAGGCCCTGGCCGGAGGCCATGAAGAACCCGACGGCCACACCGAGGTGTTCCGCTACGCCGCCGAAACCGAAAAGCTCGACTGTGCCTCCTGCCTCTTTACCGGCGCCACCACCGAAGGCGACTCCGGCCTCGCCCGCGAAGGCCTCAGCCTCACAGATCACGGCCAGGTCTTCTTCGACTCCAATGTCCCGCTCGTCAGCGGCGACACCGACAACAAGCGAGACGTCTATGAGTGGGAGCCTCTCGGCACGGGCAATTGCCAGGCCTCCAGCCCGAGCTTTGCTCATTCCACCTCCACCTGCCGGTCGCTGATCTCCGCCGGCACCTCCAGCTTCGACTCCGGTCTGCTCAGCGCCACCGCAAACGGCCGCGACGCCTACTTCTTCACCCGCGATTCCCTCGCCCCCCAGGACGAAAACGGATCCACGATGAAGATCTATGACGCCCGCGAAGGTGGAGGCTTTCCCTTCAGCTTCCCGCATGTGGAATGCAAGGCCTCCGACGAGTGCCACGGCGCCGCCAGCCCCGCCCCCCCGCCGATCCAGGCTGGCAGCGAAACCGGCGCTCCCCAGAACTCTCCCGCTGAAGAACCCAAGCCGTGCAGGAAGGGCTTCGTCAAGAAGCACGGCCACTGTGTCCGCAAGCCCAAGCGGCACAAGCGCCACAAGAGAGCCCACCACAACCCAGGAGGCCGCAAGTGAGCCGCCGTCGGGTGCTGCGCCCCGCCTTCGCCACCCTGGCTGCGACCGCTGCCGTCCTTGCCCTCACCGCCGCTCCGGCCACGGCCGGAGAGCAGGTGCACACCTTCAAGACGACCTTGGTCGAAGCCACCGCCCCGCTTGGCGAAGTCGCCGCCGCCGGCATCGTCCAGGGCGAGCCTGTTGGCGAAACCTTCCAGATCGAAACCGGTCAGGGCTCTCTCGACACGGTCGAAGCCTCCCTCTCAACCACCTACAGCAGGGCGAACCCGATTCCCAGTGAAGAAACGACCCCGGCGACCCTGAGTGACGTCGCCCCCGGCGACTATGTCGGGGTGTCCGGGACCCTCGCCGCCGGCACGGTGAGCGCAACCGCCGTCGTCATCTCGACCCCTCAGGCCGGCGGCCACCCTGACCTCACCACCTCCTTCTCCCTCTCCGAACCCGGTGCCCCCGAAGCCGCCCAGAACGTCATCTTCAACGCCCCCACCGGCGTCTTCGGCAACCCCCGCGCCGTCACCCAGTGCCCGGCCTCCGAATTCGCTCTCGACGAATGTGCCCCCGACTCCCAGGTCGGCCTGATCACGGTCCGCGCCAACTACAAAGGCAACCCCGACTACCTGCTCGGCACCGCCCCGATCTTCTCTCTTATCCCTGACGCCGAAGAAGAAACCGCCCGCTTTGCCTTCGTCGTCCCGGTGCTCGACATCCCGATCGCGATTCCCGTCCAGGTCCGCACCTCCACCGACTACGGATTGCGCTTCACCGTCTCTGACATCAGCCAGCTGACCCCGCTCGCCAGCGCGAAGATGACCTTCTGGGGCTTCCCGGCCGAACATGGCAACGACGCCCAGCGCTTCCCCAAAGGCTCGCCCGGCCACCCGACCGGCTGCGCCGAAGAAGAAAGCACCGGTTGCCTTACCGAATCGACCCCGGCGAGCATTGCCGCTGAGCCCCTGGTCGACAACCCGACCGTCTGCTCCGGCAAAGCCCTGACCAGCATCCTCGAAGTCCAGACCTACGCCGACCCCACCCATCGCTCCGAAGCCAAAGCTACCTACCCCCCGATCGAAGGCTGCGAAAAGGAGGTCTTCAAACCCGTCCTCCAGGCCTCCTCGACGACCAACCAGACTGACTCCGCCTCGGGGCTGAACGTCGACCTGATCTCACCCCAGTTCCTCACCAAGGCAGCCGAGCCTTCCGAGATCAGGGCCGCCGACGTCACCCTGCCAGAAGGCTTCACGATCAACCCCGACGCTGCCGACGGGCAGAGCGAATGCACCGAAGCCGCAGCCGAATTCGAATCCGAAGGCCCGGCGCACTGTCCCGACAACTCCAAGATCGGTACCTTCTCGATCGGCACCCCGGCGCTGCCCGAGCGACTCGAAGGCTCAGTCTATCTGGGCGAACCAAAGCCCGGCGACCAGTACCGCCTCTTCATGACCGCTTCGGGGTTCGGGATGAAGATCAAGCTCGTCGGTTCGGTCAGACCGAATCCCCTTACCGGCCGGCTCGTCGCAGAATTCCCCAACCTGCCCCAGGCGCCCTTCGAAGACTTCCAGCTCCACCTCTTCAGCGGCGAACGCGGCCTGATGGCGACCCCCACCACCTGCACCATCTACAACGTAAGTGCCGAGTTCTATCCCTGGAACTCCGCATTGGCAGAACAGGGGACCAGCCAGATCTTCTCCCTCGAATCCGGCCCCCACGGCTCCGAATGCCCGGGCCAGGTCCGCCCCTTCCACCCGAGCCTCGAAGCGGGCACCGCTGACGCCACCGCCGGCGCCTTCTCCAACTTCGCCCTGAAGCTCAACCGCGAAGACGGCGATCAGTTCCTCGAACACGTCAACTTCACCATGCCACCCGGGCTGACCGCCAACCTGCACGGCGTCACCTACTGCTCAGATGCAGCGATCGCCCAGGCGGCCGACACCCCCGGCCGCACCGAGCAGGCCTCTCCCAGCTGCCCGGCATCGAGTGAAATCGGCGTCTCCAATGTCGCCGCAGGCCCCGGCATCCACCCCTTCCACGCCACCGGCAAGATCTACCTCGCCGGCCCCTTCCAGGGCGCCCCCCTTTCGTTGGTCGTGGTTACCCCCGCCCTGGCCGGCCCTTATGACTACGGCACCGTCGTCGTCCGCGTCGCCCTCCACATCGACCCCCTCGACGCCCATGTCATCGCCGACTCCCAGGCGGTCCCGGAGATCCTCGGCGGCATCCCGCTCCGCATCCGCTCGATCCAGGTGAATATCAACCGCCCCGACTTCATGATCAACCCGACCAACTGTTCTGAATTCCACACCGCCTCCGAAGGTGTAGGGGACCAGGGCACTGCGGTCAGCTTCACCTCCCCCTTCATCGCCGTCAACTGCTCGACGCTTCCCTTCGCCCCCAAGATGTCGATCGCCCAACTCGGCGGCCACAAGTTCACCGCCCGCGCCAAGGACCCAAGCCTCCAGTTCGACCTGAACACCCAACCCGGCGACGCCAACATCAAATCAGTCGCCGTGACATTGCCAAGGGCCTTCGAGATTGACCAGCGCCACCTGGGCAACCTCTGCGACAAAGCAGAACTGGCCTCAGACCAGTGCAAGGGACGCCAGCCGATCGGCTACGTCAAAGACGAAACCCCGCTGCTGGAAAAACCGCTGGAAGGCCCGGCCTACGCGGTATCGGGCTACGGCGTCCTGCCCCACATCGCCTTCATCCTCGGCGGCCAGGTGATGATCACCCCGGAGGCCGAATCGACGACGATCGCCGGCGCACGGCTGAAAACAGTCGTCCCGATCGTCCCCGACGCCCCGATCGGCCACTTCCGCTTCAGCCTGCTCGGCGGCTCTCACGGCTACATCTCCAACAGCGAAAGCCTCTGCGCCGCAAAGCCTGTGATCGCCGTGCAGCTGAATGGCCAAAACGGGAAGTCGATCACCGAGCAGGTGAAGGCAAAGACCGCCTGCAAGACCAGGAAAGCCAAAAGGCACAAACGTCATAAGCGCCACCGCGGGCGCCGACACGGCTAAAGCTCTCAAGGAGCTTACGTCGCCGGGACGTGAGGGTTTGCGGCAGCGCCTCCAAGCTTGAAACGAAGACAAAGAGATAACCAGAGGAGCAGGAGATGAAGCGCAAGCTACAAGACAAGCTGACCTACGCAAACGTGATCGGGACGCTGGCGCTCTTCGTCGCCCTCACCGGCAGCGCCTACGCCGCCTTCAAGGTTCCTAACAACTCGGTCGGCACCCGCCAGCTCAAGGCCAAGTCGGTCACCAACGGCAAGCTCGCCAACGGTGCCGTTACCGGCGCCAAGATCGCCGAAGGCACGATCACCGGCCAAAACGTCAACCTAGCAGCGCTGGGCACCGTGCCCCAGGCCGCCAGCGCCTCAAACGCCGCCGAAGCCGCCAAGCTGGGCGGCCACGCCGCCTCCTGCCCCGCCTCTACCACCCTGATCCGCGGCATCTGCTTTGACTCTCACTCAAACCCGGTCGCCCACAGCGTCGAAGGAGCCGCTGAACGCTGTGCGGCCAAGGGCGGTTACCTGCCCACCCCGATGCAGCTCTACTCGGCCAAGGGCATCCTCAACTTCGGCACCAACGTCGGCCCCGAACAGCACCAGTTCACCGACGCCCTCTACGGCACGGTCGGCTCGGGCAGCCTCGAAAAGACGGTGGTGATCGACGGAGTCGGCCCCCCCGAGGAATACGACGCCAACGGCGAATCGTCTTACTACTGCGTTTATCCGTTGGTGCGTTAAGAGTCGCATACCCCGCATACCCCGCATACCCCGCATGGTCCGCAGCCCAATCCCAGCGCTCTGCTGAAAAAGGGCTGGGCGGGACGGGAGGGAGGATGGCTGGCAAAGCACTCACTTCCAGAAGCTTCCGCTCCTCCTATGTTTTCGGCTGACTGAGATAGTCTGTCATTTGGGCGAGCTGTCAACTGGGATGAAAGTTCAGATGGACCCGTCGGTCATAATGCCTTGGGAAGACGGGAGAGCTTCCGCCAGGGCGCCCGCGCCGACGCCCTGCGCCGGCCGGCGTTCACAATGAGCCGACGCCGCTCTCTCGTCGTCCTCCTCGCGACACTCCTCGCCGTCGCCGTCCTTGGCATCATCGGCCTCGGTGTCGAGCGCGATCTGCAGCCGACCTCCCTCGTGATCTCCGGCACCCCTTCATCGCGCGGCGAAGCGCTTGCCCGCGCGGATTTCGGCGAATCTGTGCCCTTCGCTGTCATGTTGCGCGGCCCGGCGGCGGCGATCGACCGCCAGGGTCCGCGCCTGGTCGCGGCGCTACGCCTTGACCGCGCCGCGACCACTATCTCCCCCTGGGAACCCGCCGCACCCGCTGCCCTGCGCCCCGGTCCGGATCGCGCCCTCATCCTCCTCGACTTCCACCGGCCGCTCGCCGCGGTGATCCGCGACACCGTGCCGGCGCTCGAACGCACCCTTACTGTCCACGTCCACCCGCCCGTAACGGCGACCCAGTCCGGGTTCGCCTCAATCTCTCGTGCCCTCCAGCAGGAATCGCTCAGCGCGTCGGAGCGCGCCGAGCTGCTTGCCGCGCCGCTGCTGATCATCGTCCTGCTTTTGGTTTTCCGCTCCCTCGCCGCCGCCGCGATCCCGCTGGTCCTCGGCGCGATGACCGTTCTTGCCGGCCGCGGCATCCTCGTCTTGCTCAGCTCCTTCATGCGGATCGACGCCCTATCGCTCGTCGTCTGCACGATGATGGGCTTGGCGCTCGGCGTCGACTACTCCCTCTTCATCGTCTCCCGCTTCCGCGAGGAGCTGGCGGCCGGATACGATCCGCCTGCGGCTGCGCTTCGCAGCCGCCGCACCGCCGGGCGCACCGTCGTCTTCGCCGGATCCACCCTCTTCGTCTCACTCTTTGCCTCCGCCTTCCTCCAGCCGGGCACGCTGCTCGTTTCTCTCGCCACCGCTCTGGTGCTCGTCACGGCGATCAGCGTCGCCATCGCCTGGGGCGCCCTGCCCGCCTTCCTCACCCTGCTCGGGCCGCGCATCAACGCCGGCCGCACCGCCCGCCGCTCTGCCACCGCCCAGGGCTCGATCTCCCGGCGTCTCGCCGCTGCGGCGAGCGCTGCCCTGCGGCGTCCCGCCCTCGCTGCGGCGGCGATCGCGGTCTCCCTGGCGCTGCTTGCCTCGCCCGCGCTCGCGTTCAACACCGGTTCCCCGGGGGTCGACGAGCTCTCCGCTTCCAGCCCCGCCCGCCGCAGTGCCGAAGCGATCGCCCGCGCCGTCGGCCCCGGCTGGGAGGCGCCGTTCGTCCTGGTTGCCTCCGCGCGGCAGGGGCCAATCACAACGGCGCACCGCCTGGCCCTGCTGTCACGCTGGCAGCGCCGCATCGCCGCCGAACCGGGTGTGCGGACTGTTATCGGCCTCGCCCCGCTGTCTCGGGCTGCCCGCTCTCTGCCTGGCTTGAGGGGACTCGCCACTCCCGGTCAGAGCGGCGAGCCCCAGGTGGCGCGGCTTGGCCCGGGCCTTCGTCGCGCCGCGTCCGCGGTCGGGCGCCTCCGGGATGGGCTCTCGCAGGCAAGCGCCGGCAGCGGTCTGCTGGGAGAGGGCTCGGCCCGCGCGCGCCAGGGCGCCTCGTTGCTCGCCGCCGGGCTCGGCCACGCCACTGCGGTCGGAGAACATGCCGGCTCCGCGCTGAGCAAGGCCGCCACCGGTGCCGGGCGGCTCGCAGGTGGACAGCGCGAGGGGGCTGGCCTGGCCTTCAACCTCAGCCAGGGTCTGCGCTCGCTGCTTCCCAGCTTTCGCGCCAATGGGCTCGAACGTGCAAAGCGGCTGGCGCACGAACTCAAAGCCTCGGCCCGGAGCGATCCCTCGCTTGGCTCGCAGGCCGAACAGGCCACGCTCGTCGCCCGCGAGCTCGAATCCACCAGCGAAGAGCTACACCGCCTGCGCGAGCTCGGCAGCGCCCTGGAAGGTGGCCTCGGCCGGCTTTCCGGGGGCGGGCGGCAGCTTGCAAGCGGCATCGGGCACCTGGCCGGAGGCGCGGGGAACCTGGGCGGCGGCCTTGGCCGTCTCGGCGCGGGCGCCGGCCGCCTCGTGACGGGCCTTGGCGCACTCGAAAGCGGTACCAGCTCCCTCGGCGGGGCCCTTGCCGGCGGCTACCGGCGCTCCCACGCGCTCCAGGCTGGTCTGCAACGCGCGGCCGCCTCCGCGGCTCCGCTGCAGCGCGAGGTGACGCAGTTGCACCGTATCTCTCCGGGTTTCTTTCGTTCGGGCTATCTGGCCCTGGCGGCGATCGACGGCGCCCCGCCGACCCGCCGCGCCCTTGCCGGGGAGGCGATCGACCTCTCCCACGGCGGCCAGGCGGCCCGCTTCCTGGTCGTCCCCGCCGCCGGCCTGGACACCGCCGGCTCCCGCGAGGTCGGCTCGCGGCTGCTCACCGACGCCGCCT
>Ga0307373_10011219_pt1 | contig 13015 bp, 17 predicted proteins | sample OX2MG_FD_202534 | JGI IMG/M metagenome (GOLD analysis project Ga0307373, IMG submission 202534) | Soil microbial communities from Risofladan, Vaasa, Finland - OX-2 | ecosystem: Environmental > Terrestrial > Soil > Coastal area > Acid sulfate soil | place: Finland: Risofladan, Vaasa | collected... | reverse complement strand
AAATTCCACTCGGAACAGTCAAACTTTCCTTTGGAATTGGGAACAAAATTGTAGTTTTGGAAAACATGGAAAATGAGGCGTTCTCACAAACCGTTTAATTTGATGGAGCGGGAGAAGGGAATCGAATTGTACAACCATTCGCTAAGTCTCGTTGATTCCGTTGTCCTTACTTCTCCCGCACCACCTAAAAGGCACTGATAGGCTGTGGTTTTGGACTCATTTTGGACTCACGCAGAAATTCGCAGAGTTGACTGACCGCGACCATGCGAAACTCTGCGGTTCTGTTTCTACAAAGCCCCGGTTTAATTACGCGTGGGCAGCTTCAAGCGCTCTCGGTTCTGTAGTTTTGATTTCTGGTTGTATCCCCAATTGCGCAGCATAAAACACGAGTATGTCGAGGCTGAATTTAGCGATCTTGCCGGTCATCAAATCACTGACTCTTGATTGCGGCTCACGCAGAACAGTTTGCAATTGCTCTCGTGAATATTGGGAAGCACGTTTCACGATTTCTGATTGGAGTTGTGCCTTCAATTTCAATGATGCGGCTTTCTTGGGGGAGAATCCGAGATCATCGAATACATCGCCCGCCGTGACATGCTCAGGTTCTTTTATTTTTCTCAGCATGTTTCCTCGCTTTCTCTTGTGCGGCAAGTCTCCGTTCCACGTTCTTCAAACGCCCCTTAGCAGTCTTAACATCTCGCCGTGGCGTCTCGTTAGATTTTTTCGTGAAGCAGTGAAGAACATAGATTGTGCCGTCAATTCGCTTCAACAATACTCGATACCAAAAATCCTTGTCCCGGTCTCTCAGCTCAAAAGCTCCCGGTAGCGCCGGTGCCATTGGGCCGAAATCCAAGGGTACTTCCCCGTTCTGCATCCTCCTCAGATCGCCACCTAGATGCTCTCGTGCGTCTTCCGGGAACGATTTTATAACCGCTCTTGAGTCACCCTCCCAGACGACTGCTGCGTGGCCTGCCATCATCAAAGCGCAGTCTATATAAGATTTTATATGAAGTCAAGGCCGTTCTACATGCACTTGATTCCATGACAGTTATTGCCTCAATCACTTATTGTGGCATTCCCAATCCACGCCATTCTAAAAAGCGCAACAATCATCCGCCGCATGATCTGGTCTGGCCGCTTGCGCTGCGTTCGCTTGGGCCGCGCTTTGCGCCTTCGCGATGACGACCTGCGAGATTTCGTGGACAAGAACACAACGCGAGCGGGCGAGTTGCGGTAGAAACGACTTTGAGATTCGCAAACTCGGCGCGTCAACCGACCATAATTTCGAATACCTAAACCCTAAGCGCAGGGATTTGGCGGCAAAGACACGACAAGGCTAAAGCCTAAAGGAATAACACAATGAGACTTTCTGGTTCTGTCAGTAAATATTCTCCAGCGCGCAATTTCGGATTTATCCGCTTCGTTCGCGACTCGTACACCGAAGAGATATTTTTCCATAAATCGTCGCTGCAAGAGCCGTGGTGTCGCCGTTTGCTGGACGGGCTGCCGTGTACTTTCGAAATTGGCGAGCGGAACGGAAGACCGATTGCCATAAACATTCAAATCGTCCAAGCGGGCGACGTTCCGGGAAATGCCGGTCAGCATCATGAGCAATAAATTCCTAAAATGCTTGCACACTGTCCGGGATTTTGACTATCGAGTGTTTCGGCTTGACGATGACGGACGAAAATGGAAGTCCGAGTGTAAGGACAGGTTTTCTCTATACAAGGACTTGGCGAACCGCGCCAATGAAGATGGTTCGGGCGTATATATCAGCATTCCGACTATGGTCAAGGGCGGCGGTTCTCGGGCAAAGACGTCGCGTTTGTTGCGAGACCTTGAGGGCCTGGGATGTTTGTTTTCCGAAGTCCACATTGACCGCAACGGTTCTCGTAGAGAACGCGTTTCGCAATACAACACTAAAGTTCGTCGCCTATGGTGGGAACGGCTAGCGATTGCCCAGGCCGTTTTGGACAGCGGTAGTGAGTTCCTGGGACACGATAGGTTAACTGATGGTGAGTACTGTGCCATCCAAGACAGTTTTATGGACCAACAAGGAGTCTCAGATTCGCCTAAACAGCCCAAGAATGGCGTACAGGGAGTCTCAGATTCAAAACAAGGAGTCTCAGATTCACCTAAATATGATGACAAGGAGTCTCAGATTGGAGGCACACCTATCGAATCTGAGACCCAACCGCCCTTATCTTCACCGCCCTCTCCTAACCGCCCTCAACAACAACGGGACGCGCGGCGTCCGAAGTTGTTCAGTTCGTGGAAGGACCTTGACGAAAAACTGCAAGCGAAAGCTCGGCGGGCTTGCGAAGAATTCTGCAATAGTTGGCCAGAAGACAAACCGTGCAGAAGCGTGGATGCTTATTTCCAAAGCCACTGGCGAGAATACGCCGACCAAGCCCTTAAGTCCGAGATGGGGGATTGCGTTATGGTGCATAGCGTTGATATGCGACACGACGTTTTGCGCAACGGCGAGAAGTTGAGTTCGGCTGATGAGCGAGAGTTTTCTGCTTTGGAAGAACAGCGGCGCGTATATCACGAGCTGAAGTCTAGGATTAGTTTGGAGGATTGATATGAGCACAGTTACGGAAACAGAGAGAAACGTTTTGTGGGACTCGTTCTTTACGGAGCTTCTAATGCTGACGCGGACATTGCGCGCGAAGCGCGCGGCCAGACGAAAACAGACTCCGGGGAGATTAAAAAAGTCTCGGGTAGCGATACCCATAACTCTGGCCATCCGTCCGAACACGTACATACTCCGTTCGAACAAGTACGAGCGCGGACGGAACCAGTGACGCAGTGACGGCGACTTGGTGCAAGACAGGAATCAAAGCAACTTGTAATCATGCGATTGCGGTAATCATGCCGTGCACGGCATCGCATTGCAACCATACCCGTATGCACCTAAGTTCTTTGGATGCTTTACGTTCTTGCCCCGGCGCACGCCCATTTTTTTGCCGTTGAACCAATTTCCGTTTTGGTGGTTCCGACGCCAGCAGGGCGACCCAACGCCACACTGCCGCCCAGCGTGCCGCAATCTCCGCCTGGGCCTCGCCAGGCTGGCCAACGCGTCAGGATCGCCTAGAGCCACGTAAGATATGGCCTACGGAGCCACAGGAACGACGCGCTCGGCAAGGTGGCCCTGTGGGGCAGTAGTCTGCCAGCGCCACGGCTGGGCACATATGGATGCTCAGCCCTTAGGCATGGGACGAATCAACAGGCCAGCAGCGATCAACGATGCCGCTGGGACGTTCATTTCGCACAAGCGCGCTCGCCGCAACGAGCCGACGCCCCGTGAAGCGCTGGGCGAGCCTCCCAGCCGCCTATCCGCGCGCGAGAAGGGCGCGTGGCGCGAGATCGCGTTTAACCTGCCCCCTGAAGTAGCGTTTTGCTCCGACAGATTGCTGTTTGAGATTCTCGTTAAGCTCGCGGCTAAGGAATTCGCAGGCGAGCCGCTCAAAGGTGTCGAGCGCGGGCAGTTGATCCAACTTGGCGCGAGATTTGGCATGACTCCCAGTGACCGCAGCAGGTGCGGAGTGTCGGAGGTTCCCAAGGATAATTCCCTGGCGGCGTTTATCGCGAGAAATCCCAGCAACAGGCCGCTACTGGAGAGCGCGTCGTACCGGGCCTTTATTCTTTACAACCGCCAGTTTGCAAAAGATTATCCCGGCCCTCAGTCGGAGATTCAGGAATTCCTAAGCAACAACCCACCGTCAGATACTTCGCGCGAAGAGTCCGTCCTCGAAAAACTCGAAGCCCGCAGGCCACAACTCGACACAAAACCCAACTGATTCCCGCCGCGATTTCCCCATTTCCCTGCGGACATTATGGATAACTAGCCATTAAGTAGGACCCGCCGCGAGCCAAAGCTCGTAACGGTCCCGTAGCAAAGCAGCTTTCGCGAGATCCAATGATCCTCGCAGGAGCCGCCACGGCAGGCCGTAGTAGAAGCCCAATGGCTTCGAAACGGGCCGCCACTGGAAATCAAAGGCTGACCGCGAAAATCCAAAGATTTTTGCACGGCCCACGCGCCACAGAACGCGATCCGACGATTGCGCAGGGGCGACACTTGCACGATAGGAAATCTCCGTGAACGAATCTCAAGAACTAAACCGCAAGAAGAACGACATCTTAAACGCCCAGACGCAGATGCTGAACTCGGCCATGGCCGGGCACAGAAATCTTTCGGCGAGCGAGGAAGCGTCTTTTAACAACATGACGAAATCCCTCGACGTTATTAACCAGCGACTCGGAATCGCAAGTCCGTCGAGTTCCACCACGACCACCGGAAACCCGAATCAGTTTTTTGCGATGGGTGATCACAGCTCGGCCATCCTGAACACGACCACCGAGCGTGCCGCTGATTTCTGGAAGTCACTGAGTTCCAAGTCGTCCTTCGAGCATTATTTGTTCCGCAACGCCGCGCTAGGTGAAGGTGGGACCTCCCAGGACGGCTCAGCCCTCGTTCCGATCAGCACGTCGAAGTACATTCCGGCAGAAAGTATGGTCGAGTGTAGTGCTCGACAATTGTCGAGAGTGATAGTTTCGAAAATGGACTTGAATTTGCCTTACCAGAGTGCGAAGACGATTGCGGCGCAAAAAAATGAGAGCAACAACAGTGGGACGAATTCTTTTAGCACGAATGTCCCCTCGTTCTCGACCACGAAACTTTCGGCCTTCACCATCGGAAACTCCGTTACGATTTCAACCGAGCTGCTCGAAGACTCCCAGGCAGCCGAGGCTTTCATTGTCGCCGATTTGCAGCGGGCCATTCGTGTCGCCGAGGAAACTTTGTTTATTTCGGGATCGGGAACTTCTGAGCCGCAGGGATACCTCGGAAATTTTACAACGGCCACAGGATCTTCTATCACGGCAGGCACAGCGGCACTGGGAATTGATCCAATTTTGGATACCCTAGGTTCGCTGAACAGAAGTTATTACGCAAACGCCAAGTGGCTTGTTAACCGACAAGAGGCGATCCGGCTGTACAAGGCACAAGTGGCGGCCAGTCAATACCAGGTTTACTTCAGTTTTGACACGTCAGGAAATTGGCGGCTTTTGGGCTACCCGATGGAGTTCAGTTACGAAATGCCGCAGTACATCTCCTCGCCCGCGCAGAACGGCGTCTGGCTATTCGGAGATTTTTCCGCAGGAGCCACACTTGCAGATCGCGGTACATCGGCCATCAGAATCAAAGTTCTGGACGAAGTGGCGGCATTGTCAGGCCAAGTCGTTTTGCTGGGATTTCGCCGCGTGGACCAAAGGATAGTTTTGGCTGAGAGCGTTATTGAACTCCAGACCACGAGCTAGCTACTAATTCGTAGATGTACCCTAAAGTAACTCCTGGCGCGTTGACTCCCATCGGCGCGCCGGGGGTTGCTTTTACAAATCGCACGGAGGCAGCGATGGCCAAAGAAAACAATGCACGGTGCGAATTCGCGGGATGCGTTTTTCCCCGCGAGCCTCGCCAAAAAAGCTGCGCATACCACATCGCCATGTTTGGAATTTCCGACAGGTCGCAAACATCCTCGGACGAAAACTGGCTGGCCGAGAATCACGTGCCGCGAAAGAATTCGCCACGGGAGAAACCGTGAGTCGCCCTAGGCTCGGTCGCCCACGCAGAATCCGCCACAGCGTCCTTGTTGCCTTTGCTAAGCGACACCCCGAGCTGACTCAGGCGCAGATAGCCGCCCATTTTCACACTTCACAGGGACGCGTGAGCGCGATTTTATGCGCCGCCGGGGCATCTCGCGGGTATCGCGGTCGAGTCGGGCACACAGTTTCTGGAGAGACGCGCGACAAACTGCGAATCGCTGCCAACGCACGCGCGCTAAAAAACTTTGATGCATTGAACTTGGGCGTATGACCACGCAAGCCCACGCCCTGCACGCGCTCACGTGCCTCCAAGGGGCTACGTGGATTCGGGCGCGTCGCTTCGGTTTGGAGCGGCGCGTTCGCTTTATCAGTTGCAAGAAAGTAATTAGTCAGAGGCAACGCGCGGCAAATTAATTATCGCGGCGTAAAAGGAGAACGACAATTTCTGAGGTCGGCGCACTTTTGATTCGCTTGCAAGCAAATACTGCGGAATTTTCTAGCTCCCTAGAAAAGGTCAAGCACGAACTCGCCGGTCTCAAGGGCGGCGCTGACACTGCCGGACACGCGGTCGTTAATGACATGACCAAGAGCCGCGAGAGCGTGGTGCTCTTGGGCGAAGAGTTTGGCGTCAAGATGCCCCGCGCCTTGTCGATGCTAATCAGTAGGCTGCCCGGCGTCGCGGCGGCAATGGAAATCGCCTTTCCGATAGTCGGCATAGTAGCCGTGATCGCCATAATTTCAAAACTCGCGCTTGAATATGACAACCTCCAACAGAAGATTCGCGAGGCCGGACAAACCACCGAGCGGTTCGGCATCAAGCAGGAAGACGCATCCCTAAGCATTCACGACTCCAACCTCGCCCTTGAAGACCAGATAGCCAAGCTGGAAGGTCGCCCAACGGTTAACACACTCGCCATTGCCCTTGACCAGATAAAGCTCAAGGCAGACGGGTTGGCATCATCCATGGCCGCCGATTTTTCAAAGATGGACAACGCGGTCTACAAAGGCACAGGGGTGTGGCACGACCTGTACATGATGGTGGATCAGACCATCAGCATGGGAATAGAGGGAGGCACAGAAGAGGCGTACAAGATTGGCGACGTTACCAATGCTACCAATAAGCGGAAGAAAGCGCAGGATGACCTCAACACAGCAATGGATGCAGCATCCAGCATCTCCGACAAGCACTCATCCGGGTACAAGAAGGCGCTGAATGACGAGCGCAATGCGGCGAACGAACTCGCCATAGCTTGGCATAACGAATATACCGCGATGCAAAAGTCGGGAAGCGCGTCCGACGCTGCGATGAACGCCGCCAAGCAAGGAGCGATGGCTGCCACAGCCGAGGTATCCCAGTTAGGGCAGACAATAGAACGAGTGGGGCTTGTCCGCGTAGACACCAACCTCAAGACCAACAACGCAAATGCACAGTTGGGCGTGAAGCTCACCGAAGCTCAGACTGCTGCCGTCAAGGCGCACGATGCGGCGCTAATGCACGAAGCGCAGACACAGATGATGGGCGGCATGGCCGCTGCGAGGGGTGGACAGTCACCTGACGCGATGCTGGCCGCATCAAGAGCGGCGGCGCAGGCGCAGCGGGACGAGGACATCCAAGCTGCGCAGCAAACCTTGGCCGCCGAAACGAATGTCTATGAAGCCAAGCGGAACGCTGCGAAGGGAAACGTCACCGAACTAAAAGTCCTCGCCATCGGCTACCTCGCGAGCAAGCAGGCCTTCAACGATGCCGAAGTAAACGCAAACCTCCAGATGAACGAGCGGATAAGTGTCGCTAACGCCGCGTATGAGAGGCTAGAAGCTACTCACGAAAAGATGCTCACCGCGCAGCACCGGCGTGAACTCCAGAACAGGCTGCAAGACACAATCGTAACCGACCAGCAAAAAATTCAGGCCGCCAAAGACGCCGCATCCGGCCACATAAGCCACTTGCACACCCAAGCATCGGCGGGCGTGATAAGCAAGCAGGCGGAGCAGGAGGGAATCCTTGCCATCCTGCACAAGGAACAGGCTGATATGAAGGCTATGTACGGCAGGGAGATTGCGGACAAGAAGAGTTATGCAGACCAGATGAAAGCCTTGGAGAAGGCTTCCGTCGGCACGAGCAACGAGGCTGGGGCTATCGCGAATGCCACGCACGCGCAGGACGCATACAGCAAGGCGGTGGAGAAGGCTGCGAAAGACCAGCAAGCCCTGAACAACCAACTTTTCGCGACCAACGCCGCGCTGGCTCAGATGAAACCGTCCTGGAGCAATGTCGCCGACCAGATGAGGAAAGACCTGCCCACGTTAGGCAAGGAAACGAGCGACCTCTCGATGCAGTTCGAGCACGGGCTTAATCAGTCAATCGCGCAAGCCATCGTCTCGGGCAAGGACTTCGGCCAGAGTATGCGGCAGGTCTTCGCCAGCCTGACGACGGGAATCATCGGCTACATCCTTCAGTACATCGAACTCGCGGCCGTGCAGGCGATTGCGAAAAATATCGGCGGCGGTGCGGGCGGAAACACGGGAAAGGAGATCGCCCAAAACAAGGCCATGCAAGTGTCCGAGGCGCAAGTGGCCGGAGCAAAGGCGATGGCAACTAGTCCATTTCCCCTGGATTTAGTAATAGGCCCGGCAGTGTTCGCAGCGGCAATGGCATTCGCTGGCGGCGGCATCGTTCCCGGCAACGGGCGCGGCGACACCGTCCCGGCGATGTTGACTCCGGGTGAATCGGTGCTGCCTAAGGCGATGACGCAGAACCTATCGCGCGCAAGCGGCGGCATGACCATCCACAATCACAACAACTACTCCCCGCAGATTCACGCCATAGACGCCACCGGCGTGGATGGGATGCTGACCAAGCACGGCGCTGTGTTCCAGCGCCACATCGCGGCGCAGATGCGGAGAATGAATCAATGAGCGTGGGCGCGCACCGAAAAATCGACTACGAGGCCGTCGCGACTTTCAGCGCGGCCCATCCGGGAATGCCGCAGAAGGAGATTGCCAAGGAGTTCCACACGACCCAGGGGAGGATATGTGCCATCGAGCGGGCCGCTGGCGTAAGGCGCAAAAACGGGGGAAGAGCGCCCAAGCTGAAACCCGGAGCATCGGAGGATCGACACTATTGGGAGATCACGCTCTCGCGGCTCGGATTGGGGATGGACGTTGGGCTGCGGCTAAACGGGAAGCGTATTTTCTATGGCTTCGAGCTTTCCAAAGCGGCCAGCGTGAATAAATCGGCAACAATTGTCGAGTGAAGGTGAAAGTTTCAAAATCTCAAACTTTCAGGAAGGGAACGACAATGAAAAAACTTCTGCTCATGGTTCCAGTGCTGTTGCTAGTCGCAGTGCTTCTCACGCCCGCGCAGCAGCAGATCGGCTCCCCCGCCGGAGAGGGTTCGAACACCTTATATTCTTGGGGACCATTTCAAGGTGCAACCACGGGCAATGTAGGAATGACGGCGAACACAATCCGCGTTTACGCAATCCCCAACTGGGCCAGTACGCCCGTCATATTTTCAGCGATTGATATTTACGTGAGCACCGCCGACACGACGAGCGGGGATGTTTATTCCTTCGGAATTTACGGGCCATGCACTCCGGGCGTAGCTATCTGCACTGTTGCTGCGAGCAACGCGGCAGTGGCATTTTCTTCCGTAGGATTTCTGGAACTGACTCCATCACAAACGACGCCAATCATCGGCTACCCGACCATCGCTCCTGGGCAGTTTTATTACGTTGCCTGGACGGGAAACGCCTCTACTGCGCAAATCAACGACGCACCTGGCCGGTATTTTACCCCGGTATGCGACGCCCTGAGTTCCACAAGCTCAAGCGGCGGAGCACTGCCGTCGAGCATCGCGATTCCTTCGGCTTCATGGGGAGTTTGCGGCACCACCCCGATATTCAACATTCACGACTAATCGACAATCTCAGGGGACTGCATCGCTATGCCAGAACGGATTCTGTGCTGCGTCTGTCGCGCAAACTCAATCGCACGGCCCGAGGGCGCGACGCCATCCACGACTTTTACGTGCGCGAAGTGCTGCGACAAAATCATGCACGCGCGGAATGGCGAAGCAGAGCGGGCACGACGCGCGGCACATGCGTGGAGACAGTACCAAACCCCGCTGATTCCGAAGGAAATCCTTCAAGCCAACAGCCGCGACGGCTCCATTCCCACCGCGCTGTAATCGTTACGCTCCGCAACAATATCATTGCTTGACATCCTCGCACGCCCGGCGTACAAGTCATGAAAGCGGGCCGCCGCTGCGTTAAGGCGCAAACGGCAGCCCTGACCAAGTAGCACGGTTGAGGTGCAACATGGCTGAACATAAATCTAGCACGCCTTCCGAAATTTTCCATCCCCTCAAATGTGCCGAACGCGGCTGCGTGTTTCCTCCCGATCCAGGCGAAATTCTTTGCCCGCAACATTTGCGAATGTTCGCCTTCGAGGAGTCGCTGTACGAATCTTCACTTGAGGCGACCGAAGAGGATGTCGCTTCCGCGATTTTCTACGATGAAAGTGTCTCCGTAAAAAAACGCGGCGTCGTACCGCTCGACGAGTGGTTCGAAAACAGGGAATGGAAAAAAACTCTCGCGATGGCAGGTTCGTGGCGTTCGCGCGAGTGGCGTAGGCGGTGGGCCGCATCAGGAATCTGCACAACGTGTGGGTCCTTGAGAACGTCAGGCTCTGTGACTTGTAAAGTCTGCAAGAAGAAAAGGCGCGAGTACGAGCGCAAGCGTCATCTCGCAGGTCAATGCACTGCCTGCGGAGTCAAGGTCGAAAACGGGGAACGGCAATGCCGTGAATGTAATTTGAAACACTATGCGGAAAACAAACGATTCAGAATTCGGCGCGTTGCTCAGGGGAATTGCATTCGATGTTTGTCTCGGCCATGCGTTCCTGGAATGTCGCAGTGTGAGTCGTGTAATCGTGAATCCATAGAGCGCTGGCGCTTGACCCGCGAGCTTCGTGACGCCGCTGGTCGGTGTGTTTCCTGCGGCGGTATTCGAGATCAAGAGAATAAGTACTGCTCTAATTGCGTTTATAAGAAACTGGAGTGTGCGAGACGGTTGCGCGCCCTTCGCGACAGGGCCGGGAAATGCACAGACTGTGGCCGCGATAGAGACCGCAATCTAAAACTCTGTTCCAATTGTGCCAATAAAAGAGCGCCCGCAGACCAAAAGCGTATGCAGCGTTCTTCGCCCACCATAAGGCGCACAATCACTGCGGCTGAGCAGAGGTCGGCGCTTCGCCGCCGTCGCCGGGATGCTGGCTTGTGCGTCTGTGGCCGCGTGCGCGACGTTGCGGGTCGTAAAGAGTGCGCGTCTTGCCTAGCGAGACACAGAGACCGAGTGAGACGCCTTGCGGCGGCTGGTATATGCCGAAGCTGCGCAAAAGCTGAGGCAGTCGCTGGCCATTCGCTCTGTGCTCCATGCCGTCTGAACAGGAAAACGTGGCTCGCTGCAAGAACAAGTTCCCGCTGCCAGAGGCGGCGGAATCGGAGGAAACAATGAAAACAAGAAAGCGAATGTACATTTGCATGGTTGCGTGCCAGGAGATTCGTCGGCGCAGAAACTATGCAATCAGAAACGCACACCGTGATCGCGCCTGGCGTAAGGCGTTCGATAAATTCGTCGGCGAATTTCCGCAAGTGCTTGAGCGCGGCTTGAGCGCGGGCGGCGAAGTTTTGATTCTGAGCCAGTGGCAAAAAGCGCATCGCGAAGCCCTCGCCGCGACATCGTCACGCCAGTTATTCGCGCCGTCGAGGGCGGATTGCTACGAATCGGTGGTGAAGTAGCAGCGCGGCCCTCCGGGGCCGCTGGCGACTTTGAGAGTCTCAAAGTGGAGGGCACAATGAACCCGCTGATTTTTCTTGACACGCGGTCGCGACGGCGCGACGATGGCGTACCCGCTGCCCCCCGGTCTACCGCTGCGTTTTTGTCCGACATCCCACATGAGCCACGCATTCGCATGTCCAAAGATTTGCCTCGCAACACCGCAACAGACCGATGAAGTCCTCCAAAATTCTACAGCACCAACCGGGCGCGGCGAAAATTCCTTGCCTCAAACGACGCGCGCGCATAGACTGCGCGGCCAAGGGCAATGGAACGGCGAGCAGGGGGGTTCGTTGGCTCGACGCCGTTTCCAAGGGGGAAGTTTAATTTTAAGAAATAAGTCGTGGACAGCTCGCTGGCGCGAAGATGTTGTGGGGCCGGATAACGTAGTGCATCGCATTCGCAAGGCCCTCGTCATCGGAACGCTCGCTGAGTTGCCGACGAAAAAATTGGCACGCCGCCGCTTGGAAGTTATGCTTGCGCGCGTTAATGCTACCGGCTACCGTCCCGGTCGCATTGCGACGCTGGCCGAATTTGTTGAGCGATGGCGAGCCGAAGTCCTTTCACAAAGAAAACCGTCAACCATCATGGCCGCTGAGGGGCATCTCTCGAAACACGTTCTGCCTGAAATCGGGCGACTGCGACTCGACGAACTTTCCATCGAGCGCCAACAGATGTTTGTGTCCCGGCTTTCCGGTCACATGAGCAGAAAAACTTTGCTCAATGTGCTCGGAACGTTGTCCTCGATTCTCTCAACGGCGATTGCTTGGGGTTACGTCACAGAGGGCATCAACCGGAACAAACTTGCATTGCCGCGTCGAACGGAGAGGCCGCGAAGTCGTTTTTTCACAGCCGACGAAATCCGCCGGATCGTGAAGGCAGCGCCCGAGCCACTCGCTACCATCTGTTTGCTGGCAGCGATGACAGGAATGCGCGAGGGCGAGATGTTCGGATTGAAAGTTTCCGACATCGACTTCGACCGCAAACTGATTTACGTTCGCCGCTCGGTGTGGCGCGGCAAAATTCAATCGACGAAAAGCGAATCGAGTGTTCGCGTGCTTCACATGCCGGAGCCGCTCGCACTCCGATTGAAGAATTATTTGCAAGGCTGGCGTCCGAACGCACTGGGGTTGCTTTTCCCATCGCGGCGCGGCACGCCAGTAAATCCGAATCACGTTGTGCCGAGAAAGCTGCATCCCCTTCTCGATAAATTAAAAATCGAGCGCGCTGGATTCCACGCTTTCCGGCACAGTCACAGCAGCCTGCTCGTCGAAATGGGTGCGGCGGTCACGGTAGCGCAAGCGCAACTTGGACACAGCGATCTTTCGACAACGCTGCGTTCGTACACTCACGTAATGCCGCAAGCTCAACGCGACGCAGTAGACCGTTTGGCGGTGGTTTTGGACTCTAGTGGACTCACAACGGCACCTAAGATGTTGAATTGAATGGAGCGGGAGAAGGGAATCGAACCCTCATTTCTAGCTTGGGAAGCTAGCGTTCTGCCACTGAACCACTCCCGCCCGCGCACAGAACCGCAGCAGACAGTGGAAGAATAGCAGTTCTCGAGGCGA
>Ga0307373_10011218_pt1 | contig 13016 bp, 15 predicted proteins | sample OX2MG_FD_202534 | JGI IMG/M metagenome (GOLD analysis project Ga0307373, IMG submission 202534) | Soil microbial communities from Risofladan, Vaasa, Finland - OX-2 | ecosystem: Environmental > Terrestrial > Soil > Coastal area > Acid sulfate soil | place: Finland: Risofladan, Vaasa | collected... | reverse complement strand
CGTAGCGGGCGGGCATGCCTCAAAGGCGGCGAGCACGCGGCGCCGCGCAAGCGGCGGGAGCGCGTGGAGCGGGTGAAGGGAATCGAACCCTCGTCGTAAGCTTGGGAATTCGTTTTGGGCCCTTTGATGTCATTCGCCTTTTCCGATTCCGTATTTGATATTAGTGTCTTGGGCGTTCGTCGAGATTCCCCGAGGTGCCCTGCAATTCGTGATCTGTGTGCCAAATTGTGCCAAAAATCGGTGGTGGTTTTAAACCGATCTCAAATTTCGTCGGTTCAACCCGGATCGTGTTGCGTTCCGCTCACGCACGCTGTGGAAAAGGAGTCTCGTGCTGTCGACGATCTCAAACTCTTGACAGCTGCGGGGGAGCTTATCGGCGACGCTGCGAGATGCCGATCAATTGGCACGGGTCGACGTCCAGTGCCTTGGCGAGCCGCCCCAGTACGCTGACGCTCGCCGATACCGCGCCGCGCTCGATTGAGCCGACATAACGGGCGCTAAGTCCTGCCCGGTCGGCAAGCTCCTCTTGCGTCACTTTCCTGGCATGGCGTGCGTGACGCAAATTGATCGCCAGCGCATCTTTGAGGTCCACAGCGCAATGGCAGCCGAGGGAGAACGATGTTGCCAGGAACGATCGTTCCTATTCGTGGAGTGGCGCGCTATAATTTCGCTGCGTGGTGAAAGGCGAGGTAACGAGAACCATCGCTTATATGCGCGGAATGGTCCGCTGTACTGAAGCTCGAGCGAGAGCCCAAGCATGGCACGCGAGAAGCCTGTATTCCTGAATGGGAAGGAAATCGGCTCCGCCAGATCATGGGCAGGCGTGGCGAGGATTCTCGGAATGCGCCTCGATCATCTGACGCACAAGGTGCTTGCCGGATCGGTGCAGCGATTCGAAGGACCAGACGGTTTTCACGTCACCGTACTAAGCGAGTAGGCAAAGCCTCGGATGTGTCGGTGCCGGCAACTTTGTGCTGTTGTGCACAGTTCGTGACGATTCCTCTGCGCCACGCCACGGAGCGCATAGATCAGGTGTTTGCTTCTTAGGCCTCAAAAGTCACAGATCTGGGCTCCGTCCCACGTGACTCCTACGCCAATCTGTAACAATCCTGCGTCTACCCTCGGTTGTACATTGGGCGGGCGCGGCTCCGTCGTCGAAAAACCCGTCGAAGGCGGTACCTCGCTGCCGGCTTGAGCGCACCAGCGCGCCGCGCAACGCTTGGCTGCGCCCTCCATGCAAACGGCGCTGACATAGCGAAAAATCGTCCGGTTCCCCAAACGGCGGGTTCGCCGATGCGTGGAATCGGCAACCCGTGCAACGTGGCAGGGGCCTTGGTGTTTCATGGGTGCTGTTTCAGCCATCCGAGTTCAGGGATGCCGCCACGCCGCCATGTACTCGGCTTGCCACACTTCGGGGGAAACCACCAAGCGACGGCGGTCTCTTTCTGTGGGTTGGTTACTGAATTACCGGCGCCTTGGTTCAACCGCGTCGGTACCGCCACAAGGGACGGCTCCGATTGAGCCTGGCGCGCATCGTGCTGCGGTACTTCGCGTCGTCGCCATGTCGAACATGCAGGAGCCAATCGGACCAGACATCGGAGCTGGGTTCGGGTTGATGGTCCGTCATTGCCGAGAATAATCCTGATCCAAAAAGTGTGGGTGCTGCGTGGTGCAGCGGATCGGGTTCAGCCGGCTTCGCAGTACTCCGCGGGAGCGTCAATGATTGACAACCAATGGATCAGTTCACCAGTTTGCGGTGTTGCTGTTCCAGGGGGTGGCGTAGGTCATCGGCCGTGGTCGGTCGGGCCCCGCGGTTACACGCCAATGTGCGGACAAAGAACGATTGCGCTGGCCTTGCGTGCGACTATCCGATTTCTCTTATTTTGGCAATCACAACAACAAAAGCAAGCGGCTGAATATGGAGTTGTGTCGAGGGTCGCTCGTTCCGCCTGTCATTCCAGCGACCTGCGCGACATGCCAAGCCACAAGCGCTTAGCTGAAATACGACTTAAATGATCATTAACGGACACTTTGTACACTCGCTGCTTGTCAGCCGGTAAAGCAGTTTGATGAGGCTGTCATCCATACTGCCTCCGCGAACGATCCTCTCCCAGATGCGACGGTGCTCGTCTCCACCGCTGCACGGAGGCGACTGCGTGGCCTTGATGCGCTGCGTGGAATTGCGGCACTCGCCGTTTGCTTGTTCCACTATACCTACAGCTTCCCACGCGTGACGGGCCGTGCTCTCGACGTGAACTTCGTCGCGAGCGCCGGCCATTATGGCGTTGACCTGTTCTTCATCATCAGCGGCTTCGTCATCTTCATGACGTTGGAGAAGAACCGCTCGGTCTACGATTTCATCGACGCCCGCATCGCCCGCATCTATCCGGCTTTTTGGGCAGCATTGCTCATCGCCGTTGCTGTGCTGTGCTTCTCCGGGCTGCCGATGGCGCGGCCGGGCGTAGCGGAATTTCTCGCCAACGTATCGCTACCCCTCAATCTGTCTCGCAGTTGCTTACGGCGAACACTCGTCGAGAGACGAAAGGAGATAAGTCTCTTGACCTGGGCCCCTGAATCTCTCCGCCAGTTTTGAGTAGAGTCCGTTTCATTTCGAAACAGCCTCTGAATAAATTGATCGAGGTGTGACGCAGGAATAGGAGATCGTTACACCATCGCTGTTATTGCTTGGCGTTAGCTTCGCGATTTTGCCATATCTTGCGCAGGTGGCATTTGCCACCCGTGTTACTTGGCCGGCGTTTGCCGGTAGGCCGGTCGTATAGACACCTACAATTAAACCTCCTCGTGAATTACCGCTGGTGACCGGCGCACAGCTTGCGATTGCGATTGCGATAAGGCAGAGGAGAATCGCTCTAGTCGCTGTCGATCGGGTCTTCATCACTGTCCTTTGCTTGACGACCAATATGAGTGAAATGGAAAGGGTGCGCCACTTTGACCAAACAGTTCGCTATTGGTCTCACGCGCCAAATCGATAGCGAAGTCGACCACATGGTCGCTGTTCCAGCCGTCGATTGCTGCGAGGATTCTGCGCATGGAGTTCCCATAATTCCGCTCGATATTGGGAAGTTCGCCGCGACGGGCTTTGATCTAGATCAACGGCGCTCTCGAACCCGGCGCGACGAGACGACGCAGCCGTACCGTTCTAGTTAGAGAAACGACATTGAGAAGCACGCCTATTGTAGGAAGTGCTCTCATGTTCAAGCTCATTCAGATCACCAAGTCTAACGATCGCGTCGAGTTGGCTTCAGATCTTGAATGGAATCAGGTGCTCACCCTCGCGCCTTCCATCGTGGCCAGCCTTGCGAAAATTTCACGGGCTTCACGAGAACATGTCACGAGAGCGCCACAAAGCCCGGCTAGCGTCCGCGCCGTGGTTCCACTTGTGATGCGGTCAGGCAGGTCAGAATGAAGTCGATGGGCTGCTATTTCCTGAAGAACGAAGTCATCAGAGCCGTTGAAGTTGTTCGTTGCGCGTCCGATGACGCTGCAATCGAACACGCCTTGAAGTTGTTCGAGAAACGCAAGAACGAATTCGGCGGATTTGAACTGTGGGACGGCAACCGTCTCGTCCACCAGCACCCGGCAAGAGTCCGAAGAACAGCATAAGTCGCGCCAACTGACGCAGTGGTCGCGCCGCCGCCGGCTTCACTTACAAGTTTTGAGCGAACGTGTAGTCGGTCGACATTTCAATTACGAAGGCGGGTACCACCATTGATCTAGATCAAGACCCCTCTCCATGGCCGGCTTAGTCTGTCTTCTGTCCCCTTTTGGGGCGTGGTCATGAACGATACTTCAACGGGCCTGTTCAGCCGGCTCGTGGGCAAGGCCAGGACGGCAATACGCGGTGTTGCCGCTCGTCACACGCTGCGCCAGGAGCTGCTCGAATGCGACCGCAGCGACATGCTCGACAACATTCTCGCCGACATCAACCTGAGCCGCAGCGAGCTTGGGCCTCTAATTGCAAACCATACACTTTCGAGCCGGCTGTTCGGCGCCATGGCGGCGCGGCTTGGCGTCGATCCGGCGCAGGACGGCGTCGTGATGAAACGCGATCTGCAGCGTACCTGCACGCTCTGCGCGCACCAGAGTAAATGCCAGCACTGGCTCGATAGCGGGCACAGCGAAGGCTACGAGCAATTCTGCCCCAATTCGGATTACTGGCGCGCGCTCAAGGTGCGCATCGCCGCGGCGGTGCCACGGCACGGAATCCTCGTTGCGACCGACGGCTCTGAAAGCGCTGACCGGGCAGTCGACGTGGCCGCCGATCTGGCGAGCAAATCCGATTGCGATCTCTTCCTGGTGAACGTGGCGCATGTTCCAGCGCGCACCGGCTACACACCCAAAGATCTCGATCCTGGATTGAAGGCCTTGATCGAGCCAGAAAGGGTCCCGCTGGCCGAACCCCACGAGTCGCTGTCGAGCCAAATCCTGGCGAGGGCAGTCAAACGCGCCGAGTTGCGGCACGCGCCGCGCATTTATACGCTTTCATCCGCCGGCGAAACCGACGAAACCATCCTCGGCATCGCCGCGGAGCGCCACATCGATTTCATCGTCGTCGGCAAACGCGGGCTGGGACGCCTTGCCGGATTGCTGCAGGGCAGCGTTTCGCAGAAACTTGCGGCCAAGGCCCGCTGTACCGTCATCATCGTTCCATGACTGCTGTCGTCGCGGCGCTGAGTGGCCTTCGAAAGTGGGCGCCGGGACGCGGCTCCAAATCTGCGTCAATTCGTCTCCACCCAGCCACGGATATTGATCATATGATAAATCAGACGAAGGGGGACGAGAACATGGTGCACTGTTCATCCTTGCTTGAACCCGACCGTCCGTTTGCGCTGCTCGACGAAACGGCGATCGCCGCCGCCAAATTGTGGAACGACCCTTATGATTTCGCGTTCGTCGATCATGCCGTCGATCCGCGTTACAAGGATGAAATTCTCGCCGACGCGCCGCGCATCCCCTATCGGGGAAGCTACGGCTTGCCCTCCCTCCGCTATGGACCGCAATTCGGCGCGATCATCGACGATCTCCTCAGCCCGCGCTTCAAGCGTCTCGTCGAATGCAAGTTCGACACCGATTTGAGCGCCTACCCGCCGGTCATCGTGATGATGGGCAACACAACCGGCAATTACAACGAGGGCTACGCGCATCCCGATTCCAAGCATAAGATCATCACCGTCCTGCTCGGCTTCAGCCACGAATGGCCCTATGAACGCGGCCGGCTGCGGGTGTTGCGCAGTGACGATCGTGAGGACTTCGCCTTCGAATTCGCGCCGGAGTTCGGGCGCATGCTGATGTTCCGCGTCTGCGATCATTCCTGGCACGGCTTCCTGCCCCAGAAGGGACAGCGCATGAGCCTGCAGCTCTGCTATGTCGATTCTGAGAGATATGTCCGGCGCGAGTATTGGCACCACAGCATGAGCGCCTTCGCCAAATCGGTCCCCATTCTTCGGAAGGCGATCGAATGGGCGCCGCGATGATGAGTGCGGTGCCTTTCCGCGCGGGAAACACCAACGCATCCTTTCCCCATGTGCCCGATGCGACTGCGATCGCTGCACACTTCGGCCGTGTCCTGCGCGCCGCGCGCTGCGACGAGAAACCCTATCGTCACTGGAACATCGAACACGTGTTGCCCGAGAGCCTTGCTGTCGGCGTGCTAGTCCTGCCGATCGCCCCGGCGGTGATCGGCGACAACCATGGCGTGCGCGACCGCGACAACAGCAAACGGACATTCTTCACGCCGTCGCTCCGGGCGCGCTTTCCAGCCTGCGCACAATTCGCGGAGGCCTTGCAGCGGCCGGACATCGCGCGGAGCTTCGAACAGGTTTGCCGGATCGAGGTCGCGGGGTCGTACCTTCGGATGGAATATATGCAGGACACCGACGGCGCTTGGCTCGAACCGCACCGCGATATACCGGAGAAGCTCTTCTCGATGGTGATCTATCTCTGCACCGGCCCCGAGGCGAAGGACTGGGGCACCGACATCTACGACGAGCAAAAGCGCTGGATCGGCCGCACCTCGGCCGAATTCAACAGCGCGGTGATCTTCGTCCCGGGCCCCAATACCTGGCATGGGTTCGAGCGGCGCCCGATCGTCGGCGTGCGCCGGCTCATGGAGATCAATTATGTCCGGCCGACCTGGCGCGACCGCGACCAGCTTGCCTTTCCCGACCGGCCCATCACGACGGCCTAGCGGAAGTCCTTCGATGCGTGGGATCGAAGCCAAGGACTGGCGCGTGGCTCAGGTCGAGCGCGGTTTCGCGACGCGGAGCTTTTACGGCACGAAAGGCGGATCGGAGCATTTCATCGCCGTCGTGGTGCCCTCCGCAACCGACCTACGCGGCCAGATTGAACTCGTCGCGGAGCCGTTGCCGCAGGTATAGCCCCGGCAGCGGTGCCGCCCGAGATGGCGCAAGTTCCGACCGCCATGATCCAGCGCGGCTCGGGCATGGCCTCATAGGCGCGGCGCAGCGGCTCGTGCATAGCGTGGTCACCGGACCGGTGACCAGCAGCAGATCGGCAAAACGCGGCGACGGCGGCCGCTGGCGCGCCGCTACTCCAAGGCTGCCGTTCCTTTTTTGGCTGTGCGTGGGGGGACGTCTGGTTTCCGCATTGAGCCGAATGTCCGGTATGCACGAAGCAGACATTATTCGTGGCGAACGATACGTCCGCTCCCCGAAACCGTCATTCCATATGCGAAAGGGGATCGGCTGTAATGGGTGGCTTTCTGCCGGTCCGCTTCCGCGCCGGATATGCTGAAACCGGACCTCCGGCTCAAGACCGGGTCTGGCTGTAAGCGGACATTTCCGAAGTTGGCAGGTTAGGTCCGAGCTGTGCCACTTGCTGACATGAAGCATCGTTCGGCTGCGCAATTCTTCCACGGATATCTGACATCAGGTTATCGTATTTCAATCGAAGTCGCGGGAAAATGCCGACACTGACACAACTAGCTCCATATCGAATCATAGTAGCTTGCCAAGTACTTAGTGCTAAATAGCTTTAGGGTGCGGTAGCACCCCACCGTTGTGCTCAGGTTAGCAAAATGCAGTTCCCGCCCATCGATTGGAGCCACATCGCCTTGGCTCGTGCCGGAATTCCGCTGGAAAACGGCACTGCCCTGACAGCCCGCGAGGAGGAACTTGCGGCATTGCGCCGATTTTACGGCGAAGACGTTATGTCGTTACCGCTACGCGTTCTCGAACGGCTGCTAAATAACGCGACGTGGACGGTCCAATGGATTTCCTGGTTCGTCCACTCCGTGGACCAAGTCAAAGAGTCCCGTGGCTACGCAGCGCTTTGCGATCAATTGCAGGACCGAGAAAAATTCGACTCGGCATGGACGGTGTTGCAGATCGCCGAACGCGCACATACTGCGGGGTTCAATATCGCCTTCGACGCGCCGGTACACGTCGGGAAGCACAAAAAAATTCCGGACATCATGTTGCATGACGAGGCGACCGACACCTCTTTCTACGCCGAGATATCGGTGATGTTCACGGCGCAAAACCAGGTCGCGGCCTCCGCCGTTTTTCGCCAATTCGCGGATTTGTTCACAGAATTTCGAGATGAGCCGCTAGCCTATGCCGGCCTTGTCTTGAAGCCGATCCCACAAGAGGAAGTCGAGGGTCTCGTTGGTCGTGTTCGCCTGGAAGTCTTGGAAGTGCGTCGAGATCGCGCGTTTCGAGAGGTCAGAATACCGGACACGCTGGTGCTCGCGTTGGCCCCTGAGGAGCGGGCAAGCCAGGTGGCGGCGTGGGCAAAGGCAAATGAGTTAGAACCGAGAGCGTTCGGCGCCGTATTGCCTGGGGCCGATCAATTCGCGCGCCTCAGCCGGAAAATTGCATATGAGGGCGAGCAGCTTCCCGATGGCCACGCCAATTTGATGGTCCTGTGGGCGCAAGGCTTGTTCGTTGGCTTTCCCGATCCCGTAGCCTTGGCACCGCATCTGGCGGAGATGGTAAAAGACCACCCCAAGGTCGCAATCCTGGTGATCGTATTCGAGGGTTATACGTTTGCTCCCGTCGCGCGCGCCGACGTTGACGATTGCCTTATCGTCGCAAGTCGACGCGACGGCGACAACCGTCAATTTATCGTGGTGCCAAATGCCGCCGCGGCTGTTCCCATGCCGATTGCTGTCACCGACAGGCTGAAGCAGGCGTTTTCTCTCTAATTGTCCGTCTCCCGTTACTATGACAACAATCTCAGCCGCCGATGGCGCCTGTACCAGGTTGATCGGCGAAAACGCTCCGTCGGGGAATCCCGCACCATGAATGAACGCCAGCAAGAAGCCGACTACGCCGTCTTACAAAGGCTCATGGTCAATCTCGTGCAATCGCAGGCCGGGCGACCAATCAAGCTTGGACAGGCATGGTTGAATGACGCACAGACGCTCGCGCGAAAAATGTTCGAACACCTTGCTTCGTTGCGCGTGCTAACCAATGTCATTCGCGTCGAGATCGACGAAAGCCATTCGTTCGAGTTCATTGACCACTCGTCGGTAAAGGTCGTGGCCCGGGCCGCGTTCGAGACCTACTTGGTCTTCTTCTTCATCTTCAGCGGATCGGATCGGTCACTCTCCGAATTTAGGCACAAAATATGGCGATACGGCGGTCTTGCTGACCGCCAAAAGTCTCACCCCGCCACCGCCGAAGCGCGTGATATCCAGGCGGCAGAAAAGGTGGAAATGGACCGCCTGAAACCGGAGATCGAGGCGTCACCCCATCTGGGGGCCTACAGCCGCGACGCGGCGAGGAAAATTTTAAAAGGTGAATGGCGTGGAAGCGACTCTTGGGCCGTCCTTAGTAGATATGCCGGGTTTCACGAGAGTTACTTCCGAGACACTTACGGGTATCTCTGCGGCTACTCGCACGCCAGCTATATCAGTGCCATGCAGGTCGGCCAGGCTCAGTTGCTCGACGACCAACGGAAATTGACAAGCATGTGCATCGGGATTGGCCTCGCGCTCATGGCTCACTTCGCGCGTGCCTACACCGAGCTGTTTGGTGACACCAACCTATTTCTCGACGCCGACCGGGAGGCGAAGGCCGCCGTTGATCGCTGGAGTTTTAGTGCCGAAGAATGGGCAAAGGTGATTGCCAAACAATCTGCCTGCTAGCGCGCTATCGGTGCTCTATTGGCGTGCCCATCAACACCGCCGTCGGCATGCCGACAGTAGCCACGGTGATGATGTTGAGCGCGGTCATGTCGCCGCTGCTGCCGATCGCAACACGCAACTAGTTACGACCGCTCTGGGTCAGAACCGGGCGTTGACCGGGTCGAGTGCGAATGACCAAAGCCGTCGGCGAAGCACCTCCGCGAACGTCCGCTTTTGGGATCACCTGAACGGGCTGCTGATGGCTAGGTAGGGTCGAAAACGGATGGGCCGGCTCTCGCCCTGAGATGGGCGGAGCCGGCGCACGGATCACACATCCGTCCTTTCGGCGAGAGTGAGCGCGTCTTCGATATCAACGCCGAGATAGCGAACCGTGCTCTCGATCTTGGTGTGGCCGAGTAGGATCTGGACCGCTCTCAGATTGCCGGTCGCCTTGTAGATTATCGAAGCCTTGGTGCGTCGCAGTGAATGCGTGCCGTAATCTTCTCGTCGCAGCCCGATCCCAGTGACCCACTCGTCGACCAGCCTCGCATATTGTCGCGTGCTCAGATGAGCGGCGTGGTCATTGCGGCTGGGAAAGACGTACTCGTCGAGCGTGCCGCCGCGGTGCTCCAACCACGCCAAGATACTGGTCCGCGCCGTCTCAAGCAGCTCGAACTGGACAGGTCGCCCGGTCTTCTGTTGTACGACCGTAACCCGTGTACGCACCCGGCCACCGCTGACGAGATCGCCGATCTGAACCTTGACGACGTCACATCCCCGCAGCTTGCTGTCGATGGCGAGATCGAAGAGAGCTCGGTCACGCAACCGCCCCTCCCGTTCGAGCCAGAACCGTATGGCCCATACCTGCTGCGGCTTTAGCGCTCGCTTGGCGCCCACCGTTCGTCCGGCATTCCAGGCCCGTCGTTCATGGGCTGCCGGGTCGTATTCCGAATGTCCCATAGTTCCCTCCATCCGGCCGGATTGGCCAGCGGAACTGTGCGCCCAAGATAAGTCGCTTAGGGCCCGCCAAATTTGATTGGGCGTTCAATCCAACCGGTCGAGGAAAGAGCTTCGTTCGGGTGGATTTCTGAGGGTCCGCTTCCAGGAAGGGAACGCGGATACCGGACCTCCGGCTCAAGGCCGGGTCTGGCTAAGCGGACATTTCCGAAGTTGGCACGTTAGGTCCGAACTGTGCTTTCCGGTCTGTCCGCTTTCACGGAAGCAATGCGGAAACCAGACGTCCCCCCACGCACAGCCAAAAAAGGAACGGCAGCCTTGGGGTAGCGGCGCGCCAGCGGCTATTTTGGATGAAGTGGCCTGCTTTCAGGCGCGGATGCAATGCCGTTTTCCCGTAGGTCCAAATCCCGCCGACGACTTGAACCGGCTAGGCGCGCATGACTCGTCTTCAGGCCGGAGCCGGATGAGCAATATCCGTCGACGCTCGTCGGGTTCGTAACTCCTTTCGCTCCTAGACCCAATGTTCGCTGAGTGATCGGCGGCCCGCCCTCAGCATGCACAATGTCGAGGGTTGTGCCGGATGGCCGGCACAGAGCCTCATGCATGGAGGACGGGCCGCCGATCACTCAGCGAACATTGGGTCTAGAACCGCGATGCTTAGTGGATGTCATCCGCGCAAGCGAACGCCTGCCGTAAATCCTCGATGCCGAAGTGCGCCGATTGGCAGGCATCGAGGATCACCTTTTCGCGCTTGGCGAACAAGGCCGCCGCCTCGGGGATGCGGCGCGCGGCATCCGCCGGGATGACCACCGCGCCGTGGCGGTCGGCGTGGACTAGGTCATTGGCCGAGACGATCATGCCTGCGACGCTGATCGTCTTGCTAAAGTCGACGATGTCGACATGGGCATGGGACGGCATGATTGAGCCGGCGAGGACGAAGAAGCCTTTGGCCCAGGCTTCGATGTCGCGGATCGAGCCGTCAGTGATGACGCCGATGCAGCCCAGCGCCTTGTGCACGTTCGATTGCACCTCGCCCCAGAACGCACCGAAGCCGGAATCCGGTCCGTCGACGTCCTGCATGAGGCAAAGGCTCGGCCGCGGCGGAGCGACAATGGATTCGTAATAGGCAAGCCGCACCGCGCGCCTCGGCCTTGGTGCGCGAATGGGGTTCGCACGAGCGCACCGTGACGGTCCGCGCATAGCCGACCACTGGCTTGGCGTTTAGGATCGGGGCGAGCAGAGGCCGGCGGTTGAACCCCAGCGCGCGGCGTTCGGGCGCGACGATCTCCAGGGCGTTGCAGATCGTCGGCGTGTCGAACGCCGCAAGAGCGTCGAGCTCTGCTTGCGACAATAGCGCGGTCATGGTGCCTTCCGGTTGCATTTAAAAAGGGCGCGGCAATGGAAACGATGGGCCGCGACGATTCGATTGACGCTCAGTATAAATGGCGCCTATTATCATCGCTATGAAATGGCGTTTCATATCATGAAATCTGTGCAGGCGACCGATCTAACCCGCCCGCTGGAGAACCGATGCCCGACTCCCTAGTACCGATATCGCGCGCTGCATCGCACAAGCCCGTGCCGATGGCGAAGGCCATCGGCGCGAAAGCAAAAAAGCCCGGCCTGACGATCCAATCGGTCGATCGGGCGTTCGATATTCTGGAGGCCTTAGCACGGTCGAGCGGCCCGATGTCGCTCGCCGACCTAAGCCTGGCGGTGAGGCTCAATCCCAGCACCTGTCATCATCTGGTCGGCACCATCGGCCGACGCGGCTACATAACGCAGAACGAGGAGACCAAGCGCTATTCGCTCGGCAGCAAGATCTTCCAGCTCAGCGAGGCACGTACGGGGCAGATCAACCTCATCGACGTGGCAATGCCCTTTCTCACGCGTCTCAACCAGAAGACTGGCGAGGCCACCCACCTGGTGGTGATTGAAGGCGCAGAGTTGGTCACGATCGCCAAGCTGGGCTCGCAGCACGCTGTCAAGGTCGACAGCACGGCGCGTCGATCGGATGCGGCGCATGCCACGGCGACGGGAAAAGCGATCCTTGCCTGGCTTCCCGAAAGCCAGATCGACGAGATCCTCAAAGCGAGGGGCATGGAGCGTTTCACCGCGGAGACGATCACCTCACGGCGCGCGCTCATCGAAGAGCTCCGGCTGGTGCGCCGCCATGGCTATTCCGAGGACCGCGAGGAATTTGAACCCGGTGTTCACTGCATCGGCGCGGCGATCCGCAGCCACAAGGGTGCGGTGATCGGCTCGGTCAGTATCTCCATGCCGACAATGCGGGTTTCCGAGGAGACCCTGGTGAAGGCCAGGAAAGAAGTGGTGTGGGCGGCGCAGGAGATCACGAAGCAGCTCGGCCCAACGTCTCGAGCTGATCGATCCGGGCAACGAATGGCGGAATTTCGACAGAATAACAGAACAGAATAACAGAACAGAATAACAGAACAGAATAACAGAACAGAATAACAGAACGAAGAGAGGGCGCATGACGGCAACCGGCGAAACGCTCACGGCGGCACGGACCAACGAATTCCAAATCCCCGAGACTATGAAGGCCTGGGTGCTCGGCGGCCCCGATGAGCTGAAGCTCGTGGAGAAGAAGGTGCCGGAACCGGGCACAGCCGAAGTGCTGGTGCGGATCGACGCCATCGCCGTCTGCGCGACCGATATCGAGATCATGCGCCATGGCCTGCCAGCCATCGTCGAAGGCGGCTCGCCCTTCAACCGGAACTTCACCATCGGCCACGAATACATGGGCACGATCGTGAAGCTCGGGCCCACAGTGGACGAATATCAGATTGGCGAGCGTATCGCTGTCGAGGTGCACGCCGGCTGCGGCCGTTGTCCGCGCTGCCGCGAGGGCATGTACACCTCCTGCCTCAATTACGGCTTCCCGTCGAAGGGCCATCGCGCCAACGGCTTCACGACCGATGGCGGCTTC
>Ga0307373_10011211_pt1 | contig 13022 bp, 10 predicted proteins | sample OX2MG_FD_202534 | JGI IMG/M metagenome (GOLD analysis project Ga0307373, IMG submission 202534) | Soil microbial communities from Risofladan, Vaasa, Finland - OX-2 | ecosystem: Environmental > Terrestrial > Soil > Coastal area > Acid sulfate soil | place: Finland: Risofladan, Vaasa | collected... | reverse complement strand
CCGGGCGCGAGATCCACGCCGAGGCGCGCGCCGGCGGGGACGCGTGCCTGCACGGTCTCGAGCACCGGGGCGAGCTCGGGCCAGCGGATCGCCTGCGCATCCGCACGGCTGAGGTTCCAGACGCCCGTCGGCTTCGAGCTGTCGTACGCGAGCGCGAGCGCGAGCGTCGCCGCCCCCAGCGCGAGCGCGACGACGCGGAGACGTGGCCCGCGCAGCACGGCGGGCGCGAGCGGCAGCGTCAATGCCGCCGGCGTGACGAGAAACCGATCCACGTAGAGGTTCCAGCGCGTGCCGAGCGCGAGCGCGAGCACGTAGAGCGGAAGCGCGAGCGCGAAGGCGCCCTTGACGCGGCCGGCGCGGCGGAGCGCCCACGCGACGAGGAAGCCGAGCGCGAGCGGCGCGAGCAGCAGGAACCCGAGCGGGCCGAAGGCCGACGAATCCTCGCTCACCGCGCTGTTCGGCTGATACGTGAACTCGAAGGTGCCGATCGTGGTCGACGCCGGCGGATTCGGCGGAATGTGCAGTGCCCCGAACACCCGCTTCGCCGCGCCGGCGACGTGCGAGGTGATCGCCGCCGGCGGATGGAAGCCCGAGAGGTCGACGAGTCGGTACGACGTTCGCGCGACGCTCGACGCCGTGCCGGCGAGCGTGATGTGCGGCGGCAGCGACGAGATCTCGTGCGCCTTGCCCTGCGGCCGCCCGGTCTCGACGACGTTCTGGGCGTAGCCGTACATTCCGAGGAGCGCGAAGCCCGCGACCGCGGCCGCGCAGAGCTCGGCGAGGCGGCGGCGCGGCAGCGCGACGAGCCCGATCGCGAGGAGCGGCGGGATCGCGTAGAGAAACGTCAGCTTCGTGCCGGCGGCGAGGCCGAGGGCGAGACCCGCCAGCACGGTCTCGACGCGTGTGCGGCCGAGCGCGAGCGCAACCGCGGCTGCGACGAACGACGCCTCGACGAGGTCGTTCTGCGTCGTCACGGACTCGAGCGCCACGATCGTGAGCGTCGGGAACAGGAGCGCCGAGAACGCAGAGCGGGCACGGTCGTAGCCCAGCCTCCGCGCGATCACGAAGACCGACACGCTCGTCGCGAGGCCCGCGACGAACTGCGGGAGCGCCGCCAGCAGGTCGCGGCCGAGGAACACGATCGTCCAGAGCACGAGCAGCTCCGCGTTCGGCGGGTACGCGTTTTCGATCGGGTTGTGCGTCGGGAAGTAACCGAGACTCCCGTGTGCGTGCCACGCGGCGACGCGCGCGAGGTGGTAGTGCATCGAGTCCCAGTTGTTCGGCGGCGTGGCGACGATCAGGAACAGCTCGTACGCGCAACCGAGCGTGACGGCGAGCGCGAGCGCGACGACGAGCGGGTCGACCGGCAGCCGCGGAGGAAGCGGCGGTCGCGGACGCCCGGCGCGGAGCCACGCGGCGAGCGAACCGGCGAGCGCGACGACCTCGACGAGCGAGTAGCCGAGCGGCCGGAGCCCGTGGACGAGCGACAGGATCTCGCCCGCGGCGACGACCTCCGCGCAGATGACCACCCACCACGCGACCGCGAACACGCCGGGCGAGCGCACGCGCAGCGTGGACGCGACGAGTCCCGCTGTCAGCGCGAGCGCCGTTCCCGCAATCAAGAAGCCGAGCACGGACGGCTACACTACGGCTCCCCAGGCGCCCGTAGCTCAGGGGATAGAGCGCGCGCCTCCGGAGCGCGAGGTCGGAGGTTCGAATCCTCCCGGGCGCATCCTCGCGGTGGCGTAGGCTCGCGCCGGTGCGCCGCGTCTCGCTCCTCGCCGCCGGGCTCGTCCTCACCGGCTTCAATCTGCGCATCGCGGTCGCGAGCGTCCCGCCGCTCCTGAAGGACCTCGAGCGCAACCCCGGCATGTCGACGGCGGTGGCGGGACTGCTCACGAGCCTCCCCGTCCTCTGCTTCGGCCTCGGCGCGCTCGTCGCCGCGCCGCTCGCACGCAGGCGCGGCGGCGAGGCCGCTCTCGTCGTCGCCGTCGTGCCGATCTGCATCGGCACGCTCGTACGCGCCGCGGGCTCGGCGGGCGCCCTCTTCGCGGCCACGGTGCTCGTCGGTGTCGGCGTCGCGGTCGCGAACGTCCTCGTCCCGGCGGTGATCAAGGCGCGCTTCCCCTCGCGGATCGGGCCGCTGATGGGCGTGTACACCGGGCTCCTCGGGACGGGCGCCGCCGTCGCCGGAGGCCTCGCGGTGCCGCTCGAGCACGGGCTCGGCTGGCAGGGATCGCTCGCCGTGTGGTCTGCGCCCGCGGCACTCGCGCTCGTCGTGCTCGGCGTCGCCGTCTTTCGCGACGCCACGCCCGCGAGCGTCCGCGGCGGCGTCGGCGACGTACGCGCGCTGCTGCGCAATCGCCTCGCATGGCAGGTCACGGTCTTCTTCGGCGTCCAGTCCGCGATCTTCTACAGCGGGCTGACGTGGCTGCCCTCGATCCTCCGCGATCACGGGTTCAGCCCCACGACCGCCGGCGTCCTCAACTCGGTCTACGCGCTCGTCGGCATCCCGGCGTCGCTCCTCGCGCCGGTCCTCGCGACGAGGCGCGTCGATCAGCGGCGCCTCGTCATCGGCTTCGCCGGCCTCGAGCCGCTCGCCATCGCAGGTCTCCTGCTCGCGCCGGGCGCAGCCGCAGCGTGGGTGCCCGTCTTTGCGATCGGCCAGGGCGGGACCTTCGCCCTCACGCTGACGCTGATGGTGCTCCGCGCGCCCGACGCGCGCCGCAGCGCCGAGCTCTCGGGGATGGCGCAGGCGCTCGGCTACACGGTCGCAGCCCTCGGGCCGTTCCTCGTCGGCGTGCTGCACGCCGCCGAGGGCGGCTGGACGGCGCCGCTCCTCTTCCTCCTCGCGCTCGGCGTGCCGATGCTCGCCGCGGGCATCCCGGCGGGGCGCGCCCGATTCGTGCCTCCGAGCCGCGACGAGCGCGGGACGTTGCCTGCAGGGGCGACCGGGTAGGATGGTGGCCATGCCCGTGTTGGCGACCAACGACCCTTCCAGTACCGATGCCGAGCCTGCCTCGCATCCGCCCGCGCCGCGACGGGGAGCTGACCGGTCTCGACGTCGCCGCACAGCCGCCGCGGCCGGCTGAGCTCCGCACCGACCGCCTGACCTGGATCCATCTCGAGCGTCCCTCGCAGGAGGAGGCGCAGATGCTGGCCGCCCGCTTCGGCTGGCACCCGCTCGACGTCGAGGACGTCATGTCACGACGCCAGCGTCCGAAGGTCGACGTGTACACCGAGGAGGAGGCGGCGGGATACCTCTTCGCCGTCCTCCACTTCCCGGTGTACGACAAGGCGATCAGCCGACTGAACGCCGGCGAGCTCGACGTCTTCCTCGGCCCCGACTATCTCGTCACGCTGCCGACGGTAGAGCTCCGGCCCGTCTCCCTGCTCTTCCGCCGTGCGTTCGAGAGCGAGGAGTACAAGCACAACCTGTTCTCGCGGGGATCGGGCCGGCTCTTCTACGAGGTGCTCGACGACCTCTACGACTACTGCTTTCCGATCCTCGACAAGATCGGCTACAAGCTCGAGCAGATCGACGAGGACATCGACGACGCCGGCGTGCGCGCGAAGGACCTCGTCCGCGACATCCACAAGGTCAAGCAGGAGATCATCTCCTACCGCAAGATCATCAAGCCGCAGCGGCCGACGCTGCGCCTGCTCGAGCGATCGGTCGAGCGATTCCTCCCGGAGGAGCTCGAGCTCTACTTCGACGACATCGTCGACGCGAGCGAGCGGATCTGGGACCTGCTCGACAACTACAAGGAGGTCGTCGAGGCGCTCGAGAGCACGAACGAGTCGCTCATCTCGCACCAGCAGAACGACATCCTGTACGTGCTCACGATCTTCAGCGTCGTGATGCTGCCGCTGACGTTCATCACCGGGCTGTTCGGCATGAATGTGAACTTTCCCGGCTTCAACAGCACGACCGACTTCTGGGTGACGCTCGGGCTCATCATCGCCACGGTCGCGAGCATGCTCGCCTTCTTCCGCTGGAAGCGGTGGCTGTGATGAAGGAGGGTGACAGTTGCCGGTCGCGCATGCGGCTCCGCACGTGCTGCACCTGTCCCTCGTCGTAGGCGGCGACCTTCGCGACGCGGCCGGCGAGCGCCTCGGGCGCGTCGACGACCTGATCGTTCGCCTCGAGGGCGAGGAGTATCCGCCCGTCGCGGGCGCGGTCGCCACGGTTGCCGGCCGTCAGGTGTTCGTCCCGTCGGAGCTGATCGCCGAGATCGAGGAGCGACACGTGTCCCTGCGGGCGCAACGCCTCGACCTCCAGCACTTCCGGCGCCGGCGGGCCGAGGTATTGCTCAAGAAGGACGTCCTCGACCGGCAGCTCATCAACGTCGACGGTGCACGGCTCGTGCGGGCGAACGAGATCGAGTTCGCGCGGCTCGACGGGTGGTATCGGGTCGTCGGGGTCGACATCGGCATGCGCGGTCTCATCCGGCGTCTCGTGCCGCGCCGCTTCGCGCACCTGATCGCGACGACCGGTTTCCTCGACTGGGCGTCCGTCGAGCCGTTCACCGGGCACGTGCCGACCGTGCGGCTGCGCGTGCCGCACCCGAAGCTCGCCCGCCTGCATCCGGCGCAGCTCGCCGACCTCGTCGAGGCGGCCTCGCACCGTGAGGGTGCGGAGATCTTCGCCGCCGTCGCGGCCGATCCGGAGCTGGAGGCCGACGTCTTCGAGGAGCTCGAGGAGGGCCACCAGCGGGAGTTCGTCGAGGACCGGTCGGACGCGGAGGTGTCCGAGCTGCTCGCGCGCATGGAGGCGGACGACGCCGCCGACCTCGTCCTCCAGCTGCCGGAAGAGCGCCGCGAGCACGTCGTCGCTCTCCTGCCGCCGGTTCAGGGCCGCCGCGTCCGCGCGCTCCTCGGCTACGACCCCGCGACGGCGGGCGGGCTGATGAGCCCCGAGTTCATCTGCCTCTACGCCGACGCCACGCGCGAGGAGGCGATCGAGCGCGTCCGGCACTCCGGCGTGAACGCCGACGGCGCGTCGTGGGTGTACGCCATGAACACGCACCGCCGGCTGCGCGGCGGTATCCAGCTCGTCGATCTCCTGCGCGCCGAGGACGCCGTCCGGGTGTCGGAGATCGTGCGGCCGGTGCAGACGGTCTCGCCGCGCGCAGACATCGAGGAGGTTGCCCGCCTGATGACCGACTTCGATCTCACGGTCGTACCGGTCGTCGGCGACGACGACGTCCTCCTCGGCATCGTGACGGTGGACGACGTGCTCGAGCTCGTCCTCCCCGAAGGGTGGCGCCGCCGCTTCAGCGTGTTGGGCGGCGATTGAGGTGGACGATGGCGCGCACAGTCCGCGCTCTCCGCGACCGCGCCGTCCGCGGCGGATCACAGCTCCGCCCGCGTAATCGCGCGACAGCGCGGCTCGCCGTGCTGCTCGCCTTCCTCGGCCCCGGCCTGATCGCAGCGAACGCCGGCAACGACGCGGGCGGGATCGCCACCTATTCGTCGGTCGGCGCGAAGTACGGCTACGACCTGCTCTGGATGATGGTGGTGATCACCGTCAGCCTCGTCGTCGTGCAGGAGATGGCGGCGCGAATGGGCGCCGTGACGGGCAAGGGGCTCGCCGAGCTGATCCGGGAGCAGTACGGCCCGAGGTGGTCGATCTTCTCGACGGTCTCCGTGCTCTTCGCCAACCTCGGCATCTGCATCTCGGAGTTCGTCGGCATCGGTGCCGCGCTCGGGCTCGCGCACGTTCCGGCACAGGTCTCGGTGCCGATCGCCGCGGTGGTCGTCTGGCTGCTCGTCGTGCGCGGCTCGTACAAGGTGGCCGAGCGAGTGTTCGTCGCGATGACGATTCCGTTCTTCGCCTATCCGATCGCAGCGATCCTGGGACACCCCGACTGGAGCGCGGTCGGGCGCTCGATCGTCACCCCGCACATCCAGCTCAACGGCCCCTACCTGATCCTGTTCGTCGCGACCGCCGGCACCACGATCACGCCGTTCATGCAGCTCTACCTGCAGTCCGCCGTCGTGGAGCGCGGCCTTGGCCCCGAGGACATCAAGGCCGAGCGGGCCGAGGTCGTGACGGGATCGCTCTTCGCGAACCTCGTCGCGAGCTTCATCATCATCGCGACCGGCGCGACGCTGTTCGTCCACGGGGACCACACGGTGAACAGTGCCGCCGACGCGGCGCGCGCGCTCGCGCCGTTCGCCGGCCGCTTCGCGGAAGTCCTGTTCGGGATCGGCTTGCTTGGTGCGAGCCTCCTCGCCGCAGCGATCCTGCCGGTGACGGCGGCGTACGTGATCGCGGAGACGTTCGGGCTCGAGAAGGGGATCTCGCGGCGGCCGCGCGAGGCGCCGGTGTTCGTCGCCGTGATCACGGCGCTGATCGCGATCGGCGCGGCCGTCGCGATGGTGCCGGGCGTCCCGGTGATCAAGCTCCTCGTCCTCGTACAGGTCGTGAACGGCGCGCTCCTCCCGGTGACGCTCTTCTTCGTCTGGCGCCTCGCGCGGAACGCGGAGCTCATGGGCGCGTACAAGAACGGCCGCATCTTCGACCTACTGGCCGCTGCGACGGTCATCGCGACGTCGGGACTGTCGGTCGTGCTGCTCGTCGTGACGCTGAGCGGCAACGCCTGACGACGGGGTAGGCTCAGCGGCCGTGGAGCGGTTGTGGGCGCCCTGGCGACTCGAGTACGTGCAGAACGCAGACACGCAGGCGGGCTGCGTGTTCTGCAACGCAGCGGCGGGTGACGACGTCGAGCAGCTCGTCGTGCATCGCGGCGAGCGTGCGTTCGTCCTCCTGAACAAGTTCCCGTACTCCTCGGGACACCTGCTCGTCGCGCCCTACCGGCACGGGCCGAACTTCGGCGACCTCGACGACGCCGAGGCGCTCGAGATCCACCGGCTGGGCACGCAGGGGATCGCCGCACTGACCGCCGTCTACGCGCCCGGGGGCTTCAACCTCGGCTGGAACATCGGCCGGATCGCGGGCGCGGGGATCCCGGATCACGGCCATCTCCACGTCGTGCCGCGCTGGGGCGGCGACACGAACTTCATGCCCGTGCTCGGCGACGTGAAGGTGATCCCCGAGCATCTGACGGCGACGCGCACGCGGCTCGCGGAGGCCTGGCCCGCGCCTGAGCCGGTCACCCGATGAGAGGCCAAGGAGGAGAGGCGCCCCACCGGAATGAGCGGGACGCCCCTTCGAGACCGTGAGAAGTTGTCGCTGTGGGCTCGCACTTCGACAACCTCCGTGAGCGTAAAGCTCTCCATCACCGCCGATCAATGCGCAAAGAACCGCGCGGAATCTGCGGACAACTACGCACCGCGCATGCGCGCCGATGTTGCGGCGCACCTTGACCCTCTCCGCGCGCCCCGGGCTCCAGCGCACGCCTACGACCTCCGGGTCTAGGAGAAGCCGCAGGCGGTCAGGCGATGGAGCTCGACGTCCCACCGGGGAGAAGGGGAATTCTTTCGATGGACGCCGCCCTCGGAAGCTACGCCGGGAGTGCTGACAGATTCCTGAACCGATGCGCGCGATGGTGCCGTCCCGCTGCCCCTGACGCACCCAAAGGCGCGGGAGAGACGATCAGCGGGCGTGGAACGACTCTTCGTTCAGCCGTGATCGAGAACTCTCCCAGCGGTGCCGCGCATGGACGCGTCAACCACCGTGTCGATATGGAATCCGTCGAGGTTGAGAGGGCCGGACGTTACTGCGGCATGGCGTAGCTCTGGATCTGCATGTTCCCCCCAGCCGGCACCCGATACAAGCGGTTCCGACCGGTTGCCAGCGGGTTGACGGAATGAGCCCGAAATCGACCGAACCCCGCTTGCTGGGCGGGTTTCCGGTCAACCATCGAGAGCGGACGATGGGGCTCGAACCCACGACCCTCAGCTTGGGAAGCTGATGCTCTACCAACTGAGCTACGTCCGCCGGTGGAAGGTCGGATTCTAGCGTGCAAGAAAGCGTCCTCCCCGGCATCTCGGCCTCCATGACCGTCACCCAGGGGAGACGAACGGCGGAACGCCCTCTGGGGACGAGGCGGCCGAAGCACGAACCGCTGCTAGCCGAGGCGCCCGTTCCCCGCTGCCGACCTCTCGCTCCCGCGATACTCCAGGACGACTGGAATCGGACGACAGAGAGAGGCACAGCATGGCCCACACCGAGCTGCACGACATCGCCCGCGCCGTCGTCGCCGAGGGCAAGGGGATCCTCGCCGCCGACGAGAGCAGCGGCACGATCAAGAAGCGCTTCGAGACGATCGGCGTCGAGTCGACCGAGGAGAACCGGCGTGCGTACCGCGACCTGCTCTTCACGACGGCGGGCGCCGAGGAGTACATCAGCGGCGTGATCCTCTACGACGAGACGATCCGCCAGAGCGCGCTCGACGGGACGCCGTTCCCCAAGCTTCTCGCGGCGAAGGGGATCATCCCCGGGATCAAGGTCGATCTCGGCGCGAAGCCGCTCGCGCACGCCGAGGGCGAGACGATCACCGAGGGCCTCGACGGCCTGCGCGATCGCCTGAAGGAGTACCACGGCCTCGGCGCGCGCTTTGCGAAGTGGCGCGCGACGTACACGATCACCGACGACCTGCCGAGCGAGTACTGCATCTGGACGAACGCGCCCTCGCGCGTTACGCGGCGCTCTGCCAGGAAGCCGGCATCGTCCCGATCGTCGAGCCGGAGGTCCTCCAGGACGGGACGCACTCGATCGAGCGGAGCTACCACGTGACGAGCCGCGTGCTCAACGCGCTCTACACGGAGCTCTTCGACCAGCGCGTCGATCTCGAGGGGACGCTGCTCAAGCCGAACATGGTGCTGTCCGGCTACGCGGCGTCGAACCGCGCCGGCGTCGACGAGGTCGCGGATCGGACGCTCAACTGCTTTGCGAAGCACGTCCCGGCCGCGGTGCCCGGCATCGTGTTCCTCTCCGGCGGACAGTCGGACGAGGACGCGACCGCGCACTTGAACGCGATGAACGCGAGAGGCCCGCACCCGTGGCAGATCTCGTTCTCGTACGGCCGCGCCCTGCAAGCGCCCGCGCTGAAGGCCTGGGGCGGCAAGCCCGACCAGGTCGAGGCGGGACAGCGCGCGTACTACCACCGCGCGAAGATGAACAGCGCGGCGCGTACCGGCAGCTATACGCCGGAGATGGAACGCGACGCCGTCGCGGTCTGATGACCGAGCTTCCGGCCTGGTCGCTCCGGCGACCGGGCCGGCGGCCTCTCAGCGGTATTCGAGGCCGGTGAGCACGGACAGCTTCTCGATCGACTGCTGGGCAGTGATGCGGCGCACCGTCCCGGAGCGCGAGCGCATCACGATCGAGTCGGTCACCGCGCCGCCGGGCGTGTAGAGCACGCCGGCGAGCAACGGGCCGTTCGTCACGCCCGTCGCCGCGACGAAGACGTCGTCGCCACGCACGAGATCGTCGGTGTGGAGGACGCGCGCGGGATCGAGCCCTTCGGCGATGAACTGCGCGCGCTCGCTCTCGTCGCGCGGCCAGAGCCGGCCCTGGATGCCGCCGCCGACGCACTTCAGCGCCGCGGCCGAGATCACGCCCTCCGGCGTGCCGCCGATGCCGTAGAGCATGTCGACCCCGGTACCCGGCTGCGCCGCCGCGATCGCCGGTGCGACATCGCCGTCGCGGATCAGCTTCACGCGTGCGCCGGCCTCGCGCAGTTCGGCGATGAGCTGCTCGTGCCGGTCGCGCTCCAGCACGACGACGTCCACTTCGCGCGGCGTCTTGCCGAGCGCCTCCGCGACACGCGCGACGTTCTCGCCCGGTGAGGCGGTGATGTCGATCGCGTCGATCGCACGCGGCCCGACCGCGATCTTCTCCATGTAGAAGGCCGTGCCGGGGAAGAGCATCGTGCCGCGCTCGGCGACCGCCATCACCGAGATCGCCCCGGGCTGGCCGAGCGCCGTCAGGCGCGTGCCCTCGAGCGGGTCGACCGCGACGTCGACCTCCGCGCCGTGCCCGCTTCCGACGTTCTCGCCGTTGTAGAGCATCGGCGCCTCGTCCTTTTCGCCCTCGCCGATCACGACGACGCCGCGCATCGCGACACTGTCGAGGACGAAGCGCATCGCATCGACCGCCGCCTGGTCGGCGCTCTCCTTCTCACCGCGGCCGACCCAGCGGGCAGCAGCCATCGCGCCCGCCTCGGTCACCCGGACAAGCTCCATGGCGATGTTGCGGTCGGGTACCTGGCGCGAGCTCACAGCCGCTGATCCTCTCAGCTCTTCTCGATCGGATGCGTGATGAACCACGCGACAACGATCTGGAGGAGGAGCAGGCAGAGGGCGACCGCTATCCCGGCCACGAGCGCGCCACGCGGCTTCCGCGCGCTCGTCGCGATCACGAAGCCGACCAGGAGCCCCAGAACGGCCATCACGTAGGCGACGGAGCCGCCGCCGAAGGCAGCGGCTCCGACGACGAGGACGAGCGACGGCCCGATGCCCGCCGCGAACTTCAGCCAGAAGCTCCGCAGACGCTCCTTCCCGGAGAGCAGCACTCCGTCCGCCATGCCGGGAGTCTTACATCCGGGCGGGCGCCTCGACTCCGACGAGGTCGAGGGCGCGCGCGATCACGATCTGCGTCGCCTTGCAGAGCGCAAGCCGGAATGCCCGCTGCTCGCTCTCGAGCACGCGATGCTCGTGGTAGAAGCGGTGGAAGTCGTCCGCGACGCGGATCGCGTACGTCGGGATCCCCTGCGGACCGCGTCTTGCCGCCGCGTCCGCCGCGACGGCGGGAAACTCGGCGAGCCGCTTCACGAGCTCGCGCTCCTCCGGAGCGAGGGGTGCCGTGAGCTCGGCGGAGACCGGCGCGTCTCCGGCGTTCCGCAGGATGCCCGCGATCCGCGCGTGCGCGTACTGCACGTAGTACACCGGGTTCTTCTGCGAGCGCTCGGCGGCGAGATCGACGTCGATCTCGATCGTCTGGTCCGGGCCGCGGTTCACGAGATACCAGCGCGCAGCGTCGACGCCGATCTCGTCGATGAAGTCGTCGAGGAACACGACGTCGCCGCGACGCTTCGACATTTTCTTCTGCTCACCGCCCTCGAGCAGGTGCACGAGCTGATAGAGCAGCACCTCGACCCGCGCGGGGTCGTAACCGAGCATGCGCGCGACCGCCGCATACCAGTTGCGGGTGCCGTGATGGTCGGCGCCGAGCACGTAGATGGCGCGATCGATGCCGCGGTCGAGCTTGTCGACGAGATAGGCGACGTCGGCCGCGCGGTACGTGGGCGCGCCGCCGTCGGAGCGGATGAGCACGCGATCCTCGTCGTCGCCGTACGCGGACGAGCGCGCCCACAGTGCCCCGTCCTTTTCGTAGGTGTCGAGCCGCGGCAGCAGCTCCGGCAGGCGCTCCTCGAGCACGCTCTGCCGCGCCCACGAGTCGAAGTGGATGCGGAAACGTTCGAGCGACGCCTCGATCCGCTGCAGCATCGCCGGCACAGGGTCGCCCGGAACGGCCGCGAGATCCTTGACGTAGTCGCCGTGATAGCCGTCCTCGGGCGGCGCTTCGCCGCGCCGCGCAGCGTCGACCGACTCCCGGAAGCGGTCCATCTGCGCGCCCGCGTCGTTGAAGTAGTACTCGCGCGTCACGTCGTGCCCGCCGAACGCGAGCAGCCGCCCGACCGAGTCGCCGTAGGCGCCGTTCCGCGCCGACGCGACGACGATCGGGCCGGTCGGGTTGGCGGACACCATCTCGACCTGGATCCGCTGGGGCGGCGACGCCCAGCCTCCGCCGAACGCCGCGCCGTCGGCGAGGATCTCGCCGAGCGTCTCCGCGAACCACCCGTCCTCGAGGAAGACGTTGACGAAGCCGGGCCCGGCGATCTCTGCGCGCTCGACGTGCGCGAGCTGCGACGCCTGCGCCGCGAGGTCGGCTGCGAGCTCGCGCGGCGGGCGGCGGAGCGTCCCCGCGAGCTTCAGTGCGGAGTTCGTTGCGTAATCGCCGTGCCCGGAGCCGCTCGGGCGCTCGAGCTCGACATCCTGCCCGAGCGCCTCCGCGAGGCGTCTGACCGGATCAGCCGGCATGGGTCTCGCTCGGCGCGAACAGGTCTTCGAGCCGGCGCAGCTCGTCGGCGGTCCCGACGCCGACGAGCACGTCGCCCGGGTTGATCCGCACCTCGGGCTCCGGCGTCGTGTCGAACGTGCCGTCGCGCTTCCGCAGCGCGACGATGATCGCGCCGGTCGCATGCCTGACGCGGAGCTCGCGGATCGTGCGACCCGCCTGAGGGCAGGTGTCGCGCACCTCGATCTCGGCGAGATGGAGGTCGGGGCCCGTCGCCGTCGTCACGGCATCGAGAAACGCGGTCACCTGCGGCTTGAGGACAAGGTTCGCCATCGTGCGCCCCGCAGCCGAATACGGGAGCACGACGCGATCGGCGCCCGCGAGCTTCAGCTTCTTCGCAGCGCTCTCGTCGGACGCGCGCGCGACGATCTGGATGTCAGGTCGCGCTGCCCGCGCGGAGAGCGCGATGTAGAGGTTGTCCGCATCCGAGTCCGACGCGACGACGAGCCCCTGCGCGCGCTCGAGGCCGGCGCGCACGAGATCGTCGTCCTCGGTCCCGTTGCCCTCGATGAGCGTATCGCCGTGCTCCTTCGCCGCGGCGATCGCGTCCTCGCGGTGGTCGAGCACGACGTATGCCACACCCGACACGCGGAACTCCTCCGCGACGCGGCGGCCGACGCGGCCGTAGCCGCAGATGATGAAGTGGTCGTGCATCCGTCGAACCGTCCGCTCTTTCCGTCTCTCGGCAAGGACGCCGCTCACAACGCCTCCGGCGATCGCCTCGACGATAACCGCACCCGTGTAGGCGATGATCGTCAGACCGGCGATCACCATCGCCATCGAGAGCAACCGGGCGCTGTTCGTCGAGGGCACCGTGTCGAGCCCCGTGAGCGTCGAGGTGATCACGGCTCGGTAGAGAGACTGGAGCCACGTCTCGTGCAGGATGTGGCGGAAGCCGACGGTTCCCGCACCGAGCGTCAGGACGACGGCGGCGAGAAGGCGTCCGATCTGGATGACCCGGAGGCGTGGCTGC
>Ga0307373_10011210_pt1 | contig 13022 bp, 10 predicted proteins | sample OX2MG_FD_202534 | JGI IMG/M metagenome (GOLD analysis project Ga0307373, IMG submission 202534) | Soil microbial communities from Risofladan, Vaasa, Finland - OX-2 | ecosystem: Environmental > Terrestrial > Soil > Coastal area > Acid sulfate soil | place: Finland: Risofladan, Vaasa | collected... | reverse complement strand
CGGGCCGGGAAGAAGCACCCGACGGCCGCCGCCAGGGCCAAGAGCGCGATGGCCACGGCGATGGGCTCGGCCTGTTCGGTGGCAACCGCTCCCAGCCAGTGCACCAGCAGCGGACGCAGCTCTGTCGCGGCCACCGCACCCGCCGTCGCACCCGCCACCACCGCCAGCACCAGGTTGCGAGTGAGATGCCACGCCAGGCTGCCGGCGGGCGCGCCCAGGGCGGAGCGCACCGCCAGTTCGTGCCCACGCGCCTCGACCGTTGCCGCGGCCACCGCGTACACGCCCTGAAGGCAGAGAGACAGCCCCAACAAGGCCAGCAAGAACATGCCCGTCATGCGTGCCAGCGGGCGCGTGACCGTCGCCTGCCAGCGCGCCTGCATGGTCGAGACATGGGAGATTTGTGCCGGGGCGGACAGCCCGGCCAGCGCCTGGCGGGCTAAGGCGGCGGCGGCCATGGGGGAGCCATTCGTGCGGAGGATCACCTCGCCGCCCAGGGTGTATGAATGCGACTCGGGCAGGTAGGCGGTGGGCACGGGCTGCTGGTACCAGAAACCATTGAAATTGCCAACCACGCCAACCACGCGGTAAGGATTCTTGAACGCGGTCCCGAACGCGATTTCTGAGCCCACCGCCCGCCGCGGCGAGGGCCAGTTGCGCTGGGCCATCTCCAGATTGATGATCACCGCCGCCTCGCCGCCCGGACGATTGTCGGCTTCGTCGAAGCTGCGCCCGAAGAGAACGGGAATCCCGAGCGTGTTGAAGAAGCCGTTAGATACCGCCATGGGCGCGGTGGCGGCGCGCTCGGTGCCGGCCCCGTCTCCCCGCTCCATGAAATTCGCGGGCGCTCCCAACGGCGGGAACTCATCCGCCAGGGCGACGGCCTGGGTACCCGGGAGCGGTTGCAAGCGGGACAGTATTTGCTGATTGAAGGCAAATGTCTGGGTGTCGGAGATGGCGGCGTCTTGACGCGGGCTGACCGAGAGCAGCACTGTGTGGCGTGGCGCAGGGCCAAGGTTGGCAGCGGAAAGCGTGGCGTAAGTCCGGGCGGCGAGCGCCGCTGCCGCCAGCAAGCAGATGCCGATTCCGGCCTGGGCGGCGAGCAGCACCAGGCGCCAGCGACCCCTGCCGCCCCCGCCGTCCTCAAGCCCGGCATGGCACGCTAAGGCGAGCGCCGAGCCCTGCCCGTCGGCTGCGGCCACCAACAGTGCCGACCAAACCAGCGCCAGGGCCAGCGCCGAGGCCGCGAAGCCGAGCAGAACGCCCAAATTCAACGGCGGCGGATGCGGCAGGGGCGCGCCAATGCCGGCCGCCGGAACCAAGTGCGCCAGCCCGCGCAACAGCGTAAGGGCAAACGCCACGCCCAACCCCAGCGCGAGCAGCATCAGCACGCATTTCTCCGCCGCCACCTCCCTCCACAGGCGCCAGCGGCCGGCGCCCAGCGCGGCTCGAATGGCGATCTCGCGCCGCCGCCTGGCGCCCTCGGCGACCATCAGGATGGCGACATTGACACAGCCCACCAGGAACACCAGGCCCACGCCCAGCGCCAACAGTCCCATCGTGCGCCGCGCCGGCCCCTGGGCGATCGCCTCCATGCTCTCCACCACAGGCCGTCTGCGGCGCTCGAAGCGGTAGCGCCGCCCCAGCTGTTCACCCACGACGGTGAGCGCGGCCTGCGCTTGCGCCATAGCAACTCCGGGACGGAGCCTGCCCAGGGCGAACAAACCGTACGACTTCCGCGAGAGGCCGCTCACGACTTCTGGCATCACGAACCACACGTCGACGTCCGCTCCGCTAAAGAACGGCAGCGGGAGGGTCGAACCGGTCGGCAGCACGCCCACGATCCGAAAGCGCTCCTCGTGCTTTCCTGCCGCGTTCTCCGCCAGCCCGACCGTCGCGCCTAGGACCGCGGGGCTTCCGCCGTATCTTGCCCGCCACAACCGATTGCTGATCCATGCTGGTGCGGTGGCGCCTGCGCTGGCGCGCTGATCGCCGGGGCGCCAACCGCGACCCAGAACCGGGTTTATGCCCAAGGCGCTGAACGCGCCCGGCTGGAGGCTGTAGGCGGTGACCTGCTCGGCGCCGCGGTGGTCGAGCAGCCAATAGCTATCCATGTCAAAAGCGTCGAAAGCACTGAAGGCGCCGGTCGTCGCGCTGGCAAAATCCGCGATGTCGGGCGGAGACAGCGCCGCGACTGGCGCGCCCGACTGGATGCGCTCCCACACCGCCACGAGCTGGGACGGCTCCCGGTACGGCAACGGCTGGTAGCCAAGCGTCAGCATCAGGCTCACCACCGCCGCTACCGCACCCATGCCGACCGCAATGGTCAGGCCATATTGGGCGGTCAGCAGAGGGCTCCGCCGCCAACCTCGTACCCACGCACCGAACTGGGAAGCCCTCATTCCACCGGCCGCTCGCAAACGTGGCTGCTTCCCCCGTTATAGGTGCACGTGTTGCAAGCTTGGCCGTTACACTCGGTGCCCCCATTGAAGGTGCAGGTATTGTCACAGGTCGCCGGATGGTCGGGGGACGCCGAGGCAACCACGGCTAAGGTAGCGCCGACAGCCCCAACCGACAGCGCCAAGAGGCCGGCAAGCATAAGATTCAGGGCAGTTTTTTTCATGCTTTCTCCTATTCACTTGGTTTGGTCGTGTTCGATCATAGACAACGCTTGAGAAACATCGCTGGGGGCAAGTCCGCCTAAATGCGACCACTGTACCCGCCCGTCGCGGTCCAGCAGCACGAGCTGCGGCACCACGCGAGCGTCGTAAAGGAAAGCACTCGACGCCAACTGGGTCAGCAGCACCGATTTTCCAATGCCGCTCTCAGCGAGATACTTTGGCGCGAATCGGTCGCCAGTGTCTATATAGACCATCCGCAACCGGCTCGGCGCCATTGCCTGCACGGTCAGCATGGCACGCCAATTTTCCTGGCAGTGGGGGCACTCCTTTGTAGATGTGTAAACCAGCGTCGGGCGCCGATCCCTCTGGTAAGCTATCTTCTGAGGATTGCCGAGCCAATCCTCACCCTCCAGCGGCGGCTCCAAACTGCCCGTTCTGGGCGTCAGCAGCAGCACATCATCGGCAACCGCCCTACGCAGTTCAATGTTTTGTCGCAGCGCGAGCAGCGAGGCCGCCACCAGCAGCAGGTCAAGCGCGATCAATCCCGCGACCACCCCGAGATGCAAGCTCAGGCGGCGCGCCAGCGCCGCCAGGAGCACGCGAAACGCCATGGCTCATCTTCCTCGGCTCCCCACTGGCGCGTCAAGCCGCATTTTGTCCCTTTTGTGTTCCAACTGGCCCAATCGGCCGCCGCGCAACTGGGTTGGCGACTTCCCGGTAGCTCGGCGGACATAGCGGGCGAAGGCGGCCGCCGAAGCGAAGCCCAATTCGGTCCATGCCTCTTTGAGCGATCCGGCCGGTTCTGCGGCGAAAGCACGACCGAGCCGCGCAAGCACCACCTCTTGCTTGATCAGAGCCAAGCTGAGGCCGCTTCCCTCCAGCGCGCGCCGCAGCGTGTGCCGGTGGACGCCTAATCGCCGGCTGATCTCCAACTCCGTCAGACGCGGATGCTCTCGCGCCAGTATCCCCACAAGCTCTGCCAGTTCCTGCCGCTGATAGGCCATGGCTGCTCCTACGGCCGCATCATAACACGATCTGACATCTTGTTGCTCCCGCCGGGGAATGCGGGCGGGCGGGGCGTATGTGCTTGCCGCCTCGCGAGGCGTACTGTCGTTGGGTGGTAAACAAAAACATCGAGTTGCGGGCCACATGGTGCGGTGGCTGTAAATGTGAGATCCCCTGGTCTGTGCAGTTCCAACGCGCCAACGGCGCCCGCGGTCTCGCCGTAATCGGCGTGTCGCTGGACGACGGCGGCTGGGCCGTGGTCAGGCCATTCGTCGCCGACGCCAAGTTCCCCTACTGCATCCTGCTCGGGAACCAAGCGACGGCGCGAACATTCGGAATTGGCACGATGCCCGACACCTTCCTCATCGACCGCTACGGCAATCTCGCCACCGCCTACCGCGCGGGCATCGTGAACAAGGCCAACATCGAAGCCAACATCCGGCGCCTGCTCGCCGAAAAGCCACCCCCGGCCCAGTAGCGCTGTTTGCCCCGCGCCTGGGTCACACCGCACGCACCGGGCCGCTCCGGCCAGAGCGAAACCAGGATCGTCATCACCCCTCCCGCCGCCGGGATGCGGCTTATCCCCAAGAAAAGCCGCACGCTTTCGCGCAGGAGCTGGGTACAGCTATCCTGGTTTCGCTCTAGGAGCAGCCCTCACTTCCCTGCAGGGGCTGTCGTGCCCGCGATCAGCGGCGGCAGCACGCCGGTGGAGCGGTAGGCGGCACTGAGTTGGGCGAAGCGGCGGCTCTGGCGCTGCCAGTACAGACGCTCGACATCGTAGCGCACCAGGATGTTTTTCAAGAAGTAGGGGGTGTTGCCCTCAAGCCACAGCGCCTGGTACTCGTCCGCTAGACTGCTCACGCCGTCGCGCATGTCCTGCAGGAGGCCGTTGATGGAGTTGACCGTGCCGAACATGTGGCCCACCTCGGCGCGGGTGGCGCCCGGGGCCTGGGCCTGGGCGTACAAGGCGGCGATGTCGTGGGCGTAGATGGCCTTTTCTCCAAGAAAGTCGAAGCGGCGGGCGCCGAACTCGACTGGGTCGAGCAGCTCTTGGTTGCGGCGCGCCTGGGCGCGATGGGCGGCGAGCGAGTCCATGACGCCCTCGGCCAGCAGGCGGACTTGGTGGGCCACCGGCTCCATGCGGTTGTAGAGCTGCTGGCCGTTGGGGCTGAAGGCCTGGTGCCACATCAGGCTGTCGGCGCCGTCGCTGTGGATGGCTTGCTGCAGCGCTGCATGGATGGCGTCCAGGTCCTCAATCTGTTTTTCGAAGTCGTGGCCATCAGCGCGGAACATCGCCCAGTCGTAGGCGTTCTGGAAGCGGGCGAGTTCGGGCTGGTCTTCCCAGCCCACCGCTCCACCGTAGGCGATGCCATACCAGGTGAAGTCGAACATGCTCTCGCCGTCGTCGTCCCAGGAGGTGTTGATCAGCCCGGTGGCGCCGAGGCGGCGGCCGTCGCGGACGAAGCGCCGGATATTGATGAGCGCGCTGTTGAAGTTGGGAAAGATGCGGCTCCAGTTGCTCACCCCCGGCGCCACCCAAGTCTCCAGGCCGGCGTCGGTGAAGGGACGGATGAGCGGCGCATAAGAGGCGCGGACGCCATAGTCCCAGGGAACCGCGATCATGTCCTTGGGCAGCTCGCGCAACAGCTCGGGGTGTGCCTGGGCGATGTCGCCCCAGAACAGAATCTGGCGATGGTAGGGCCGCAGCTTCTGGTCAATGTCCTTGAGATAGTTCAAGTAGAGCGGGCCGGGCCCCTCGGACTGCAGCATCGCCTGCGAGCGCCCCGAGCCCAGGCCGGCGGTCTCGTCGGCGCCGATGTGGAAGAACGGGCCGGGAAAATCCTTGTCGAGTTCGCTGAACATCTGCCCGATGAAATCGAGCGAGGCGGGCACGGCGGGCGAGAGGATGGCGCCGTAGGGGGTCTCGACCAGATTCTGGTACTCCTCCTCGCGCAGGCCGAGGTGGAGGTGGCCGAAGGCCTCCTGCTCGGGGATGACAGTGATGTGGTAAAGCCGGGCGAGAGCGACGATCCGGGCGGCCTCGGCGGGCGTGATGGCGCCGCCGGGGACGCTCCACGAGGGCAGGCTGGCGTAGGCGAAGGTGTTCTCGAAATAGAGCACCAGGGCGTTGACCTTGAGCTCGGCCAGCAGGGGCAGGTCGCGCTGGAAGGCGGCCAGCGAGGGGATGGCGCCGCGGCTGAGGTCGGGCTGCACCGCGCGCCAGCGCAGCGCCGGCCAGTCCACAATCTTGACGGCGGGAAGGGTGGCGGCGGCGCGCCCAGTGGGATGGATCAACTGGCGCAGCGTCTGCACGCCGTAAAAGACGCCGGCGTCGGTGCGGGCGATGACGATGGCTTGCCGGGGCGTGACCCACACCACGTAGCCCTCGTCCCGGGCGGCGGCGGGAAAGGCGAGGTGGGACTGCCGCAGCAGCCGGCGCCCCAGCGCGGTGTTGGCGCGGGCCAACACGATGCGGGCGCGCGGGCTGCGCGAAATGGCCGGGTGCAGGCGGTCAATCTGCCGCAGCTCGGCGGCCAGCGTCTGGGCGGCGAAGCGATCTGCGGCGCTGCCAGAGGCAACCCCGATGCTGACGTAGCGGGCCAGGCGCAGCACCCCGCCCTGGCGTGCCAGTTGGCGCGGGTACGGGACCAACGCTAGATCTTGGGCGGGCAGGGCGGCGGCCAAGGCCAGCATCGCCAGCGCCAGTGGGAGCATCCGGCGCCGCCCTCTGCGGGTTCTCAGAGACGGCGGCATGACTAGTGGTCCCCGGCGGGAGCGGAACCTCCCAGGCGAAGGAAGGCAGGCACGTCCAGGTCTTCGGGGCCGGCGGGGGGCGGGGCGGCCATTGGCGCATGCGTCTCCGCTCCGGCGCCGGCGGCGGCGCCGCGCTGGTGGATGTACTCGGCGCGGAAGCCGGTGGCGATGACGGTGATCTTGATCTGATCCTTCATGGCCTCGTTGAGGGTGGCGCCGAAGATAATGTTGGCGTCCTCGTGCGCGGCGGCCTGGATCACGCTGCTGGCCTCGTTCACCTCCGAGAGCATGAGGTTGCTGGAGCCGCTGATGTTGATCAGGATGCCGCGCGCGCCCTCGATCGAGGTGTTCTCCAGCAGCGGGCTGGAGATGGCGGCGCGCGCCGCCTCGACCGCGCGGTGGGGGCCGCTGGCGACGGCGGTGCCCATGATGGCGTAGCCCATGCCCTGCATGATCGTGCGGATATCGGCGAAGTCGCGGTTGATGATGCCGGGGATGGTGATGATGTCGCTGATGCCCTGCACCGCTTGCCGCAGAATGTCGTCGGCGATGCGGAACGACTCCATGAAGGGGGCATTCTGCGCCACCAGCAGCAGCCGGTCGTTGGGGATGGTGATCACCGTGTCCACCGCGCCCGCCAGTTCGCGCAGCCCCTGCTCGGCCTGGGCCATGCGGCGCTTGCCCTCGAACAGGAAGGGCTTGGTGACCACCGCCACCGTAAGCGCCCCGATCTCGTTGGCGAGCGAGGCGATGACCGGGGCCGCGCCGGTACCGGTGCCGCCGCCCAGGCCGGCGGTGACGAAGACCATGTCGGCGCCGTCGAGCACCTCCAGGATCTTCTCGGTGTCTTCCAGCGCGGCCCGGCGCCCCACCTGCGGATCGCTGCCGGCCCCACGGCCGCTGGTCAGCTTGCCGCCCAACTGGATCTTGACCGGGGCGAGCGAGAGCTTGAGCGCCTGGCTGTCGGTGTTGGCGGCGATGAACTCCACCCCATCCAGGTGGGCGTCAATCATGCGGTTGACGGCGTTGCCGCCACCGCCGCCCACGCCAATGACCTTGATGCGGGCGGCGGTGGCGTCGTCGTCCTCGAGCGAGAGGCGAATGGGGAATTCGGGGGTCACGATGTCCCAATAGTATACTGGCGACATGGGTGTTACCGAGAGCGAGAAGATCTGGCACAACGGCAAACTGGTGGCGTGGAACGACGCCCGCATCCACGTCCTCTCCCATGTGGTCAGCTACGGCTCGGCACTCTTCGAGGGCATGCGCTGCTACGCCACCCCGCAGGGCCCGGCGCTGTTCCGGCTGGCCGACCACATGCAGCGGCTGCTCAACTCAGCCAAGATCTACCGCATCGCCGTGGGCTATGACCGCGCCCAGCTCGAGCGGGCCTGCATCGAGCTCATCCACGCCAACCGCCTGCCCCAGGCCTACGTGCGCCCCATCGTGCTGCGCGGCTACGGCAGCATGGGGGTGGGGGTGAAGCCGGGGGAAAACCCGATCGAGGTCTTCATCGCCGCCTGGAACTGGGGCGAATACTTGGGCGGAGCGTCGCAAACCCAAGGGGTGGACGTGCGCGTCTCCTCCTGGCAGCGCATCGCTCCCAACACCCTGCCCGCCATGGCCAAGGCCGCCGCCAACTATATGAACTCGCAGTTGATCAAGCAGGAGGCCTACGCCGACGGCTACGCCGAGGGCATCGCCCTCGACGTCAACGGCCAGCTCAGCGAGGGCAGCGGCGAGAACCTGTTCCTGCTGCGCGAGGGCAAGCTCTTCACCGCGCCGCTCAGTTCGTCGGTGCTGCCCGGCATCACCCGCGACTGCGTCACCCGCATCGCCGCGGAGATGGGCCTGGAGGTGGTCGAGCAGCCGCTGCCGCGGGAGACACTGTACATCGCCGACGAGGTGTTCTTCTGCGGCACCGCCGTCGAGATCACGCCCATCAAGTCGGTGGACCGCATCCCGGTGGGCAGCGGCAGCCGCGGACCGGTGACCGAGGCCATCCAAAAGCGCTTCTTTGCCCTCGCCAAAGGCGAGGCCCCCGACATTTACGGCTGGCGCACCCCAGTAGCGGAGCTCGTGGCCCAGCGGTAGCGCCGTCACTCCGCTCTCCGAGCGCGCGCGTAGCTGCCAGCCGCAAGCTGCCAGCCCTTCCCCAACTACGCCTGGCTGTAGTGGGTGGCGACGTACTCTTCCAGGATGCCGATGAACTCCTGCGCCAGGCCTTCGCCGTGCAGGGTCTTGAACAGCCGGCCGTCCATATACACCGGCGCCTTGGGAGCTTCAAAAGTCCCGGGGAGGGAGATGCCCAAATTCGCCTGGCGGCTCTCCCCCGGACCGTTGACGATGCAGCCCATCACCGCCACCGTCATCTCTTCCACGCCGGGGTAGTCCCGCTTCCACTCCGGCATGCGGTCGCGGATGTGGCACTGGATCTGCTCGGCCATGGTCTGGAAGAAGGTGCTGGTGGTGCGGCCGCATCCCGGGCAGGCGGTGACCTGGGGGGTGAAGCTGCGCAGCTCCAGCGACTGCAGGATCTGCTGGGCCACCCGCACCTCCTCGGCGCGGTCGCCGTGGGGGGCGGGGGTGAGGGAGACGCGGATGGTGTCGCCGATGCCCTCCTGCAGCAAGATCGCCATGGCAGCGGTCGAGGCGACGACGCCCTTGGCGCCCATGCCCGCCTCGGTCAGCCCCAAGTGCAGGGGATAGTCGCAGGCGGCGGCGAGCAGGCGGTAGGCGCGGATCAGATCCTGCACCCCGGAGAGCTTGGCGCTGAGGATAATGTGGTCGTGGGGCAGGCCGTGGCGCTCGGCCGCCGCCGCCGACTGCAGGGCGGAGGCCACAATGGCGTCAATCATCACCGCCTTGGCGTCGCGCGGCTGCGGCTGGCGCGAGTTCTCGTCCATCATGCGGGTCAGCAGCGCCTGGTCGAGCGAGCCCCAATTGACCCCGATCCGCACCGGCCGGCGGTGGGCGATCGCCACCTCGATCATGGTCTGGAAGTTGGCGTAGTCCTTGCGCCCGATGTCGGCGTTGCCCGGGTTGATGCGGTACTTGGCCAGGGCGCGCGCGCAGGCCGGAAACTTGGTCAGCAGCAGGTGGCCGTTGTAATGGAAGTCCCCAATGAGGGGCACCTCGCAGCCGCGGCGGGCCAGCCGGGCGGCGATCTCGGGAACGGCCTCGGCCGCCGCCTCGGTGTTGACCGTGATGCGCACCAGCTCCGAACCCGCGCGCGCCAGATCTTCGACTTGCTGGGCGGTGGCGGCGGCATCGGCCGTGTCGGTGTTGGTCATGGACTGGACCACGATGGGATGGCCGCCGCCCACCACCACGTCGCCAATTCGGACCGCTACCGTCGGCCTGCGCAAGTTCCTACCCTCCCCTGCCTCCATCCTAGTTCTTTATCACCACCGCGCGCACGATGTCGTTGTACACCACCACGGTCATCAGGATCAGCAGAAAGGCGAAGCCCGCCTGGTAGACGCGCTCCTTGATGCGCAGGCTGATCTCGTGGCGAAGGATGGACTCGATGAACAGGAACAGGATCATGCCCCCGTCCAGCACGGGAATGGGCAGCAGGTTGAGAATCCCCAAGTTGAGGCTGATGAGCGAGGTCACCGAGAACAGCGGCAGCAAGCTGGAGGCGCGGGCGGCGTCGCCGGTCACCGAGGCGATGCCCACCGGGCCTTGCAGGTTCTGGATGGAGGCGTGGTGGGAAACGAGCTTGCCCACCAGGTCCAGAATCACCATGCTGTACTGCTTGTTGTCGGCGAGGGAATGCTTGAGCGCCTCGGAGAAGGGGAGCTTGAGGAAGGTGGTGTCGCTGACAAAGGCGGCGCCGATCATCCACTGGCGGCGACCCAGGTTCTCCTGCAGCACGGGCGTGACCTGCAGGCTGAGGGCTTGGCCGCCGCGCTCCAGGTCGAGCCGCACCGCGTGGCCGGCCGTGCCCAGGGGAGGGCCCGCCGGGCTGGGTTGGACGGCCTGGATCTGTTCGATCAAATTGCCGGGATCGAGCACCGGGGCGCCATTGACGCGCAGCGCCAAATCGCCGTCGCGCAGGCCGGCGCGCGCCGCCGGCGAGGCGGCGGTGATGGCCCCAAACCGGGTGGACTGTTCCGGCGCCACGCCCACCAGCGGCGGATTGTCCGCACCATCGGACTTGGGAGTGAGCTGGGTGTGGATGAGCGCGCCGTTGCGCTCCACGGTGACGCCGATGGCGTGGTCCACCGAGACCGCGGTCTTGAGAAACACCGTCTCCCAGTCCGGCTGGGCGACGCCATCAATCTCCACAATGCGGTCCTGGGGCTGAATGCCGGCCTGGGCGGCGGGCGAGCCGGGCTGCACCTCCGCCACCACGGCGGGCTGGTCGAGTACGGGGTTGTGCGGGTACTCGCGCATATAGACTGGAATCAGCAGCCCCACCGCCAGCACGGCGTTCATGAAGGGTCCGGCGAAGGCGATGATGAAGCGCTGCCAGCGCGGCTTGGAGAGGAACTCGTCGGGCCGCCCGCTGGGCTGGTCCATGGGGTTTTCGCCCGCCATCTTGACGTAGCCGCCCACCGGCAGCAGGCTGATGCGGTAGTCGGTGCCGCCGACCGTGAGGCCGAAGAGGCGCTTGCCAAACCCCAGCGAAAACGTCTCGACCCGCACCCCAAAGGCCTTGGCGGCGAGAAAATGGCCGAGTTCATGGACAAAGACGATGACCCCGAGCACCATCGCCACCGCCAGCGTGTTGACAAGGATATGGTTCATGCTCAGCAATACCTAGCTAGCAATTCCGTTGCCATTCGGCGGGCTTGGGCATCCAATTCCAGCACCGCGTCCAAATTCTCCACCGCCGGCGCGCCCAAGCGCTGCAGGCATTCCTCCACCACCATGGCGATCGCCCCAAACCCGATGCGGCCAGCCCCGAACGCCGCCAGCACGATCTCGTCGGCGGCATTGAGCACCGCCGCCGCCCCGCCGCCGGCCCGCCAAGCCTCGCGCGCCAAGCGCAAGCAAGGAAATCGCTGGACATCGGGAAGCTCGAAGTCGAGCCTGCCCACTTCTTCCAATTTTAACCGCATTCGGCCGCTGGGGAGCCGGGCGGGATAACTGAGGGCGTATTGGATGGGGGTGCGCATGTCCGTGGTGCCGAGTTGCGCCAGGACGGAGCCGTCCACGAACTCGACCAGCGAATGCACGATGGATTGCGGGTGGACCAGCACCTCCACGCGATCTTCCGGCAGCCCAAACAGGTGGCAGGCCTCGATCACCTCAAAACCCTTGTTCATCAAGGTGGCGGAGTCGAGGCTGATGCGATCGCCCATGCTCCAAGTGGGGTGGCGCAGGGCCTGGGCGGGCGTGACCTGGGCCAGCTCGGCGGCGGAGAGATGCCGCAGCGGGCCGCCCGAGGCGGTCAGCACCAGCCGCTGCACCTCCGCGGGCGCGCCGGCGCGCAGGCACTGGTGGATGGCGCTGTGTTCACTGTCCACCGGCAGCACGGCGGCGCCGCTGAGCCGCGCCTCCGCCAGCAGCAGGCTGCCGGCGACCACCAAGGCTTCTTTGTTGGCCAGGGCCAAGTCGCAGCCGGCGGCCAGGGCAGCGTGGATGGCCTCCAGGCCGGCCACGCCCACGATCGCCGCGACCAGCATCTGGGCCCCCGAGTCCACCGCCACCGTCCGCAAGCCCTCGCGGCCATGCAGGATCTCGATCTCGGCCGCGCCGGCGCCCAGGCGCTGGCGCAGGGCGGCGGCGGCGGCGGCGGTGCGCAGCGCGACTACCCGGGGGCGCACCGCGGCAACCTGCTCCGCCAGCGCCTCGACGTTGTCGCCGGCGGCGAGGCCGACGATCTCAAACTGGCCGGGCAGGCTGGCGACCACGTCGAGTACATTGCGGCCAATCGAGCCAGTGGAGCCCAGCAGCGCAAGGCGGCGCGGTGGCGACGAAGGCATGGTCGGAGCAGTCAGGCGGCGGGCTCAGCGGTGGAGATAGGCTAAATAGTACCAGAGCACGGGCGCGGCAAAGAGCATGGCGTCCACGCGATCAAGCACGCCGCCGTGGCCGGGCAGCAAGTGGCTGGAGTCTTTGACGCCGGCGCCGCGCTTGAACAGCGACTCGATCAGGTCGCCGACCTGGGCGGCAAGGTTGAGCCCCAGCGCCAGCGGCACCAAGCGCGGCTCGGCCACCCAGATGGCGAGGGCCAAGCCCACCACCAGCGCCGCCAGCAACGAAGCCACCGCCCCTTCCCAAGTCTTCTTGGGGCTGACGCGCGGCGCCAGGGGGTGGCGCCCGAAGGCGCGGCCGCCATAGAGCGCGGCGGTGTCGCCCAGCCAGACCACCAATAGCAAAAAGATCAGCCAGAAACGCCCGAAGCCAAAGCCCAGCATCGCACCCAGCGCGCCCAGCAGCAGGCCGGGGTAGAGCGCGCCCAACAGGGTGGCGCCGGCGTTGCCGCAGGCGGCGGCCATGCGGTCGGGCTGGCTCAGGGCGGTCACCAAAACCGCCAGCAGAATGGCGAACAACGCCGCGGTGACGCTGCCGGCCGGGAGCGGCAGCGACAGGCAGAGCGCCAAGGCCCCGGCCGCGGCCAAGCCCAGCCCCGAGTAGGGCTGCAGGCCGGCGGCCTCCGCCAGGCCGTAGAACTCGCGCGCCGCCAGCACC
>Ga0307373_10011206_pt1 | contig 13027 bp, 12 predicted proteins | sample OX2MG_FD_202534 | JGI IMG/M metagenome (GOLD analysis project Ga0307373, IMG submission 202534) | Soil microbial communities from Risofladan, Vaasa, Finland - OX-2 | ecosystem: Environmental > Terrestrial > Soil > Coastal area > Acid sulfate soil | place: Finland: Risofladan, Vaasa | collected... | reverse complement strand
ATCGTCGAGCTGCTCGCGAAGAGCGCTGGTCGTAGCTCAGATCGCCATGACGTTGCGGGCCTGCTGTTCGATAGAGCTGTCCCCAGATCGCACCCGCCGGACCAGGAACTGCTCGACGAATTGCGGGCACTGCTGTTGGTGGGGCACGAGACCACTGCGGCCGCGCTCGGCTGGGCAGTAGAGCGCCTAGTGCGTGAGCCGGCGGTGCTGACGCGGTTAGAGGAATCGCTCATCGCCGGCGACCAGAGCTACCTCGAGGACGTCATCCGCGAGGTGCTCCGGTGGCGGCCTCCGGTGATCGACACCGTACGCGAGCTGACGGCACCGATGACACTCGCCAGCCATCTCCTCGAAGCCGGCACCCTGGTAGTCGTGGCACCGCTGCTCGTCCACTACCACCGTGAGCTTTACTCGTCGCCCGCCGCGTTCGTCCCCGAGCGGTTCGTCGGCGGATCTGCACCCAACCCAGCGACGTGGGTTCCTTTCGGTGGGGGCACGAGGCGATGCCTCGGAGCGGAGTTGGCACTTTCCGAGATGGAGATCGTGCTGAGCGAGCTGGTCTCGGCCTTCGCCCTCGAGCCCACCGCCGCTCGCGGCGAACGGGTGCGCCTTGCCGGCACGGTGCTGGTCCCGGCGCGTGGGGCAACCGTCGTCCTGTCCCGGCGCGCCGCGGCTACTGGCTGAGCCCGATACGTGGCTTTAGAAGGTCTAACCGGCCACTCGCGCAGCTCGGCTCGGACAGCGCGGCGACGGGGTCGTCCGGGGCGCGGAAGTAGTCCGGATACCGCCGGTCTCGACTTCGCTTAGGGCGACGGCCGCATGCCCGAAACGGGAGGCACGGATGCCGACCCCAACCTCAGCGGTGCCGCAGGTGGGCGAGTGGCGGCCGCTTGGCCCCATCTCGAGCTGAGGACTCGGCACCGGAGGATCCGACCGTCACCCCCCGCCAGAACGCGACCCGCCCCGTGGTCTCGCAGGCAGCCGGACTCGGCTCGGGGTAGGGCCAGGCGGCGTCGGAGTTGATCCTGTCGTGGACGACCACGCTGTAGTAGCTGGCGGTCCCCTTCCACGGGCAGCGGGTAAGCGTCGTGCTCTCGCGCAGGTACTGCCTCGACGGTGTCGAGAGGGAAGTAGTGGCTTCCCTCGACGACCACCGTGTCGTCGCTCTCTGCGAGCACTGCGCCGTTCCAGATGGCTTGGACCATGGATAGCGAACCCGCTCTGGGCCGCCGGCATTCCGCGTGAGGTCCTTCAATATAACAGGATAACCTGTTATATATGGCGTTGGCGGATTCCAAGACTCAAGTCGAGCGGGCGGGGACGCGGGCGACGGCCCGCTACTTCCGGGTGCTCGGAGACCCGACGCGTCTTTCGATCCTCGACGCTCTCGCCACGGGTCCGTGCAGCGCGTCGGAGCTGGCGAGACGCCTATCGGCCCCGCAGAGTCGAGTGTCGAACCACCTTGCGTGCCTGCGGTGGTGCGAATTCGTGGTCGCGGAGCGCCACGGCCGCCAGGTGCTCTACCGCCTCGCCGACCCGCGCGTCTTCGAGCTCGTCGAGGCCGCCCGCCGCGTCGCCGCATCGCGGGCCGAGCACCTCGAGTCGTGCGAGCGGATCGGGCCGGACTGGGTGTGACCGGCACTCCGTACGGGTCATTTCCTGGCCCCGATGCACCGAACGTACGACGAGGACAACGAACGACGAGCGCGAGGAGCATGCAGATGAAGCGGATGCAGATCGAGGGGATGACCTGTGAGGGATGCGCGGGCAGTGTCGCCGACGCGCTCGCCGGCGCAGGTGCCGAGACGCCTCGGGTCGATTTCGAAACAGGTGAGGCGCGCTTCGACGCGCCCGGAGTTTCGAGCGAGGTGCTGCGCACCGCGGTGGAAGCGGCCGGCTACCGAGTCGTCGCTATCGACGACGCCTCGGCACCCGACAGCGGCCCTGTGCACCGGCGCGGCCCGGGCCGGCCGTCGATGCCCGATCTCGTCGTGATCGGTTCTGGTGGCGCGGCGTTCGCGGCGGCCATCCGCGCCCGGGATCTCGGAGCCGAGGTGGCGATGTGCGAGGCGGCGACGATCGGCGGCACGTGCGTCAACATCGGCTGTGTGCCTTCCAAGGCGCTGCTCGCCGCGGCAAGCGCCCGGCAGATCGCCGGCCGCCACCCGTTTCCCGGCATCACGACCACGGCCGGGCCCGTCGACCTCGCCGCGCTTGTCGCCGGCAAGGACGACCTCGTCAATCAGCTCCGCTTCGACAAGTACGAGCACCTCGCCGAGGAGTACGGCTTCACCTTGCTCTGCGGACGGGGGAGCTTCACCGCCGCCGACCGCTTCGTCTGCGACGGCGAAGAGGTGACCGCCGGGCAGTACCTCGTCGCCACCGGGGCGTCACCGGCCGTCCCGCCGATCCCCGGCCTGGCCGAGGCCGGCTACCTCACTTCCACCACTGCCTTCGAGCTGCGCGAGCTGCCCTCGTCCCTCGTGGTGATCGGCGCCAACGCCATTGGCCTCGAGGTCGGCCAGCTCTTCTTGGAACTCGGCGCGAGCGTCACCTTCGTCGAGGCCACCAGCCGTATCGCGCCCTTGGATGAGCCGGAGATCTCCGCCGCGCTCACCGACGTGCTGCGCGCTCAAGGGGCGGAGATCCATACGTCTGCCGCGGTAACCGGCGTCGAGCGGCGAGGAGCGCATCGGGTGGTCACCTTCTCGGTCGACGGATCGGAGATGCAGGTCACGGCGAACCAGGTGCTCGTCGCCACCGGCCGGCGCCCGAACACGGCCGGTCTCGGGCTCGAAGCCGCCGGCGTGGGGCTCGGCGAGCGGGGGGCGGTGGTCGTCGACGAGTTCTGCGCGACGTCGAACCTGAGGATCTGGGCGGCAGGGGACGTGACCGGGGCACCGCAATTCGTCTACGTGGCCGCCGCCCAGGGCGCGCTCGTCGCCGACAACGCCATCGGCAAGCTCGGCCGGACGATCGACTGGACGGGACTGCCGAAGGTCACCTTCACGACTCCCCAGATCGCCTCGGTCGGACTCACCGAGGACGAGGCCACCCGGGAAGGCCATCGCGTCGAGACGAGAGTGCTCAGCCTCGCCGCCGTGCCCCGGGCGCTCGTCGAACGGGACACCGCCGGATTGTGCAAGATCGTCGCCGAGGAGGGTCTCGGCAAAGTCCTCGGTGTCCACCTGCTCGCGAGGGGCGCCGGGGAGGTGATCCTCGCCGCCACGTATGCCATCCAGGCCAACATGACGGTCACCCAGCTCGCCGAGACCTGGGCGCCGTACCTGACGATGGCCGAGGCGCTCAAGCTGACCGCGCAGACTTTCACCCGCGACGTGTCACGCCTGTCGTGCTGCGCCGCCTGAGGCCAGGGGTATTCGAGAGCCTGGTGGAATATTCGGGAAACCGAGCGGGTTTCCAGGAAGTCGCCGTGACGCGGGCTCGAGGGAAGGCCACGTACTGATCCCCGCCCGCTCGTGGAAAGGAACTGCACGTGCTCCTACCCCGCCAGCCCGTCCCAACCCTTGACGTCGCCCTCGTCGGTGGGGGGCGATGGTCGCTCGCTGATCAACATCCAGAGCGCTTCAGCCTTGTCGTGTTCTACCGGGGCCATCACTGCCCGGTCTGCCGGAGCTACCTGAAGCAGCTCGACGGGCTGCTGGACGAGCTTGCCGAGGTGGGCGTGACCCCAGTTGTCGCGGTGAGCGGCGACGACGAAGCGTCAGCCACGGCATCGCGCGACGAGTGGGGTCTCGGACGCCTCCCTCTCGGCTACGGCCAGGACGTCGCCTCGATGCGCGACTGGGGGCTCTACGTCTCGAAGGGCGTCAAGGAAGGCGAGCCCGACCTCTTCGGCGAGCCCGGGTTGTTCGTCATCTCCTCGGAAGGGACGCTGTATGCGGCGGTGCTCAACACCATGCCCTTCGGCCGGCCGCACCTCGACGAGATCGTTGGGGCTATCCGCTTCGTCAACGATCACGACTACCCGGCCCGTGGTGAGGCGTGAGTTCTGCGGCACATCGCCCCGTCGAGCAGCCCACGCGTCCGACGCCGCTCCATGTCCTCGCTAGGGGTGCACCAATTGGAGTGGCGAGCACTGCAGCCATGGATCTCATCCAGTACGTGCAGTGCCGGTCCAGCGGCGGGAAGGACGGTCCAGTTCAGGGTTATCTCATCCGTCATGCCCCGGCACCAAATGCGCGGCCTTTTCCGGCTCTTCTCCGGCGAAGCCAACCGAACACAACGATCGGGAGCTCCCCCCAGACGGCACACGCGGTTTGGCGCCAAGATCAGCTCCGCGAATTGCAGGCAACTCGTTGCTCACCGCCGGTCGCTTGAAGGACATCGCGATCGCGGTCCCTATGACGAGGCCGAAGAGGAGATGCGCGAGGTAGAACGCGAGTTGCGGAACGAGGCCCCCGAGTCGTCGGTTCGATCCTGCACTTCGCCTTCGCTGGCTTTCTTGGGTGTGGCGTTCTTTGCGATCATCGGAGCCGCCGCGTGGTTCGGACTTCCTGCTCTACGAACCCGGCGGCTGAGCCGTGATCCTCATTGATGAGCCCGTCCGCCATGCGCACGCGATGGCCTCGCCCCCGCACGGCGAATCGGGTCGGCACGTTCGGGCGCGTGAGCGTTCTCTTTGCGCTCGGCGACTCCATTTCGGTCGCGGGATGAACGCTTCTGCCGATGGCGATTGCAACGAGCCAGCATCTCCGATCGACGCGATCGATCGAAGAGACCACGATCATTGAGATGACGTCGGTTCCGACGGTGGACGTCCGTCAACAGATTGATGCTCGGCTGGTCGCCGTGCTCAGTCGGGATGGGGTGCGCCGGCAGGCCGTGCGGTCTGCCCGTCCACTTCGAAGAAGAACTGCGCGGCCGCCTGGCGGATCGCCGTCGACCAGCTCGGGTAGGCGTGCACGGTCTGGGCGAGACGACCGGTAAACGCCTTGGTCCGCATGGCAAAGGCAACCTCGTGGATCATCTCTCCCGCTCGTGGCCCGACGATCGTTGCGCCGAGCATCACTCCGCCACCCACCGAGCGCAACAGTGGACGGGGCCCGGTGATCAGCTTCACGAAGCCATCAGTTCGTCCCGCCATCACCGCGCGGTCAACGCCGCTCATAGGCAAGAACGCGACGCGCGCACCGCTGCCTGCCGCCTCGGCCTCGCTGACGCCGACCCGAGCGACCTCTGGATCAGTGAAGGTCACCCACGGGATCGGTGTCGTGTCGAAGCGAGATCGAACGATGCGTCGAAAGGCGTTGTGGACCGCGAGCCTGCCCATCTCGTCGGCGGCATGGGTGAACGGCAAACGCCCGGTGACATCGCCCACGGCATAGACGCCCGGAGCGGTCGAGCGGAGATGCCCATCGGTCCGGATGAATCCACGATCGTCGAGTTCGACGTTGCCCGCATCGGGATCGAGGCCTTCGGTCACTGGCCGGCGACCGACGGCGACGATGAGCCGGTCCGTCTCAATCACCTTGCCGCTGACCGTCGACCAGATGCCTCGACCGTCGGCCGATCGTGCGAATGCGCCGACCTTCGCGCCCAGATGGAGCGTGACCCCGTCTTCGGCCAGTGCGCGCGCGACCACCGCGCTCGCCTCGGGCTCCTCCCGAGCGAGGAGGCGATCTGCGGCCTCGAAGACGTGGACTTCGGTGCCGAAGCGGCTGAAGACCTGGGCCAGCTCGCAACCGATCGCTCCACCGCCGAGCACCGCGAGCGATGCCGGCAAGGTCGACAGCTCGAAGACGTTTTCGTTCGTCAGATAGTCGAGGTCGGTGAGTCCCGAGATGGGCGGGACCGCGGGTGCTGAACCGGTCGCGAGGATGATCCTGCGTGCTCGGATCGTCAACCCGCCAGCGGACAGCGTTCGCTTGGCGACAAAGCACGCCCGGCCTTCGATGACCTCGATACCCTCTCGTACCAGTACATCGGGACTCTCGTTCGAGGCAATCTGCTCGACGACATCGTGGAGCCTCGACATCGCCTCGGCGAAATCTCGGCCCTGCGATGCGGCTTCGATCAGCGTCTTCGAAGGCACGCAGCCGGTGAAGGTGCAGTCGCCACCGACTCGTCCATCCTGGATGAGAGCGGTGCGAAGACCCCGGCGCGCGCCGCCGCGCGCCGCCGCGAGTCCTCCAGCACCCCCTCCGACGACCGCGAGGTCGTAGTCAGCGGTCGTTGAGGTTCGGCGCGTCACGAGGTCACGTTGCGCACGCGGTATCGATGGATCACTGGCTTCTGTCCGTCTCCGATGGCGAGTTCGCTGAGAGGTATGAGTTGATCACGCGCCATTGTCGCTATTGCCCGAGTCACCACCGCTCGCCAGCTGACTCGCGAAGTGCTGCAGTCGATCGAGCACATCCGGGTCGATCGAGTCACGTTTTTCCGCCAGCGCCGTTTTGATCTCGGTATAGACAGTGACCTCAAGGCCACAGCGACGGCAATCTTCGAGGTGGGTGGCGACGCGGCGCGCCGTGACCTCGTCGAGATTGCCATCCAAATAGGACTGGAGGTTTGGCATCGTCCGCATGCAACCCATGCGGGCGATCGCCCCTCTCCACAACTTCATCGCATGCTCCTTTTCGGTGCGAGGCCCGCGGCGGTCAGCCGAAGGCGAATCCGAGACCGGGCGCGGTGTAACCGGCTCATGACGGTCCCGACCGGCACGCCAATCACCTGCGCCGCTTCGGCGTAGGAGAGCCCGTCAATGTCGACGAGCTCGACGACCTGGCGGTGTCGTTCGGGCAACGACGCGAGACTGTCTGCTACGACGGCTTCAAACTGGGGCCCGACAATAAGCTCCTCCGGCGAGCTTGGGCTGTACGCGGGGTCGGTCGTCGACCAACGCTCGACCGATTCGCCTTCTCGAAGAAGTCGCGGCCGGCGGCGGCGGTGGCGTTTCAGCTCGGCGTTGCGCAGAATCGTCAGCAACCACGCGCGCGGATGTGCTCCGTCGAAGCGGTCGATCGCCCGGTAGGCAGAGAGCAACGTCTCTTGGACGATGTCCTCCGCGTCCGCGGCGTTGTGGGTGATCGAGAGCGCGACTCGCGCCAGGACCGCGATCTCGGGCACCACGTACCGAGAAAAGGCGTCTTCACGGCGCTGGTCCTCACTGACAGATGGCACAGTGCTGGAATCCTCTCCGTGGCTCCATCATTCCAAGGAATGCGCGCCCCGGCTAACGGATTCCCATCACCGTGAACGCGACTGGGCACTTCGCACTCCGGCGACACGTCGAAAGCTACCTCGACGGGGAGGCCGAATCAGCCCTGGCTCTACGCATCCGCCGCCATCTGACAGAGTGCTGGTTGTGCAGCGAACGCGCCGAATGGCTAACACTCGTGAAACGGTCGCTCCGCCAGCTCGACAAACACCGGCCTCCCGAGCTGGCCGTATTCAGGCTGCATAGGTATGCCCGGTCGCTGATCGGCGGTTCCTGAATCGTTCGTCCGCGGGGATTCGAAGCGGAATTCGTGGCGAGCCGAATGCTGGCCAGGATGGCCAATCAATGGGGGCATCTAACCATGCGGGCGTCAACGATTGCTGCATCGTCCCCGGACGACACTTCTCCGAGGAGGCTCAAGTGGACGACAATGGCAGCACGCGCCGAGACCCCAAACGAGCCGAGCGCTCGTTGCCGCCGGCGTGGTCGTCACCGTGGGAGTGCCTTCTGCTCATCTTGCGAGGACACACCTTCCGCACTGCGATCGTGGTCTCATGTGTGGTTGGAACCGTCTTGTCTGGCGTCAATGAAGGTGGGGTGGTCATAGAAGGTCGCGTTGGCGTCACGACCTGGCTGCGTATCGCGACGAATTACTTCGTCCCCTTTATGGTCGCCAGCATCGGCTACCTCGCGCCGTTTAGACAGCACCATCGAGCACGGCGATGACCCCACCCGACCCAGCTGCGGCGAACTCATGGCGATCCTATCTCGACTGGTTCCACAACCAGCGCCCGGGGATCACCGAGGACATCCTCGACGCAGCTGTGGCGGACTCGACCGGCATGACCCCGTACCGATGGCTGATCGACGCGGCTCCTCCAGCAGAACTCGCACTCGACCTTGCCTGCGGTAGCGCGCCGCTTCAGCTGATCGACACCGATCGTCGCTGGGTGGGTATTGATAGATCTGGGAGTGAGCTATCCGTGGCGGCGATTCGAGAGCCGACACGTCTAGTCCAAGGAGAGGCTGGAAGCCTGCCCTTTTGCGACAATTCGTTCGGACTCGTTATCTGCTCTATGGCGCTGATGCTCTTCGACGAGGTCGGCCAGGCGCTCGCCGAGATTCGCCGCGTGCTTGCTCCCGGTGGGACCGCGATCTTCCTCGTCCCCGGTTCAACGCCCTTGAGTGCACGCGATCGTATCCGCTACATTCGCGTGCTCTTCGCGTTCCGTCAGCTCAGTCCTGCGTACCCGAATCACGCGCACATCGGTCCCTTGTCGAAACGCTTGGCACGGGCAGGCCTTCAAGTGACCGAAGACGATCGCTTGTGTTTTCACTATCCGATTTCCGACGCGACCGCCGGTCGGCGCTTCATCGAGTCTCTTTACGCTCCGGGATGTCCCGAACGCCGCGTCGAATCGGCTGTCCGATTGACGCTCCCGTGGGTCGGGTCCGAGATTGGAGTACCGCTTCGGCGCCTTGTTTGCATCAGGAAGGCGATGTGATCGAATTGTACCGCAGAGATCGCAGATTGCGACCAAAACGCGTTGTCAACTGAATGCCCTTACGCTCAGAGGGCAAACGCAAGAGAAGATCGAACCGGCTCATCGCGTTGACGGTTGTCTACGCGATGAGGCATCGGCGTTGGTTGGTCGTTCTCACGTGCACGACAGCGTGGGCTATTCGCATTGTCGTGCGAGCTCACTCGCCAAACGTTGAGCGTCGGCGGCATGAGTCGGCGGTGCGCTTGCGCGTTCGCTGTAGACCTTGAGCACGTCGCGATGAGTGAGCCAGCCGACGACCCGTCCGTCCTCGGCCGCCACGACCGGAACGCCGTGTTGGTCGCTCGCGAGGAGAGTCGACAGGGCGTCTTGGAGGGGCTGATCGGTCCGGAGCGTCGGAATCGTTCGCGCCAGCTCTCCCGCGATGAGGTCACCCAGGTCGCTCTCGGCCGCTTCTTCGACTTCATTTGTGGTGACAACACCTCGGTAGGCGCCGGCGTGATCAACGACCGGGAGAACATCGAGCGCGTCGCGAGCGAAGCGGTCGACAAGCTCCGAGAGCGTCGTGTCCTCTGGCACCGGCTCAGGCACTGGCTCCATCGCGTCGGCGACGGTGATGCCCTCGAGCGCTCCAGGAGGGCGGTGCGTGAGATCGATCCCTCGTCGGGAGAGTTTCAAGGTGTAGATCGAGTCCTTCGAGAGCGCTCGGCTGACGATCGTCGACAAGACGATCGCGACCATCAGCGGCAGGACGATCGTGTAATCGCCGGTGAGCTCGAAGATGATGAGCACCGCCGTGATCGGTGCCCGAGAGGCCGCGGCGAACACCGCGCCCATGCCGATCAGGCCGTAGGCACCGGCTGGGCCTGAGACGCCCGGAAAGAGGTCGTGCAACCCTGCGCCGTAGGCGCTGCCGAGCATCGCCCCAATGAACAGCGACGGCGCGAACACCCCGCCCGAGCCACCGATCGCGATCGTGAGGCTGACGGCGACGAGCTTGCCGACGAGAAGCAGAAGGAGGAACCAGCTGGAGTATCCGCCGCCGATGCTCTTTTCGAGGATCGGGTAGCCGACGCCGTACATTTCGGGGAGCGCGATCAGCAGTCCACCGAGCAGCACCCCGCCGGTCGCGGGGCGCAACCACATCGGTCCGGGCCAGTACTTGTCGAAGAGATCCTCAAAGCCGTAGAGCACGCGGATGAACACCACGCCGACCGCCGCCGCGAGGAGGCCGAGGACGGCGTAGAAGAGGTACTCGATGCCGGCGACTTGGTGGAACTGCGGAAGTGTGAGGAAGGGATGGGAGCCGAACGCGGCGCGTCCGATGACGTCCGCGGTGACTGACGCGAGCACCACCATGCCGAAGGACTCCGACGCGAAGTCCCCGAGGATGAGCTCGAGCGCGAAGAACACCGCCGCGATCGGCGCGTTGAACGTCGCCGATATGCCTCCCGCCGCGCCGCACGCGACGAGGAGGCGCATGCGAGCCGGAGGGACTCGCAGTCGCTGCCCGACCGTCGAGCCGAGTGCCGAGCCGATCTGGACGATCGGTCCCTCGCGGCCCACCGATCCGCCCGTCCCGATACAGATCGCCGAGGCGATCGACTTGACTATCGCGACCTTGGGGGAGATGCGACCGCCTCGCGCGCTCACGGCGTACATCACCTCGGGTACGCCGTGGCCACGCGCTTCCTTTGCAAAGCGATCGATTAACGGGCCGTAGAGGAGACCACCGATGGCGGGAACAAGTAGCAGGAAGTAGATGCCGAGGTGAGGAAATTGAGAGCTGTCGACCCGCCCGGCGTCGCTGTAGTCCGCGTGACCGGTCGCAAGTTCGGTGACCCACAAGATGAGATAGCGGAACAGCACTGCACCGGCGCCAGCTCCGGCGCCGACGAAGAGCGCAAGTGGGATGAGCGCCGGACTCGAGCCCCGTAACCAGTCAAAGACGCGCGCCGAGATGTTCTCTGGGCGGGAGAGGCGGATCGATGTCGCCGGCTGTTGCGCCTCTGAAGCGGGGCCGCGTCCTCGACCGCGTGGGTCGAGGTTCGAGAGGAATCGACTCACTGCCAGCCACTGGCCCAATCTTGATCGGGCACTTCTCCCGCGGCCACATTGATGTAGGTGAGTGCCCGGACCAGATGGCGTTGCTCCTCGACCGGCACGGACTCGAGGAGACGACTGAGCTCGATCCGTCGCTGCCTGGTGGCGTGATCGACGAGGTCCCGCCCCTTTTCAGTGAGGGCGAGGCGAACTTCACGCCGGTCGCTTGATGACGTGCGTCGCCGGATGAGCCCTTTGCGAACGAGGCGATCGCACATCCGCGTCGCCGTTGACGCGTTCACCGCGAGGAAGTCCGCGAGGGATCGAAGGGTCTGTGGCCCGTGTGCGGCAAGCACGATGAGCAAGCGGAACTGCGGGAGCGTGACGTCGGCCTCGATTGAAGCGAGAGAGCGCGCGGCGATGGCAACGAAGACCCGACTTGTCGTGAGAACGGTCTCGATAATCGTGTCGAGATCGGGATCGTGCGCCTCGGCCGGAACCCCGCCCTGCTCTGATTGCATAGAGCAATCATTGCATACTGCGTTTGAGCAGTGAGCCGACTTGGAATGGTTCGGGCGGATGGCCGCTACCTCAGCTCGGGACTGCATCCTCCAGCGGATCGGCGGTCGGGGTGCGCTTGCGAAGAATGACCGCGGCGACCGCGGCTGAGATCACCGCGGCGACGAGCACGGCGAGCTTGGCTTGATTCTGGAGGACCTGGTCTGCGAATGCGAGATTCGCGACAAGGAACGAGACCGTGAGCCCGATACCGGCGAGCACACCGATGCCGAGCACCTCGCGCAGCCCCATGCCTTCGGGGAGTCGACCGATGCCGAGGCGTTGTGCGAGGAGCGTCGCGCCCGCCACCCCGACGAACTTCCCCACGAGCTTGGCGAAGAGCACGCCGCCGATGACCCGCGTCACCCCGCCGTGGGCGAGCGTTCCGCCACCGAGAGAGATGCCGGCGTTGGCGAACGCGAAGATCGGGACAGCGACGAAGCTCGACCACGGGTGGAGAAGAAGCTCGAGCCGTTCTGCAGTCGGCGTCGCACCGCGTGCAATCCGGATCGTGCGAAGCACAGCCCGTGCGGACGACACGTCGGCGAGCTCGTCGGTGCGCGCTTCGAGCTCCTCGGTCGACAGGTGCGGCCGGGTTGTCGCGAGGAGCCCCATAGCGACACCGGCAAGCGTCGGACTGATGCCGGCTTTATAGAGCGCGAGCCACAGCGCGAGACCGATCGCGACGTAGAGCGGCAACCAACTGATCCTGAGCGCTCGCAATCCTCCGGCGATGCCGATCAGTCCAATGGCAACGACGAGCGGAACCCAGGAGAAGTCGCGCTGGTAGAAGATCGCGAGCACCACGATCGAGCCGAGGTCGTCCGCGACGGCGAGCGCTAGCACGAACAGCTTGACCGAGGAGGAGACCCTGCTCCCGAGGAGCGAGAGCACGCCGAGCGCGAGAGCGAGGTCGGTCGCCATTGGGATACCCCAACCGTGAACCGACGGGCTACCAATGGTGAACGCGACGTAGACGAGGGCGGAGCCCACCATTCCGCCGCCGGCCGCGATGATCGGTAGCGCGGCGGTGCGGAGATCACGCAGCTCTCCGACGACGAGCTCTCGCTTCAGCTCCAGCCCGACGGTGAGGAAGAAGACGGTGATCAGTCCGTCGTTGACCCAACTGCGCAGATCCATCGACAGGTGATGGCCACCGATCCCAATCGACGCCGTTGTGGCCCAGAGGTGCTCGTACACGCGGGCTCCAGGGATGTTCGCCCAGACGAATGCGATGACGGTCGCGACGACAAGAAGGACCCCACCAGCGGACTCGGTATCGAGGAAGCGGCGCGCCGGTCGAGCGATGAGGCGAACTGCTGGGCTGACTGCCGGCATGGTCGTTCCTTAGGGGACGTCTCGTGCCGACCAGGCTTCCCGGCTCACCTGCGTCCCAGTATTGCCTGCGACAGAGCAAGAGGAATCGGGACAGTGTTTCGAGAACCGTCCGAGTCACGATTACGGCGGGAAGCCCCGGTCCTGCTCGCCATCGCCTCCCCAAGACGCGGCAACCGGTCGGTCCTTCGGAGTGAGCAGCACGGTCGATTTCTTGGTGTCATCGTGCGACACTGGGATGGTCTCTAAAGGTGGACGATTCAATACCATGGGTGACCGGCTCGAGCCCGTCGGACGCCCGGCAGACCCTTTGCGCGCCATCAGCCCGTCCGAACCGCTGTTGCGGACCGGGACCGGCGAATCAAGATCAATCGCCGGCGACCGCGCTGGGACCAATCAACGACTTTTG
>Ga0307373_10011205_pt1 | contig 13027 bp, 18 predicted proteins | sample OX2MG_FD_202534 | JGI IMG/M metagenome (GOLD analysis project Ga0307373, IMG submission 202534) | Soil microbial communities from Risofladan, Vaasa, Finland - OX-2 | ecosystem: Environmental > Terrestrial > Soil > Coastal area > Acid sulfate soil | place: Finland: Risofladan, Vaasa | collected... | reverse complement strand
TCATCCAGGATGATCGCTTCGACGCCACTGACTCGGTCACCATCTGCTCCTTCACCACCGACCCGACCGAGGCACCTCTCATCCGGTTGCGGGTCGAGCCCGGAGACTCAGGTCTTCGAGAAGTCTCGAGCCTGATGGTCGACAAGATCACCACGGTCCCCCGGACCAGGCTCGGCGATCTGATTGGCCGCCTGAACGATGAGGACATGATGCGCCTCGGCCGAGCCATTGTCGTCTTCCTAGGTCTGGCGGGTGGCTGAGCGGATCCGCATGCCCGCATAACCGGCGGTCTGGGGCAGGTCGCTGCCCTCAGGGTGCTTGGGATTATGGGGCGCCCCTTCCGCCACCGGCGGAGGCCCCCAGCCCGCTCAGGAACCGACACTAGGCGTGGTCTGAACGAGGGGTGGTTCGGTCCTACTTCGGCGGCAGGCCCCGTAGGAGGATCGCCTTGAGTGAGTCACGCATCAGCCAGCGCAGCGCGCCTGAAAGGTAGGCGGGGTCTCGGGAGTTGATGCCCAAACGGCGGGCATCGACCGAGGTGGCCACAACAGCGACAACCTGGCTGATCACCACGACTGCGACCAGGGCTAGGTCAGTCCCGAACTCGGCGACTGTCGGCAGTCCCGCCCCACCTAGAACTGCGAGCAGCGCGGCTACCGACAGCAGCCATGCGAGGGCGGCCATGTTCAGCACACCAAGCCGATAGCCGGCGGTTTGGCGAATGCGCTGAACCGCCTGGTCGTTGGTCACGCCGAGAGCATGCCCGAGATTGACTAGACGATCCGCTCCGACGTGCCGATCGCGATGGATCTGGCCTCCCCTGTCCGGTCGGGTGCCCGCGCTACCTTGACGTTGACGATCGGAGGCCGATGAAGTACCCCATCCTTGGCGTCGGCCAGCCTGCGGGACCGGCTACCTATGTCATCTTGGGAGCTGTGCTCCTAGCTGGTGGTCTGGTCCTGGTCAGCAACTACCGGGGACTGACCCAGAGGTACGTGGGATTGGCCCTCCGTTCTAGAGGTAGGAGTGAGGCGAGCCTCGCGAGGTACCGCATCTGGTACGGCGTCGTCGCTGCCCTCGGCCTCCTGATGCTGGTGTCGGGAATCCTGAGACTGATCGGGTAGCAGCGGACTCCAGCTAGTGCCTACGTGCCGTTCGCGGGCGGTGTTTGTTCCGGTGCGGCCACGACCAGAAGCTGGCGATTTCCCATACGTGGTGGCACCATCGAGCAGATGAGCGTCGACTCACGACCGTTACGCTCCTGGGCGATCATCGTTTGCTCCGTTCTGGCGGCAGCTTGTCTGGTGACGAGCCTGATTCTGAGGAATGCACTGGCGTTGAGGCTGATCGTCGTGACGCTCGGGCTTGCCCTTGCAGGTGCGGCCATGAGGCCAAAGGCTCCGGCGGTCGAGGGTGCATTGTTCACCGGGTCTGCTGATCTGCTGGGTGCAAGGTCCAGCCTGCCCGGTCAGCTGTCGGTGACTCCTCAAGGACTCACGTGGGTCCCGAGCCCCCACTTGCGAGCGCGTGGAGTCGATCCCTGGTCTGCCACAAGGAGTGACGGCCTGAAGGTGACGCTGCAAAGGGGTCCGGCGCTGCTCGACCTGATCCTCACGGCCGAGGCCGGACCGAACGACCAGCGCCGGTTCCTAACCCACGGGGGTAGGAGACTGAAGAGGGCTATCGGCGTCCTGAATGGCCGCACATAGATGCCGTTACCTGTTGGGTCGGGACTCGGGTGGGTCGCCCAGACCCACGGCGCCGGCGATACCGGACGGGCTTAGGTCCTGGTCCGATGGCCACCGAGCCGGCATTCGGCGCTCTGCAGGCCGCCGGGGGTTACCTTCTGCTCGTTGATCAGTGCGGGACTAACCCTCGCGGCGTGCGGAGCCGGACTGCTGGCCATGGGCCTCTTCGTGGCGCTTCTGGACTCCGGCAGTGAAAGGGAGAATGTCGAGGTACAGGACCGACTCCGCGCCGCTCGCGCGCAGGCCTACCGGAACGCGGCGCGGGTGTCCAGGGTCGGCGGAGCAGTGCTCGTGGCACGCGGCCTCCTGGTGGCAGGCGCGGGAGCCGTTATCTGAGAACGCTTTCCACCACACCGACGTGCCGGTAGCGCGCGCACCAAGCCGGCGTACTGGGGCAGGCGTGCTGACTCGCGACGGGCGGCGAAATGGGACGCACGATCGGAACGTTCGGGGACGCTGAGCCGCGGCCTGCGCAGGCGAGTCCTTACTATTGGTTGGCCCACTGATGCACGGACCCATGGTGGAGAGCGGCATATATGCGGTCGCGCAGGCCATTGGCTTCCTGGTCGGTGAGGGTGCGCTCCAAGTGGCGCAGCACGATTCGGACCAGCAGATTGTCCTGAGTGGGCTGGATGCCTAGGCGGCGCCGACCGGGTTCGGGTATGTCGCCATATGGAGTCCGGGAGACGACAACCACCTCCTCCACGGCCTCAGCCTCAGTGCCCAGGGCGTCCCGAACCCGGTCGCCCAGGTCCTCGGAGTCATCGTGGCGGTCAACGGCGATGGAGAGATCACGCCGAATCGCCGGCATGGATGAGACCGGTTGATAGGGCCCGAGGTCGGACATCTGGGAGGCGATCCGAGAGTCGACGGACCGCAGGAGGCGGATGTCGGGCATGCCCTTGCGCAGCATGAGCAGGCGGTCCAGGCCCATTCCCAGCGCTAGGCCGCTCCAGCCGTCGAGTCCGGCCCGGCTGAGAACCTCGGGATGAGCCAGGCCGCACTCCCACACCTCAACCCAGCCCTGGCGATGGGCGACATCGACCTGGCGCCCCTCCAGGGTGTAGGGGTGGACACGGTCCTCACAGCGGTAGAGCCGTCCCGGGGCCACGGCCCCGGCCAGCCGGTCGACCATCTCCTCGAGGTCAGGGCCAGACAACTTCGGTGATCGGCTGATGCGCCACAGGTCGAGCTGGTGGGGCGTGCCGGTGTGCTGCCAGTCGATGGCATCCCGGCGATAGACGACCCCCGGACAGACCAGCAGCACGTCGTCGGCCGGCGCGGCGGCCAGTTGGCGGAGGGCGGGGGGGATCATGGCTGAGGAGTGGCTCCGAAGCACCCGGGACTCATCGACGTAGCGGGTGTAGCGGGCGTCGCGGCTGACGGCCTCCGAGCCGATCCCGAGATGGTCGTAGTTGTCCTCGATCGGCACGATCCGTGGTCCCCGGCACCAGCGGACCTCAAGTCCCCAGGCATCGGCCAAGACGTTGACGGCATCGCCCACGAGGATCTGGATGGCATGAGGACCCTCGGCCGGGTCGGTTAGCCCCAGCCTTTCAGTAGTCAGCTGTTGACGCTCCGATTGGGCGACATAGGACTGCAATCGACCACCGGGGATGAGCCGGAGGCAATCGCAGTTCTCAAGTGCCCTCCCCGAGGGCGGAAGACGGGGTCGCCCAGGGTCTCGAGTCCGACTCGAGGGGTGACTGACCAAGGGTCCCCCCGGCAAGTGGGGATGTCGAAGGTCAGGTGACGGTGGACCAGCCCGGCAACCGGGCGAAGGCTCGCACCAACTCTTGCGCCCAAGGCCAGCCCGCCGCGATGCGCACCGTCGTTGTCCTGGCCGATCGCACCACCATGCCAGCGCTGTGCAAGAGGGCATAACGAAGACGGGAGGGCTGAGCCCTGGCCAGCTCGCCGTCCAGACAGATTGCCTTCATCCACGCCAAGAGGTCCCCGGCCATGCACACCAGCTCCAACCAGGCGGCATTGATCCCGAAGTCGGCCGAGGGCAGGTTGGCCAGGCCGGTGTCCTTGGAGTCCCGGATGGCGCACTCGGCCCGGCCCCGACCCCGATAGGTGGCCTCCAGGTAGGTGACGTCGTCGACCATGTCGGTGAAGAAGACCTGGAAGCGGTGCCCGTCGATGTCGGTGAAGGACAGCTGAGCGCCGGGATGGGCCAGCTCCCGGCGGGCGATAGCTCTGGTGCCGACCGGCCAGCCCGACAGGTCCAGGTAGTCGGTGATCTCAGCGGCATGGGCGTGGTCCCGCTCGGTGGTCCCATCCGAGGAGAGGCTCGGAACCCAAGCCGATTCGGCCAGATTGGTAACCACGGCGGCCAGATCGGCCATCAGGCGATGGCCCACGCAGAACCGCACCCCTCGGGCCCGGGCGGCGTCGATGAACTCATGGGACAGTCCGGCCGCGTCGGAGCGGACGATGACCTCGGACTCGACCGGATCCACCGGCAGCTGGGCCAGGGCGGCATCGAGGACCACCACCATGTCGGCCCCGGGGCCCGAGCCGGCGTTGCCCGGACGCAACAGCCCGACCAGAGCCTCCCCGGTGGCATCCAGGTAGGCCATGAGGGGATGGAAGCCGAAGCCGTGTTTGTAGTTGGGGCCGGCGCCGTCCTTCTCGGAGTGAGACTCGATGAGGGTGGCGTCGATGTCGATCACGTAGTGACCAGGATCCGCCCCCGCCGCCCAGGCCGCCGCACGGGCCTTGGCCCGGGCAGCGTGGATGCGGGTCAGGGCCGCTTCGTCGATCGCCTCGAGGGTCCTCCAGGCGGTGGCGAGCGAGGCCACTTCACCGAAGAGGCCGGGCTGGTTACGCAAGATGGCCAGGTCGGTGATGGTGGTAGCACCGTCGGCCAGGGCCACGGCCAGATCCACCAGCACCCTGCCCCGGTCCCAGCCCCGGCGACGTGTCTTGGTCGGCGCCATGGCCACCGACAAGGCGTCGGAGAGATCCACGGCGTCGGCCAGCTCACAGAGCAACCGGGCTCCGATGTGGGACACCACTCCCTTGGCACCGGTGGTCACCGAGAGACGGGGTCGGGCCGGGCTAGCGTTCATCTCGGAAGTGCCCTCCTGTTTGGAAGTCCTGGTGCGTCGACAACACCAGTTTCTCCCAGCAGGAGGGCGTTTTCGCGGACGGGCGCCGCTAGGGCCGGTCCGTTACTGAAAGGCCGGGGTTAGGTCTCGAACGGCCAGGTCGCGACGAAGCTGCTCGGGTGAGAGAGTGACGGGCATGACTGCTCCTTCTGCGAGAGTGGGTCGGCTGGGGAGGTCCCCTCGACCCAGGTCCGTCGCAGACGGCAGCCGGTTAGAAGATGGCGCGCGCCCCCGACGGCCCTTGCGGGGCCGAGGGGAGCCAAAATCGAAGTGCCGAAGTCATCGCCACGGCCGTAATGCTACGAGAGGCAGAGCCAGCCGGCCGAGCATTTCCGAGGCACTGTCGGCCGCACAGCGGTCCCCACCCAGAGTCCGCCAGCCGGCGGTAGGTGGCAGGTGATCATCTCTTGATGCTCGGAAATATGGGCGCGCTTTCTCGGCGGGTTCGGGGACAGCGGGACCGCCATATCCGGCAATTCCGCGCGCCCTGAGAGCCCGGACCCCCGGTGGTTGCGAGCCGCCGCGAGCCAACCGTTCTCTCCCCGGTTGCTGGATCGGAGCAGTCTTGCCCTGTCCCGTTACGTGGTCGGCGACGCGGCTCTTTGCCCGAGGCCGGCTATGAGAAAGACGGCCGGGAGGTAGAGGAGTCCCAGACCCCCGACTAGGGCCGGGAGAAGTCCGAGGACCAGCAGCACCGTTGATACCAACCGCAGAGGAGTGCTCCTCGGCCACAGGATGGCCACCAGCGAGCCGGCGGCACCAAGCAAGATGGTCCAGCCGTTTGCAGCATTGAACCCGACGTGGCCGACCACGACCCACCCGAGTAGGAAGATGCTGACGACCAAAGCCAAGACGCCCCCGAAGAACGTTGTCCGCACGACTACCAGGGTATGTCGCCCCGGCTTTGCCCGGCCGCAAGGCGCCTTTCCGGACGCTCCGTCTCAGCCTGTGGCCCCCCTCGCAGCTCCAGGACCGAGCGCATGCACTTTCCCGGCGGCCCGGGGCACCCGCGGGTCTCCGGCACGTGTCCTTCTGGGGCAGGCAGCCTGAACCAGTGCCGGAGACGTTCGCCGCGCTGGGTGCCAGGGTGAGGAGATACGCCATCATGAGAAGGTGCCCTCGGCCCGGTTTCGCTACGGCCTGGCGAGCTCCTCGGCCGTGGTGGCCGTGGCGATGCTCCTGGCCGGATGCAGCTCGTCTCGGGCTCCGGCGGCCACCTCCACCACGACCACCTTGGCGTCATCGGAACCCGCGACATCCTCCGGGTCGGGCACTGTCCCCGCCACGACCGGCGCCGCGGGGCTGGTTCCGGGGCCCTACGGGTTCCTAGTACCGACGGGTTGGGTGGTCGGAACGCTTCAGAACTACGGTGGGCCAGCCAGCTTCGCCCACGTCCAGGGCCCCGCACCCGCCGATCGAATCGACTACGAGCTGGACGGAACTGGCAGCGTGTACGGGTCCGATCGTCGCCCCGATATGTCCAGACTGCTCGCCGCTAGCCATACCGGCGACTGGGGCGCCGGTCCCCTCGGCTGTCCCCTGACCGGCGAGGAGCTGGCCTCGGCTGACGAGATCCTCTACCGCTGCGCCTCGCCGTCACTGCCACAAGTGGTCGTGGGCGCCATGGCGGTGCAGCCCTACCGCGAGGGTTTCCGCCTGCTCCAGGTCAGCCTTCCTGAGCAGGACTACGCCGAGGCGGACCAGATCGTGGCCAGCCTTCCCCCGCCGCCCGGACACGATCCCATGTCGATGCCACCTAATTGCCGGGCCGGCGGCCTGACGGCGGCCGCCTATCCGGGCTCCGGCGCCGGCGGCCAAGAGGCGGCAGTGGTTGTGATCACCCACCCAGGTGCGGACCCTTGCAGCTTGAGTGGGTATCCGAGCGTGTGGTTCGAGTCTGCCTCCGGGTCCCCAACCGGCTCCCACTCCATCCACGAGGCGACTGCGGCCGGGGCGACCCTGGTCATCCTCCACGGGGCGGTCGTGGCCAGCGCCACGGTCTGGACCGCCAACGCGCAGGTTCCCGCCCGGCGATATTGCGCGCCAACGAGAGCGAGCCGAGTGACCGTCGTCCTCCCCGGTGAGACGCAAGGTTTGTCCGCCTCGGTGCAGTTGACATTGTGCGCTGCCCATGCCGTCGTCGGGGTGACACCGCTGGTCCCCGGGGACCTCGAGACACTCTTCTGACCACAAGTGCCCTACCCGAGGAGCGATACCAAGGGGGCGTGGGGTGGAGGTACCAGCTATGCAGATCCTCGCGAACCCGGCTGGCGCTCGGCCGGCGGTCTGGGACAGGTCGTCATCCGGGGATGCTCGAGGTTATGGGCTACCTCCGCCGGGCGGGATCGAGCGCACCTGGAGCGCCCGATTCGGCAATCGGCGTGGTCAGGCGGGCTTCAGGCTTCCCCGCATGATTGCCGACAACTCGGACTGTGGCACTAGCTCACTGGTCTCACCCACGCGCCGCAGTAACAGTCCTGGGCGGTCTAATAGTCGGTGGCGCAGGCGTCCTCGTCGCGGACGTGGCAGAGTCACTCGCCGCAGGTGCGGGACTGTTGGAACACGTCCCCGCGGTCATCGCACTGCTCGTCGCAGGGGCTGGAGTCGTGGGTGCCCCCCTTGTCGTCGCGCTCCGGGGCAAGCGGCGCGTGTGGCTATCGGTCCCCGCTCTTCTCTCTCTAATCATCCTGAGTGGGGCCGGGATACGCGCCATCCATCACCACTCTCAGTCAGTCGCCCAGGCGCGAGTCGAGGCGACGGCTGGGAACGTGACCCGGATTCTGCGGTCCCAAGGCGTCGCCGAGCCGCCGCTCGCCGCTCCGGCGAACCGGAGTTCCTGGACGCAGCAGTGGAACGCAGCATGGTCAGCGGCGTTCCAGAAGGCCGGTCCCGCTTTAGCTCAGGCGGGTGTGCGGGTTGTCCACCTGCACCCACTCCTCATCGGCATCAGCGCTGACCTGACGGTCAAGGGGTCGCCCTACTGCTACCACGCGATCGCCTACACGACAGTGCCGGATGGCGGGACGGGTTGGGCGACTCCGGGCACCTGCGCTGATCCCGACTACTCGGCCGGGGGGTAGCAAGGCCCGCTCACCCGCTCCAACGTGCCGGTCGTCGCCGCTCCTGACATCCTCCTGACAGGATGGGACGGTGCCGGAACTCCTGATCAGCATGGCGGGCGTGGACAGCCCCGAGGAGTTCTACCGACGCTTCTTTGAGGTCACCGCCGGCGCCGTGCCCGATTACGGCGGCCGGAACCTCGACGCGTTGCATGACGACCTGGGAGATACCGAGGGGCCGCTTACCCTTGTTCTAACCGAGGTCGACCAAGTGTCCAGCGCCCTTGGACGTTGGTTCGACCGGCTGGTGGCCACTCTGGCGCGATCAATCAGGCGGTCGGGCAACCAATTGACGGTGGTCCTGCGGGGGTCAGAAGCGGGCTGAACCCGGCGCGCTATGTGCCGGTCGCGGCCAGGTGGCTTTCGCCGTGACAGCCGGAAATACCGGGCGTCCAATGATCTCGGCCAGGGCGCGCCCTGCCGGCGGTTCGGGTAGGGCGACGAGTCCAAGGGCCAATGACGTTCGGGCAGGCAAAATGGCCGGCATGGAGCGGGGCGAGAGGATGCTCATCCCTTGCGCGGGCGGCGGACCGTGCACCAGCCGACTAGAGAACTACCCGCCCCCTCTGGAGATCCAGGTGCGGGGCGGCATGTACATCCTGGTTGACGACGGCCTACCAGACCGGTGGCGATACGACTGGGTACCCGACCGGCCCTGAGCCGGCATGGGCGCCAGGGCCGAGGAGCGCCAAAGCTCTGGCACACTGCCCCGTCGTGGTCGAGGTGCGCACGGTTGGCCGGGAGTTGGTTCCTGCCGTAGTCGTTCCGCTGGTGCGGGCCTTCTGGGACTTCCCCGAGACTGTCCATCTCCTCCCAAGCGAGCGCGCCCGTCGGCGCGTATTGCCGCGCTACTTGACCTCGGACGCTCTGGATGCGGTCGGATTCGGCACACTGTTCGCAGCCGTTGATGCCGACGAGGTCGTCGGCGCCGCCGCATGGGTGCCCCCGGGCGGCTATCCCATTGGGCTGGCCCGCCAGTCCAGGGCAATCTGGGACTTGGTCCCCACCCTGCCCTGGACCTGGCGGCAGGCACAAGAGGCGGCGCGAGGCCAGCGCGGGAACCGATCTCGTCACGAAGGCCGCCCGCCCCACTACTGGCTCCGGGCCGTCGGTGTAGATCCCGCTCACCAGCACAGGGGCGTCGGGAGGGCTCTGCTTCGGGCCGGTCTTGATCGCGCTGACGAGGAAGGAGTGGGCAGCTTCCTGTTCACGGCCACAACCGAGAACGCTGGCTGGTACGAACATTTCGGCTTCCGGACCGAGGAACAGTATCGGCCGACTCCTCGTTGGCCCACTGTCTGGGCCATGTGGCGCGATCCGGCTTGAACCTCCACCTCTCGACGACGGTCATCGTCCCGGCGGACTGGGGCAGGTCGTCGGCATCAGGGGCCGGGAATATGAGGCACCCCTTCCGCCATCCACTAGCGGGCCACCTAGCCCGCTCAGAACCGGCATCCTGGTCGGATGCGAGCCTCAGTTGCGGAGGTCATGGAGGACCGGGTAACCGACCGATCTGATCACCTGACCCCGGATACGGGCGAGGTCCTCGCTCTCGACCGTGTGCGAAGCTTTGGAGCGGCGTTTCTGTTCGGGGTAGACCATCATGGCTCATGGGTTGCAGATGCCGTGTACGCCCGTCGGGACGAGACTGGGCACTGGGGCGAGCTTGGTTCGGGCGGTACTCATGGCGACGGGTGGATCACCCCTTGGAAGCCACCTGAGAGCGGTTGGGATGGACGGGTCCTGGCCATCATGGTCACCGCCGGCCTCACCGTTTACGAGGGTACTGACCCGGAGATCGAGAGCGATCTCCGTGCCGTGGTCGGCTTTGCCGCGCCGGACGTGACCGGACTGATACTGAGCGACTCCGATGGTGACAGGCTTGTCGAGGTCCTGAGTCCAATAGGCGCCTTCGCCGTCCTTCATATCGGCCAAGGGCCCTTCACCCTCCAGGTGGCGACCTCATCGGGGCCGAACCCTCAGCGGTGGGACTTCCAGCCCGAGTGACGAGAACGAGTTCGGCTGGGTCTCCGTCGACGGCGGGCCTTCCGGTTGGGCCGTTGAGCTCGAAAAGTGCCGTTCTCGCGACCGCCACCGAGGAGTGCCTCCCGGCCGGCGGTCTGGGGAGGATCGTCACCGGGATGCTCCGGAGTTATGGGCTACCGCAGTCAGGCGGGAGCGAAGCAGGTAGAGCGCTCTACCGGCTTTCCGGTGCACGACCTGGCAGCCTGGGTGGGCTACGCGCCTGACGGTGCTCAGGCAGCAGCATTTAGCGCTGCCGCGATGAGTCAGTCGGGAGTAGGGTCAGTCGGTTGAGGCGAACGCGGAGAGCCAGTTCGTACTGGGTGTTGCCGGCACTACTCGGGGCCGGTCTGGCCGTATCCGGTTGCTCGTCGGATCAGAACGCTGGCAGACCTGCTGCCATACCTTCCGCCCAGCGATGCCCAGCTAGCACCAAGGCTGGTTCGCCTCGACAGACCCTAGTGCTGAGGGAGCAAACGCCATGGCCGTCGATACTCACGTTCGTCGGCGACACCTTCGAGGTTGTGGTCCCCGACGCCCATGGTCAAGCCTTCCAGAGTCCGACGGCCATCGAGCAGCAGTCTGATCCAGCGGTCTGCGAGGTGTCCTACTCAACCATCAATGGAGGCAGCGTGGAGGCACGGTTCGTGGCGGTCCGGTCTGGTGCCACCGAGATGGTTTCAGGCCCGATCCGAGCCTCAGAGTCCTCTCGGCAGACCTTCGGGTACGTCAGTGTCGATCCGCGGTCGGCCGACCAATAAGCTCCCAAGTGCAGGTAGCGCGTGGCCTCGGCCCGGCGGTCTGGGGCAGTCGCACCCGCGATCAGGCCGTCGAGATATTGGGACGGCCCTCCTCCGGGGTCGGCGCTGAGCCAGAATCGCCGGCGTGTACAACCATGCTCCCTCGGATTACAGGTGCCCCTTCTGCCGAAACATCACCACTGGTGAGTCCGACCATCCTCTCGAGTTCCTGCACAGGTATGACTCCGTTGTGGTCAAGATGAACCCCAGGTGGCGACCGAACAATCCCGGCAGCGCTCTGGTGGTCCCAATAGAGCATTACGAGAACATCTACGACCTTCCTCCCTTGCTCGGCGGTCCCCTCCAGCAGGCGGCCCGCGACACCGCAGTGGCCATGAAGGCCGCCCTGGGCTGCCAGGGTGTATCGACCCGTCAGCACAACGAGCCGGAAGGAGATCAGGACGTCTGGCATTACCACGTCCATGTGTTCCCACGCTACGAGGGTGACGACCTGGATGGATCCAAGGCAGTGTTGGCTGACAGGGCAGAGATGGCCGTTCTGGCTGACCGCCTTAGGGCCGCCTGGCCCTCTACGTGATGGCGGCATCTGCAGAGAGCGCTACCTGACCCTCGACCGGCGGACTGGGACGGTCGGCCGCGAACTGCGGGGCGCGATATTGGGGCACTCTCGTGACCTCATCTGCGGAGGGAGCCAGTAGGGAGTGCTGTGCCCCTCCGCGAGCTTCGGAACAACCAGAAGCTTTGGCAGGATGGAGACCATGCCAGTCGTGGCCGTGCGCTACTCGGAGGGCTTCGATGGCTATCGGCCGTTAGGCGACACCGACATCTGGCCGGAGTACAACCTCCATGGCGATGTCCTCAACCAGTACTGGAACCGCCTCTATGAGGTGTTCCCCGACTACCAGTTCAACCTCTATGATCAGGAGGCTGGGGAGGTCCTGGCCGAGGGCCACACCGTCCCCCTGGCTTGGGACGGCACCCCCGAAGGGCTTGGTCCCGGCATCGACGCCAGCATCGCGGCTGGCTTTGAGCTGAGAGCGGCGGGTGGCAGGTCCTCAGCGCTGTGCGCTCTGGCGGCTGAGATTCCGCCTCGCCACCGTGAACGTGGCCTGGCTGGGGCCATCCTCGAACAGATGGCCACCCTCGCCCGCTCAGCCCACCTCGACTGGCTGGTGGCCCCGGTGCGGCCCAGTTGGAAGGAGCGCTATCCACTGACCCCGATCGAGCGCTATGCCACCTGGACCCGGCCCGACGGAGAGCCTTTCGATCCCTGGATCAGGGTGCATACCCGGATGGGGGGCAGGATCGCCGCTCCCATAGCCAAGTCGGCCCGCATCACTGGCACGGTGGCCGAGTGGGAGTCCTGGACCGCCATGGCCTTTCCGGAGAGCGGGAACTACGTATTCCCTGGGGGTCTGGACACCCTGAACATCGACCGGGGAGCCGACGTCGGGGGCTACTGGGAGCCCAACGTCTGGATCGTGCATGCGGTGAGCCAAGCCTGAACTGGGTTGGAGTCCAGGCTGCGCCATGAATGCGGCCTGGCCGGCGAAGGGGGACAGGTCGTGGCGCGTGACGCTCCGATCTAGGGGCGACCCCAGGCGGCAGCGCCGGTACTCGGATCAGGCGGGCTGCGTCCTAACCCAATGTCCCGAACACCCAGATGGCTCCGACGGCCAGGAGGCATGGAATCGCCATGGCTCCCGCCCAGGTACGGACCAGGTCCGAGTCGTACTGCCATGTCCTCCGCAGATGACTCCTCATGACCGGGGTCAGGGCGAGCACCAGGCCCAGAAACACGGCAGCGAGAACAGCAGAGTGGAGGTGGAAAACGTGACCCTCGCCAGCTAGCTCCGCGCCGCTCGCGCTGGACTTGAAGTCCAGGGTCAAGGCCGTGTGCCGCGTCCCGGGCGCGATGTGCCGAACGGGCGCGACGCTTCCCTCAAGGCTCAGCAGTCCAAACAGGGCAAGGCTTGCCTCGGCTGCTACCACCGCGCCGGCGACCCTCGGGCGGCGGGGCAGGTTGGGGGTCTCGTCGGCGATGCCTCAATCCTGACATGGTGGTCCGGGTGCTCCGGCGTGTAGCCCGAAGTTGAGAGCGCGTTTAGCCCTACGGCTAACCCCGCTGAGTCGGGAGGGCTGTCCAGGAGCCGGCGTTCCGGGATAGGCGCCATGGGGCGACTGCGTGGCTGGTTGGGGATACTTGGTACGAGTGGCCTCAGTACCAAGTAAGATGAGCTCATGCCAGCGATTCAGAAGTA
>Ga0307373_10011203_pt1 | contig 13028 bp, 12 predicted proteins | sample OX2MG_FD_202534 | JGI IMG/M metagenome (GOLD analysis project Ga0307373, IMG submission 202534) | Soil microbial communities from Risofladan, Vaasa, Finland - OX-2 | ecosystem: Environmental > Terrestrial > Soil > Coastal area > Acid sulfate soil | place: Finland: Risofladan, Vaasa | collected... | reverse complement strand
TCACGCGAGAAGGCGACCGGACTATTGGCTGGAGCGGCTCAAGTGGAATTGAACGTCCGCTGCCCGCTCCGCTCGGTCGTTTGCGGCGGCTCATGGGCGAATTCGTCTAGGTCCGCGATTCCAACTCTGACTTTTGCGATTCTTGCCGGGCGAGGGCGCCCGGCCCTCCATCTCAGAAAGCCGGACGAGGGCCCGGCCCTCCATCTCAGAAAGCCGGGCGAGGGCGCCCGGACCTCCCTTGATCGGGCGAGGGCGCCCGGCCCTCCAAATCGCCTAAACCTCAAAATAGTCGTCTTTTGCTCGCGCTCTGGCTACAATCGAGCCCTGCGATCTGCGTGACATCCTGCCCCCCCCCATGGACGGCCGCCGACGCGCCCTCGCCCAACTACCCTCTCGTCATCTACAAGGAAGCTCCGAATGCTATCCGCCTTTGTCTCTCTGGCGGCGATCTTTCCCGCGGTTCTTGCCGCCGAAGTGCAATTGGCGCCGGGGACGCAGTGGGCTTTTCGAGGCAGCGTGGCGAAACTCAACGCCGACCGCTCGCCGGGCGAGGCGGCGAAAACGTTCGACGTCACGTATTTCGTCGCCGAGGCCGACGCCTCGGGCAGCAAGATTTATTGGCTGCTGGAGGAGCGCGGCCAGGGGCATTGGCCCTGGTCCGAGCGGTTTGGCGTGCTCACGCTCGATGCCCAGGGGCTGCCGGGCGGCTCGGTCGGGCCGAGCTTGCTCTACGACTACGGGGCCGGCAAGAGCATGATCGCCCTGCCGCTGCCGCTGTTGGCGCCGGATCGCACGCTGTCGCCCGACGCGGCCTGGGAAGCCGGCGGACTGAAGTATCAGGTCGAACGGGAAAAGAAGCTCGAAGCCCGCGATACGTGGCAGGTCGAGGTGCTGAACAATTTCGGCCGCAAACGGACGGTCTGGATCGACAAGCAATCGCCGCTGGTCGTCGGCGTCGACGAACGCGTATTCATGAACCAAGGGACCGAATATTTGCTGAGAGTGAGATGGGCGGCCACGGAATCGCTCGACGCCGAGCAGGCGTCGAAAAACGCTGCGGCCTTTGCCGCCCTGACCGATTTGCGAACCAGGCTCAATCGCCCGGCCCGCAGCGAAATCGAGGAATGGAACGAGCAGCAGCTTGAACTGCTGGCCGAACGCCTGCCCGCGATCGCCAAAGCCGGAGCCAGCGGGCCGCTGGCCAAGCTGCTGGCCGCGGCCGCCATCGATCTGGGCGCCCAATCGGGCCGGGTCACTGCGGTCGAAGAGTTGGCCGCCAGGTTTCAAGGCCAGCCGGCGCCTAAGTTCTCTCTCGACGGCCTGAACCAAGCCGCGCTCTCGCAGGCCGATCTGCCGGGCAACGTCACGTTGTTGCACTTCTGGGACTATCGCAACGAACCGCTCGAAGAGCCTTACGGGCAAGTCGGCTACTTGGAATTCCTATTCAGCCGGCACAAGGTCGAAGGTCTGAAGGTTTACGGCGTGGCGGTCGACGGCCGCTTCGACGACGAGGCGACGCGCGGGGCGGCCGCTTCGGGCGTGCGTAAATTGAAATCGTTCATGAATCTGAGCTATCCGATCTTGTTCGACGGCGGCAAGCTGGTGAAGCAATTCGGCGATCCGCGGCTCCTCGGCGCTACGCTGCCGTTGTTCGTGGTGATCGGTCCCGACGGCAAGATCCTGCACTACCATGTCGGCTTTTACGAAGTCGATCGGCAGCAGGGCCTCAAGGAACTCGATCAGGCGATCGGCCAGGCGCTGAAGAACAAGAAGAAGTCATGAAAGTTCCCTCTCGCGCTGGGAGAGAGTTAGGCTGGCGGGTGGCTGGCGGCAGAGCGAAGCGATGCCCCGGCGCACTGGGGCTTCGCCAAGGCTCAGCCGCCAGCCACCCAGCCGTCAGCTTGGACTTGACGAGGCTTCCATTCCCCAAGTCTTCACTCGGTTCTCGACTCTAGGCGCCTGGGCGCCAACTCGGTGTCGCGTTTCAAATGTCGCGCGCCCCAGAGCCAAAGCACTCCGCTGATCAGAATGGCGCCGGACACGGCCAAAAATCCGACGTTCATGTTGCCGTGGAAACGGTCGGACAAGGCGCCGATCAACGTGGGGCTGGCGGCGTCGCCGAGCAGGTGGATCATCAAGATGTTCAGCGCGAAGGCCGTGCCGCGGACCGAGGGGTGCGTGACGTTGGCCAGAATCGTATTCGTCGGACCCGTGTTGAAGAACAGGCAAAACTCGGCCGCGAAGATCCACGCCCAGGCCCAGGGAAACGGCGTCACCAGCACCAGCAAGAAGCAGGGAAAGCCCAGCAGCATGCCGCCGCCCGAAACCAGGAAGTAGGCGCCGGGCCAGCGCTTCGACAGCCAATCGCCAGCCATGCCGCCGAGCAAGGTCGCCGACAGGCCGGAGACCACCGTCAGCGCCCCGAAGATCAAATTGACGTGCCCCAGGTCCGGCACCTGGCGATAAAGATGGATGTATTTGGGCATCCAGTAACTGACGCCGCCGAGCGCGAACGTCATGGCGGTCATGCCGGCGCAGTTCAACACGTAGGAAGGCGTGCGCACGAGCGTCAGGTAATCGGCCCAGCGGGTGCGATGTCCGGAACGCACGGCGTCGCTGGCGCCGCGGGGCGGCTCGGGCATGAAAAAACACAAGATCCCGAGCAAAATGCCTGGCGGCACGACCAGGTAAAACGCCCACCGCCAGTGCCCATGTTGGGCGACCATGCCGCCAAGCACGTAGCCCAAGGCGCTACCCACCGGGATGGCCATATAGAACCAGGCCAGCACCCTGCCGCGGCGGCTGATGGGAAACAAATCGGCGATCACGGTCGGCGCCGCCGGTCCATAGGCCGCTTCGCCGATGCCGACGGCCAGCCGCGTGGCGAACAAGACCATGAAGGTCGGCGCCATCCCCGAAGCGCCCGAGGCCAGGCTCCAGGCGATGACCGCGGCGCCCATCAGCTTCCAGCGCGAAAAGCGGTCGGCCAGCCAGCCGAACACAGGCGCCGTGAGCATATAGGAGACCAGAAACGCCGTCGCCAGCGAGCCCATCCACGAGTCGACGCTCGAATCTCCGGGCTTGAAGAACTCGAGTTCGATCTTCGGCACGGCCGCCGCCAGCACGTAGCGGTCGACGTAGTTGATCAGGTTGATCGCCAGCAGCAGAGCGACCGAAAGCCGGGCCACGCGCGTCGCCCCCGCCGCCGGCATTTCGCCGGGCGAAGCGTAAGGGGTGTCGCCGGTCGGCGCCGCGTCTCTCTCGGTCGAACTCAAGCGGACTCCTCGGCTAGGATTTGCCGAAAAGGCGTTATACAATTCGAGTTTCCGGTTCTCACTCCCGTTGGGAGCAGGCCGGCCAAGTTCCCTCTCCCTTTGGGAGAGGGAGTTAAGAACCTAAGCACCGAGGATTAAATAAATTCCCTATACTGGAGGGGGGTGCCTGGCGGCAGAGCGAAGCGATGCCCCAGCGAACTGGGGCTTCGCCTAGGCTCAGCCGCCAGGCACCCGTCTTTTGAATTAGGAGGTTATTTAATCCTCGATGCTAACTGTTGCGGAGGATTCTCGAATGTTGGGCGCCGCTTTGCAAGCACCCGAATACATCTCACGTTTGCAGCACGAGCTTGCAAAGATCGATCTGGCCGAAATGCAGCAGATGGCCGATCTGATCTACGACGCCTGGGAGCACGAGAAATTCGTGTTCATCTTCGGCAACGGCGGCTCGGGCACGACCGCTACGCACATGAGCGAAGATCTGGGCAAAAGCTCGCTCCGCGAGTGCGACCTGAAGGACGAATCGAAGAAGCGGCTCAAGGTGATGAGCCTGACCGACAACCTGGGCTGGATTCTGGCCGTCGGCAACGATTGCGGCTACGACCAGATCTTCGTGCAGCAACTGATGAACTACGGCGGCCGCGGCGACCTGGCGATCGCCATCAGCGGCTCGGGCAACAGCCCCAACGTGCTGGCCGCCGTCGATTGGGCCAACCGCCACGGGCTGAAAACCTTCGGGCTGACCGGCTTTGGCGGCGGCAAGCTCCGCCAAGTGCAGCAGGCCGGGCTGCACGTGCCGCTGGACGACATGGGCATGGTCGAGAGCATCCACCTCTGCACATTTCACTGGGTGCTCAACGACGTCTTCGCTCGCATCAACCACGAAGGCCGCTACAGCCTCGCCGCTCGCTAAAGCGCATTCGCCTGTGGAGGTACGGGCGCCCCCGCCCGTCTAGGAATTACAGAACGAGACGGGCGAGGGCGCCCGTACCTCCATGAGAAACGAGACGAGCGAGGGCGCCCGTCCCTCCATGAGAAACGAGACGGGCGAGGGCGCCCGTCCCTCCATGAGAAACGAGACGAGCGAGGGCGCCCGTCCCTCCATGAGAAACGAGACGGGCGAGGGCGCCCGTCCCTCCATGAGAAACGAGACGGGCGGGGCGCCCGTCCCTCCATGAGATTTGCCAACTGTCCGCCGCCTGGTTGAAATCGAGCAACCTGTGCGATTCCGCGCCACTGCTATGCGCCGCGGGCCCTCGGTCCGATCGGGATGGAATCTTCTAACGCCTGTTCAGGCATGGACTTGCGAGTATTTTGCAAGTCAAGTTATTTTTTGGTCGCTTTTTTGCACTTGAGCGCAGCCGGCCTATGTTTTCTTGACGGCTGGCAGAAGATTCAAAAGAAGCGCGAGAGGTGTTCCATGGCGACGTTGGTGCGTTCGGCGGTGCTCTCATTGTTGGCGACGGCATGCTTCCTGGCGATGGGGGCGAGTGCCCCGCTGGCGGCCCAGGAATGGGCCCGCAAGATGTTCTCCGAGACGACTTACAATTTCGGCACGGTCGCCCGTGACGCCAAGGTCGAACACCGCTTCCGAATCAAGAACCTATACTTGGATGACATTCACGTCGCCGGGGTCCGCACGAGCTGCGGCTGCACTTCGCCCCGAGTCACCAAGGACACGCTCAAGACGCACGAAGAAGGCGAGATCATCGCCCATTTCAACACCGACCGCTTTAGCGGTCAGCGAGGCGCCACGTTGACGGTCGCCATCGATCGGCCCTATCACGCTGAAGTTCAATTGCGCGTCGACGGTTTCATCCGCACCGACGTCGTGATGACGCCGGGCGGAATCGAATTCGGCTCGGTCGACGAAGGCGCTCAGGCCGAACAGCAGCTCGACGTCCGCTACGCCGGCCGCAACGATTGGAAGATCACCGAAGTCCGCACGGCCAATCCGTATCTCGAAGCCAAGGTCGCCGAGACCATGCGGCAAGCTGGGCAAGTTGGGTATCGCTTGTCGGTGCGGCTGAAGCCGGGCGCGCCGGCCGGTTACCTGCTAGACCAGTTGCTGTTGGTCAGCGACGATCGCCGCGTGATGCCCGTCAACGTCGAAGGCCGCCTCGTGCCCGAACTTTCGGTCAATCCAGTCGCGCTGGCGTTCGGCCGCCTCGAACCGGGCCAGCAGGCGACGAAGCAAATCGTAATTCAAGGCAAGCGCCCCTTTACGATCTCTGCCATCGTTTGCGATAATCAACCGTGCTTCGCGTTCAAGACGCCGAGCGACGCCAGGCGAGTGCATGTGATTCCGATCACCTTCACCGCGGGCGACGAACCCGGCAAGGTGCTCGAAAAGATTCTGATTCGAACCGACTTGAACCAGACCGAGTCGACGGGCGGCGCCGCGACCGAGGTGCGTGTCATGGCCGAAGTCGTGCCGGAAGTCGACTCGACGCCGCGAAGCAAAGAACCGCAAGACCCGAAGCTTTCCGCAACTACCAGGAGAAGCCTACCATGAACGTGCGAACCTTCTTGGCCGCGATAGCGGTCGTCGCTTGCTGGGCGGGCTCGAGCTTCGCCCAGACCGTCGTGTATCAAACCTACAGCCCGGTGGTCGCTTCGTATGCCGCTCCGGCGGTCGTCTATCGCCCGCTGTCGGGCGCGACCTACACGAACTACTACCCGAGCTACGCTCCCGCCGTCACTGCCTACAGTCCGGTGGTAACGACCTATAGCCCCGTGGTCACGAGTTACAGCCCTGTGGTCACGAGTTACAGCCCCGTGGTGACCGAAACCTACAGTCCCGTAGTCACGGCTTACAGCCCGGTCGTCACGTCGTACAGCCCCATAGTGACCTACAGCCCTGTGGTCACGGCGTACAGTCCAGTGGTCACCAGCTACTACGCCCCGACCGTGGTGCGTTCTAAAGTGCTCTACGTGCCCGGCCAGCCGGTGCGCAATTTCTTCCGGGCGAGAACGCCGTAAGCACTGAAAAGAAACTCGCAGGATGAAACGGCCAGCGGCGCAATCGCCCTGGCCTTTTTTATTGCGCCCAAGGAGGGACGGGCGCCCTCGCCCGTCTCGTCATTCCCAGACGGGCGAGGGCGCCCGTCCCTCCACCTTCCCAGACGGGCGAGGGCGCCCGTCCCTCCACCTTCCTAGACGGGCGAGGGCGCCCGGTCCCTCCGTCATTCCTAGACGGGCGAGGGCGCCCGTCCCTCCACCTTCCCAGACGGGCGAGGGCGCCCGGTCCCTCCGTCATTCCTAGACGGGCGAGGGCGCCCGTCCCTCCACCTTCCTAGACGGGCGAGGGCGCCCGTCCCTCCACTTTATGGTGCGGCCTCCGGGCTTCCTCCTTACTGCTGACCTTCCACCCATTCTCGCCATAAATAAGGGTATTCGCCGAACTCTCGCACCAGACCTTTGCGCTCCGGATTCCGGCAAATGTATTTCACCAAATCGTGAACGCTCTCGTCGCTTCGGCAAACGCGATCAAACGATTCTTCTTGCCAGACTTGGCCCCGGCGGCCGAGCGCCTTATTGACGCTATGCGCCGAGGCGCTCTTGATGCTTTGCAAGATTTCGATCAGTCCGAAGTCGTTGCCCGACGGATCGCGCATCGCTTGGAATACCAGATGAACGTGATCGGGCATCACGACGGCGCCGAACATGAACAGCTTGACTCGATGGTCGTGCAAGCAATGGCGCAGCACGAGCCCGCGCACGGACTCCGGCAACGTCCAGCGTTGGAACGTGCAGAAGGTCACGAACAGCGGCTTATCAGTCGCTTGCAGGTGCGGCAGCCGGCGTCGATACTCTTCGCGAGCGGGCTTCGCCGACGGTCGGCGATCAAAGCGGTCGTTCATCAGTTTCTCCATTGCGTGCGTAGGGAGGGACGGGCGCCCTCGCCCGTCGTGTCCTGTTCTTTATTTACGAGACGGGCGAGGGCGCCCGTCCCTCCACTTTGCCAGACGGGCGAGGGCGCCCGTCCCTCCACTTTACGAGACGGGCGAGGGCGCCCGTCCCTCCATCTTATATCAGACGGGCGAGGGCGCCCGTCCCTCCATCTTATGAGGGCGCCCGGCCCTCCTTGCCCAGCAGCGCGTCGCGATAGGCAAACAACGCGGGCGTGCCGCCGGTGTGAACGAACACCACGGGCCGATCGCTTGGCAAACGCCCGCTGCGCACGTCGTCGATGAGCGCACTCATCGCCTTGGCCGTGTAAACCGGATCGAGCAAGATGCCTTCGGTGCGGGCCAACAGATCGAGCGCTTCTTGCCCGGCGGGCGAAGGCTCGCCGTAGCCGGGGCCGATGTAGCTCTCGTTCGATTCGACCTCGGCCCCTTCGACCATCGCGGGTAAGCCGATCAACTCCGCCGCCTTGTTGGCCGTGGCCGCCAGGTCGTCGGCGTGTTTCCAGGGCCATTGGATCGGGGCGATGATCTTCAGCGAAAAGTCGGCGCCCAGAGCCGTCTTGCCCAGTTGCATGCCGGCGCCGGTCGAGCCGGCCGAGGCGACATAGACGGCGCTGGGCCGCTCGCCGCGGGCCAGGCATTGCTCGACGATCTCCGCCGTGCAGAGCGCGTAGCTCACCGCGGCCCGCGGCTTGACGACTTCGTTTTCCCAGCAATACACGCGGCGTCCTTGGGCCCGCAGCTTTTCGGCGACGGCGCTGATCCGCGCATACAACTCCATGCCCAGCGGCAGGTCGACGATTTCGATCTTGGCGCCCAGCAGGTGATCGAGCAGCAGATTGCCCTGCACTTCGTCCGAATGATCGCCGCGGCCGAGGATCAAGCGGCATTCGAGCCCCAGCTTGGCGCAGGCGGCGGCCGTTTGCCGGCAGTTGTTCGATTGCACGCCGGCGCCCCAAACGAGCATTTCGGCGCCTTGCTCCAGCGCGTGCCCCATGATGAATTCGTTGTGCCGCGTCTTGTTGCCGCCGAAGGCCAGCCCGGTGCAATCGTCGCGTTTGATGAACACTCGCGGCCCGCCCAGCGCCGCCGAGAACCGCGGCAGCTCTTCCAGCGGCGTCGGCAGATGGCCCAAGCTCACGCGCGGCAGCCGTGCGGCATGCGCTCGCAACTCGGCGGTATTCGAAACGGGCGATACTTGGCTCATCGGCGTCTCCTTGATTTTCGGCTTGCGGACGTGCGGCTCGCTTGCTGCGCCTGCTCCGCATTCAACGGCCTTATTCTGCGATGGTTCGTCAACCCGTGCAACGAGCCGCCGATGACTGCCGTGCCAACGGCTTTCAGTCCTGTTCAGCTTCCCACGGAAACTGGCGCGCCTGGAACGGTTTGTCTGGGCGGGTTATCCTTAACCCGGATTATTCACCGGCCCACGCTATGAGTTGACACAGCGCGTTCACACTAACCCGAAGCGCAAGCGAGGTAAAAGCGTTCCTATTCCTCGCTTGCGCTTCGGGTTGGTGTAGGCCGGTGAATAATCCGGGTTAAGCGGCAAGCGCCGCGACCTCGCGCAAGGTCGTAATACGGATATCCAAGATCGAAATCGCCCATGCGCCTCGCCATCCAAAACCGGCTGATCGAACTGCACCAGGGCGACATCACCGAGCAGCAAGTCGACGCGATCGTCAACGCGGCGAACTCTCGGCTGGCGGGCGGGGGCGGCGTGGACGGCGCCATTCATCGCCGCGGCGGACCGGCGATCATGGATGAGACCGGGCGTCGTTACCCCGGCGGTTGTCCGACCGGCTCGGCCGTGATCACTGGCGCGGGGCAATTGCCCGCGCAATACGTGATTCATGCCGTGGGACCGATTTGGCAAGGAGGCCAGCGGGGCGAAGCCGAATTGCTGGCCGGCGCCTATCGCCGCTCGCTGGAACTGGCGCAGGAGCACGGCTGTCGCGGCATTGCGCTGCCCGCGTTGAGCACCGGCGCCTATGGGTATCCGATCGATCGGGCCTGTCGCGTGGCATTGGCGACGACGCGGCAGTTCCTCGTCGAAAACGACTTGCCTGAGCTCGCCAGATTCGTGCTGTTCGGCGCCGGAGCTTACGGCGCCTTCGCCGCGGCCCTGGACGAATTGCGCAGCGAGGCCGATTGAAAGGGCGGCGAACAAAAGCCACCCTGGCCGCCAGCAGCCGTCGAAGTATTGCTGACGGAGCACGAGAACTACTGAAGCGCCTTTTTGGCCGCTGGCTTGGCGGCCCGCGCTTGTTTGGCGCGTGGGGCGGGTTTTTTCGGGTTGGCCCGCTGTTTGGCCTTAGCGGCTTCCATGGCCTTGCGTTCCTCGGCATCGAGCTTGCCGTCTCTATTCTTGTCGAACTTGGCCAAGAGAGGATTGCGGCGAACGGGCTTGGCCTTTTTGACCATTCCCCCCAAGCCGGCATTGCCATTGCCGCCGTTGAACTGATTGCCGCCGTTGAATTGATTCATGGCGCCGGTTTGAGCGGAGCGGTTCATCGAAGCCATGCCGAGCGCCAGTCGGGCGGCTTGGATCTCGGGAAGATCGAGTGCGCCGTTGCCGTTCGCGTCGAACTTGCTGAGCAGGAAGTTCTGAAAAGCCGCCATGTTCGCCGCCGCCTGCGAATTGACCCCGCCGAGCCCCGGACCCGGGTTGACCAGGCCGGCCTGGGCCGCTTGAATCTCGGCCGGATCGAGCTGGCCGTTTTTGTTGGTATCGAGCATGGCCAGCATTTGGGCCTGTTGCTGAGCCATGCCGGCGGCGGCCGCGGTGGGGGGCAAGACGGGCAACTGAATGGCCAACGGATGCTGCGCGTGGCCAAACGCGCAGGTCCCCAAAACCACGCTTCCCGCAATCGCGATAATGGCTGGCAATTTCACCGGGGCATCTCCTCTGTTTCTTCGGCAGCGAACCGATCTGCCGCCATTTACCCTGCCTGCCTGTAAACTTACCCTAAATCGACCGGCAGATCTCGGAAAAATCCTCGCAGCTAGCCTATTTTTCTCACTTTCCAGTTGTTGGGTCGTTGCGAAAGATTGTTAATGGCGGACTTCCCTTGCAGCGCCGGCTTCGGTTGGGGGAATTGCTTGCCTAAATTCGCCGTTGCGATCAAAATCCGCGTGCGTCGAATGGGCTTGGGCGGGCTACTCGCCTTCGAAAGAAGTGAATCCTTGATGGCTGCCGGCCGATGATGGCCGGCGTGGCGGTCTTTGTTGCGTTGGATGGCGTTGGGCATTCCCCCATCGGCGGCGGGGTTCGTCGCCGCGCCCGATGCTTTGCCACGGATCGCGTTCTGATGCCCGCGACGGGCCGTTTTTCGAAACCGCAGCGCCGCGAGTCAGAGCCGGTTTGACCTGCGCGTCGCTTCCGCTCGTTCGGGTGCAATGGAGGTAACGCCGAAATTCGGCCGCAGGCGGCCGGCTGATTTAGGTCGGGCGGGCGACATTATATGGACCCCGAAATCGGATTGAACATGATGGCTAAGCAGCGCTCGATACAGGTACGGCGTCGGAAGCCGATGTGGCCAGTTCCGACCGTGAGAAAGCTAGACGCGATTTGGTTGGAAGGGCGCGTGCCGGCCGGGTATTGGGAAGAACAGGCGAATCGCCGCCGCTATATGTGGTGGCTTGGGCAGCGGCTCGGCTTCAAGAAAATCGAGGATTGGTACGCCGTCACCACCAACGATTTCAAGGCGAATCGCGGGGCAGGCGTGCTCTACGCCTACTGGAACAGTTCGGCCATTGCGGCCGTGCAAGAGACGTTTCCCGATTACGATTGGAAGGAGTGGCTGTTTCGCCAGGCGCCGCTGCGGTTTTGGGCCGACCGGCGAAACCATCGCCGCTATATGGACTGGCTCGGCAAGCAACTGGGAATTCGCCGGCCGCAGGACTGGTATCGCGTCTCGAACGCCGATTTCGAACGGCACAAGGGGGGCGCGTTTCTGCTGGAATACAGCAGCACGATCTCGGCCGCCATCAAGGCCTATCTGCCCCGCTACGACTGGCAAGAGTGGCTGTTCAGCGGCACGCCGAAGGGCTTTTGGGACGAGCGGCGCAACCGCCGGCGCTATCTTGCCTGGCTGGGCGAGCGACTCGGCTACAAGAAGCCCGAAGACTGGTACGCGGTGACGCAGCACGACTTTTACGCTCATCGCGGCATCCAATTCTTGAAGCTCTACGACAGCTCGCCGATGGCGGCCGTGAAAGAGTTCCTGCCGCGGCATCCCTGGAAAGAATGGAAGTTCGCGCGCGTTCCGGTCGCCTTCTGGAAAGAGGCCAAGAATCGCCAGCGCTATCTGCGCTGGCTGGGCAGCCAGCTCGGCTTCAAGCGGTCGGTCGATTGGCGGCGAATCCGCCGGCATCATTTTCTGGAAAACTGCGGAGGCGGACTGTTGGCCCAGTACCCTTCGTATCTCGATTTGCTCGAAGAGTTCCTGCCCAAGATCGATTGGAGCGGCCGGAACCATGCTCCGCGTTAAGGCGGCGTTTTCTCGGCGGCAGGCGTTGACGAGCGGCGCCGCCGATGCGAGGCTTGGGGACAGTTCGAAGAACGCGGCCGAGTCCTCTTCCGAGCGACACGACTCGTGCCGGAAGCCAGGTGCTCCTGCAATACTTAATGGACGGGCGCCGACGACACTGGGGGTGGCTGGCGGCAGAGCGGAGCGTTGCCCCAGAGAACTGGGGCTTCGCCTAGCCCGGATTATTCATCAGCCCAGCTATTACTTGACAAAGCGCTCCATGCAAACCCGAAGCGCCAGCGAGGTAAGTGCTTTGCTCCGCCTCGCTTGCGCTTCGGGTTGGTGTGGGCTGATGAATAATCCCGGCTAGGCTCAGTCCTAGCCACGCGTCGAATCCAGCTTGAAGAGACTCTAGATTCAGGAACATGGTGCGCCGGTGGCGGACTTGATCGTCGACGAAATTACGAAAGAATTCCCCACGCGAGGCGAGCCATTAGTCGTGTTGCGCGGCTGTTCCTTCGAACTCTCGCCGGGCGAGAACCTGGCGATCTTGGGACCCAGCGGCTCGGGCAAGAGTACGCTGCTGCAGATCGTCGGCACGCTCGACCGGCCCACCTCGGGCCAGGTCACTCTCGACGGCCAGGCGCCGTTTCAACTGAACGAGCCGCGACTGGCCGCCTTCCGCAACCAGCGGATCGGCTTCGTATTCCAGGACCACCATCTGCTGCCGCAGTGCTCGGTGCTCGAAAACGTGTTGATCCCGACGATCGCCGGCGGCCGGTCGACGCCGGAAGATCTCGAGCGCGCCCAGATGCTGCTCGACCGCGTGGGCCTGGCGCCGCGCAGCGATCATCGGCCGGCCGAGCTCTCCGGCGGCGAGCGCCAGCGAGCGGCAATCGCCCGAGCCTTGATTCGCCGGCCGGCCTTGGTGCTGGCCGACGAGCCGACCGGGAACCTCGACCGCACCACGGCCGCCGCGATCGGCGAGCTGCTGTTGGAACTGCAGGGCTTGGAACAAACAATGCTCGTCGTCGTCACCCACAGCCTCGAACTCGCCGGCCGTTTCTCCCGCCGCGTCGAATTGGACGAAGGGCGGCTGAAAGCGGTCTGACGTTTTCGGGAAGCGAATCCAGGCGAGCCGGAGGCGTCAGCCTCCGTGTCAGCCCGAGGTCGGCGATGTGTCGCGAACTAAATCGCTATGAACCAGCGGGCTCGGCGCCCTCGCCCGGCAAACGGCGCCACGAAGACCGGGGGGCTAACGCCAATACCGTTCAATTAGTCAAAACGACGGACTGCATAAAGGTTTTCGTCGGCGGACGGGGGCCGCGATGCTGGGGCCGTTTTTTTGGCCACTTCGAGACTTTTTGTTTGAT
>Ga0307373_10011202_pt1 | contig 13030 bp, 8 predicted proteins | sample OX2MG_FD_202534 | JGI IMG/M metagenome (GOLD analysis project Ga0307373, IMG submission 202534) | Soil microbial communities from Risofladan, Vaasa, Finland - OX-2 | ecosystem: Environmental > Terrestrial > Soil > Coastal area > Acid sulfate soil | place: Finland: Risofladan, Vaasa | collected... | reverse complement strand
ATTCGGTGAACTCATCGTTCTCATCGACGACGAACACATCACCGCTCAATCGCTCATCATCGGCGTGCATTACCTGCTTACCGGTCATCTTTCCCGAGAATGCCACCAATGCCCGGATGCTAGCGTGTTCCGGATGCTTTGCGATGTACTGGTCAAATCCTTTCTTGTAACGGATAGCAGCCGCCCGGGAACTGGTCACCACCATCGCCTTGGCCTTGCCGTCCAAGAGGTATTGCACGTTCTTGCTAAAATGCTCAACGATGAACTGGACCTTCTGCGTGACATTGGTGGGGTGCAGCGACATCCACTGTGCCAGGGCGCGTTTGGCATGGGTGCTGCTTACCCGCTTTGTATCGTCGAGTTGCCTACTCAGATTAAAGGCGGTTTGATACGGCACGTACCCTTGAAGCACATCCAGGATGAATCCCTCCTCGATGGCCTGGCGCATGGGATACCGGTGAAATGCAGTTGGAAGATTGGTTTTGGAGAGTGGGTGCGTAGGATCGGCGGGCCGGCCGAACAACATGAACGTGGAGTGCTTGGGTGTCGCAGTGAACGCGAAATGACTGAGGTTCTTCGGCCGCACGCGCGATTTCTGGATATGCTCCAACAGTTCTTCAACGGTCAGGCTTGCCATGGTTTCCTTCGATCCCATTGCAAGGGTCGCCTGGAGCTTGGACGCCGCGGTGCCTGTCTGTGAGGCATGCGCTTCGTCGATGATGACCGCGAAGTTCTTCTCCTTCAGCCCCTTCTCGGTCAGGATCGCCTCCATCGCATACGGGAACGTCTGGATTGTCACCACGATGATAGGCACGCCCTTGAGTAGCGCCTCGGCCAGTTGCTTACTTTTGGATTTGGACGACTTCTGCCGATCAATAGCCGCGATCACGCCGAACTGGTGATCGATCTGCTTGACCGCTTCCTGCAACTGGCTGTCGAGCACCGTGCGATCGGTCACGATGATCGCGGAATCGAATATGGGCGATCCGTCGTCTCGGCGCAGCTTGATGAGATCATGTGCCGTCCAGGCAATGGTGCTGGTCTTGCCTGACCCGGCACTGTGCTCGCAGAGATAGGGCATGCCGGGGCCATTCGTCTGCGCATCGGCCACCATCGCATTGACCGCCGCCCACTGGTGAAATCGGGGGAAGATCAGGGTCTCTTTCTTGGACCAATTGCCCTTAAGATCGACCACATCCTTCTTTTCGACGTAAACGAAACTGTGGAAGATGCGCAACCAAGCATCCCGTTGACAGACCTTCTCCCAGAAATAGGCCACAGGATATTCACTGTCAGATCGTGGCGGGTTGCCGGCATGGCCATCGTGTCCCTGGTTGAAGGGCAGAAACACCGTGTTCTCGCCATCCAGCTTCGTCGTCATGCGTATATCGGAATCCGATAGCGCGAAGTGGACAATGGCGCCGCGCTTGAAAGTCAGCAGCGGCTCACGGCGCCGGATCTTGGGATCGTAAGGGACGCGGTCGCGGCAGTATTGTTCGACAGCCGCCTCGGCCGATTGGGTGAAGTCGGTCTTGACCTCGACCGTCGCTACCGGCAGCCCGTTGATGAAGAATACGAGATCGATTGCCAGTTTGCGGGCGGGGTGGTATTGGAGCTGCGGCACCACACGCAAGCGGTTGGCCGCATAGCGTTTCAGGACCTTTTCGTTGCGTCGGTCCTCGGGCGCGCCTTCAGACAGATCGATATGTCCGCATCCGGCAATGGAGAAACCGCGTCGCAGAATGTGCATGGTACCGTGCTGGTCCAGCGCCTTCCCCAGCCGCTCCATCAGCACATCGGCGGTGCGTTTGCCATTGTCCTTGGATAGTCGAGTCCACTTGTCAGGCTGGGTCTCATTCAGCCAACCCAACAGGTCCTCGGGGTATAAGGCGCGCTCCGTGTCGTAGTGCTCCGTGGTACCGACCAACCACCCATGAGTGGCGAGTTTCGAGACGATATAGTTCTCGAAGTGCTTTTCCTGGTGCGCAGTATCGCTCATGCAACCTCCCGGAGATCAATCTGGCCGGTAACTGCGGCGGTGATAAGAGCGGAGCGGCGTTCTTTGAGAATTTCGATGCTATGTTTGACCTTCGTGATGAGGGCATCGATGCGAGTGGTTTCGCGGTCGAGCCCCTTCGCTATGCCTTGTTGTTCATCAAATTCCGGTGCAGCAATGACGTGCGACGACAGGGCTTCCCCGGTCATGCTTGGCAATGCTGTGTTCGTTGAATACAGATTGAAGGGGATAGTCAGCGCACTGTAATAGACGAACTTTGGGAAAGCATCATCAGCAACCTTTGTATAGAACATCGTATCTACAACCCAAAACGGCCCATTGATATATAATGGCTTGTCGATAGTTCCCTTACGTCCAAGCAAGACGGACTCACCATCAAATATAAACTTCGATGCTCGTGCGAATTCGCCGCCTGAACCAATTACAGGGTAGGCACCGTCCGCGTCCTCAACATCTTTATAGTCCTTTCCATTACAAATGGATGCAACCCGCTTAAACAGCATTACTTTCCAATGCTCCGGCACCTTGCCAATCCACTCCACGCCGGAATCCTTCATCTTCACATTGGGATTGAGGCCCTTGGTGACGGCGTGCGTGATGAGCGCTTGGCGCCTTTCTTTCAGCAACTCGATAAAGCGCGATTTCTTGGCAATCAGCGCGTCGATGTGAGTGGTTTCGCGGTCGAGGGCAGCGATGATAGCGGCCTGTTCGCCAGAGGGTGGAACAACTGTCTTCAGTTTGACTAGTTCCGTCGCATTGATCGCAGGATAGCTGAGCCCTTCAGAATGGGCTTCGACAGTCTGAATGAGAAGCTCATTGAGCATCATCCACTTCAGGAAGGCCGGCTCGACATGGGGTATTCTCGCTCTCAGCACGGCGAATCCGGTCGAGTAAACGCAGTCCGCGTGCTCTTCTGTCACGGCTGCAACGGCCTTCAGGTAGGTTCGAACCGTTGAGACCACAACGTCTCCCGCTTTTGCCTTGCGCCTGGCTCTAGAGGGGGCATCGACGAACCGGACCTCAGTCACCTGCGTGATTCCATCGGTGTGATTGACGGCAGAAATATCCACGTAGCACAGTACTTCGTCGGCAGGCGTGAACTCCGGAATTACGTCATCATTGCAGGATGAGACCCGGCAGATTGGCTTTACTTCCCAATGCTCCGGCACCGCTCCTATCCACTGGACGCCAGACTCCTTGTACGTCGGATATGACTTGTAATGACTCATTTGCGCGTCAGCTCAGTTGAGCGATGCGCCAGATGGAAGTGGCCTGTATCGCCATCCAATTCTGATGAGCAGCGATACGCTCCGGCGTCCACTCGGCGTTGTCGTCACCGAGTTTCTTCGTGACCGCGAAGCCACTCTGCTGATACGTTGCCCGCTTCTGTGCATAGTCGGTAATGCCCAAGTCCCGGTTCGCACCGGTTTGCAGCAGTGTCATATTGCCCAGCCGGTACACGAGTGCTTCCGCATCGTCATTGCTAAAACCACCCCAGCCGTCGGGCGCGTTCTGCGGGAGAACGTGTTCGATGTTGAATGCGTCGCTTGCGAATTCGTGTGCCTGGCCGGATAAATGCCTCTCAACGGAGCAGAGGATGAAACGAACTACCCGGTTGTTTCGTGAATCCGTGGTCCGGATGGTCTTGTCGGCGAAGGCGGTCCTGAACGCGGCATCATCCGGATAGATGTTGCGCAAGGCTACAAGGCTCGGTCCAAGCCTGTTCAACTCCTTTTTCGCGATACGTTCTGCGACTTCGTTGTACTTCCGCTCCTGCTCTGCGGTGCTGTACGAGCCGATGACATTGAACCGCATCGAGATCACGACCGTTGCACGCAGCAACCCCGTGAAATCGGGCGCATCCAGAATCCGCTTGGCTGCCAGCAATAGGGGGAACGGCTGCCGCACTCGGAAGGTTTTCAGTACGCCCGCCAGTTGCTTGTCCTCTTGAGGCCATTCGGATGGTTCAGGCGAGGACAGAGCCAGGTACGTATCGAGGTCCTCTTCCATGTCACGCAACAACTGGAACACCGCCTCCGGCGTGCTGATCTGCGCGCGGATCGTCTTGAACAGATCGGCCTGGCGCGCGAAGCTGCGCCGGCTGTTCCAGTGCACACGCAGGAAGTCCGGGAAGTTTTCCGACTGGAGCCGGCCTACAATTGCCTCCCAGCGATCTTCGAGAGTGCGCAGCTCGTGGTCCGTCTCGCCGCCACGGTCGAGCACGGAGAACAGATAGTTCTTGAGGAGGTCCGTCGCGGACAGGCGCACACCACGAGCGTTGAGTGTCTCGAACACTTTGTATGCGTTGAGCTCGTCGGTGACGGTGATGACCGTGAAGAAGAGCCGGTCGCTGATGTCTTCCACCAGTTTGGCGAGCCTCATCCCCTCTTCACCCGTGCTTGCCTTTAGGTAGTCAGCGACGCGCTTGTCGAACCACTCGAAAGCCTTGCGTAATAGATGCTCGGATGCGCGAAACCCCCTCTGCGGAAGGTGTCCGAGCGGGACCAGATAGGTCTGGAAATAATTATTATTGTTGCGGTTGAGCGTCAGCTTGGGACGGGCGACGAGGGTTACCGGGTCTAGATAACCTACATAGGTCTGCCGAATCTGGTCCGCTCGTCTCTTATTCTGCTCGGCATCGTTGCCGGCATCGATCAGCTGCTGGATGTTCTTGAGAACTGCCAGAACGATGATGCTGATGGTCGTCAGGCGCTGTTGACCATCAATGACATCAAAGGTCTTGTCGTCAGCGGACTGCAAGACCAGATACCCCATGTAGTGCGCACTCTCGCCGTCGGCTTTGAGCGCGCCAAGGAGATCCATCCACAGGTCTTCCCATTCCTCGTTGGTCCAGCTGTAGTCGCGCTGGAATCTGGGGATGCGGTATGTCAGACCGTTCCCGATCAGTTTCCTGAATGTATTGTTCTCGGTCTTGAAGTTGGTTGCGGCCATGACTCGCTCCGTTGCTACTCTGTCACTTCGCCCAGTAGTGCTGCGATCTCAGCTTCTACTTGCTTTAGCTCGGCATCAATCACTTCGAGCTTGCGCGGCGGCTGGTACTGGTAGAAATACCGGTTTAAATTGATCTCGTACCCCACGCGTCCAAAGTTGCCATCGCGTTCATCCTTAAAACTCTCGTCAAGGTAGGCGTCAGGGACGTGTGGTAGGACTTCGCGGGCCAGATAGTCGCCGATGGCCTCGCTAAGCGGAACATTTTCGTAATCCGTCAGATCCGAATCGGCAATGGGGCGTCCATCCTTGTCCTGCACGGAATCGCCGTGGATGTCGCGCACGCCAAACGCGTTGATCATCGCTTTGATGAGGGTTTTCCCCGGCTTGCCGACTTCCGGATTTAATTCCGTGGCGGCTGTAGCAAACTCCTCGGCCCAAGAGAACGGGTACACCTTGTCGATATGGGATTCCAGCGCCGCATCCCAGGTTGCCTGCTGGGTAGCCGTAAGCCTTGCCCAGGCTTTCTCCTGTTTGAGTTTGGCCAGGGTGTCTGCGTTAACGTGTAGCGCCATGCGTAGCGGGCGCAGCACCCTAATTCTCCGGTAGCCGAACCGGCGGTAATCGAGCATCCGGCTGCGTTCCCCATCCTCCGCCGCCGCATAGATGGCGGAGATCTGTGCGATCTGCTCGTCGCTGATCCTGCGACGCTTGTTGCCCTCGTTCTTCATCGGGGTCCAGAGGTCGGTCGCGTTGATGATTTGCAAGCGCCCCCGTCGATGTTCAGGTTTCTTGTTCGATAGGATCCAGAGGTAAGTGCCTATGCCGGTGCGAAAGAAGATTTCAGTGGGGAGCGCGATGATGGCATCCACCAGGTCATTTTCCAGCAACCAGCGCCGGATTTCGGATTCCCCTGAGCCTGCGCCGCCGTTAAACAATGGAGACCCGGAAAGAACAATGACCGCGCGTCCGCCGCCGTTCTTGGGAAGTTCAAGCTTGCTCGCGAGATGCAGCAGGAACAGCATGGAGCCATCGCTGATTCGCGGCAGGCCCGGACCAAAGCGTCCCTGAAAGCCATTTTCCGTGTGCTCCTGAGTGACGGCATCCTGGTCTTTCTCCCATTTCTTGCCGAAGGGCGGATTGGCAAGACCATAGTGAAACCGCTCGCCTGCCAGTTGGTCGTTGGACAGTGTGCTGCCGAGCTTGATGTTCTTGGATAGATCCCGTCCCGGATCGGTCTCAAGCGTCCGGAGCAACATGCTTGCAAGGCAGATGGCGTGGGTTTCGGGTTCCAGTTCCTGGCCGTAGGGAATGAGCACAGGTGCGACCCTGGACCGGTCACGGTAACCATCGACATGTTCCATGGCATCGGTGAGAAAGCCTCCCGTTCCGCAGGTGGGATCGTAAAGCGTGCGGATCAGTCCCGGATTGGCATCAAAGAGTGCGTTATCCGGATCGAGCAGCAATGTAGTTGCGAGGTGCACGACATCCCGCGGCGTCATGAAATCTTCAGCGGCTTCGTTGACCTCAGCACCGAAGCGCCGGATGAGATGCTCGTAAATATTACTCATCGCGCGATCGGGAACCACGGATGGGTGCAGGTCTATGGCCGCGAAATTTGAGCAGATTTTGTAAAGCAGACCGGCTCGGTCAAGCCGGAGCACGGTATTCGTGAAATCGAATTGCTCGAAGATGATCCGGGCGTTATCCGAGAACTGAGCTACGTAATCTTCAAGGTTTTGCCGGGTCTTGGTCCCGCCCAAAGTCCCCAGCGTATACTCTGAGGTGTTGTAGAATGGCAGGTGAGTGATCTGGCGCAGAATCAGGTCAAGGTCGAGGCCGCTGTCCTTGCGCTTGAGGTAAGCCTCCCGCACCTTGCCACGGGTCGGCTCTAGGACGCATTCCAGCCGCCGCAACAAGGTGAAGGGCAGGATGACCTTGCCGAAGTCGGTGTGCTTGAAGTCCCCCCAGAGGTCCTCAGCGTTCTTCCAGATGAACTCCGCCAAAGAACCGTTTGACCCTGTCGTGGCCGCCATTCCTGCCCCCAACCATATATTGCACGAACAAGGCTAGCACATTTTTGAAGAACATCAACCAGATATTGCACGATTGCCAACAAACGAGTCTTTTGGCAGAATTCAAGCTAGGAAATGGCGAAGTTTTGACAACATCGCCAACGCAAGCTCAGAGGAGAGCTGGTTATCCTGAATTGGAATAAAAACTCGCCCGTGGTACTCGCAGAAGTGAACAGGGCCGACATTCCATAACTCGGATTAGGCTGGACGCTCCTTTACAAGTATGGATATACACTGCGTCCCGCTAACGGTTAAGAGGAACCACACATGAGCGATAAGCCCCCATACAAGTTCTACGTCGATGCTAAGGAATATTCGTCTCCCGAGGTATCGTTGACCGGCGCCGAAATCAAAAAGATTGCTAACGTGCCGTTGCAATACCAGCTCTACCTCGAAGAGGAGGGTAACCAGCCTGATAAGGCAATCTCTGACGGCGAGGGAGTCAATATCAAGGAAGGCAAGGAGAAGCACTTCTTCGCTGTGCCCCCGGCCACGTTTGGCTGCAAATGACACCGTTCGAGAAGCAATTAGAAGACCTCAAGAGCCTTCACGACGCCGATCAAGCCACTGTGGAAGGACTCGCCAACGGCGGGAAGCTTATTCGGGTGCCCAACTTCCTGCTACCGGAAGGATGGCTAGTACCGAATAGCCCGGAGCGTCGAGTCACAATTGTCTTCTTTGCTCCGCCTGGCTATCCGGGATCTCAACCGGATTGTTTCTGGGTAGACCCTGTTGGCATTCGGCTGGCAAATGGCGGCACACCCCAGAATACAAATGATTCCAACCCGATCCCCGGTTACAACAAACCCCCGCCGCACGGGACATGGTTCTCTTGGCACGTGCAGGGATGGAATCCGAACACCGATTCGTTGGTGACCTACTTCAAAGTCATCAGAAATCGGCTGTTCCCTGCCAGATGATTGAGCTTACTATTGCCGCACCTGACGCCGACGCGCTCATAAAGCACGTAACCGGCGGCAAGACGGAGCTGTGCGCCGTCCTCTACACCTCGCAATACGTCCGTAAGGACGGCGTCAGAAGGCTGCTCGTTCGTGAGGTTTCATTCCCTGCACCTGGTGACTACTCGCGGATGGGCGAGCTGGAGGTCGAGCTCAAACCTGACTTCGTGGCGAAAGCGTCAAAGCATGCGCGCCTGGAAGGCGTAGGTATCGTTTTCGTACACAGTCACCCAGGGTCATTCCCACCAGAGTTCTCCGCCGTCGATGACGATGGCGAGCAACATCTGGCCGCATTCTTGGCGCACAGAAACCCTGGGGTGACTCACCTAGCGCTGGTCGTGAGTCGAGGTGGAGTGGCGTGCCGCGTTCTGGGGGCTAGCGATCCGATCCGGGTGATATCTGTTGGCAATGATCGGGAAGTCCTCACCGGAGACAGCAATTCCCACGTTCCGTCGGAAGCGCGATACGACCGGCAGGTGAGGGCGTTCGGCATCGAGGGTCACAAGGCGCTGCAGCAGACCCGCATCGCAATTGTGGGGCTAGGAGGGACTGGATCAATCGTTGCTCAGCAACTTGTGCACCTGGGCGTCCGGGATTTTATCTTGATTGACCCCGATACCATCGACGAGACAAACCTAAACCGCGTTGCCAACGCCAAGAAGAAGGATGTGGGCCAGGCGAAGGTTGAGGTCGCGAGTCGCTACCTTATGGAGGTGAACAGCGGCGCCCAGGTGGAAGTCTTGCAAGGTAACATCGTACGCGAAAAGTACGCGCGTGCCCTGACCAACGCTGATCTGATTTTTGGTTGCACAGACTCGCACGGTAGTCGTGCGGTGATTCAACAGGTCAGCTACCAGTACCTAATTCCCTGCATCGATATCGGCTCAACAATCGTGGTAGCTAATGGTTCCGTATTGCACATTATTGGCCGCGTGCAGATGCTAACACCAAGCTTGGGTTGTTTTACGTGTTCGAACCTCCTTGATTACAATGAGGTTCGGCGGGACATGATGTCAGAATACGAACGTCGCCTGGACCCCTACTTACAGGGCGTCCACCAGCCCGCCCCGTCCGTTATGTCGTTAAATGGCACGGTATCGTCGCTGGGGGTTACGATGTTCTTGTCCCACGTCGCGCATGTCCCGGCGCCTGCGCGAAACCTGGTATATGACGCCATTGCAACCAAGCTCCGGGCCGTGCAAGTAGAGCCGGCCCCGAATTGCTATGTTTGCTCTCGATCAGGTGGATTCGCGCGTGCAGATACCCACCCGCTCAACGTCAGACACGACTAATGGCGATCGACCGTCTACGGACTCGCAGTTGGAGACCGATTGTAGTCTGGTTCAACACTGATGTGCCGCCGGAAGCAATCGCCCCCTTTGAAGCGCGCGAACATGCCGTGGCACGTTATAACGCTCAACAGCTCGCATCTACTCCAGATCTTGCAAGCGTTGGCGCGGTAGTATTCACTCAGAGTGATGCCGGAGTAGAGAATCTAAAGTTGCTTATCAAACAATACGCTCCGCTTCTGTTGAACCATGGGTGTACTGTGATTGTGCGAATGGCCCACAGTCCAAAAGCGGATGCGTCGTTCCGAAATATGATGCACAGCAATTGCCTCCCCTTTGGAAACTTGATCGTCGGGACAGCTCATGCAACATCTCAAATAAACCAATCCACAGAGGGCGATACACCGTTGCCTCACGTCCGGTTTTATGGACTGGAAGCAACCTGGGAATCAATCGCGAACTTCATCGCGATACATCCTGCAGATGTTGCACCGGACACAAACGTCAATATTGAACCCCGTGATACTTTCAGTGAAGAAAAGACGCTGCTGCTTCAGCGGGCATTTGCCAATTATGTGGAAGTGCATCTGAAACAATTGGATACCGGCCGCTCTGGTGCGAAGGCGTATCGTGCGAACGGCCGTAAAAGAGGGTTCAACATCGGATGGACTCAGCCTCATTTCGTCAAGATCGGGCTTCGTTCTGCAATAACGAAGGAGTACTTCAATTATGATGAACGGGTTGACCCATACATACCGTTCCACTTGACACCAAACATACAGAAGGAGCAATGCTGCTTGGGGGCCAAATATGGATTACTCCTAGGTGACTATGTCGACGGCTCTGAAAGTCTCGAGGTCAGCGCAAAGGACAATCGAGCAGCACATGCAATCGCCTGTCTATTTGAACGCACCCTCCGCGGTTGGTACAGCATGGCTTACTTAGACACGCGCATGTTTGTGGACATGGATGACTACGAACTAAAGAATGAGAATAAGTTTCCTGCCGGTCGCATCGACGAGGCTAAGAAAATAGGCGCCAATCTGGATATTAAGGTCTTAGGAGATTTGCTAAAACAATTTACCTCCAAACGATGGTTACGAGCGCCCGTGCATAACGATCTTCATGCCAAAAACGTGCTTGTCCGCGCTAGCGACGCTATCGTTATTGACTTCCAGCAACATAATAATGGACTCATTCTTCGCGATATGGCGTGTCTTGAGGTAAGCCTTTTAGTGGATGGTTTCCAAAACTCGCCGTACGAGGACAGGAAGGACCCAGCGAAGTTCGACGGCGACAAGTGGCGCAATAACGTGGAGAAGCTGTACTTCTGCGATCCAACGGCAAATCATCCCGACTTGCATATGGATCCAAAAAGTCACGCTCATTGGTTTCATTTAGCCGTACGGCAGATACGCATCCAAGCCAGACCATATGAGTTAGAACCTGGCCAGTACGCCGCCGCCTTGGCGCTTGAGCTGTTAATAAAGAGTTCCCGAGATAATTGCGGGCCATTCGAGAACTATAGGCGCGCAACTGCATACTACTTGGCAGAAAGGTTGTGCACCGCTTTCCGTTCTCCTACCCTAGACAGGTAAGGGAAGGTTATCGGGTGTCGCGTCTTAAGCTCAACTTCAAAGGTTCGGTGGCATCTCGCTCTGATGCGTCTCAACATTTAAAAAAGCCAGGTGACACTGTTCTTATCGAGCGCGGCTACCCAAAGTGGCTAGTCATGAAGTGTCCAGACGGGTGCGGTGATGAGCTTCCTATTAATCTTGATAGCCGTGCTGGCCCTGCGTGGCGCATCTATCAGAGTCCACATCTAGGAATTACGATATATCCATCGGTATGGCGAGACACGGGGTGTGAAGCTCACTTTATTGTGTGGCGAAATATGATTCTATTGCTGGGAGATTGGGATGACACTGAATATGATCGCTTCTGGGACGATAAAGCCCTCAATGAACTGCGTGGCGCAGTCTTGGTACATCTGCCAATAGAAAAACTGGTTCATTTTGTGGATATTGCCGATGAACTTGGTGAACTACCCTGGGATGTGCTCAAGGCATGCCGTGAACTTGTGAAGCGCAAGTTAGCGGTTGAAGGTGAGCATAAACAAAGGCAGAAATTCAGACGCAAGTAACGTTCTTGGCGAGTGCTATATCGACAAGTAGAGCTCAACTAATTGAGCTATTCAAATATCTGCGGGCGCAACGTACGTATGTGTCCGGAAATCCGCGTACGTATCCGTCCGCAAATCCGCGTCAACGATACCATGAGTTTTAAAAGAGCGCATCAGCCAATCTGGGCGATGTTGGATTCGGCAAATTCGGTCGGCAGCAGGTATCCGTCCGCAAATCCGCGTCAACCATACCACGAGTTTTTAAGAAGAAGCTCCTGCAGGCAATGCCTGTGGGAGCTTGTGGATTCAACACTTTAACGGAACGGCTAGCAGCTACAGAGACTGCTTCTGGCTGCGGTTGCGGCACCTTGCCTAGTAACAATTCTAGTCCATACAGGCCGATCAGCGTCGGGCTGATTGGTGGCGGTTTTCGACCGGAATCCATGGCCGTTCTCCCACTGCAATGCCTGGCGGTTTTGGGACTGGAACAGGTGGCGGTTTTCACCGGAATACGCACCAGGGCAATTCAACCACTTATTGCACAACACGGGGTTATAACTTTATGTTGAATTCAACCATAAGTTGCACAATACGGCCATCTCACACTGTAACTTAAAGAATTAGAATTCAACCACCTTTTGCACATAGCCCAAATTAACCAGTCATTATTGTTGAGCGGCAGTTATCAAGGGAGCACACCTGTCACGGTTACTGCCACGGTGGTCGACGGCGTGTCAGGGAATGCGATACCCGGTGCGGCGCTGTCGCTGAACGGATCAATGTCAGGGAGCACGGCCAGCGACGGCAGCGTGTCGATCGGCAATGTGCCGCTCGGCTCCTACCAAGCCACCGTGTCCGCGCCCGGCTATGCGACTGGCAATTACACATTTGTCCTTTTGGCGGGCACGAACAGTGCGCTGGGGACCTTAACGATCTATCCGCAGACTGACGACTCGGCGGCAACGACGCTGACCGTGATCGGTACAGTGGTCAGCGGCCTGGGTAACCAGCCGCTTGCGGGCGCCACCGTCACGCGCCTGGATACCGGGCAGGTGTTGACGAGTGGCGCTGACGGCAGCTTCACGCTTTCCGGACTGACGGGATTGAGTGTGAGCTTGCAGGTCGCCGACCCTGGATACACCACTGAACTGTTTACACTCACTGCGTCAGGTTATGGCACGGTAGCGCAGACGCTGGCCCTGCCGCCGAGCAGTTCGACAGGTGCCACCAGTGTGGAGCTATCGGGCACGGTCACCGACTCGGTATCTAGTGCAGCAATTGCGAATGCGACCGTAACATTAGTCGGAAGCAACACGTCGATTACAACCGCTTCAACCGGGTCCTATCAGTTATCGAACATTGCGAACCTGAGCTTCAGCCTGGAAGTATCGGCGACTGGCTATGTCACGCAGACGATTCCGATGACGCTCTCCCAGTTCGGCAATTACACGCTGAATTTGCAGCTGACAACTGCGCCACCTGCGAGCACCCTGCAGGTGCTTTCGGTTGATGCGACGACCTCCACACTCGCCACGGGAGACACGGGGGTATTCATTGCGAACATCGGCAATGTCGGTGCCAGTGATGTCGAAACGGTCCAGTATGCCGAAATCACGGAC
>Ga0307373_10011201_pt1 | contig 13031 bp, 10 predicted proteins | sample OX2MG_FD_202534 | JGI IMG/M metagenome (GOLD analysis project Ga0307373, IMG submission 202534) | Soil microbial communities from Risofladan, Vaasa, Finland - OX-2 | ecosystem: Environmental > Terrestrial > Soil > Coastal area > Acid sulfate soil | place: Finland: Risofladan, Vaasa | collected... | reverse complement strand
AGGCGCGGTGGGCAACCTCGCGGTACTCGAGTGGAAGGTCGGAGAGCCTCGGGAAGTGGTCGGAGACTCCGATCGCCTGGCCGGGATTGATGCCCCAGGTGACCATCGGCTCGAGGCTGCTCACATCGAGGTCGTAGACGTCGTCGAAGGTCGCGTCGGGATCAGAGGCGGTCGATCGCCAGAAGGCTACCGCCCGGTCGAACTCCTCGCCCTTCGGCGCGAAGTCGCGCCCCTTGATGTACTCAAAGGTCGTCTCGTCCGGGTTGACGTAGCCGACGCGCGCCCCTCCCTCGATGCTCATGTTGCAGATGGTCATCCGCTCCTCCATCGAGAGGGCCGATATAGCCTCGCCCGCGTACTCGTAGGCGTAGCCGATCCCGCCGTTCACCCCGAGGGAGGCAATGATCTTGAGGATGATGTCCTTCGCGTAGATGCCCGGCTTGCGCTTGCCGAAGACGTTGATCTTGCGGACCTTCGGCCGGCTTATTGCCATGCACTGGCTCGCGAGGACGTCGCGGATCTGCGAGGTGCCGATCCCGAAGGCGATAGCGCCGAAGGCCCCGTGGGTTGAGGTGTGGGAGTCGCCGCAGGCAATCGTCATTCCAGGCTGAGTTAGCCCAAGCTCGGGGCCGATGACGTGGACGATTCCTTGGTTGTTCGACGCAAGGTCGAAGAACTTGATGCCGTGCTTCTTCGTGTTCTTCTCGAGGGCGCCCAACATATCCTCGGCCATGGTGTCGGTGAACGGGCGGTGCTGGCTCGCCGTGGGCACGATGTGGTCGACGGTGGCGAAGGTGCGCTCCGGGTGGAGCACCGGAAGCTTGCGATCCGCAAGCATCTGGAACGCCTGGGGCGAGGTCACCTCATGCACGAGGTGCAGCCCGATGAAAAGCTGGTCCTGCCCCGAGGCGAGCGTGCGTACCTTGTGAAGATCCCAAACCCTGTTCAATAGGTTCTTTCCCATCTCGTAAGCTCCTCTCTTAGGCTCTTCTCAAATGACCGTGTCACCGCGTCCGATCAGGAGCTTGCCTGAGCGGACCACCTCGATGACTCCGTACTTGTCGAATACACTGTTGATCGAGTCCATCTTGGCCGACTTTCCGGTCGTCATGATGGTGATCGTGTTCTTGCCGATGTCCACGACATCGCTTTTGAAGGCGTTTGCCACCTGGAGCACCTCGGCACGCGTCTCCGAGGTGGCCCGAATCTTGACGAGAGCGAGCTCGCGCTGCACGACCTCCTCTTTCGTCGCGTCACGCGCGTCGATCACGTCGACGAGCTTGGCGAGCTGCTTCAAGATCTGGTCGAAGGTTTTCTCCTCGCCGGTCGCCACGATCACCATCCGCGAGAAGGCGGGGTCGTGAGCCGCCGAGACCACCAGGCTGTCGATGTTGAATCCTCGACGCGCGAAAACGAGCGAGATGCGGATGAGGACGCCGGGCTTGTTGCTCACGTACAATGATATCGTGTGGCGCTTCAATCCGGTGGCCTGACCGTTTGTCGATTCGTTATTTGCCATCGCTTTTGGCTCCTTTTCTCCCTCAGGTGCTTCCGACCGGCTTCGCCAGCTTCTTCTTGGGCGCCTCCAGAATCATGTGATGGTAGGGCGCTCCAGCGGGAATCATCGGGTAGACGTTGTCCTCTTTCTCGACCTCCACATCGATGACGCAGGGGCCATCCGAATAGTCCAGGGCCGCCTGGAGGATGCGCCGGACATCGGCGCTCCTGCGGATCCGGAAGGCCTTGCAGCCGTAGGCCTCGGCTAGCTTCACGAAGTTGGGGTTGCCCTCGAGGTCGACGCCCGAAAGCCGGTTTTCGTAGAAGAGGGACTGCCACTGCCGCACCATGCCGAGGTAGTTGTTGTTGATGATCATCACCTTCACCGGGATCTTGTTGACGACCGCGGTTGCGAGCTCCGACAAGGTCATCTGGAAGCGTCCCCGACGATTGCAATGACCGTCTTGTCCGGCCGGGCGAGCTGGGCACCGAGGGCCGCCGGAAAGCCGAAACCCATCGTACCCGCTCCGCCCGACGTGATCCAGTGGAAGCGGCTGTCGGTCTTGTAGAACTGTGCGGCCCACATCTGATGCTGCCCGACGTCCGCAGTTACGATCGCCTTTCCCTCGGTGAGGCGATAGATCTCATCGATCGCGTGCTGAGCCTTCACCTTGCCCTCCTTCTTGTACTTCAGGGGGAATTGACGCTTCCATCGATCGATCTGGGCGATCCAGTCCGAGGTGTCGCCGCGCTTGGCGATGGCGGAGATCGCCTCGATGACGAGCCGGGCGTCGCCCACGATCGGGACATCGACAACAATGGTCTTGTTGATCTCCGAGGGATCGATGTCGACGTGGATCTTCATTGCCGCGGGACAGAACTCTTCGATCTTCCCAGTGATCCGGTCGTCCCATCGGGATCCGATCGACATAATGAGATCGCAGTCGAGAACCGCCTTGTTCGCGTAGGCAGTTCCGTGCATGCCGAGCATGCCGAGGCTTAAGGGGTGAGTCTCGGGGAAGCAGCCCTTGCCGAGCAGCGTATTGGTGACCGGGATCTGCAGCTTCTCGGCGAGGAAGGTAACCGCCTTTTCGGCCCCAGAGATGACGGCACCGTGCCCCACCAGGAAAAGCGGACGGCGGGCCCGGGAAAGCAGCTCGGCTGCCCGTTCAATGAGATCCGGATCGCCCTCTTGGGGAATCTTGTAGCCGGGCAGGTGGAACTCATCTCCAGTGCTCGGATCGATCGTGGCGCTTGAGATGTCTTTCGGCATATCGATGAGTACCGGCCCGGGCCTGCCGGACTGCGCCAGGTAGAAGGCCTCGCGGGCTATCCGAGGGATATCGCGTGCGTCCTTGACGAGGTAGGAATGCTTTACCACCGGATAGGAGATGCCGGACACGTCGGCCTCCTGGAAGGTGTCCAGGCCGAGGTTGGCGGTCGTCTGCTGGCCGGTGATGACTACCATGGGCGAGGAGTCCATGTGCGCGGTGAGAATTCCCGTAATGGTGTTCGTCGCGCCCGGGCCTGAGGTGACGAGAACGACGCCGGCCTTCCCACTCGCGCGCGCAAAGCCGTCCGCCATGTGGGTTGCCCCCTGCTCGTGGCGGGTGAGGATGAGCTTGATGGGAGAGTCGACCAGGGCATCGAAAATCGGGATGGCGGCGCCGCCGGGGTAGCCAAAGATGTACTCCACGCCCTGCTGATGGATGGTATCGACGAGTACCTCGGCGCCGGTCCGTAGTGTTTTGCTCATGTTTCCTCCTCGAGTCGAAACAACGCACTCAAAGTTGCATCCAACGTAGTGAGTTTTCTGGTATTGGTCAAGCGATCATGTCCAGATTCCGTGGAAATGAAGCGGGGAGACGATCAAATAGGCGAGTGAGGTTCTGTGTCAATCGGAAAACGGCCAATAATCAGGTAATTTCAACTCGGGTGTCCAGGAACTGTCGGAAAATGGACACAAAATCAAGCACAACTAGGAGTCGGCGGACTCTGATGTCACAATTCATACAGTTTCCTCTGCAAGTTGCGGGGTTCTCCGCTACCATCGGCTGATTCTGACCGGATCGCGGCCAAGCGGCCGAAGCTGGACGGATTTCCCCTTTTCGTCGTTGACATCACCCCTCTCGGGTTTATAGTGGATTGGACGGGATAGTCACTAGGACGTGCGGTTAAGAATGATCGCATGATTCAAGTGCATCCCAAAAAGTTGACTGCAGAGGGCCTCTGCGTTGTTACTTCTGCAGAGGCCCTCGTTTCTTCTCCGAAACCCCCAGTCCCCTTGATGAGATGGGTCGCTATGGCGCCTCCTTGGGCGAGAGCTCCGTGGGGGGTGTTCCACCGGTTGGGACAAAGATCAGTGCGGCCGAGTTCATGCAGTAGCGCTCGCCGGTCGGCGGCGGGCCGTCGTCGAAGACATGGCCGAGATGCGAGCCGCTCAAGGAATCCACTACTTCGGTGCGCTCCATACCGAAGCTGTCATCGACGCGCAGCTTCACCGCGCCCGGGCTGATCGGGCGAGTGAAGCTCGGCCATCCGGTGCCCGAGTCGAACTTGTCCTTCGAGCTGAAGAGGGGCTGACCGGTCGCGGCGGAGTAGTAGGTTCCGTCGGCGTGATTGTTCCAGTACTTGCCGGTGAAGGGGGCCTCGGTGCCGCGCTCCCTGAGGATGTAGTACTGCTCGCGAGTGAGCCGCGCGCGCCATTGCGCGTCGGTGAGCCTGATAGGAAACACGAAGTGCGGCCCGACCATTTGCGGAGAATCCGCGCCGCCGAGGGCGGCCGGCTGGCCGGAAGCGGCCACCTGCCCCGATGCGGAGCGAACAGTCTCGGCCGAGACTGTTCCCATGCGCACAAAGACCACTGCGAGCACAAGGAGTGCAGCGATCGCCAGGACGCCTATCAGTTGAGCTGCGAACGATCTTCTTTGAATCTTCATGATCTCCTAATTCTACCCTGCAATCGTCACGAAAGTGTCACGGAGCCCTCAGATCGGAGGCCGCGGGATTTGAACCTTTCGTGATACTTTCGTGATAGTCTACCGCTATATTCAGGCCAGTGACATAAGGACAGGGAGGCAGAGATGAGCACGAAGAGCCTTGCTCGCGAGGTCGAGCGAATCGTGACGGGAGGAGACCAGGAGCTCTACCCTGGAGAGAAGCTGGTCTCCTGGATTGAACGCGCGAAGGAGGCCGACCTCTTTCGGATCAACGCGTTCAAAGTGGCCGATGAGATAGCGGTCGAGCGCGCCCCACTTCTTGCGACCTGCATTCAGCTGGTCCACGAGGGGGTGCTCGATCTGAACTGGGACTTCCATTGCACGGAGTGCAACGCCGTAGCGGGAACCCACCTTCACCTCCAGGAGGCGACCGCGGTTGATCACTGCCCGCTTTGCAACGTCGATTTCCGCAACCAGCTGGACCGCAACGTCGAGGTGACCTTCACTCCCTCGGCCCGATTCTACGTGGTGGGCAGGAGGTTTCTCGAGGAGCAGACGAGAATCACCGTCGCGCTCCACAAGGAAAAGAAGATCCGTTTTCCGGAAATCTACGTCTCAGGGCTGGATTGCCTGCACGTTCCCCTCTTTCGGCAGATCTTCGAGAGCGAGACCCTATCGCTGCGCGAGAGCCTGCGCATCGGGCAGGTATGCATCATGTTCACCGATATCAAGGGATCGACCGCGCTCTACGACCGCCTCGGGGACTCGGCCGCCTACGGCATGGTCAGGAACCACTTTGACATTCTCTTTCGCACCGTCGAAGCGCACGACGGGGTGATCGTGAAGACGATCGGCGATTCGGTGATGGCCTCCTTCAAGAGGCCTGCCGAGGGTGTCGCCGCCGCCGTCGCCATTCAGGAGGCTTTCGGGGAGTTCAACCGACGCGAAAACCTGCGCAACGAAATCCTGGTCAAGGTGGGGCTCCACGCCGGCAGCACCATCATGGTCAATCTCAACAACCGCCTGGACTACTTCGGTCAGGCCGTGAACATGGCCGCGCGAATCCAGAACACCGCGGAAGGCGGAGAGGTCATCATCTCGGACGCTGTTCGGACCGATCGGGACGTGGTAGAGGGGTTGCGCGGCAAGGTCGCAAACCTCACGAAGCGGCTCGTCGAGTTGAAGGGCATAAGCGGCTCCCACGCCGTTTACCGACTCAATTTAGCCGCCACGACCGAGTCTCGCGCCGGCGTGGCAGCGGATAGATCGCAGGCCGAGGCCGACCCCGCACGAGGCGCGCGATGAAAGCGATCCTGAGCCTGGCTCGGGGGACGCTCCTCGCGGCGGCGCTTGCGGCTCTCGTCGCGGGCTGTGCCCGCGCATCCGGCCCCTTTCCCGACCCCCCGTCCATGAAGACGCCGGCGGCGCTCTCCACCGGACCACAAACCGTCGTGCTTGCGGGCGGTTGCTTCTGGGGCATGGAGGGGCTTTTCGAGCGGGTGAAAGGAGTCGTGAACGTTGTATCAGGCTATTCGGGAGGAAGCGCCGCGACCGCCCACTATGAGATTGTGAGCACGGGCACCACCGGCCACGCCGAGTCCATCGAGATTACCTACGATCCCTCGGTTGTCAACTTCGGGACCCTTCTCAAGATCTACTTCTCGATCGCGGAGAACCCGACGGAGCTCAACTTTCAAGGTCCGGACTACGGAAGGCAGTACCGCTCGGTCATCTTCTATCAAAACGAGTACCAGAAACAGCTGGCGGAACGCTACATCAAGGACATTGAGAGAGCGAGGTACTACTCGAGCCCCATCGTGACCCAGGTCGTTTCCTTCAAGGCCTTCTACCCGGCCGAGGCTTACCACCAGCATTTTCTGGACAAGCATCCCGACGATCCCTACATCGTGATGTGGGACCTTCCCAAGATTCGGGCCTTCGAACGGACCTACCCCTCCCTTGTCGCCGAGCGCTTCCAGCCGGACTCGGTATTCGAGACCGACACCAACGGCGGTCTGCGGAGGATGTAGGAGGCCGCCTCTTCCGGACCGCTTCGGCGTGCGTCGTTGCGCCCAGACTACCGTACCTCGATACCGGCCGCGTGGGAGCGTCAGCTCACGAAGTGGCAGGCGACCATATGGCTCGGAGCCACCTCCCGCAGCGACGGCTTCTCCCTCCGACAGATCTCCTGGACCAGCGGACATCTTCCCGCGAAGGGGCAGCCGACCGGTGTCGAGGTGGCGCTGAAGGGTGAGCCGAGGCTGCCGTTCCGGGCGGGCAGCGGCTTGCCCCAGCGGGGGACCGAATTGTAGAGGAGCTGGGAATAGGGATGGAGCGGCCGCGCGACGAGGTTGGCCGAAGGCGCCTCCTCCATCAGGCTCCCCCCGTAGAGGACGCCGATGCGGTCGGCCATGTAGGAGACGACGGTCAGGTCGTGGGCGATGAAGAGGATCGTGAGGTTGAAGCGCCGTTTCAGATCGACCAGGAGGTTGAGGATCTGCCCTTGGATCGAGACATCGAGCGCGCTCACCACCTCGTCGCAGATGAGAGCGACCGGCTCGTAAACGAGGGCCCGGGCAAGGGAGATGCGCTGCCGCTGCCCGCCCGAGAACTCCGAAGGGCGCCGCGCGAGGTCGCCTTCGCGGAGTCCCACTGCCTCCATCACCTCTACCACTCGCCCGGCAAGCTGCTCGCGGCTCATCGCTCGGGGGCTGTAGCGGACGCCGGCCGTGAGAATCCGATAGATGCTCATACGGGGATCGAGTGAGGCGGCAGGGTCTTGGAAGACGTATTTGACGTCGGATCGGAAGTAGCGAAGGAGCGCGGGTTGGGCGCGGCTGATTTCCCAGAGCTCGGGAAGCCCGTCCGCGATCCGCTCGCGTCCGGGGGCGTAGGTGATGCTTCCGGAGGAGTGAGCCACGAGCTGGACGATGATGCGGGCGAGCGTCGTCTTACCCGAGCCCGACTCGCCCACCAACCCGTAGGTCTCGCCGCGGCGAATGTCGAGGCTCACCCCGTTCACCGCCCAGACGTGACGGCCCGCCGAGGCAAAGAGCCCCGCCTCGAGGTTGAATACTTTGGTGACATCGCGCAGGCGGATGAGCGCGTCATCGCTGGCCCGCTGCAGGTCGCCCGTCGGTTGGGAGGCTCCTCGAAAGGTCGACGGATGGTCGGCCGCGCTTGGGCTCATTCCTTCACCCCCGGAAAGATGCAGCGATAGAGGCTCGGGAAGGCCTTCGCGCCCGTGCTCCCGGCCGCGCCCACCTCGGCTTCGCCCGTTACCACGCTCCGCGCGTCACTCGAAAGGGCCGGTACTGCGCGGGCGCAGTCATCGACAGCGAGGTAGCAGCGTGGCGCAAAGGGACAGCCGGGTTCGGCGTGCGTGGGGTCGGGAACCGAGCCCTTGATGGTGAAGAGTGAATTGCGGGAGTGATGACTCCCCCAGGTGGGGAGGGCCAAGAGAAGCGAGCGGGTATAGGGGCTGAGCGGCCGCCGGAAGACCTCTGCTGCCTCGCCAGTCTCGAGGACGAGCCCGGCGTACATCACCTGGATGCGGTCGGCAATTTGCCCCACAAGCCCCAGGTCATGGGTGATGAAGATGAGCGAAAGGCGGCGCTTCTTCTGGAGCTCGGCGAGGAGGCCGACAATCTGCGCCTGGATGGTGACGTCGAGCGCGGTGGTCGGCTCGTCGGCGATGAGGATCTCCGGATCATTCGCAAGGGCAAGGGCGATCATGACTCTCTGGAGCAGTCCGCCGGAAAGCTGATGCGGAAAGCTCGAGAGGCGCTCCTCGGCTTGCGGGACATGCACCTCGCGCAGGAGCTGCACCGCGCGCGAGCGCGCTTCGTCGCGGGAGATCGACGGGTTCTTGGCGCGAAAGGTCTCCTCGAAGGTTTTGCCCATGTTGTAGATGGGATCGAAAGAGCGACCGGGCTCTTGAAAGATCATCGAGATCACCCTGCCGCGCAAGGAGCGGACCTCCTCCCTTTCCATGGAGAGGAGGTTCCGGCCGTTCAAGAGGATTTCCCCCTCCACAACTACGTCGCGGCCGAGGAGCCCCATCGCCGCGGCAGCCGTGACGCTCTTGCCCGAGCCCGATTCTCCGACCACCCCCAGGCATTCTCCGCGCTCCACGGTGAGATCGACCCCACGCACTGCCTTGAGGGGACCGCCTGAGGTCGAAAAGGTGACCGAGAGCCCCCGCACGACGAGGGGCGGTCCGTCGGGGTCGAGCGCCGGCACCGAGCTCCCGGGGCGGCTCACGCTTTCCTTGTTATCCACGGCGGCGCTCCCTCCAATTGGGATCGAAGGCGTCGCGCAGGAGCTCGCCCAGGAAGTTGAAGGAGATGGCGACAAGGATCAGGAAGATCCCTGGGATGAAGAGCCAGGGATAGGAGACCAGGTTGGTGAGGGTGGTCGCGTCGCGGCTGATCATGCTCCCCCAGCTGACCGCGGGCGAGGAGATGCCGAGCCCGAGGTAGGAGAGGATGGTCTCGCCAAGGATGAACCCAGGGATTCCTAAGGTCACGCTCACGATCAGGATCGAGGAGATCTGCGGGATGATGTGCTTGAAAAGGATGGGGAGGGCGGGCATTGACTCGAGCTCGGCGTTGGCGACGAAGTCGTTCCGCTTCACGGCGTGGACCATCCCGCGGATCATGCGGGCGGTGCCGGGCCAGCCGACGAAGGAGAGAATCACCGTGATGAGGGCATAGGTCTGGCCCGGATCGAGGTTGGTGCTCAGGATCGACCGCAGGAAAAGGATGAGGTAGAGACCGGGGATGAGGATGATGAACTCGCACAGGCGCATGATGAGCCAGTCCCACAAGCCCCCGAAGTAGCCGGCGAGCCCGCCGAAGAGGAGCGCGAGGGTGAGCGAGATCGCCACTCCCACGAAGCCGATCGTAAGCGAGATGCGCGAGCCGTAGAGGATGCGGCTGAAGATGTCTCGGCCCAGGTTGTCGGTCCCGAAGAGGAAGATCGGCGAGGCTCCGCTTGCGCGATTCTCGACGTAGTCGGTTCCGAAGAGGTGGTTCGTCATCGGGATAAGCTCCCAGAGCTTCACGGGCGGGCCTTCGGCGAAGAGCTTCACCCGCGCGACCTCTCCCTTGACGCGGACATAGGTGCGCGCCACGGGGTTGAGCATGACCATCGTCGCGGCTTGCGGCCCCAGGCCCAGCTTCTGGGAGTACCACACCAGGTTCGGCGGCTGGTCGGAGTGGCCGATGAACTGCTCGTTCGGCCCGTAGGGAGCGATGAACTCGCAGAAGATCATCCCGAGATAGAGAAGGAGCAGCACAATGAAGGAGGCGAGTGCGATCGGCCTCCCGGGCAGGAGCCTCCAGAAGCGTCTCATGATGCGGCGTACCTGATCCGGGGATCCACGAGCGCGAGGGCAATGTCGGAGATGAGCATCCCCAGGAGGATCAGAAAGCTGATGAACATGATGTTCGTCATCACGAGATTGATGTCCTTCTGGAGAACCGCCTGGTACATCAGCCTTCCTATCCCAGGGTAGGAGAAGATGATCTCAAGGATAAGCGAGCCGGAAAAGAGATCCGCAAGGAGGTTGGAGGAGCTGGTGATGAAGGGGTTCATCGTGTTGCGGAAGGCGTGGTTGAAGTAGATGCGCGGCTCTGCTATTCCCCGCGAGCGCAGGGCTACGATGTAGGGCGCTCCGAGCTGATCGAGCATGGTGGCGCGGATGAGGCGAAGCGAACCTCCGATCCCTCCGAGGAAGGCTCCGATGAGAGGGAGGAAAATGTGGTAGAGGTAGGAGGTGAAAAAGGCAAAGGCGTTGCCGCCGAAGTTCTGGGTTGGGTAGGCAGTCACCGGGAACCAGCCCGTGGAGGCGGCGAACATCTGGAGGAGCAGGAGCATGAGGATTCCCGGGAAGGCGTTCAGAAAGAGGCTCACGAAGGCGACTGCCGGATCGACCTTGGTCCCTGCCTTCGAGGAGAAGTAGATTCCGAGTCCGAAGGAAAAGAGCGTGAGAAAGACGAGCGAGATCAGGTTCAAGATTATTGAGTTGATCATGCGCGTCGAGACGAGAAAGAGAACTGGGGCGCGCGAGATCAGCGAGCGGCCGAGGTCGTGCTCGATGATTACCTGATGCAGCCAGTGGAAATACTGGAGGTAGAAGGGGCGGTCGAGCCAGAGACGGTGCTTCGCCTCGGCAATCTGCTGGGCGGTCCAGAGGTTGTTGGCGGACTGAAAACCGCGCATGCCGATCATCTGGGCGCGGACGTATTCATCCACGATGTCGCCGGGGGCGAGCGACATGAGTCCGAAGACAGCCAGGCCAAGGAGAAGCAGAACCACTATCATCGTGAAAACACGGCCGGTGAGGAAGGTGGCGAGGGGATGGCGCCTCCTTAAGGAGAATAGGAGGTCCGCCGCAGCCGCAAGCGGGTTCCCTCCGCTGGCGGAGGATCGAGCCGAGGAAGTCGCTCCCTGCCCGACGCTTTCCTGATTTATCCTCACCTCGCTATTCCTTCAAATAGACATAGTTCATGTCGGGCGAACCAAGGGTGTCGACGCGGAGGTTGCCCCAGGTGTTGCGGTAGGCGACAAAGGAATCCGGATAGACGAGGTACATGAGCGGAAGCTGCTCGAGGATGATCCGCTGGTACTGATCCCATATCACCTTCGCCTTGACCGGGTCGAGCTCCGAAAAACCCTTCCAGTAGAGGTCGTCGATGCGGGCCTCCCAGGGGGTAGCGGGCTTCGACTGGAGGGGATTCCACAGGTGCAAGTTTCCCGAGGAGAGCCAAACGTTTCCGCCGTCGATGGGGAAGATGCTCGAGGTAAGCCCGATAAGGACCGATTGCCAGTCGTAGGTCTTCATCAAGCCGTCGACCATCGTTTGGAAGGGTACCGCGTGGACGCGGATCGTGATTCCGACCCGCTTCATCTCGTCGGCGAAGACGTTGGCAATGTCATTGGAGACGTTATTTTCGGCCGGGACATCCAGATCGTAGGCGATGATGTTTCCGTCGGAATCCTGCATGAGCCCGTCCTTATTGGGCCGGATCCCGATCTCGGCGAGAAGCTTTCGACCGCGCGCGGGATCGTAGGTGTACTGCTCCTTGATCGAGGGATCGAAGAAGGGGTTGGCCCGGTTGAAGGCGTAGAGGGCGGGCTCCGCGAGCCCGCGATAGACCTCGTTGACGATCCGGGCTCGATCGAAGAAGCAGCTCATGGCCTGGCGGAACTTAGTGTTGGTGAACCACCTCACGTATTTGGGGGCGAGGTTCTTCGGATTCTCGTTCCACGCGATGAAGGCTGCGCTCAAGGCCGGGCCGGCGTAGTAGACGGTGTAGTCCTTCGGGTTCCTTTCCACCATATCCTCGAGGTCTTCGGGGCGCAGGTTATAGCTGTCGAGCTCGCTGGCGAGGAACTTGAGCTTCTCGGTCTCCCGGTTGGGGACGATCTTGATGTCGAACCTATGAATGTAGGGAACCGGCTGCCCGTAGTCGTCCTTTTTCCAGTAGTTCGGGTTTCGCACGAGAACCACGTCGACTCCCGGATGGTAGGACTCTATGTAGTAGGGCCCTACCGCAGGGATGGTCTTAGGGTTCGTGTCGACCGACCAGAGATTTAAGACCCCGTCGACGCCCTTGGATTGTTTGACCCGTTCGAAGATGTAGCGCGGGCCGAAGTTCATGTTGCTCGCCTCCTCGGGCTCGGCGACGATCCGCGGGTAGAGGAGCTCGAAGGTCCGTTCGTCGATCTTCTTGATGTCGATGTGCTTCTTGGTGCCGTCCGGCATCTGGACGAACTCGTTCGCATAGCCGGACTGCTGGAGGGCGGGGTCGCCGACGATGTCGTTGTACCAGTAGATGACGTCGTCCGAGGTCACCTTTGCCCGCTTTCCCGGGTCCGCGAGCGTGGTCCAGTAGAGATCGTCCCTGAGCGTGAAGATCACCGCCATGGTGCCGGCCTTTTCGTCGACCTTGACCTTGTAGGAGGCGAGCTCCGGTTTCCACTGCTTGGTGTAGACGTCGTAGTTGAGAAGATAGTCGTACAGCCCGCCCACTACGGCGCTTGTCTCGGTGTCCTGGTCGTGGAGAAGGTTGAAGGATTTGGGGTCGTCGGTGATGTCGGTGGTCCAGGTGCCGCCCCTCTTGCCTTTTGCGTAGGGCGCGGCGCTTCCGGGCTTGTCGACGGTCTTCGCGACGAGGCTGTTCTGGTCTTTTTTCTGAAGGTACGCGATCTGCTCGGGGGTGAGCTCCGGGACGGCGCTCCCGCAGGCGACAAGCGCCATTCCGGCGACGACCCACACCGCAAGCACTCTCTTCATGAACCCTCCGGATCTCTCCTCCTGCTATTCCAGCCCGAAGCGCGCCCTCCGTCAAGCACTACGGTAGCGGCGGCGACCGGCGGCCGATGTTCTTCCGCATCGCGGGGGAGTAGGAGACGAAAAGCAGGATTGCAAAGAGCAGGATCGCGAGCTTCGGGAACCAATCGCCGAAGCGCGTGTAGATGGTCTCGTGGTCGGGATGGAGGGGAACGGTCGCGATCATGTAGGCGGGCCGATAGAAGGGCAGGCGCTGGACCAGGTGCCCGGCGGTATCCACGTAGGCCGTTACCCCG
>Ga0307373_10011200_pt1 | contig 13033 bp, 12 predicted proteins | sample OX2MG_FD_202534 | JGI IMG/M metagenome (GOLD analysis project Ga0307373, IMG submission 202534) | Soil microbial communities from Risofladan, Vaasa, Finland - OX-2 | ecosystem: Environmental > Terrestrial > Soil > Coastal area > Acid sulfate soil | place: Finland: Risofladan, Vaasa | collected... | reverse complement strand
GTCCGGGCGGCACCGGGAAAAAGGTCAAGTTCTGCTGCTCCGACCTGGTCGGAGAGCTGGAAAAGATCGGGCGGATGGTGGAAGGTAAACAGCAACAGGCCTGCCTCGACCACATCGAACGCCTCGAAGCCAGGTTCCCCGGCCGCGCCTGCCTGCTGACCACCAAAGCCCTTTTGCAGCACGGTCTCGGCCAGGACGCTCAGGCCCGCGAAACCGCGCGGCAGGTGCTCGTCACGCACCCCGAAAACCCCGTCGCGCTGGCCGAATCCGCGATCTTCGGCATCGCGGAAACGGGCGCCCTCGCCGCGGTCGAGCCGCTGCAGCGCGCGATCGCCGCGTGCGACTCCGCCATCGATTCTAAGGTCTTCGAGGCGATTAGCGTCGTAGCCGTCGGGCTGTTGAACGAAGGTCACCTCGCGGCCGCGTTGGCGCACGCGACGATGTTGACCCGGATGATGCCCGACTATCCTTTGTCGGCAAACCTGCTCGTTTCCGTAATGCAGAACCCCGGCGTGCCATTGCCCATCAAGGACATGCCGCAGCCGCTCAGCCTCGCGCCCGACGGCGCACCCTGGAAAGCCCGCTTCGACGAGGCGCTCCAATCGGGCGCGAAGGCGCAGTGGTCGAGGGCCGCCGAGCGGTTCGAGGCCCTCGCCGCAACGATCCCTGATTCGCCGCAGGTCTGGCGCAACCTGGCGCTGTTGCGGGGTTTTTTGGCCGATGAAGCCCGAGCCACAGCGGCCTGGCGACATTATGCCGGGCTCGATGTGTCGCTCGACGACGCGGCCGATGCCTTGGTGCTCTCGTATTTCCTCGACGCCGAAAACCAGCGAACCCTGGTCGATCTGATCTCGGTCCCATACCCCATCGCGGACCAGGAGCGGCTCGCGGCATCCCTGGCGTCGGATCGCCGTGTGGTGAAGCTGCCGATCGACAGGGTCGAATTGGGGGCCGACGAGGGGCCGCCGCCGCGCTCGGCGCACTTGTTGCTCGACAAGCCACTGGCCCAAACCGGCGTTGGCCTGACGGCCGACTCGGTTTCCGAGGTGCTCGGGCGGATGTTTGTCTACGGCCGCGAGACCGATCGCGAGGCCCGGCTCGAGCTGTTCGTGTACCGCGACCAACTCGCCGAGGCGGCCGACGTGCTCGCTCGGGTGGCCGGCGATACGTTGCGCGCGGCCGAAGCCGAGGAAGTCCTCGGTTCGACGGCGATCTTGCAGCGCACTCTCGGCGGGTCGTGGCACTTGCCCGACGACACGCCGCCCGACGACGCCCAGCGACTCGCCGTCGAGCGGCGCCGGACGCTGCTCACCGAGAAATGGACGGCCACGGCCAACGACCTGCTCGACGGCCGCACTCCTTCCGAGGCCGCCGCCCAGGGCGCGCCGCGCGCGAACCTGCTGGCCGCGCTGCGCGTGGTCGAGTTTTCGCTGTCCGATGCATTGAGCGCCACCGAGTCGGCGGCCCTGCGAGAGCGATTGGGCCTGACGGCCGACGAACCGATCGATCCGGCGCTGGTCCCACTGATCGACGTCCGTTATACGCGATTGGCCCGGCTGATCGTCGATAAACTCTCCGACGACGACTTGCACCACGCTTATCAACGCGCGGCCTTTGCCCGCGTCCGACCCGCGCTGGTCAAATTGGTCGATGAATTGCTGGCCCGGCCCAGCCTCGACGGAAAAGTCGATAAGGCGCAGGCGCTGGGCGTGTTGGCCGCCACTGAAAACGATGGCGGCAAGGCATTGGAACTGATCGGTAAAGCGCGTGCCGTTGCGGAGGCGGCGGGCCAGTCGTCCGCCCGCTGGGACCTCGAGGAGCTCGAACTGCTGTTGGCCCACGGCGAGGGAGAGGCCGCGATGCGGCTGATCAACCACCTGCAGTCGCAGCACCGCCGCGAGCCGGGCGTGTTGGAGCGTTTGCTGCAAATCCTCTACGACGCGGGTCTGGTCGACGAACACGGCCGCCCGACTCAGCAGCAGCGCGCCGAACCGGCCGGACTGGTCATTCCGGGCGCTGCCGCCGAGCCGGGCAAGCTTTGGACGCCCGACGGCGAAACCGGATCGGGAAAGAAGGCCGCCCTCTGGACCCCCGGCATGGAGTGACGAAGGACGAAGAAGGCGATAGGCGTTAGGACTAAGAAGGCGATAGGCCCTCTCGTTCCCACGCTCCGCGCGGGAACGGCGCCTCGGCCGCTCTGCGGCCACGAACACGCGGACCTAATGCCTTCCTCACTCCTCACGCCCAACGCCCCAGCATATGCCCGACGATCCATCTCAGCTCGATGCCTGGCACATGCGGAGGGCCCTCGAGTTGGCCGCGCTGGGCCGCGGCGGCGCCGAGCCAAACCCACTGGTCGGCTGCGTCATCGCCCAAGGCGCGGAGATCATCGGCGAAGGGTGGCACCGACACTTCGGAGGGCCACACGCGGAAATCGAGGCGCTTGCCATCGCGGCGGGCCGCGCCGCGGACGGCACGCTTTACGTCACACTCGAACCCTGTTGCCACCAGGGCAAGACTCCCCCTTGTACGCGGGCAATTATCGCGGCCGGGCTCCGCCGCGCGGTCGTTGCCCAGGACGATCCGTTCCCCGCCGTCGCCGGCCGAGGGTTGGCTGAATTGCGCGCCGCGGGCTTGCAAGTTGAAGTCGGATTGCTCGAAGCCGAGGCCCGGGCGCTGAACGCTCCCTATCTCAAGCTGCTGGGCACCGGACGCCCATGGGTCTTGGCCAAGTGGGCCATGACGCTCGACGGCAAGCTGGCCACGCGCGCCGGTGACAGCCGCTGGATCTCCGGCGAAGCTTCGCGCCGCGTCGTCCACGAGTTGCGAGGCCGGGTCGACGCCACTCTCGTCGGCCGCGGCACCGCCCAGGTCGATGACCCCCTCCTGACCGCCCGGCCGCCGGGGCCCCGCACAGCGACACGCGTCGTGCTCGACACGCGCGCGACGTTGTCCTCCGAGAGCCAATTGGTCCGCACCGCCCGCGATGCGCCCGTGTTCGTGGCCGTCGGCCCGCACGCCCCCAAGTCCGATCGAGAGCGGCTGGAAGCGGCGGGCTGCGAGGTGTTCGTATGCCGCGCCGGCGATGCCGCGGCCCGTCTCGCGGAATTGCTCGACGAGCTGGGGCGCCGACGGATGACCAATGTGATGGTGGAAGGGGGCGCCAAGCTGTTCGGCAGCCTTTTCGATCAGCGGCAGATCGACGAAGTCCACGTCTTCATCGCGCCCTTACTGGTGGGCGGGGACGAAGCGCCGGGGCCATTGGCGGGGACCGGCGTCGAGCGAATGGCGCAAGCCTGGCAGTTGCAGTCGCCCCAATGGCGTCAGCTCGGGGGCGACTTGTATCTGCAAGGGCGCTTGTAACATGCGGCGCCGCCCAGCCTTAGACGCTTTCTTCTCGGCTCTGTGCGGCACGCCGATGATACGCAGCACCGGCGCATCAGCGAGAGTAAGTCATTTCGGTAAAACAACTTCCAGTTGGGGCATTGACAATTTCAGTGCGCTAGTAGGATAGATGATAGGTGTAGGGTTCAACGGCATGCAAGAAGCCGTGCCGAATTGGCCTAGGTTGAATCTCACGGATTGGCTAACTTCCTTGGCCTGGAATGGTCGAAGCCGATTGGAACGGCGTTGGCTGGCGATTCGAGGGTTCTCCCATGGCGACTGCATCCTCCGATAAGCCAATTACTTTCTCTGCCGATTCAATCGAAACGCGCGATCGGATTCGGGATTTTGTGTCGCGCCGGTTGCGCGAATTGGCGATAGCGCGAGCACGGGATGAAGGCCGCGAGCAGGTCACTGGGAAGGATATCCTGGACTCTCTCGACCAGGTTGTTCGTGAGGCCATTCAACAGAACATCCTCACCGAAACTGAATAGCCTCGCACGTGTGCGCCAAGAAGATCAGGCATGTCGAGTATGTCATTAGCGACATCGGAGTAGAGCGCGAGGACGCCCTCCGGACGGAGCTTGAACATCTCCTTCATCTAGAAGCGGTTTCATCTGCCAAGCGCCGCCGATCGAGAACCGTTGATGAGTCCGATTTCGACAGCGGCTTTAATGAAATCGCTGGCCGCCGCAAGGTAGATTTCGCGCGTCAACTCCTCAGCGCGGTGCTGTATGTCGTCGGCGGAGGGGCGGCATCATGGTCCGTCAATCTTCTTACGTCAGATTCTCCGGGTGGCAGTCCGGTAATTCCTGCCATCACCGCCGTTGCTTGTGCGTGTATCGCGGCCTTTGTTCAGTTCTGGCCCGGTTGGCGATAGGAGCTGGGTGCGGGCCGCCCGCGATCCACGCGGTCGCCTATCGTTCGCCCACTACCCGCTTTCATTAGCTGTTGCCAACCTGCCCCAATATCCGTTAGAATTCGAGTTTTCGCCGCTGGCTTGGGGGGGCAATGGCCGGCGGCCGCGCTGGCTTTGCGCCTCGTCCCAAACGTGTCCGCCGATGTTCGAATCACTACAACAAGGTCTCGGTTCCGCTTTTCGGTCGCTGACCGGAAAAGCTCGACTCACCGAGTCGAACATGCGCGATGGGCTGCGCCTGGTCGAGCAGTCGCTGCTGGAAGCCGACGTCAATATTGACGTCGTCCGTGACTTCATGGCCAAGGTCACCGAGCAGGCCGTCGGCGAGCAAGTGCTCAAGTCTCTGCGGCCTGAGCAGCAGGTCGTCGGAATCGTCTACAAGGAATTGGTCGCCCTGCTGGGCCCCGTCGATCACTCACTCCATTTGCGGGGCGACGTGACGGTACTGATGATGTGCGGGCTGCAAGGTTCCGGCAAGACGACCACCTGCGGCAAGCTGGCCCGCCTGATCAACCAGAGGGGGCGCAAACCGCTGTTGGCGGCGGCCGACTTGCAGCGGCCCGCGGCCGTTCATCAACTGCAAGTCATCGGTGATCAGCTTGGCCTGCCGGTCTACGCCGAGCCGGGTGCGACCGACCCGGTGGCTGTTTGCCAAAATGCCGTCAAGCACGCCAAAGCGATTGGCGCCCAAGTCGTGATCCTCGACACGGCCGGCCGGTTGCACATCGACGAAGAGCTGATGGAACAACTCCGGCGCATCGACCGTCGCGTCGAGCCGGAACAGATCTACCTGGTGGTGGACGGCATGACGGGCCAGGATGCCGTTCAAAGCTCCAAGGCGTTCAACGACGCGTTGGAACTGGACGGCGTCATCATGACCAAGCTCGACGGCGACGCGCGTGGCGGCGCCGCGCTGAGCGTCAAGGCCGTGACGGGCGTGCCCTTGAAGTTCATCGGAGTCGGCGAGCACCTCGACGCGCTTGAGGAGTTCCATCCCGATCGCATGGCCGGACGCATCGTCGGCATGGGCGACGTGCTGACCCTCGTCGAGCAAGCCCATCAGAAGCTCGATCAGGACGAGTTGATCGCCCAGGAAGAGCGGCTCCGAAAGGGCGAGTTCACGCTGGACGATTTCCGCAAGATGATGTCCCAAACCAAGAAGCTGGGACCGTTGAACAAGATCATGGGCCTGATCCCCGGCATGGGAGGCATGAGCGAGATGATGGCCGACATGGACGCCGAAGGCGACATGCGACGGCTGTGCGGCATCATCGACTCGATGACGCCGGACGAGCGGCGAAACCCATCGCGGACCATCGACCAAAGCCGACGACGGCGGATCGCGGCCGGGGCCGGCGTCGAACCGGCCGAGGTCAACGGCCTGGTCAAGCAGTTTGACGGCATGGCCGACATCATGAAGAGCATGGCCGGCAAGGGCATCGGCGAGCGGCTCAAGCAGGTGAAGCAATTGCAGAAGGGGGGCATGCTCGATCCGGGCGCCGTGCTCGCCAAGCAGAAAATAGGGACGGGCAAGCGTTTGACCAGCCAGGAGCGGGCCAAGCTGCGCAAACAACGCGAGAAGGAAGAACGGCGAAGGGCGCGAGACAAGAGAAACCAGAAGCGACCACCGGGCGACCAGGCGTAGCTTAGGCATTCCAGCCTGACGCGCATTTGGCCGCGACCATACCTTACGAATCTTAACCTAGGAGACTTGAGTGGCAGTCACGATCCGGATGAAGCGAATGGGCCGGAAACACCGGCCGTTCTTTCGCATCTGCGCCGTCGATTCGCGCAACCCGCGCGACGGCCGGGTGCTGGAGGAACTAGGAACGTACGACCCGATGATCGACGATACCGATGCGCGCGTCGTGCTGAAAACCGAGCGCCTGGGCTACTGGCTCGGCGTCGGCGCTCAGCCCAGCGACAAGGTCAAGGTGTTCATCAAGAAATACGGCGCCAAGGGCGAACGTCTGGCGGAGCAAGCCGCGGCACGTGAACGGCTTTCATTGCCGAAACAAGTACCGCCGGCCCCCGAGCCGGTTTACGTACCGCCGCCCAAGGGACAGGCTCCCGCCGCGCCGGAACCCCAGGCCGCGGCGGCGGAGTCGCCGGCCGCCGATCCGCCCGCGGCTGAAGGAGGCGCGGAAGCATCGTCATAGCGTCGTAGACTACTCCACAACCATGCAAATCGACGTGCTGACCCTGTTCCCGGAGATGTTCCCCGGCTACCTGGGCCAGAGCCTGTTGAAACTGGCGATCGAACGAGGCCTGGTCGATGTGCGGTTGCACGACATCCGCGACTGGGCGGAGGGGCGGCACAAGCAAGTCGACGATCGGCCCTTCGGCGGCGGACCCGGTATGGTGTTGATGGTCAAGCCGGTGGTCGAGTGCGTCGAGGCGGTGCGAAGCGCGGGCAACGAGCCAGGGCACGTGGTGCTTCTCTCGCCCCAGGGGCGGCGGTTGAACCAGGGAGTCGTGGAAGAACTGGCCTCCCGCCGGCGGCTGATCTTGTTGTGTGGAAGGTACGAGGGGTTCGACGAACGAATCAAGGAAATCCTGGGGCCTGACGAAATCTCCATTGGCGACTTCGTGCTCAACGGCGGCGAAGTCGCGGCGATGGTCCTGATCGACGCGGTCATCCGCCTGGTGCCGGGTGTTTTGGGCGATGAGCGGAGCAGCAGCGAGGATTCGTTTTCGGGGCGGGAGAGGTTGTTGGAGTTTGCACAATATACGCGGCCCCGCGAGTTTCGCGGGTTGGAAGTGCCGGAGGTCCTGCTTAGCGGCAACCACGGCGAAATCGCCCGCTGGCGAAAGGAACAGAGCATTGCGCGGACGCGGCGGCGGACCGCCGGCGACGACCAAAATAAGATTTAGACTTCACCCGGCCAACAGTAAAAACCTGAAAGGAACATGACGATGAGTCAACAAATACTCGCGCTGGTCGAGAAACCCAATCTCAAGACGGAGGTTCCCAGGTTCAACATCGGCGACACCGTCGACGTCCATACCCGCATTCTCGAGGGTGAGAAGGAGCGCATCCAGATTTTCAACGGCGTGGTGATTGCCCGTAGCGGGTCGGGCACGCGCGAAATGTTCGTCGTCCGCCGCATCGTGCAGGGCGAGGGGGTCGAGCGGAAGTTCCCGCTCCATTCGCCGCGGATCGCCAAGATCGAGGTCAAGCGTTCCGGGGTCGTCCGCCGCGCCAAGCTTTACTTCCTCCGCGACCGCGTCGGCAAGGCCGTCCGTCTGAAGGAAAGAAGGACGGACCGTAAGGGATGATCGGCCGATGGTGGGCCGCGCTTCGCGACGGGCTGGCTCGCTTGCGGCGGCCGGCACGTCTCGGCCCGCGGGGGGAGGCGCTGGCCGCGCGGCACCTCAAGCGCTTAGGGTACAAGATCGTCGCGCGGGGCGCGCGGGGCCAGCTTGGCGAACTCGACCTGGTGGCGGTCGACGGGCGGACCGTGGTTTTCGTCGAAGTCAAGACGCGAGAATCGCACGACGGCGGACATCCGGCCGAGGCGGTCGACGCGGAAAAGCAGCGCCGCCTGACGCGGCTGGCCGTGGGGTTCCTCAAACGGCACGACCTGTTGGAGTGTACTTCACGGTTCGACGTCATCGCCGTCACCTGGCCCACCGGCCGACGCCCGCCGTTGGTCGAGCACGTTCGCGACGCTTTCGAAGCCAGCGGTAATGACGGAATGTTCAGTTAGGCATTGGTCATTGGTCATTGGTCATTGGTCATTGGTCATTGGTCATTGGTTTGTCGGGACGTTCATCCTTCATCCTTCATCCTTCCCCCCATGCTCATCTACCTGATCCGGCACGGCGAAAGCAGCTACAACGTCGAGCATCGCTTGCAGGGCCAATCGGACGAGCCGGTGCTTTCGCCGCGGGGGCGGCGGCACGCGCAGTCCGTCGCCACGGCGATGGCGGCGTTGCCGATCGAAGCGGTCTTTTCCAGCCCTCTCCGCCGGGCCCTGGAGACGGCCCGCCCGGTGGCCGAGGCACTCAAGCTGCCGCTGATCACCGACGACCGCTTGAAGGAAATCAACATCGGCGTTTTTCAGGGCTTGTTGGCCTCCGAAATCGGTGAGCGGTACCCTCGCGAGACCGCTTTGTGGCGTTCGCAAGACCCCGACTTCCAAATCCCCGGCGGAGAATCGCGCCGCGAGTTGATGCGGCGTTCGGAAGCGGCGCTGCGCGCCGTCCATGACGTGGAATGCCAACAGGTGGCGGTCGTCGCGCACGGCGGCGTGTTGGCGGCCGGGCTCAAGGCGCTCCTGGGTGTGCCGGCCGAGCGCAACCCGTTCATGCTCTACAACGGTTCAATCAGCCAGCTTGAGTGGGCCGGACAGGTCAAGCTCGTCACGCTCAACCAGACCGACCACCTCCGCCTGGCCGATTGCGAGCTTGCCACACGCACCGGCGATCTCGCTTAGCCGGGAGGCATACGAGTGTCGGGCTTCGCCAACGGGTGCTGGTCGCGCCGGCCGCCGACGACGGCGGTCCATTCGGCCAACCTCTGCCCGAGCTTGCGGCAAGCCGCCTGCGACTCGTCGCAGCGCGGCTCGCGCGCACTGATGGCGCCGTAGTGCAACGTGGTCAGCTTGCCCACGTAGTCGGTCACGCCAAACACCAGAAAGCCGAAGTTCATGAGCACGGTTAGAATCGACTGGCAAGCCAGCTCCGTGCCGCCGCCCCAACCACCGGACGATGAAAAAGCGCAGGCGATCTTGCCGTCGACTTTCATCCACTGGTCGAACATGGCCTCGTCCCAGAAGCGCTTCATTTTCCAGGAAATCAGCCCCATGTTCGTGGGGCTGCCTACGGCCAGGCCGTCGCACCAGACCACGTCGTCGGCCGAGGCTTCGTCGACGTGAATGAGGCGCACCTCGACATCCACGATGCTCGCCGCCCCTTCCGCCACCAGGTGGGCCATCTTCGCCGTGTTGCCGCTCTTCGAATCGTAAAGTACCAGAATTTTCTGCATTGGGGCAGCGTAGTGGCCGCGGCGGGCGAAGTCAAAGGGGCGCGAGCACGGAAGGCGGAGAGAAGCACCGGTTCATGCCTTGCGGCTCGGCGTGTTCGCCGTTTCAATGAGGGTTGGTGAAACGGGTGAAACGAGTGGCGGTTGGCCGGGGATCTTGACGCATGGAAAACCAACGACCCTCATCGCCGGCCCGCGAAACCTACCAGGCGGCTTTGGCACGCGCGACTGATCGCGATTCGAGTCTCACGACGGTCAGTGGCCGGCCGGTCGAGCCGCTCTACTTGCCCGACGAGATGACGCCCGGCTATGAAACACAGCTTGGCTATCCCGGCCAATATCCCTTCACCCGCGGCATCCACGCCAATCTCCATCGTGGCCGGCTCTGGACGATGCGGCAGTTTGCCGGCTTCGGCACGCCCGAGGAAACGAACGCCCGCTTCAAGTTCCTCCTGGAAAAAGGGCAGACCGGGCTGAGCACGGCCTTCGACCTGCCGACCTTGATGGGACTCGACAGCGACCATCCGCAGTCGGCCGGCGAAGTTGGCCGGCTGGGCGTGGCCATCGACACGCTAGACGACTTCGAGCGGCTTTTTGCCGGCATTGACCTGCAAACCGTCAGCGTCTCGATGACGATCAACGCGCCCGCGGCGATCGTGCTGGCTTTCTATCTGGCGACGGCGGAACGAATGAAGGTCCCCTGGCAAAGCCTCCGCGGCACGCTGCAAAACGACATTCTCAAGGAGTACCACGCCCAGAACGAGTTCGTCTTTCCGCCGCGGGCCAGCGTGCGGCTGGTGATCGACACGATCGAGTTCTGCGCCGGGCAAGTGCCGCAGTTCAACCCCGTCTCGATCAGCGGCTACCACATCCGCGAGGCGGGCAGCACCGCCGCCGAGGAACTGGCCTTCACGTTGGCCGACGGTTTACATTACGTCGAACGCGCGCTGGCGCGCGGGCTGGCGATCGACGACTTCGCCCCACGGCTTTCGTTTTTTTTCAATTCCCACAACGACTTTCTTGAGGAGGTCGCCAAGTTCCGCGCCGCCCGTCGAATCTGGGCCAGGCGGCTACGCGAGCGGCACGGTGCGAAGGATCCGCGCAGTTGGGCGTTGCGGTTCCACGCCCAGACTTCCGGCGTGAGCCTGCAAGCCCAGCAACCCGAGGTGAACGTGGTGCGTGTGGCCTATCAGGCGATGGCGGCTGTGCTCGGCGGCTGCCAGTCGCTGCACACCAACAGCCGCGACGAAACTCTCTCGCTGCCGACACTCGAAGCCGTGACGATCGCCCTGCGGACGCAGCAGGTGCTGGCCTATGAAACCGGCGTCGCCAACTCGGTCGATCCCTTGGGGGGCAGCTATCAACTGGAGACCTGGACCGACGCGCTGGAGGCCGAGGCCGAGTCGATTTTCGCCGAGATCGAGCGTGCCGGCGGGATGATCGCGGCCATCGAGAGCGGCTACTTCCGCCGCCGCATCGCCGAAAGCGCCTACCGTTACCAGGCCGAGGTCGACGCCGGTCGCAAGCTCGTCGTCGGCGTGAACGCCTTCAGCGAGGAAGAAACGACTACGATGTCGACGCTTGCCCTTGACCCGGATATCGAGCGGCGCCAGAAGGAAAACCTTGCCCGCGTCAAATCCGAGCGCGACGCTTCGGCCGTCGCTAGGGCGTTGGCCGAAGTCCGCCGCGTCGCCGCCACCGCCGAGAATGACACGCCCGAGAACGTCATGCCCGCCTTGCTCGACGCCGCCCGCCGCCGCGCCACGTTGGGCGAGATCGTCGACGCATTGGGGCAGTCGCTGGGAAGGTACGGGATGCGGGCACCCATATCGAAACCAACTTAAACTGATTGCCACGGCAGCCTTTCAAGCCTAGACTATGGTGGAGGAAGCCAGAATCCTCAATCTCGCGTGGCGAAAAAAGGGGCGTGCTGGATGTCGCAGAAGCGGTTGTTCGAGGAAGCCGAGACGATCATTTCGGTCTTGCACTCGGGCGAGCGACAAGATCTGCTGATCCTGATTATTCCGAGTCACGACAAGGGAAAAAGGCTTCTGAACAATCAAGAACAATGGGCCAACGCGGCCTTGGGGTTATTCGCCGATTTGTTCGGCGGCGCAACCGCGTTCAAGACCTTCAAAGGGATCTACAAGACTGACGACGGCGAGATTCTCGAGGACATTCCGATTCTCATCGAATGCTATGCCAAACGAACGGATGTGGAGGATCGAGACAAACTCGTCGAGCTCCTTCGATTTGCGAAGCGAATGGGGAATGAAACCCGACAAGCGGCTGTGGCATTGATGGTCAATGATGTGTTTCATGAAATCAAACACTTTCGCTAGTGGCCCCCCGTATTGGAGGCGCCGAACATGCGTGAATTGAACCAATACGCAATCAGTCAGATCCTCGGAAGCGAAATGTCGCTCATCGAGGAGGGTCGGTTCGGCAATTTGGGCCTGCTGCGAACAACCGCGGAATCATTCGCGCGGAATTCGCAAAAAAAACGAGCAAGCAAGTCTCAAGGCCGGTCGCTTGACGAAGATCGCCTCATCGTCGGAGCATTCGAGACCGTTCGTCAAGGCGCCGCGCCCGATTCCATCCTTTGGGACGGTACGCTCGCAAGAAAATTCGAGCGACAGTGCCGTAGCGTCGGCCTGTCAGCTCCGGCATCCCACTTGAATCGGCGCTTGCTGAACGTGCGGAAGAACCAGCGCCGCTACGCCGGTTTGGGAGTTGTCATCTCACCCACGACGAAGAGTGTTCCACATCCGAGTATTGCGCCGCAATTCGCCCACGCCATCGAATTCGCACTCGTCCAACTTCGTTACCGGTACGGTGTGTCGATTGACGACGTGTTGATCGATCCGGAGTTGGGCACGAAGTTCGAGGAGATGGCAGGCGCCATGGCGCCTGGAATTTCGGCTGCCGAACTACGTCTTGGCGCCCTCTATCTACGCAAGACGCGCCATTGCAAGAAGCAGGAATTGCCCTTGTTTGAATCGCTGGATCCTGCGGTTCTTGACGAACAATGGCGCACTCCCAAGGCTGTAGGAAAAACGGCCCGGCAATCAGTTCCTTCTGCCCCGGGATTAATCGAGGTCGACGAGGGTCATCGTTGCCTTTACGTTACGCAAACGGACGATCTGGCGCCCGCGGTCGAACAACTCTCCACCGGGCATCCTTTTGAATTGATGGCCAATCATTTCTGGAAGCCGCACCTCGACAAGCTTCGTCTGCGTTTCATTGCCGGAGACAAAATCAATGGTGTCCGCGCTCGCCAATGGGAGCTGCGTCTGATTAAGGACCGCGAGCCGGTTTTTAACTGGCCTCTATGCGCGGCAGCCGCCTGACGAGGGGCCGGCGGGCGACGCAGTTCAGCCATTGCGGCCGTTTTTGGGATTGGCCACCTCCTCACCTCCTCACCTCCTCACCTCCTCACCTTCGCCCCCCTCGCCGCCCGCCGCCGCGCCACGTTGGGCGAGATCGTCGACGCATTGGGGCAGTCGCTGGGGAGGTACGGGATGCGGGCGTGAGCGGTCCTGGTCCTTTCGAGCCTTTCATTTTCACTCGAAAAGCCCTCAAGACAGTTCAAAATCGTCCAAATCGCGTCTCCTTTGACAAGATCTGGTTGCTAAGCACGCGGCGGCTGGCTCAAGATCTCCGGGAAATACGCATGCCCGCCGATCTCGCCAATCGGTTTTTTGCTAACATGACCTTGCTAAACGCAAAAAAACGCGCGCCGA
>Ga0307373_10011199_pt1 | contig 13033 bp, 11 predicted proteins | sample OX2MG_FD_202534 | JGI IMG/M metagenome (GOLD analysis project Ga0307373, IMG submission 202534) | Soil microbial communities from Risofladan, Vaasa, Finland - OX-2 | ecosystem: Environmental > Terrestrial > Soil > Coastal area > Acid sulfate soil | place: Finland: Risofladan, Vaasa | collected... | reverse complement strand
CGCTCGGGGCACCTGATCGCCGCCGCCTGCCCGACGATGCCGCCGCCAGACGCGCCGACCCAGTGCACGCGCTCGATCCCGAGGTGATCCAGCACCGCGATGGCGTCGTCGACGAACCGCTCGATCGTCCAGACGTAGCCGTCCGGCAGCGGGCTGCGGCCCTGGCCGCGTGCGTCGACGCGCAGCACTTGGTAGCGGTCGCCGAGCACCGGCACCCAGGCGCGGTACAGCTCGCCGTTGCCGCCCAGCCCAGGATGGAGCAGCACGACCTCGGCCGGCGGCTGTCGCCACGGCTCGGTGAAGTCGTCGAACGTGTGAACGATCAGCGGCCAGGTGGCGGTCGGCATGGCGCCTCCGTCGTCGCTCCCGTCGGCACCGCGGCAAGGCGGGCCTCGCGGCACAGGCTAATTGACAGCCCGCCGCGCTGTCCACTATGGTCCGCGGGCAGTGACGCACCCCGCGGCCCCACGAGAGGAAGAGTGCATGCCGCTTGGCTTCCGGGTCTACACCCGGGTGGATCGCCCCGACCCGAACCTCGTCCGGGCGCTGGCCGAGCACGCCACGCCGGACCTGGCCGACGCCATGAACCGCGTCAACACGCTGGACCACGCCATCGGGCCGATCTTCCGCCCGATCCCGCGCATCGCCGGGCCGGCCGTGACCGTCTCCATCCCGACCGGCGCCCTCAGCGTGCTCAAGGAGGCCGTCCAGCGCACCGCCCCCGGCGACGTGCTGGTGGTCAACGCCTGCGGCAACCCGACCGCGGCCGTGATCGGCGGCAACATCTGTCGGGGGATGCTCCACCGCGGCGTGGCCGGCCTGATCGTGGACGGCGCCCTGCGCGACGTCAGCGAGATCCGCGCCGACGGCCTGGCGAGCTTCGCTCGCAGCGTGGCGACCTTCCCCGGACCGCAGGACGGCCCCGGCGAGGTGAACGTCCCGATCGCCTGCGGCGGCGTGGTGGTCAACCCCGGCGACATCGTCGTGGCCGACGAGGACGGCATCGTCGTGGTGCCGCCGGCTCGCGCCGCCGAGGTTCTGGCGCGCGTGGCCGCCGTCGAGGCCGGCTTCGCCGCGGCCCAGGACGTCCTGCTGCGGGGCGAGGTCACCGGGATCGATGACATCGAGGCCGCCATGCGGGCCGAGGGCTGCGAGTTCGTCGACGCGGCCTGGCCGCGCTGACGGCGGCGGAGGACAGCGGAGGGGGAGACGATGGCGGCGAACGAGATCGGAGCCCTGCGCCGGCTGGTCGACACCGTACTGCCGCTGGAGCCGGGCCAGTCGCTGGTAATCCACGCGGGCACCGTGCTGACCGGACGACTCGACGGCGACCGGGTGCTGCGCGACCAGGCGATCCTGGTCGACGACGGACGCATCGCCGGGGTGTCGCCCTGGCACGAGGGCGCCGTTCCGACCGGCGCATCCGTGATCGACGCTGCCCGGCAGACGGTTATGCCCGGCCTGATCGAGGCGCACCTGCACGTCACCGGCGAGTGGCCCCACGACCCGCACGGCACGCACCTGGAGCCCTTCCCGGAGGCCCGCGTGCTGCGCGGGCTGCTCGACACCTGGGCGGTCTTCGCGGCCGGCTTCACCACCATGTTCAGTATGGGCCACGGCCATCCCAGCTTCGTCTCGGCGATCAAGCAGCTCATCGACCGCGAGGGGCTGCCCGGCCCGCGTATCTACCACTGCGGCTGGGCGCTGTCGCAGAGCGCCGGGCACGGCAACGTGGGCGAGTGGAACTACGAGCTGGTCAAGCACCTGCGCCCGCGCAGCGCGTTCGCCGACGGTCCCTACCAGCTGCGGGCGCTGGTGCGCGAGAACGTCGGGCTGGGCGCCGACTTCATCAAGCTCTTCGCCGGCGAGGGCGGCTTCATCGCGCCGGACTACGTGGCGCGGCGGCTCGACTTCACTCCCGAGGAGATCCGCGCCATCACCGACGAGGCGCACCGGCTCGGCTTCCGGGTCGCCGCGCATTGCATGTCGCTGGCACACGCCCGCCACGCCGTAGGGAACGGCGTCGACCGGGTCGAGCACGGGCCGGTCGGCTACGAGCCGGACTTCGTCCCGCTGCTAGCCGAGCACGGAGCGAGTTGGTGCCCCACACTCAGCCAGCTGAACTGGGCGCTGCTCGAGCGCGAGCGCCGCCGGCTGGCTCCGGAGGTCGTCGAGCACATCGAGGGTGGCATCGCCGGGCGCTGCCGCATGATCCAGGAGGCGCTGGACCGCGGCGTGACGGTGGGCTTCGGCACCGACAACCGCATGCGGCCGAAGGCGGGCCGCAACGGGCTGGAGTTCGCGGTCATGGTCGAGCACGGCATCGCGCCGCTCGACGCCGTAAGCATCGGCACACTGCTGGCGGCGCGACTGGTCGGGCTGGAGGCGGACCTGGGGACGGTCGAACCGGGCAAGCTCGCGGACCTGCTGGTCGTCGACGGCGACCCGGCGAGCGACATTGGTTTGCTGACCCGGACCGAGTGCATCAGACGGGTCGTAAAGAGCCACCGGCACACCTACCCGCGGCCGGTGCCCTACTCGGACTGATCGCCCGGGGCCACTCGGCCGGCCACGGATGAGGTGCCGTCCGCTACGACCCAGCGGGTACGCGCGAGAAGGAGAGTGGAATGCCACTGCCGGCGGACGTCGAGGCCGAGATCGACCTGGCGCGCAGCACGCTGCTATTGATCGACATGCAGCGGCGGCACCTGGACGTCGGCGGGGCCGGCTACCACACCCTGCCGGCCGACCGCGCCGAACTCGTCGTCAGGCGGGGCGCGGTCGCGCTGGAAGCCGCCCGGGCCGCGAACGTGCCGGTGATCCACGTCGGCACCTGGTCGATGGATCCGCCGCCGCCCTGGGGCCCCCGTGAGGGCCGCAACCCCTTCTGGCGCTGGCAGAACGGTAAGCCCATCCCGGGAGCCGGCTTCGTGCGCCAGGCGACGAAGTGCACCGAGGGCAGCGTCTACGCCGAGTTCATGCCGCCCGTCGCGCCGCTGGCGCACGAGCCGGTGGTGGTCAAGCGGCGCTACAGCGGCTTCTACATGACCGACCTGGAGCTCATCCTGAAGAGCTTCGGCGTCGAGACGGTCTTCATCGCGGGCGTGAACACGAATAACTGCTGCCTGCACACCTGCTTCGACGCCCAAGCGCGCGACTTCGGGGTCATCCTGCTCGAGGACGCCTGCGGCAGCATGAACGGCCAGGAGTACCACGAGGCAGCGGTCGCGCAGATCGAGGCCGCCCTCGGCTGGGTAATGAGCGTGGCGGAGTTCCAGACGACGCTGGAGCGCCGGGGCGCGGGGGTGAGCGCGTGAGCGAGGGAGAGCGCATGCAGCAGGAACGACGGCGGGACAGCCAGCAGTGGATCCTGGACCTGATGGTCAAGCAGACCGGGCGGGTGCAGAACTTCGCCAACGACGAGCGCGAGGTCCCATCCGAGGTGAAGTCGTACCGCATGATCCCCCGAGCGCTGGCCAAGCAGGCCCGGCACGCCGAGGCTATCGCCGCGGCCGCCGAGCGAGCCGGCCACACCGACACCGCCCGCGCCGCCTACGCGAAGGCCGCCGAGATCTACGCGCACGCGCAGCACGCGATCTTCGAGGATGACAACCAGGAGAAGATCTACCTCCATCGGAAGCACCTGGAGTGCTTCGAGAAAGTCGTCCAGTACGCCGACAATCCGGTCGAGTTGGTCGAGATCTCCTGGGAGGGCGTCCAGATCCAGGGCCGGCTGCACCTGCTCAAGGACCGTCGTCGTGCCCCGACTGTGCTCTTCATCCCCGGGATGGACATGACCAAGGAGATGTTTCCCAACCCGCTCGGCAACCCGTACCTGCGGCGCGGCATGAACGTGCTCTCGATCGACGGCCCCGGTCAGGGGATGAGCAACATCCGCAAGATCCGGGTCTCAGATGACAACTACGAGCGGGCAGCCGGCGCCGCCATCGACGAACTGCTCGAGCGGCCCGAAGTTGACCCAGACCGGATCGCCGTCGTCGGCACGTCCTTCGGCTCGCACTGGGGCACGCGCCTGGCGGCGATGGACCACCGCGTCAAGGCGCTGGCGACCACCCACGCCTGCTACGGCCCGAAGACCGCGATCTTCGAGGAGGCCTCGCCCCGCTTCAAGCAGATGTTCATGTACATGGCGGGCATCCACGACGAGGCGGAGTTCGACGCCATGGCCGCCCGCATGACGACCGTCGGCTATGGCTCGAAGATCACCTGCCCGACGCTGATGGTGACCGGCGAGTACGACCCACTGGCGCACCTGGAGGCGACGCTCGAGCTCTTCGACGAGATCCGCGCGCCGAAAGAGCTGTGGGTCTTCGAGAACGAGTTCCACCGGGTGCAGGCGCGCGAGGGGATAGCCGGGCTGGAGCTGCACCAGTTCATGAGCGATTGGGTCAAGGACGCGCTCGACGGCCGGCTGCCCGCCGACCTGAGCAAGATCGTGCTGGTGCCTCAGAAGACCGGCGAGGGGCCCTATACGCCGCCCGCCGAGTCGCTCTACCTGCCGAGCCGCTCGGTCGACTGAACATCCCGGAATCCCGACTGCCGCGCCGAGGGCCGGGAAGGACGCGCGCGTGGCCCAGTACGCACTCGAGGGAAAGGTGGCTCTGATCACCGGCGCCGGCCGCGGCTTCGGCCGCGCCACCGCCGAGGTCTTCGCGGAGGCCGGCGCCGACCTGATCCTCAACTATCGGGCCAGCCGCGACGGCTGCGAGGAGGTCGCCGCGCACGCCCGCGCGCTGGGCCGGCGGGCGCTGGTCGTCCGGGCCGACGTGACCGACGAACCGGCCGTCGCGGCCATGGTCCAGTCCGCGCTGGACGAGTTCGGGCGGCTCGACATCCTGGTCAACAACGCCGGTATCATGCACGTCGGCCCGTTCGCGGAGTCGGGCGAGGAGTCCTGGCGCGAGGAGGTCGAGGTAAACGTGTTCGGGCCACTGCGGGTGACCCATGCGGTCGTGCGGCACATGATCCGGCAGAGCCGGGGCCGGATCGTCAACCTCTCGTCGCAGCTCGCGCTGGTCGGCTGGGAGAGGGGATCGGTCTACGCCGGCACCAAAGGGTTCATCCTGACCTGGACCAAGTCACTGGCGCGGGAGCTCGGCCAGCACGGCATCACCGTCAACGCGATTGGCCCGGGCTCCATCCTGACCGACATGAACCGCGTCGTGTACCCGGACGACGAGGCGCGCCGGCGGCGGATGCGGGAACTGCCGCTGCGGCGCTTCGGCTCGCCCCGGGACGTCGCCGAGTGCGCCCTCTTCCTGGCCTCGGACGCGGGCGGTTTCCTGACGGGGCAGATGCTCGGACCCAACGGAGGTAACGTGATGTAGGCGCCGCAGACCAAAGTCCCCGCTCGTCGGGACCCCGGCACCCGTCCATGATGACGACCGGGGGCGCACGCTTGGGACCGAAGTCGGTCGACCGCGCGCGGGCGCTGGCGCACACTGATCGCGGGTGAAGAACCCGCGGGCACCAGCGGAAGGGATGGAGGCCCCTTTCCGGTGGCGACCTCCTCAGGCAGGAACCCGGCGCGCGACCCGCGTCGGGTTCAACTTTTCCTGACCGAGACCAGCGACGGAGCGCGGCCGCGTTAGTGAGGAGCATCGCCATGCCATTCGCCGGAGCGTTCGACCACGATGCACTGCCGCCGAACCACCGGGCGGCGCTCGAGCACGCCTGCACCGTGCTCATCGACGAGTTCCTCGACGATATCGCCGACCTCTCCACCAGCCCCGCCGGTTGGGACGACACCTACATGGCGAGCTACCTGCCCGGGCAGTTCCGGCAGCAGTACACGCCACTTTTTGCCCGGCAGTTCCTCCTCTGCACTGCCACGGTGGCCTGGAAGCTGGCCCAGGAAGCATGGCTGGAACCGGCGTGCCTGGCCGAGGATCTGGCCCTGAACGCGCTGATCGAGCGAGCCGGCGCCGAGATCGAGCTCGCCGGCGCCGACGCCGATTTCGACGCCTTCATGGAACAGGCATTCGAGAGCACGGCGTTCGAGGGCCTGCTGGACCACGACGAGGAGGATGGAGCGGCGCCACCTGCGCGGCCGGCTGCGGAAGCCGGTGCGCTTCGGGTCGACGAGTGGTTCCGTCCGTATCACGAGGGCGACTTCCAGGCCCTCCACCCGTACGTGGTCGAGCCAGGAATCGCCCGCGACTGACCGAGGCCGCCGTTCCCAGCGACGCCGCGGTCGCCGCCGCCCGGGAGCGCGACTGGCAGTGGCAACGTCGTCCGGAGCACCTCCAGACGGTGGCGTTTCCCGCCCGGGGCAGTGACCGACGCCAGGTCGACAACGCGAGGTTGCCGGCGACGGGCAGCGGGATGTCGACACCGCGCGCAGAGCACGGCGTTCACCGGCTCACCCCCGGTAGCCCGGTTTGACAGCCGTCCACCGCTCCGCGACGATGCGGCGGTATGGGCGGCGACCCGCGACGATCGCGCGGCGCTGGGCACGATAGGGCGGAGGGAGCGGCGGCGATGGCGGTCGAGCTGACCGGGCGGGTGGCGATCGTGACGGGCGCGGCGCAGGGGATCGGCGCGGCCACGGCTCGCAAGCTGGCCGAGCGCGGCGCGCGCATCGTCGGCGTCGACGTCGAGGGCGACCTGCTGCGCGACGTGATGGGCAAGATCGGCGGCCGGGCCGTCGTCCAGGACGTGACCGACGCCGCTGCCGACCAGCGCCTGGTCGACGACGTGCACCGCGAGTTCGGCCGCGTCGAAATCCTGGTCAACGTCGCCGGCGGCACGCTCGGCGCCGGTCGCGGCATCGACGAGCTGACGATCGAGGACTGGCACCGCGTGGTCGCGCTCAACATGGACGCTCCGCTCTACCTGTCCAGGGCCGTTGCGCCGATCATGAAGGCGCAGGGCTGGGGCCGCATCATCTCCGTGGGCTCGGGTGCCGGCCGCAGCCACAGCCGGAGCAAGGTCATCCCGTACGCGGCCGCCAAGGCCGGATTGATGGGCCTGATGCGGCAACTGGCCGTCGACCTGGCCCCCTTCGGCATCACCTGCAACACCGTCTCCCCGGGCTTCATCCTGACCGAGCGCGGCCGCGCCGACTGGGAGCGGCGCGACGAGGCGCAGAAGGAGAAGGAGATGCAGACGATCGCGGTCGGGCGGCTGGGTGCCCCGCAGGAGATCGCCGACGTCATCGCCTTCGTCGCTTCCGAGGAGGCGGCCTACGTTGTCGGACAGACCATCTCGGTCGACGGCGGCCACTGGATGTTCTGAGCCGCGCTAGCTGTGCAGTAGCGCCCGATTGCGCAGGTGCACCGCGCTCATGCCGGCGAGCGCCAGGATCCCCATCCCGGCCAGCGTCGCCGACGGACCCATCACGATGCTCAGCGTCCCGGCGAGCAGGACCCCAAACGGCGTGCAGCCGATCGCCATCGCCAGGACGCCGAGTGCCCGAGCGCGCATGGCCGGCTCGACCGCCCGCAGCATCAGCAGCGGCTGGACCGAGGAGAAGGCGCCGAAGCAGGCCCCGGCCCCAATCTGTAGCCCCAGCGACAGCGGGTAGACGTGGGAGATTCCCAGCAGCACGACCAGGCTCGTGCCGGAGAGCGCACCCGCGGCGAAGGCCAGGCCGGCTCGGCCCAGACGGATCCTGAACGCCAGCAATCCCGCCACCACGATGGCGCCGATGCCGTCCGCCCCGGTGAGGAGCCCCATCCAGAACGGGCCGACCGTCAGGATCTGGCCAGCGATCACCGCCGTGAGCTGCTGGTAGGGGAAGACGAGCAGGTTCATCAGCGCCGTGACTGCCAGCACCGCGCGCAGCGACGGGATGCGCAGCGCGACCGAGAAGCCCTCGCCGACCAGCCGCACGAGCGGGATCGCCGCCCCGCTCGCGCGGACCTCCACCGGCAGCGACCGGCGCAGGCGCAACACGGCGACGGCCCCCGTCGCATAGAGCCCGGCCACCAGCAGGTAACCGAACCGGGCGCCGCCCGCAGCCAGCACTCCGCCGGCGAGCGCCGCCGCGAAGAGCTTGCTCCCCTGCATTGTCATGGCTTCGAGCGAGAGGGCGCGGGCGGAACGCTCCGACCCCTGGACCTCGGCAATCAGCGCTCGGCGGGTCGAGAAATCCGCCGCCCAGACGCAGCCGAGCGCGCCGGTCAGCAGGCAGATGGACCACAGGTGGGCGAGCCCCAGCGCGAACAGTGCCGCCAGCGACGCCGAGGCCAGCAGGCCGACCGACTGGGCGACCAGCAGCAGCGCCGTGCGCGGGATGCGATCGGCGACGGCGCCCAGCACCATGCCGAGCAGCAGCATCGGCAGCATACGGCAGAAGCCGACCAACCCGACCGCCAGCGCCGAGTGGGTCATCGCGAGCACGACCCAGCCCGCTGTGACGATCTCGACCCAGTAGGCCGCGTAGTAGAGGATGCTCGACAGCCAGAGGCGGCGGTAGATCGGCCGGGCAAGCAGGCCGGCGGGACCGCCCAGCGCCGGCTCCGGCCGCGCTGCTACCGTGGACGGCTCCACTCGCGCGTGCCCCCTTGCCGACCACGTCGCAGCAGCGAGAACCGAGACCGATGCTCGCCCGGTGGATCGGGCAAGTCAACCCGGATCGGTGGGCGTCGTCTCGTGGCGCTGCGGCTTCAGCGCCGCGCAACGCCGGCGTAACGGCGGTCAATCCCTGCGCAAGCCGCGCTACCGGCGACGACTCCGCGGATCGAGGCTGTCGCGCAGTCCGTCCCCCACGAGATTGACCGAGAGGACGGTGAGCGCCAGCGCGATCCCCGGGAACGTCGAAATCCACCAGGCATCGTTCAGATAGTTCTGACCGTCCGCGATCATGAGGCCCCACTCCGCGCGCGGCGGCTGGATCCCGAGTCCGAGATACGACAGCGCGGCGCCGGTCAGGATCGCGAACGCAACCCCGATCGTCGCCAGCACGAGGACCGGCGCGAACACATTGGGAAGGATGTGCCGCACCATCAGCCGTGGTGCCGAACACCCGACGACCCGTCCCGCCTCGACGTACGGCTCGCGTTTGGCGGAGAGGACAGATCCGCGCGTCACACGCGCGTAGACCGGGATTCCGCCGACGCCGATGGCGATGACAACGTTGATCGTCGACGCACCGAGCCCCGCCACGATGGCCAGAGCGAGGAGGATCCCGGGAAACGCCAGCAGCATGTCGATGAGGCGCATGACGGTGCTGTCGACGACGTTCTCCGTATACCCCGCAACCAGGCCCAGTCCCGTACCGAACGTGACACTGAAGATGACCGCCAGGGCGCCGACCGTGAGCGAGATCTGGGACCCGGCGATGACGCGCGAGAGGACGTCCCGACCGTATTCATCGGTCCCAAACGGGTGAGTCACGACCGGGCTGCCCAAAGCCAGGGCCGGGCTCACTCCCAGGGGATCGTAGGGCTCGAGCCGAGGCGCGGCAATCGCCGTGAGGATGAGCAGGACAAGCACCCCGCCCCCGACGACCGCGGCCTTGCTGCGCGTGTAGCTGTGCCAGAACAGTTGCCATCGGGAGGCTCGCCGGCGTTCCGCCATCCCGAGCGAGACGGCGCGCTCGACGTCCCGCTCTCCCTGGTGATCTGCCCGTGCCAGCATCGCTTCGCGCTTCCCCCGGGACACCTAGCTGTACCGAATACGTGGATCCAGGAAGCCGTAGAGCAGGTCGACCAGCAAGTTCACCACCACGTACGCAATGGCAACGAAGAGCACGATCCCCTGAACGGCGGTGTAGTCCTTGGCCAGAATCGCCGTCACGGCGAGATGCCCGACCCCTTGCCGGGAGAAGACGGTTTCGATGATGACGGCACCCCCCAGCAGGCTGCCGAACTGGAGCCCGATGAGGGTCACCGCCGGAATCAGCGCGCCCTTCAACGCGTGTCGCAGCGTAACCGCGGACTGGGAGAGCCCTTTCGCGCGGGCCACGACGACGAAATCCTGGCCTAACGTCTCGATCATCGAGGAGCGGACGAGCCGTGCGATCACCGACGCGGCCCCGGTCCCGAGCGTGACGGCCGGTAGGATGAGGTGGGCCCAACCCCAGGTTCCGGTGGCGGGAAACCAGCCCAACCGGAACGAGAAGAAGAAGATCAGCAGCAGGCCAAGCCAGAAGCTGGGTGCGCAGATGCCGAACATCGCGACGATCGTCGACAGACTGTCAATCCACGTGTGTTGCCAGACCGCCGACACAACGCCAAGCGTCATGCCCAGCGCGACGGCGATCAGCATGCCCGCGGCCGTCAGCTCCAGCGTCGCCGGGAACTGGTCTCTGATCTCCTGCGTCACCGGGATATTGTTGCGCAGGGAGATGCCGAGATCGCCGTGCAGCGCCCCGACGAGGTAGTGCCCATACTGGACCAGGATCGGCTGGTCGAGTCCGAGATTGTGCCGGAGACGAGCGATCTGAGCGGCGTTACCTCCCGTGCTCTGCAGCATCAACTGCGCGGGGTCTCCGGGGAGGATCCGCAACAAGAAGAAGACGATCGTCGCCACTCCCCAGACGACCGGTATCCCGATCAGCAAGCGGCGCAGAATATAGCTACCCACCCGGCCATCCTGCCTCAGAGCCGCGCCACACTACTGCCTATTTCTGAAGATAGACGTCGTACAGCCACGGGTACCAACCGCGCGTATCGACGCGAAAGTTCTTGACGTGGGACTGAAGTCCATAGATCGCGAAGAGATTGGTAAGCGGTAGCACCAGGGCGTTCTGCATCGTCAGCTGCTGAATGCTCGCGTACAACGGCTTTCGGACGGTGGCATCGACCGACGAAGCGGCCTTGCTGATGTCATCGTCCAGCGTGCTGTTGGTGAAGAACGTCCAGCCATATCCAGTGCTGATATTCTTCGAATAGAGGAGAATGCGGCAGACGTCGGGGTCGGCCTGGATCCAGCCGATGGAGCCGAGGTTGGCATCACCCTTGGTGATCAACGGGATCGCGGCGTTGTAGTCCATCGCCTTGATATTGGTGTTGATCCCCACGGCCTTCCACTGTGCTTGGAGCAGCGGCGGGAGCTGGTCGGTGTTGCTGGCGTAGTAATCCACCACCAGCTGCTGACCGTTCTTCGCGTAGTAGCCGTCCGATCCCTTCGTCCAGCCGGCGGCCTCCAGCGTCTGCGTCGCCTTCTTCTGGTCGTAGGGGTACATCGACTGCAGGCTCGAGTCATAACCGAGCGTGACCGACGTGAGCGGGCCGTAGGCGGCCGTGTATAGTCCGAAATCCAGGACCTTGATCACGGCGCTTTTGTCGGTACCGTACTGCAGAGCCTTGCGCACCGCGATGTCGTTCGTCGGGAACTTCTGGGTGTTGATCGCCAACAAGGTCGGGATACCGGGAGCCTCGGCGAGCAGGATCTGGTACTTGCTCGGATCGGCCTTGAAGCTTGCGACATCCTTGGGCGGGACCGAATCGATCCCATCGACCTGCCCGCTCTGGAGGACTCCGGTACGGGTTGCGTTCTCGATGACGATCTTGAACACGATCTCGTCGAGATACCCCGCACCCTGATGGTGGAAGATCGAGGGCGCCCACTTGTAGTCCGCATACTTCGTCAACGTGATGTGGTCGCCCTTGACCCACTCCTTGAACATGTAGGGGCCGGTGCCCACCAGGTGGTAGGTGAACTGGTCGGCGTACTTCTGGACGGCGGTGGGCGAGACCGGCGAGCAGTATGACTGACTGACGGCGTCGAGGAACGGCGCGTACGGCGTCGAGAACTCTGCCGACACCGTGGCCGGATCGACGACGGTGGCCTGCTTGAACGGTCCCATCTGGTTGAGCGCCGTCTTCGACTTCGTGTTCGGATCCATGATCCGATCCCACGAGAACTTGACGGCAGTGGCGTCCAGCTTTGTGCCGTCATGGAACGTAACGTCGGTCCGCAGATTGAACGTGAACTTCGTGGAGTCCGGCGACACCTCCCACTTCTCTGCCAGACCGGGCACATACGACAGGTCCGGTGCCTGCCAGATGAGGGGATCGAAGACGTTGATGTTGATCTTATTGGTCACCGCATAGGTAGTGACCTCAGGATCGAGCGACTCGGGCTCCTGGTTCAGGGCGTAGGTGAACGTGCCGCCGACAATCGGGGTGCCGCCGGAGGATGTCGACGTGGAGTTGCTGCTCCCGGTCGACGTACTCGCGCCACCCGAGCCCCCCGAGTTACCCGGACTGCTCCCGCTCCCGCAGGCGGCGAGGAGTCCGCCTAGACCAATCAAGCCCGCCGCGGCACCCGCCCCTCGCAGCAGCGCGCGCCGCGAGACGACACCGGAGCCAAACCGCTCCGTGGGGAAGCCCGGCTGCCGGGATGGTTCCCGAGAAGCGCTCATCTCCCGCCTCCCTCGATACGGCAATCTCCGTGGCCATCACCTGGCCACGAGGCGTCAACGACGGCCATCCAGCGCGCGCGATCCTCGATTTGAGTTGGCTCTCTTACGGCTCCTTCGATCATACGCTGCAACGGGCCACTGTCAACCCCGTGGTACATACGGGTCTGCACACACGCCTCTTTGCCGGTACGCGCATACTGGGTACATCGTCCTTTAAAGTGTGCTGCCTGAGTGCTGGGGAGGTAGGCGCCGCTACCGGTGGTCTTTGGTCCCGCCCGGGGTCATCACCGGCACGATCGTGACTTCGCCGTCCGCCTCGACCCGGTAGGTGCGCAGCCCGGCATACGAGACGCCGCCCTCGTCGAGGAGCGTGCGCGCGGCGGACTCGAGCCCCTCCGGCACGTAGACGAAGAAGTGGCGCACGCCGGTCTCGGTCCGGTCGTCGGCGCTCGCCGAGCCCGCCAGCCAGCGCGCGACGCAGTCCTGCCCAAGCTCGGGCTCGACCTCGCCGACCTCCCGGACGCGCCCGGTGCCGTCGAGGATGACGATGTCCGGGTAGAGCGAGCCGTTCGGGCCGGGGATGGCCGCCAGCGGCTCGGGCACGTTGACGATGGTACGGTAGTCGACCGGCCAGTCGACCTGGCCGGGGAAGGGGAAGCGGGTGGCGGCGACGTGCGCCGCGACCCGGTCGTGCTCGCT
>Ga0307373_10011197_pt1 | contig 13035 bp, 14 predicted proteins | sample OX2MG_FD_202534 | JGI IMG/M metagenome (GOLD analysis project Ga0307373, IMG submission 202534) | Soil microbial communities from Risofladan, Vaasa, Finland - OX-2 | ecosystem: Environmental > Terrestrial > Soil > Coastal area > Acid sulfate soil | place: Finland: Risofladan, Vaasa | collected... | reverse complement strand
CCGTGGCCGCAGAAATCGCGCACCACCGAATAGCGGTGGCCTTCGGCATGGCGCTGGATCGCGTCGCCGATCGCCCCGATATGCACGCCGGGCCGCACCACGGCGATGCCGCGCATCATCGCCTCGTAGGTCACATCGACGAGCTTTTTCGCCTTCACCGGGATGCGGTCGCCGAGAAAGAACATGCGGCTGGTGTCGCCGTGCCAGCCATCGACGATCACGGTCACATCGATGTTGAGGATATCGCCTTCCGTCAGCCGGCGGTCGCCGGGGATGCCGTGACAGACGACGTGGTTGACCGAGGTGCAGATCGATTTCGGGAAACCGCGATAATTGAGCGGCGCGGGAATCGCCTCATGGTCGACGATAAAGCGGTGGCAGAGATCGTCGATCTCGCCGGTGGTGACGCCGGGGCGCACGAAGGGCGTGATGTAGTCGAGGGTTTCGGCGGCGAGGGTGCCCGCCACGCGCATCCCGGCGAACGCCTCCGGCCCGTGAATCTTGATTATGCCGCGCCCGGCGGCGCCGCTCGGGGCTGTACCCAGCCCCATCAACGTGTCCTGCTGCATCGCCCTATGCTCTTGTCCCGCGCCCTAAACTCGAAAGTAGGATCGGCGCCGCGCGACGGCAATGCTTGATAGCAGCGGAGATTGTGCCCGGAGCCTCCATTGCCTATGAAGAAGCGGCGCGCAAAACGGCGCTCCCGGCACGGACGCGAGGAAGGAATGAGCGAACCCCGCCCAACGGTCACCGCCTGCGTCCTGATCATCGGCAACGAGATCCTGTCGGGGCGGGTGCAGGACGAAAACCTCGCGTTTCTGGCGCAGGGGCTGAACGAATCCGGCATCAGGCTGCGCGAGGCCCGGGTAATCCCCGATGACGCTGCGACGATCGTCGCCACGGTCAACGAGGTACGGCGCGCGTTCGATTATGTATTCACGACCGGCGGGATCGGCCCGACGCACGACGACATTACCGCGCAGTGCATCGCCGATGCGTTTGGCGTCCCGCTGATCCTCCACCCCGATGCGGTGCGCATTCTCGAAGCGCACTACCCGCCGGGCGCGCTCAACGAGGCGCGGCTCAGGATGGCGCGAGTGCCCGAGGGGGCGAGCCTGCTGCTCAACCCGATTTCGCGCGCGCCGGGGTTTGCGGTCGGTAACGTCTATGTGCTGCCCGGGGTACCGCAGATCATGCGGGCGATCTTCAACGAGTTGAAGCACCGCCTGATCGGCGGCGCCAAGGTGCTGAGCCGCAGCGTCAGCTGCGCGCTCGGCGAGGGCGCGCTCGCCAACGGGCTGAGCGGCATCCAGGACCGCTATCCCGAGGTCGAGATCGGCTCATACCCGTATTTCCGCCGTGCCGATTTCGGGGTGACGCTGGTCGTGCGCGGCACCGACCGCGAGCGCATCGCTGCCGCCACCGACGAGATCAAGGCGCTGATCCGGTCGCTCGGCGGCGACCCGACCGAGGGCCAGGCGGAGGGTTAGCGGACGTGGCGAAACGGTAGACGCAGCAGACTTAAAATCTGCTCCTCGTATGAGGGTGAGGGTTCGAGTCCCTCCGTCCGCACCACAACGGGGCCACGGGATAACGGTTATCGGTAGGGCGAATACGGCTGGCCGTAGCTCGGCTGGCGCTGATTGCGGCAGCTGTCCGGGTCGCCCGGCCGCCACTGCACGCACAGGCTCCCGCCGCTGGTGTAGGGGTCGTAGGACCATGAGGCCGGCGGTGGCGCCGGCGGATAGCCATAGGGGTAGGGGTAGATCGGGTATTGCGCTTGCGCACTGCCGGCAAGCGTCATGCCGATCAGGCCAATCGCGCCGAGAACTACGGGTTTCAGCAACATCGTCGTGGTCCTGGCAGCAAAACACACGGATTCAGACATGTGGCGCGGGCCGGGGTTTCCCAATGCTGCCGCGACGCATGACTGGCTTCGTGCGGGCGCATGGCGGTCGGGCCGAAAGCGGCGTCATCTCCCGTGCGGCGCGCCCTCCAACGGTTCGGCGGCGCAGAATTCGATAAAGAACCGCAGCGGACCCAGCGGCTCGGCGCGGTGCGGCTGCTGCGGAGCGATGATACCCGATGTCTGCGGGTCGAGCACGAGGTCGGTGCCGGTGTCGAGCAGCGTCAGACGCAAGCGGCCCTCGATCACTCTGATGCGGCCCCAGATGCCGGCCCGGGTGCTGTGCTCCTGGCGCAGCGCGGCGGGCATCGTGTCCTGGTCGAAGACCGGAGTGCGGCGATAGGGGCTAACGCCCGGCGGAAGCTCCGCGGCGGCCGGCGCTTCGCTCACGGTGCGCGACGGGTCGGGATCGCACCGGGCCGGTAGAACAGCGCGAGCTTTAGGCTCTCGGCGATGCGCTCGGCCTTGGCGCAGAACTGCAGCGCTTCGTCGGGCGCGAACACTTCGGCTGCGGTCTCGCGCCACAGCGCCAGCCAGCGGGTGAAGAACTCGGGTTCGATCGGGTGCTTCAGGTGCGCCAGCATCGGATTGCCATGGTAGCGCCCTGTGGTCAGCATCACCGACGACCAGAAATCGGTCAGCCTGGCGAAGTGCTCGTCCCAGTCGGAAACCACGGTGTTGAACAGTGGCCCGATCATCGGGTCGTGCCGCGCCTTGCCGTAGAACCGGGTGACCAGCGTCGCGATCGCGGTGTCGGTGACTTCATTGAACGGCGCCATGCAAACCCCCGCCGGTTGGTGCGTGCGTTATATCTGTATCAATAGAACGCCAAGCGAGGCGGCACGACGCCGCAGGTGAGGTGCTATAGCCGGTGGTATTTGACGACGCGCCGCACCCGGCCCCAATCGCCCGGCTGGACGACGTAGAGGTCGCGACGGGAATCGACCCAGATGCCGTGGCACGAGCGGTGCTCGGGCCCGCCCCAGCGCGCCAGGCGCTCGCCGTCGAGGGTCAGGATGCTGACCATGCCGCCGTTATGCTCGGGGATGTAGACGATGTCTTCCGAGTCGACGCAGAAAAACGCCGGGCCGATCAGCTCGCTCGGCCAGATCGTCAGCAGCTTGCCACCCTGGTCGAACACCTGGACGCGGTCGTTCTCGCGATCGGCGACCAAGAGGCGGCCGCGGCTGTCGACCCAGATTCCATGCGGCAGGTTGAACTGGCCCGGTGCGTTGCCCGGCTCGCCCCAGGAAAACAGGTATTTCGCGTCGGCCGAGAATTTGTGGATCCGGGCGTTGCCGTAACCGTCGGTCATGAAGAATTCGCCGCTCGGCGCCTGCGCGATGTCGGTCGGCAGGTTGAACGGGCCGCCGCCATGCGTGACGGTGCGCCACGCCTGCGAGCTGAAATCGTCGGGCGAGACGCCGGTGTCGGACCGTTCGCCCCTGACCCCGATCGTCTGCAGCAATTTGCCGTCGGTGGTGAAACGATAGAACTGCTGCAAGTGCTCGTCGCACAGCCACACATTGTCGTCGGCGTCGATGCGGATCGCGTGAGGAAACTGGAACAGCCCCGCGCCCCACGACCCGACGAAATTGCCGTCGGGGTCGAAGATCACGATCGGGTGCTCGGCGTTGCGGTTGAAGCAGAAGACGCGGTCTTGCGAATCGACCGAGACGGCGCAGGCGCGCAGCTCGATGTGCGCCGGCGGGCGCTGCCAGTCTTCGTTGACCCGGTACCGGTATTTGCCGCTGCCGACGATCGGGTCCATCGCTTCCTCCGTGTGACGTTTCGCACAGAGTGACGCGGTTTGCCCGCGACCGCAACGGACCGGCGGCCGCCCCGCCCCGCCCCGGCGTCAGTTCAGCCGCGTCTTCAATTGCTGCAAGATCGCCGCGACCTGGTGGCGGTCGGCGCCGTCGGGGGCGCGCCTCACGTATTCGCCGAGCGCATCCATCGCCGCCCGGATGTTGCCGAGTTGCGCGTGCAGCATCCCGGCCTCGCGCCACAATTCGATCATGTCGGGGCCGAGCATCAGCATCGTCTCGATGACGCGCACCGCCCGCTCGTGGCGGCCGCCCTGGACCAGCCGCGACTTCAGGTTGTTTTGCAGCCGCAGGAGGATGTCGCGGTCGGCGACCGGGGCGTAATGCTCGGGCGACAGGTCGACCGCCTGGCCGAGCGTGGCCTTGAGCAGCTCGCGCAGCATCACCGCGTCGCACACCGTGCCGCCATGAAACGGATCGACGATCGCACGTTCCGGCCCGTCGGCTATGCGGATCAGGAAATGGCCGGGAAAGGCGAGGCCGACGGCGTCCCAGCCCTGCGCCCGCGCGGCATGCAGGTAAAGGATGCCGAGCGCCACCGGCAGGCCTTTGCGGCGGTCGACGACGCGCATCAGGTTGGCGTTTTGCAGATCGTCGTAGGTCAGGTCGTCGCCGCTGTAGCCGTATTTCAGAAGCATGATCTCGTTGAGCGCGCGCACCCGGTCGGCAAGGGCGCCGGACGCGCCAGGATGGCGCCCGAGATCGCGCGCCAGCGCCGCGAGATGCTCGCGGTAGCGGGTCAGCGCGACGCGCGGCCGCTCCAACGAAGCGAGCGCCAGCGCCGCCTCGGCAATCGGCAGCAGCGGCGTCGACGAGGCACCAAGGTCACGCAGAAACCGGGCGCACGCCGCGGGGTCGAAATTATCGGGCAGCTCGCTCATGGTGCCAATCGTAGGGGAGAGGCCGGCACCTCGGCTACAGCGGCCGGACCTGGATCGGCGCCCCCGATTCCGGCGCGGCGCTCGGTGGAGCGTAGCGCGGCGGGCCGTAGCTCGGCGAGCCATAGCTCGGCGGGCCGTAGCCGGACGGCCCTCCCGACGAGACCGGCGCCGGCCCGTTCTCCTCCGCTACCGGGATGCCGGTGCGAAGCTGGACATAAGAGATCACGCGCTTCACCCCGGGTATGTAGCGTGCCAGATAAGTTGTTTTGTCGAGCTCGATCTGCGAGCGCGCCGACCCCATCAGATAGACTGAGCCGTCGGCGGTCTCGATCGTGTAGTTGCCCGAGCGGATGCCCTTTTCGAGGACCATCTTGGAGCGCAGCTGGGTGGTGATCCAGCTGTCCTTAGCAACATCCCAGGTGTCGGGATGGCCGACCTCGATCTGGTCGTAGATATGCCTGACCCCCGGAACCCGGCCGGCGATCTCAACGACCTGCCGTTTCATCTCAGGGTCGGGCGCTGCGCCGGTCAGCAGCACGTCGCCGTTATAGACCGTGGCGATGAAGGTGCTCATGTAGATCGGATTGGCGTGGTACCAGGCAGTCTCGATGTTGTTCTTGAGGTTGAAGTCCGCGAGGCCGCCGTCGACGCCGCGTTCCTGCCCGGCCTGGTATCCGGCGCCGCCGGCGGCGGCGAGGCCGCCGACCACCAGCGCACCGGCGCAGCCGCCGAGCGCGGCCGGCAGCACGAGGATGGAGGCCGCCCGCAGGATGCTGTGCATTCGAAGCATGATCCCTCCCGACAGGGTTGTCCGTACCTAATAGTGGGGTCAGCCCGGGGCGGCGCCAACACCTTGCGCCGTAGCCGCCGTAGCCGCGCGGTTTTGCGCGGTTGCCGCTGCATCTGGCGCGGCCGGAACGGCGCTACCGATTCGGCCGAGGGCCGCTAATCGTCGCTGCGCCACGCCCCGGGCAGGTGGCGCGGCAGCCGCAGGCCGGCGAGCAGCATCACATCGAAGCGCAGCGCCCGCCCCGCGAGATCCGGCCGCATCGCCAGAAAGGCCTCAGTCGCCCGCGCGATGCGGCGGCGCTGGCGCGGACTCAGCGCTTCCGCGGCGGCGGCCGCGTCGCGTCGCGCCTTGACCTCGATCACCGCAACCACGCCACCGCGCCGCGCGACGATGTCGATCTGTCCGGCTGGGCAGCGCCAGTCGGAGGCGACGATGCGCCAACCGCGCAGCCGCAGGTGCCAGCGGCAAATCAGCTCGGCGAGCCGCCCGTGGCGCTCGGCGCGGCGGTAGCCGGCGGCACTGCGCTGCGCCGGTTTCACGGCTTTGGCCGTTGCAGCGCCAGGGCGCGGCGATAGACCTCGCGGCGCGGCAGCCCGGTCGCCTCGGCGACTTCTACGGCGGCGTCGCGCAGGCTGAGGCGCGCGAGCGCGTCGCCGAGCAGCCGGTCGATCGCCGCATCGTCGGGGATCTCGGCAGCGCCCCCGGCCGGCGGCGGGCCGACGACCACGACCACTTCGCCGCGTGGCCGCCCGGCGTCGTGGTAGTGTTCGGCCAGCTCGCTCAGCCGGCCGCGGCGGATTTCTTCGTGCAGCTTGGTCAATTCGCGCGCCACCGCGGCGGCGCGGTCGCCGAGTACCTCGGCCATGTCGGCAAGTGTGGCGGCGAGCCGCGAAGGACCCTCGAACAGCACCAGCGTGGCGTCGAGCCCGCGCCACGCCGCCAAGGCGCGGCGGCGCGCCGCCTGGCGCGGTGGCAGAAACCCGGCGAACAGGAACACGTCTGGCGGCAGCCCGGACAGAATCAGCGCCGTGATTGCGGCCGACGGGCCGGGCGCGGCAGTCACCGCCAGCCCCTCTGCGAGGGCATCGCGCACCAGCCGGTAGCCGGGATCGGAGACCAGCGGCGTACCGGCGTCCGAGACCAGCGCCACGCGCTCGCCGCGGCGCAGCCGCGCCAGCACCGCCGGCCGCACCCGATCGGCATTGTGGTCGTGATAGGGCTCGGTCGAAGTCGCGATGCCGTAGCGGGCGAGCAGGCGGCCGGTCATCCGTGTGTCCTCGCACAGGATGCGGTCGGCCTGGCGCAGGACCGACAGCGCGCGCAGCGTGATGTCGCCGAGGTTGCCGATCGGCGTGGCGACCAGGTGCAGCCCCGGCGCGACCGGTTGATCCGGCGCCTGGGGCATCGACCCCTGTGCGGGAATTACCATCGCTGGGCCGGGTTTACTTGGCACGATCCGGCGGTTAGGTTCGCCCGCGTCATTGCCATTTCCGGAGGTCGCCCGTGCTGCGTCGGTGGTTCCCCCGGATCGCCTCACAATTTGTCGCCTTTGCGGTGCTGGTTCTGGTCACGGCGTGCGGCCAGGGGCCGATGGTACCGGCACCGGTCGAGTCGCCGCAATCGCGTCTGCCCAGGCCGCAGCAGGCGGCGCCGGTGGCGCCGGTGACCGGCGCGCCATTGGCGGCGCCGGGCGGGTCCAAGGTGGCGCTGCTGCTGCCGCTGTCGGGCCCCAATGCGCGCCTCGGCAAGGCGATGCTCAACGCGGCGCAGCTCGCCCTGTTCACGATGGGCAGCGAAGGCCTGACGCTGGTGCCGCGCGACACCGGCGGTACCGCCGAAGGCGCCGCCAAGGCCGCGCAATCGGCGGTCAATGACGGGGCCCAGCTGATCCTCGGACCGCTGCTCGCGGCCGAGGTCGCGTCGGTCAAGCCGATCGCGATGAACGCCAACATCAATTTGATCGGCTTTTCGACCGCGACCCAGCTTGCCGGCGGCAACGCGTTCCTGATGGGCTTCCTGCCGCATGACGAGGCGGTGCGCGAGGTATCGTACGCGCGCGAAAAGGGGCTCAGCCAGTTTGCCGCGCTCTTGCCGAATTCGCCCTATGGCCACCTGATGGAAGCCGCGCTGCGCGACGGGGTCGCGGCATCGGGTGGGCAGATCGGCAAGATCGAGTATTTCGATCCGCGCGGCGCCGACACCAGCGGCGCGGTGCAGCGGCTGATCGGCGCCCCGACCGGCGGCGCCGGAATCGGCACCGCGCCCCCGCCGGCGCCGAAATTCGACGCGCTGTTGCTGCCCGAGGGCGGCTCGCAGCTCAAGCAGCTTGCCGGGCAGATCAAGGCGGCCGGAATCAGTACGACGCAGGTGCGGCTGCTCGGCAGCGGGTTGTGGGACGATGCGACTGTCGCGCGCGATCCGGCGCTCTACGGCGGCTGGTTTGCGACCTCGCCGCCCGATGCGCGGCACGATTTCGAGAATCGCTACCAGGCCGCCTATCACCAGGCGCCGCCTCGCCTCGCCTCGCTCGCCTTCGACGGCGCGGCGCTCGCCGCGGTGCTTGCCAAAGCCGGCGGCGACCATCCGTTCTCGCGCGACGCGATCCTCAACCCCAGCGGATTTACCGGCGTCGACGGGCTGTTCCGCTTCACCTCGGCCGGGCTGGTGCAGCGCGGGCTGGCGGTGCTGGAAGTCGAACCGCAGGGCAATGTCGTCGTAAGCCCGGCGCCGCAAAGTTTTGCCGGGCCGGGGCTGTAGCCGCCCCTACGCCAACAGCGCCGCCAGCACCGCATTGAGCCGCTGGCGCCCGGCGGCGGTAGCCGCGATGTGGCGGTCATCGACGATCAGAAATCCGCCGTCGACGAGCCGCGCCAGCGCCGCACCGAACCGGGTTTCGGGCGTCGTGCCGGCGAGGCCCTCGAACCGGCTGCGCGCCACCCCTTCGTTTAGGCGCAATCCCATCATCAGCATTTCTTCAAGTGCCGTCTCAGCTTCGATCGGCACGATCTCACTGGCGCCGGGGTCGCCGGCTTCGATTGCGTCGAGCCAGGCTTCCGGCGCCCGGCGTTGCTGCGTCGCGAGGCGGAAGCCGCCCGCGGTGGTGACCCGACCGTGCGCGCCGGGGCCGACGCCGAGGTAATCTTCGTAGCGCCAATAGGCCAAATTGTGCCGGCACTCGGCGCCGGGGCGGGCGTGGTTCGAGATTTCGTAGGCCGGAAGGCCGGCGGCGGCGAGCCGCTGCTGCGTCGCCTCGTAAAGCGCGGCGCCCGTGTCGTCGTCGGGCACGGATAATTCGCCGCGCCGGGCGCGGGCCGCAAACGCCGTGCCGTCCTCGATCGTCAGCTGGTAGAGCGACAGGTGCTCGCCGGCGAGGCCCAGCGCCTCGTCAAGCTCGGCGAGCCAGGCGGCGACGCTCTGCGCCGGCCGGGCATAGATCAGGTCGAACGAGTAGCGCGGAAAGACCGCGCGGGCGAGGGCGATCGCTGCGGTCGCCTCATCGCGATCGTGGGCGCGGCCGAGGAATTTGAGGGCGGCGGGGTCGAGAGCCTGGATGCCGAGCGACAGCCGGTTGACCCCGGCAGCGGCAAACCCGGCAAACCGCTCGGACTCGGCGGAATTGGGGTTGGCCTCCAGGGTGATTTCCAGCTCCGGCGCAGACGGCCAGTGCGACCGCGCGCGGTCGATCAGCGCCGCCACGGTCTCGGGCGGCATCAGCGACGGGGTGCCGCCGCCGAAAAAGATCGACACGATTTCGCGATCCGGCGCGAGCGCCGCCTGGCGGTCGAGATCGGCGAGCAGCGCGCGGGTCCATCGCGCGGTATCGATACGCTCGCGGACGTGGCTGTTGAAGTCGCAATAGGGGCATTTCGACCGGCAGAACGGCCAGTGGATGTAGACCGCGAGGGGCGGCGCGCTCATGCGCCTGCAAAGACGGCGGCGACCAGCTTTTCGAAGGCGCGGGCGCGGTGGCTGATCGCGAGTTTCCGATCGGGGTTCATCTCGCCGAACGTGGTGTCGTGGCCGTCGGGAATGAAGATCGGGTCGTAGCCGAACCCCTTGTCGCCGCGTGGCGGAAAGGTCAGCCGGCCATAGACCTCGCCGCGGAACGTCAGCACCTTTCCATGCGGCCAGGCCAGCGCCAGTACTGCGACGAAATGGGCGGTGTGATCCCCAGACTCCTTGGTTGCGCCAAGCTCGCGCCGCACCCGCTCCATTGCCATCGCGAAGTTGCGCTCCGGTCCGGCCCAGCGCGCCGAGTAGATGCCGGGTGCGCCGCCGATCGCCGGGACGACGAGGCCGGAATCGTCGGCGAGCGCCGGCAGCAAGCTGGCGTCGGCCCCGGCCCGCGCCTTCAATTCGGCGTTGGCCTCGAACGTGTCGCCGGTTTCCTCGGGTTCGGGCAGGCCGAGCGCCGCGGCGCCGACCACCGCGACCCGCCGCGGCGCGAGCAGCGCGGCGATCTCGGCGACCTTGCCGGGGTTGTGGCTGGCGATCAGCAGCCGCTCGCCGTCGAGGCGGGGGATCATCGCCTCAGCCGAGGCCGAGCGCGGCGCGCTGGTGCCGGGTTAATTCGGCGGTTGCGGCGCGGGCGAGCGCAAGCATGCGGGTAAAGCCGGCCTCGTCAAACGGCGCGGCCTCGGCGGTGGCCTGGATCTCGACGATGCCGCCGCCGCCGGTCAGCACGAAATTGGCGTCGGTCTCGGCGCCCGAATCCTCGGCGTAGTCGAGATCGAGCACGACCTCGCCGTCGACGATGCCGCACGAGATCGCGGCCACCGAATCGGTGAGCGGCAGCGCCGGCAGGAGGCCCGCCGTCACCAGCCGCGACAGCGCCTGGTGCAGCGCGACATAGCTGCCGGTGATCGCCGCGGTGCGGGTGCCGCCATCGGCCTCGATCACGTCGCAATCGAGCCGGATCTGGCGCTCGCCGAGGGCCGGCAGATCGATCACCGCGCGCAGGCTGCGCCCGATCAGGCGCTGGATTTCCTGGGTGCGGCCGCTCTGCCGCCCGCGCGCCGCCTCGCGGTCGGTGCGGGTGTTGGTCGAGCGCGGCAGCATGCCGTACTCGGCGGTGATCCAGCCGCGCCCGCTGTTGCGCATCCACGGCGGCACCCGCTCTTCGATCGTTGCGGCGCACAGCACGTGGGTGTTGCCGAATTTGACCAGGCACGACCCCTCGGCATGGCGAGAGAAGCCAGATTCAAGAGAGATCGGGCGCAGCGCTTCGGGGGCGCGTCCGGAAGGTCGCATGTAAGGCTCCAATTAAAAGAGATCGCCTTGTCCGCCCGGCGATGCCGGGCGGCGGCGTGGGCGCGGCGAGCCGCCGGCGATGACGCCGACCCTGCCATCGTGGAATTCGAGTTCGAGCGCGGCGCCGGGTTTGAGGCCGACCGAAGCCATCAGCACCCGCTCGCCGCTGCCGCGGACCACGACATAGCCGCGCGACAGCAAGCTCTCGTGGCGCTCGGAATGGGTGGCGAGGCGGCCGGCGAAATTGTCGAGCGCGTCGCGCCGGGCGGCGACCGCGCGCGCCGCGGCGCCGGAAAGCCGCGTGCCGATCTCGGCGAGCCGGTCGCGGGACCGGGCGAGATCGGCGCTGATCGCCGCGGGACGCAGCCGTGCGGCGGCAAGGTCGAGGCGCTGGCGCGAGGCGGCGACCACTCCGCCGATCGCCAGGGCGAGCCGCTCGGCGCGGTCGTCGAGGCGCTGCGCCGCGGCGCCGAGCAGGTCGCGCGGATCGGGCAGGCCGCGGGCGAGGCCGGCGAGGTGGGTACGGCGCTCGCCGAACAGCCGCGCCATGCACCCGGCAATGCGCTGGGTCTTGCCGGCAAGCTCGGCGACGAGGTCGAGCCGCACCGGCACCGCAATCTCCGCCGCTGCGGTCGGGGTCGGGGCGCGGCGGTCGGCAGCATGGTCGATCAGCGTCGTGTCGGTCTCGTGCCCGACCGCCGAGATCAGCGGGATCGCCGAGGCAGCGGCGGCGCGCACCACAATCTCTTCGTTGAACGGCATCAGATCTTCGAGGCTGCCGCCGCCGCGCGCGACGATCAGCAGGTCGGGCCGCGGCACGGCACCGCCCGGGGGGAGCCGGTTGAACCCCTCGATCGCCGCCGCGACCTGCGCCGCCGCCGTCTCGCCCTGCACCGCGACCGGCCACAGCAGCACGCGGCGCGGAAAGCGGTCGGCGAGCCGGTGCAAAATGTCGCGGATCACCGCGCCGGTCGGCGAGGTGACGACACCGATCACTTCGGGCAAGTAGGGCAGCTTCTGCTTCCGCTCGGCAGCAAAGAGGCCCTCGGCGGCGAGGCGCTTGCGCCGGTCCTCAAGCATCTTGAGCAGCGCGCCGATCCCGGCGAGTTCGATCGAATCGATAATCAGCTGATATTTCGACCGGCCGGGATAGGTGGTCAGGCGCCCGGTGCACACCACCTCCATCCCGTCCTCGGGCGCGAACGGCAGGCGAATCGCCGTGGTCCGCCAGCACACCGCGTCGAGCACCGCGTCCTGGTCCTTGAGCGCGAGGTAGCAGTGGCCCGAGGCAACGCGCTTGAACCCCGACACCTCGCCGCGCACCCGGACGATCGCGAAATTGTCTTCGATCGCGCGCTTGAGCGCCGCCGAGAGTTCGGAGACGGTATACTCCGGCAGGTTCGCCCCCGGTCGGGTCGCGGCGGGCGTCGGGGCAAGCGGCAGATCGTTCATCGCCCCATCTTACCGGAGCGGAGGAGCAAGCGCGATGCGGGTCCTCGTCGTCGGGTCGGGCGGGCGCGAGCATGCGCTGGTCTGGGCTATCGCCGCCTCGCCGATCGTTGACACGGTGTATTGCGCGCCGGGCAACGCCGGCATCGCCGACGACGCGCAATGCGTGCCGATCCGCGCCGACGATAGCGCCGGGCTGATCGGGTTTTGCAAAGGCGAGGCGATCGATTTCGTCGTCGTCGGGCCGGAGGCGCCGCTGGTCGCGGGGCTGGTCGATGCGCTCGAAGCCGCCGGCATCGCCGCGTTCGGGCCGAGTGCCGCCGCGTCGGTGCTCGAAGCCTCGAAAGGCTTTACCAAGGATTTGTGCGCCCGTGAAGGCATCCCGACCGCCGCCTACGCGCGGTTTCGCGACGCTGCAGCGGCCAAGGCCTACATCGCCGCGCACGGGGCGCCGATCGTGGTCAAGGCCGATGGACTGGCCGCCGGCAAGGGGGTGGTCGTCGCCGCGACGATCGTCGAGGCCGAGGCGGCGGTCGATGCTGCGCTTGGCGCCGGGCGGTTCGGCACGGCGGGCGCCGAGATCGTCGTCGAGGAATTTCTCGCCGGCGAGGAGGCGAGCTTTTTCGCGCTTTGCGACGGCACGCACGCGCTGCCGCTGGCGACGGCGCAGGACCACAAGCGCGTCGGCGACGGCGATACCGGGCCCAATACCGGCGGCATGGGCGCCTATTCCCCGGCGCCGACCGTTACCCCGGAGATCGAGGCTCAGGTCATGGAGCGCATCATCCTGCCGACGGTGCAGGCGATGGCGCGCGACGGGCGGCCGTTCAAGGGTGTGCTCTATGCCGGGCTGATGCTGACCGAAGCCGGACCCGAGCTGATCGAATACAATGTCCGCTTTGGCGACCCCGAGTGCCAGGCGCTGATGATGCG